>Ga0065707_10082117_pt1 | contig 21431 bp, 10 predicted proteins | sample SwiRhicommuniRL3_FD_59094 | JGI IMG/M metagenome (GOLD analysis project Ga0065707, IMG submission 59094) | Switchgrass rhizosphere bacterial communities from Rose Lake, Michigan, USA - RL3 v2 (version 2) | ecosystem: Host-associated > Plants > Roots > Rhizosphere > Soil | place: East Lansing...
TGATAGTTTAGTGGCTAGAATTACCGCTTGTCGCGTGGTAGACCGGGGTTCAATTCCCCGTCGCGGAGCTTCTTTTTTTCAATTATGGTCATTCGAGCGGCCCTCAAAAACGCATAAAACAAATGATTAGCAAGAAATTATGTAAGTACAACCATGAGATAGAAGAATGGAGCGCAAGTTAACAGCCGGCAAAAAATAACTGTTTCGAGCAGTATTTTTAGTATGAGGATTCTATTCGGATATAAGAACAACTTTTGTTGAGTAGTTGATAGTTCTTAAAAATGAACTTTACGAGATACCACAAGTATTCTATAATTCTTAAGTCTTGTTATGTAGTTTTACATGAAGGCTACGCTTTGACACATTTCACTCGGGGAGTTTTCTTGACCTTTGGGTTCAAGTCTTCCCCGGATTCGCGGAGTTTTTCTCAAATTTCTCGTAATCAAAGCGTCGGATTTAAGAACCCCCATCAATGTAAACGAATCTCAGATCCATCTGTCCAGAAGGGAGTCCGTGAACTCCGTACATTCCTCCTATTCGATAGAAGCCCCAATAGGGATTCAACTAAGCTCCGAAAAACAATGAATTTCATATCTAATCTTTAACGCTCTGCTGAATTCGTCACAATAGTATTATGTGTACAAACCCCAACATATACACCCCACAAAAATTTTTATCTATTCGTACTTCATCAGTTCTTAGCTATTTGTGAGATCTGCTTCCAGAAAGGGAAACTTCGTAAATTTACAGTGACGTTAACTGGCCACGGCCGAAAATTTAGTGATCGCAATTTTACAACTTCTTCTCTTCTACAAGTGAATATTATACTAAGAAACGAGTATAGGCTAGAAAGGAACTCGCTAATTGCCTGAGATCGCTATACTTACCTGTTCATATTGCACATCATTTCCGCTTTTTTGGAAATCAACTCCGTACTTGATCACTAAACAAGCAATTCAGGGAGACTAAACCGCCTTGTCAATTTTATACAGGTATTAAGTTACTGCTTAAGACTAATCATTTTAGTATTGAAGTGCTACTCAAGCAAAGCAAAACTAGTCAAATTATTCACTATCAGAACTACATCTTGGACTATTAGTAGCAAATCCCTGGTTCAATAACTAACAAGTATCTAAACAAAAATACAACTAAGCTTCTCATGGAAATCGCCACCTTAATGCCCACTATCATGGATGATAACAAAATCAAAAAACGGACAGCATCAGAATCCTCCGTCTCAAATCAAAAATCATTATCACCAATCGTAAAAGATCGTTCTGGATCTACTGATTATACCCCGTCCAAAGCTGATTTAAAAGTGTTGGCAGATGGAAAGGTGATGAAAGTTCAAAAAACCAGGCAACGTAAGATTCTTAGCTGTGTTTATTGTCATTCTAAAAAGATCAAATGTTCAAGAGTACAACCAGTATGTAATAACTGTGAAAAACTTGGAATGGAATGTAAATACTTTATGAATGAACGAAAAAGCAGGGGTGGAAAACAGTCGTCACGGTTGACTGAAGAAGAGAAAATATCTCGTGCTATAAATTACACTTTTGATAAGAAATCGGAATCTGTAAGCTCAGATGACTTTCTGGAGAATGTTGAGCTCAATACAAATTCAATCACATTAGCCTCAGCTCAGGATACAAAGCCTTCTTTAGATTCTTCAGAAATGAATCCTTCAGATCATGGTTCGAGTCATTCACATCATGGTTCAATGGATCATTCACAAGATCATTCACATCATGGTTCTATGGATCATTCACACCATGGTTCTATGGATCATTCACATCATGGTTCCATAGCTAATTCACATTCTCAAAACAGCGTCAATGGTTCAGAACATCAAGGATCTGTTGCTTCACATCATCCTCTAGTCGATGATGACCCAAAGTCAAATTCACCAATGGTTGTTCCTGAACTTTCTCTCAATTATTTGAATATGAATCTTCATAACTCCAACCACTCATTCAATCCTCACAGTGTCATTGGAAGCCCTCAATTACAAAATCATTCTCAGGTTTTGCAAGCACCAATTCTAAACAACTTATCGAACAATATCACCAATGTTTATTTCAATTCAAACTATGGAAAACTGACACCAAACAAAAACGCATCTACACCAGGTAATAATCTTCTTATGAATGACGACACTTATTCATTCAACTTGAGCTCATTCACATTTGCGCAAGATACCTTACTTCATAACTCGAATTATAACCTGGCCTCAACATTAATCGCTAATTCTCCCACAAACCTTCAAAAGTTACCTAACCCTTTGACAGAAACGCCGTCTAGTCAAAACTTTTTTGACAAGAATGGTAATAATCTTATGGACACCAACTCTCATATTTCATTGAGTACGCCCACAGAGTCTCCATTTTCGCCCTCGTCGATTCAAGCAAATACAAAACAACCAAATAACCCAGGCCTTCATAACTCACTCAATGCATACCCATCCAATCCCGCAACCATAGTGAACTACCTCTATGGAACAAACAATTACTATGAAAATGACAATCTTCTTGATGACTTACTCAAGCATTTACCTTCTTCGAGAGCTAGGTCTTTCGAATTAATCGACAGATATATAAATTCTGTCCATATCCTTTTACCAATAGTTGTTAACTTTCAAGATTTCTTGAAAGAACATGAGCATTATTGGAACATATCAGAAGCCAAAGAAATGAAATCTACGATTTTAGAAGGATCGGAACTGCAACAGTCTGAAAACTCTGAGACCACAAAATCTTCTTCTTCCTCTTCTCCGCCATCAACATGCAAATCTGACTTTAATTATTTACAGTTTTACACCCTTTACTTTCCAATTCTCTATGCATCTACAATCTCAGAATTTGAGGAGTATGATAATCTCCTCCTCAACCAAGATATTGATAAATATCTCAAAGCTTTCAACAAAATCTGTCAGTATTACAACTATCCTCATGGTATCAAAACCATTCCATTGCTCTTGGGAAACGTTATTATCCAGTCTACCTCACCAAATCCTTCAACCATGGAAATGTCACAAATCATCAGATACGCCAAGTTTCTCCAAATGCACAAAGATCCGGTCATTACCCTTCGTATTAATGATTGGGAAGTAATCAAATTCAGAAGATTATTATGGTGGGTAATCTTTGGATTAGATGCTTTGACGTCCCATAACTTTTGTTTACCACCGGTTTGTAAATTTGACGATTTCAATGTCTTGATGCCGGAAGAGGAAGAACCTGTCTTCAATAAAATGGGGCATATAAAAGAGAAGCAATTGAATGTGAGTATTCTATCGATGAATGTAAAGTTCAAATACGATAGAATTATGAGTGAGCTTGTTTATCATTTACACAACGGACTAGCATCAAACATAACTTCCACCCAAATTAACGAAATCAAAGAAATGATTATCCAACTTTTCAAGTATATCCACACCTCCATCTCGAGAATGAATCACCACTTCAAAACCAATCCACCAAACACAGTACAAGAAATGAATTTGATAAACTTTATTAAAAATCATTCGTGGAGTTTTGTAGATCGCGCATTGATGTTGTTGCACAAGAAGATTTTACTAGGAGAGAATAAAAAGGTTGACATTTATAAGACAGGAAGTACGGAGAATTTGCAAATGGCTGAAAATTCGTCAGACCTGCCTTCTCAAGTATCGAAATCTTACCTCTCTAAAAACAGAGGTGGATTATTGTCACTAAGCCAATATGAGGATACGTTTGGACATGTTCTTGAAACAAATATCATAGACAATCTCAACAACTCATCTATCTCGCTGTTGAAATTCAACCAATTTGAAAATTTCTCCTATGGAAATATGAACAACAACCTTATCCCTTCTATTCTTCATAATTTGAATGATTTCTTAAAGTATAATGACTTTATAAAGTTTGGCAAATTCAACTGGTATATCAAGAGAACGATCCCATTGGACTCTATAATCTTGATGTTCGTAATCATCACCGTCAAGTTTAAATATGAGTTTATGACCATGAATGAGTTGTGTATTTACGTGAAGTTGATCAACAAGGCATTGTTCATATTGAACAGAAAATGGTTCAAAAATGAGAAGTACAAGAGAATGTTGTCTCTCACAAATTTGACATGGGAGTTCATATTAAAACGATACAACATCACTCAACTTATTAATCAATTTAATGATTCAAATAAGTTATCTGACAAGTCTGGAGGCAGAATTGAATTTTTCGATTACCAAGTCACGGGATACATGAACATGAACGATTTATTTATATTTATGGATGTACCACAACCAGTAGTCGAGGGTGACGACAACGATGATAAAACCATGAACAAAAATAAGGATCAATCAAAAAAATCACAGCCAACAGATATTTCGAAAAACCCCGACACAAATTTGGACTTCTTTTCAAATAGTTTGGTACACTCGAGTCTGGAAATTGTCAATAATAATCAACTTGCAATTAGTAGCAATAATTTGAGTATGGATACAAAGGCTGAGTTGATGCAATTGAACGAGAAGATTTACTATGATTTAAGAAACAACTTCGTGGACATCAATGATTATTGTGCGTTTTATACAAGTTTGGAAAACATTTTGCATGAGCTTATGGATTACATTCATAAGATTACTTAAATTGAGGGTAAAGCAGTCCAATAGGGTAATCATGAGAATATGGGCTTCTTATTCCTTTGAGCTCTTAGTCCTATAATGATGCAACCCTTGACAGGATATAAAAGTATCATATCTTTATATTTTACTCTCTTGTCAATTTTAAGATCTAGAGGATCTTGTAAATCAGTTTATAATCAATAAATATTTATCATCTTTGTATTCTTAGTTCGTATTCTTTGATGGATGACAAGTAACTGAGCAAAGCGAATTTGTTTGTGGATGTTATTGAGGTGAATAATAAGGTCAATATAAGGACTGGTCAATAAGGACTAGTCATTTTTCCGTACATCTGTAAGACTCTTGAATTCCATAAATTTTGCAACCATTTCGCAGCAATTCGCAGCAATTTATTTTTCTATGACACCAAAACCCTCTTATGCTACTTATTACATACCTGGCAAGTCCATGGTTGGTTTGGAAAATATCATCGATTGGAGTTGATTTTCAAGTACCAATCCTAATGAACAACAAACCGATAGAAAATGTACAGGTACTCATACTCCTACGACGTCCAAATCCATCCATTCAGAAAATTTCAAGAATAGATTAATAACGACTACCACCAACAAAATACATGGAGGGGAGATTATTGTCGTCGAAGCAAATTCTTCTTATAAATGTGGACACCATTTACATGACGGGATTGATACCGTAAATTGGAAATATACTATGATACCTTTGTAGACCAAAGCACGACGGTTTCTATGAATTGAAACTAACTATTAGCGTATGTATCCCCTTGTACAAAGTTTTCGTGTGGTCGAGTTCAAAGCCTTCCTCTTTAGAATAACAAACGGTTCTCAGGCTATTTTTCATCTCTCAACTGCCTCCATTCATTGTAAGACTCACCAACCTTGACATAAACATGGGGTACCGATGATATTCAGGAAGGAAAAGCAAACCAATCAACAACGCCGAGGAAAAATCCAAGAGTGAACTGACCAAATATCTCCAACCATCTTGACATGAACGTTGAGTGCAGCAACAGCAAATCCCAATACTTCAACCACGGCAATATTGAATTGACCCAACGATACAAGGATATCAAGTCGTTTGCTGGAACTGATTTGAGACATAGATCCGCACACATCCATCTTCAATACATAAGCCGGTTCCAAAATAAATCTTCTGACGTGCATCAAGTTTCGTTCCATAGCATCGTGCACCACCAACATGAATTCATGCAAGATAACTAACTTTGTACCTTTCGTTAATCGGAGTCGTCATAATCAAACCTTTCATGGCACACAAGGATGATTTGTAAGCAATCCCGAGGTATTATTCATACCGATGGAAGTAACATCAGTAATGAGCTAGATCAATACAGATAAGATCCCACCAAATTCTCTCAAAAAAGACGTTCTTGATCGCAAATCCACTCTCACCTAGGGGGTGATAGAAACCTCCACTATTTGTGGGCTCTCTTTACTCTTCCTAAGTCCCTTGTTATAGTTTATTCCTTCGTTTCAAGTTTCTTCGTGTCTTCAAGCTCAGGTACTTTAAATCTCCCCGATGCAAAATTCCTGACACAGTCCTTAGTTTAGCGTTGTTTCTTCAATAATTACTTTTCCTGGCTGAGCGTGGAAATGTCAACACCGAAGCTGCCATAATACTCAGTAACTTCGGTTTCCAAATGCAGCTTCAACCTCTGAAACTTGAAATCAAATTTCTCTCCACATTGTAAACATTTTAGTGGGGTTTCCTTGATAATATCGTGAAGTGTGGTTTCATTTCTTACGTGCCTAATAAATTCTTGCGAATGGCCATCGTCTCCGTCTTCGCTATCCGCAGAATCAGAATCATAATTTTGGTTATAAGCTCGCAGGTATTGTTCATTGAATTCAGGATTCAACTCTTCAAATTCAACAAAAAACTTGGTGTTGAACGAATTATAATGTTTTTTGTTCTTCATCGATGACAGGTGGAAATCTGTGGTTATGACGTGAATATGTAAATTTTTTAGTGAAGGTATCGAATGTATCCCAACCTTAATTCTGGTATTTTTAATTTCAGCAACTTTGGATGGCTCACACTCTAGAACCTTTCCCAAATCTTCTGCAACCATTTTTTTAGCCCTTTCTACGTATTGCGAAATCAAGTCATACAATTCTTCACCGGTATAATCGGAGTAATCACGGTTGAAGACATCTAGTGGATGAACGTTTGTAATTGCTGGCGATTTGGGTATCACTAAGTAGTGACGCAATGCCTTGGGAAATGAATCCTTTATAATCAAAACATTGACATCCTCAAATACTATGATATCTTGGTGTTGTTCTGGATGATTTATGTATTCTTGGAACACATAACGGAAACTCATTTCGGAGTTTGATATTGAGTTGATTTGATTTTGTCTCGCACCTAAATCCAGAGATAACGAAGAAAAAGAGTCCCTGAGAACGAGACCTAATATGAGGAACACAGCTCTAAGAAACTAGGCACAGCTCCAGGAAACGACGTTCAGCTCTGAGAAGATGGGCACATCTAATTCAGTTCTAAAACTAAAAAATTTAAAGAGAAATTTAAAAAAGAAGCCCAATGCGGGGGTCGAACCCGCAACCTTTTGATATCCTTATTAAGAGTCAAACGCTCTACCGATTGAGCTAACCAGGCATTTCTTATTTCTTAAATTTTTGTCGCTAGCTATGCAGAAGAAATAGATATCTCTCGTTTCAATATTTAACCACTTTCTTTTGATATCCCTTTTTTAAATTGTATGAACGACTACCAAAACTTAACTAATTAGAGTCCTCACTTCTTCTATTTAGATATGGCCTATTGTAAAGGGAACATCCTGGATTCGATCAATGCCCTACCTCAGACTTGCCTTTAAGCAAAATACTTAATATTTATTTCTTCCGTAGAGATTTTCTACTAGATTCCTTTTTTTGTTCTTCAAGTTCCCACTATATCAGAAGCTTTGAATATAGTTCATAATATTCCCAGTTAATTAATAGCGCAAGTGTAATTTTCTCTATTGCGTTAGATATAGCTATTCAACTCTTGCTGAGTATCAGTTCATCTTCACCTTATGGTCTACTTGCAAACCTCTTGAAACGTTTGTCATATCAGCGTCGTTCACTGTAGCTAAATCTAGTGTTTTCTAGAGATTTCGAGTTGTTAGTAATAGGTGTATTCGATTTTTGCAAAAATTTGATGAAATTCTCAAATATTCCATCATTCTATATTGCTTATTTTAAGTAATTATAAAAGATGAACGGAACGTTATGAAACATTTCGAACACAAATGTAATCTTATACTTAACATTAGATTCTAAAATTACGTAACACATTACAAAATGTCACTATACGTAATATATATGAGGTTACTCTACAAGATTCAACTTCACTTCCGTGCTGGATTATCATAGAGGTGTATTTAAGAAATGATTTTGCCATTCTCTCCTTGAGAGACATCTGAAATTAGGATTTAGATTGTATAATCAAGTCTAACCATCCTGGGACCTCTGACATTAGTCTGAGAATTTTGTGCTTATTAACGAAAGCATGGTCACACAGAATATACGTTATAAATAAGATTTGACATAACAAATTGCAACAAAGTTTTAATATTATTGATAAATATAAATCAAATTATGTATCTTAGATAGTATTCATGCAACGAATAATTGTATGAAAAGTTGAATTCTACGTCATACACTGAAAAGTTTTATTTATGGCTGTATAGGTATTCAACTTCTGATAACATCAACAATAAGAAGCGCCGTGGCGCAGTGGAAGCGCGCAGGGCTCATAACCCTGATGTCCCCGGATCGAAACCGGGCGGCGCTAGCTTCTTTTTTTTGCGCATGGTTTACTTTTCTCTGTTATAGATAAGCTAAGATACTGTTACATGCAAGTTATCACCAACTACTAACATAAGAACAACTTCTTATGACACACTAGTAATGCTTAGACTTTTCTGTTGTCGAGAGTCCATTTTTGTGTGCTTGTCCAAGTAGAAGATATATCTTTCAATTCGGAGTTAAGATATCTAGTTTGTATGAATAAGAGCAGTGATTTATGCAAATATATGAATCTTTGGTTATGTTAAGAATCTAAGGAGTTTCGGAATATTAATCCCTTCATACTAATCTCTATAATAGATGATTCCATTAAGATATATACAACGAAGAATCAATAGTTTTTTGAGCTTGCTGAATCGTTATTTCAAGTCTAATATCCTTCTAAATCTAGTGTTCCTGTCAAGTAGCTTGATAGCCTTGTATAACTATTCCTTGTCTAACTAGTGATTTCCTTGAATGATCTAGTTATCATCATAGTAGCCAGTCCATTTAGGGTCAAAATTTGCACCCAAAATCCCAAAAAACTGCTCACTGAAAGTTTTTTGCAAACTCCACTATCCACTCCACGATCTCCTATATTAAACTTAGCGTCTCTGACGTCTTATGGCTGTCTTCTTACAGTATTAATATCCTTTGAAAGATAGGTTGGCCCTACTAGCCTTACGTTGAGAAAGTTGCTCCAGCCCTTCCAATATTTACTGTACCAACTTGATCAACCTCTATCAATCCTATACAGCATGAATACTATAGTACTTTAGTGAAAGTCTTCCATAGCTCTATTTTGAGTCTCTTACTCCATTACTATCACTACAGGACAGGATCCCTGTCAAATCGCGTAATCCTGCATACAAATACAGACACGTAATTAAATTCATCTACACAAGCGATTGAAAATTATAGACTTCATCGACACTCTTCTTCATACACTCTATACAAAATGGTAAGTAATTAATAATACACGTGCTCCCCAGTAAACATATAATGATGTCTAGTGCCAATGGAGCTTATACTACTGAGACGATTGTATTAAGAACCAAATCTCCGGGGCCATTTTTGATTTTGATCTCATTGTGACCACGAATTATTTAGGGCGATTATTATTCAGTTTTAGCAACCATTTTTGTTATTTGTTGCTAGGCCTCGGAAGGATATCTTCGAGCAAGTACTAACTAAACCAGGCCATTCAAACCCCCCAACAAAGAGTTGCTAACTCGAAATTCTACAAGAAGAATACCAACATGCAAGGAAAGCCAAGAAAGGTGGCAGAGAAATTCGAATATCCAATTAGCAAGAGCTGGTTATTGGTCTTATTGTTTTTGGTATGCGGTGGTGCTCTTTTGGAGTTGATCAGATTTATATTTTAGGGGTTCTTCGAGTAGTCATCGAAGCCTTAGTGGACAGCGAAGAGACAAGACATTGGCATAGTGAAGTCTTGATATTAATGTGACAGCAGATCGGAAATCATGTCACATTCAATCAAAGTAATCTCACATTCTACATCTCTCTTGGGCCCTCAATGAAGTATCAAACAGACATTGACTGTCTAATACTCTCCAATAACTCATTTTAACCTGAACCTGGCTATCTAGTTACTCACTAGCATATTTGTTCTTTGTTACGTTCGCTTGCGAACGTACGTGTTTTTTGCTGTGTCTCCTCGCGTCAGGAAGATTCTCTCCAACTTTGCAGTGTGATCTTTATTTGCGACCACGTTCACTTTGGTTCTTCTGGAATACCCGTCAAGTAATTTACTGTACTATATTAATAAACAAATTACGTAAGACTATCTGTAGCCTTGAATATGAGGATAAAGTGAGAGTATAAACTCTGGATTCTCGTTCAGCCCCACGAAGCCATGAGAAACCACGAGAAAACTCCAATCTTGCCAATTAGTAAAGTCCAATCTGGTTTTTGAGCAACTAGTTTGCAGATAAAACAGTAGCTCCATTCATTGCGAGATTGCCAGCTCCATATTGTCATGTGTCTTGAGTTTTGCTTGTATTCTTCTATCGCCTATCTTTTTCTCGCTTGTTTTCTTAGGCTGCGAAATACTCGCAATGACAACGGAGGATAAGATGACGTTCAGCGAAGTATATACTTCTTCTTGACACTCATCTAGGACGGAATGGACTGGAATACTTCTGGCAATAAGCAGTATACTGGTTGATATTTCTGAGTTCACTTTCTAACGTGGTATAGTGGCCTTGGCTCAACTTCAGCTTAATAAGGCTGAATTGGATTCTATCAATTCCAAGTTCTTCATTTTTATCAGGCCCTCGCCTATCAGCGCACTCTAATCGATTTTCTCGACTTCCTGTTCCATATATAGGCCCTCATTCAATAGATCCTCCTCACTTTTACTTCTTCTTCTTTCACCTTTTTTAGTCTTTGGTCCGAAATGAATTGTATTTACGGGTATTTCATTTCCAAACTCTTCAAACACACTCAAAAATCCCTTCACATCATCGCCTTGGAAATCATAAGTCTCGAATTGAATGTTTCGGTTATTAATCAAATTTAAAACCGGTCCACTTGTCTCAATCTCAGCTTGTGATAGAGGTATAGTAATTTCCTTTTCATGCTTCCGGGCCTTTCGAGTATTATATTTCGGAATATCCTTAGAGTCTACGGGAACTTTTGGCAAGTCATACTTGTAAAAGTTGCATCCGTTCCATGACGAGATCAACTTCAATTGGTTTTTCTCATCAATAATCGCCAATTGGCTGATAACATTTCTAGAGTTATTCTCCGTCGTGACTTCATTTGAGCCTTTTTTAGACGAAGTAACATTCGAATTGCATGGCAATGCAACAAATTTCTTTGCTTTTAATGTTGACAAAATCCAGGAATCCAAGAATTCAGAAGTCTTGACCCCTTCACCAAACGATTTGGGATAATTATTATCTCCTGTTAGGTAGTTTGTATTGAACCAGTGAACCGATCCACTCACTTTGCTTATACAGCCAAAACCAGAGTTATTACCCTTGCAATATGTAGTTCCGTGTGCCGACTTCGAATCAGAGCTATTTCGTATATCATAGGCATTATTGAACCAAAAGATTTCTTCAATAATCGCAGAAGTCTTCCCTCTAGTGAATTTCCCAACTAGAGATATCTCAGTGGGAAGCCTATACAAATCCCACATAAAAAGAGAGTCACCTCTATCGTTCACATGAACGAGCTGTAAGTCATATGGCGATAATGACAATGTCGAGACTCCTCCAGGGGGTTTGAAAATACCCAATACTTTGTCGTTCGATAAATCAAGCACTTTGATTATTTGATTATTGTGAGGTTTCAAACCTTTGGTACTGCTGTGTAACGTGTTGGCCGTAGAAGAAACCGTGGAGAATAGCATCTTCCCCATACTTTTACCTAACGAGTTGATAGTATTTGAATTATTGTCATGATCTGTTTGTGACTTTTTAGATTTATTTAAGTAAGCAATCACCTTGGAAGAACTCATTTCTGATAACTTAAATAACCCATCCAACGTGGTGTTTGAAAATGTAGATAACACTCTATTCAACAAAGGTCCTGGTGGGGGCAATCTCACGGGAGTAAAGAGCATTTTGCTGCGAGATACTTTAACCTCTTCACTTTCATTTGTAGACCTCTTTGTGTTTGTAATAAGTGGATCAATAAGCTCAGGACAAGCAACTGGTTTTAGTGTAGTTCCAATTATGGCTCTCATATAAGTATATTCTGTCTTGACCGGGGAGTACACCAACCAGTTCTCAACAATATCGAATATCGGAGTACCGTCGACATTGCAACTAGTCCTCAAAGCTACATCCACCTGTGGGAGCTTTGAAAGAGTCAGATCGGTATTCAAAATCGGCTGACAACAAGTTTTGCGAATTGTATGAAGTTGATTACCCACATTAGCACCACAAAGTGACTTGTCCTTCAGTTGCCTGAAAAGATGGAGATGTCCTAAATTGTTTGCAATAACCACAAAGTTCTTAGCAACTTTGATGAAAAATTTGGAGACATCATTGGTCAAGTGGCATGGTAAATCAACTGTACTTTGAGGAGTAATTACTCCAAAACCCTGTCCCTTATCAGGACTTAAACAATACGATTCTAGTTTATAAATCTCTTCGTCACTTCTAATTATCAAGACACGATATTTGTCAAAGGGACCTTGATTATGAATTTTGAACCCATGAACATTTTCAGCCTCCGGGACATTGACTTGATACAATAGGTACAATGTGTCTTCGTCTGGATTTTCTGAAGTAGGAGGCATCCAGTCCCAAATTTCAATAATTCCCTTACTCCAATAATATATAAAAATCTCTCCGTTAGCTCCGTAATCCATCATATTGCCACCATTCCCGTTTTCTTCACCCAATGGCTCTGATTCATCAGTGCTAGGTTTGGAATCGGCTGCAGATTTAATTTTCTTCCAAGTTGCTGATGCTGAACCTAATCTATGTCCCTTCTTGGGATTAGTTTGACTAAAAGTTAGTATTGAATAGGAGTTTGCGAGTCTAATCGTGGACCTTAATAACTACCTCACATCAGCAAAATCCGCTGGATTATCCCGCTGAGAAATTGGAACAACATGATTGCACCATTTCTCCCCAACTAACGTGTTGAGAAATGTATCCATCTGCTGGCGTTTATTATCCTCATATATAGACCCGACCTTCCAAAGCAATAACGTATCACTAATATCATTCCAAAACGTTGCTCCATATACTTACATTTTGTTTAGTTTAATCTGATCATTGTCAAACCCATTATCAATCATTCTAACGAGAGATTTGTGAGTGGACAAATATATGTGAGTAGGCGCTGTTATAAGTTGGTAGAAGATATGGGCTAAATTATTGTCCTAACTTGTCTTAATTAACGGATCTAATAGACGCCACTAATACTCAACCAGTAGTCTAAAATTCACCGTTTCTTCAAGAAAGATCAATGATAAACGATCCACACTTTCAATATAGTCTAGTAGTAGGTTTCTAATAAATTTTTAACTCAATTGTCTGAAGCTGGCAGTACAACCCAACACAAACATATTGGGTGTTTTTGTTTTGGGATTTGGTGATGCTCCTTATCGGACTAGGAGTGCATATAACTAAATACCCTGTCAGCGATAAGAAGGAGGGGGATTATTTATGAGTCAAGCATGAAGGGGTATGACACGTGAATAAAGTGACTATAGACTCCAATAGAAGGAGTAAGAGTACAATATGAGGAACCTACTAGTATTCTAATCAACTCAAGTTATTCAAATCAACAAAGTACGCGTTTTGGAAAGTCAGAGAACGCTCAAAGGAGGGTCCAGCCGGTATATAGAGGAGACAAAGCTTCACCGCTTAAAGCTATAATATACGAATCTAGTGGTAGTGAAGCAGGCTCCGTTGGCGTTGCAAAATAACCCACCAATCGTCTGCTCATTAGTAGAAAATGATTATATTCAAGTAATATACAGAAACCAGTTATATATACAGGTTAGCATAGCTCTAAAGCACATACTACGAATTGACTAATGAAAATCACTAGTTGAACTGCTTCCCATCTTAATGGAGATTTCTCTGATATCAGATCTTGTTCTAAGGATGAGATATCTTCGAGACTCTGGTTTCAGAACAAAGTTTAATACAAGTGATTCCTGAACAATAGTTTAAAACCTTGACCCATAGACAAAGACATAATCTTATGCCGATATTATACTTTTAGAAGGTAGTTATCATTTTAGAAGATAGTCACAATCTTAAGAGATAATTTCATAATTCTTAGATAATGGACGGATAGTTTAACGTAAACATCTAGTGATAAATTCACTGGCAACGTTTGTTCAACGCATGATAGAGTCAATAGTGATATATTGTCCAAACCATGGCTGTATTGGGTTACCACATTCCTTTAGTGTTGAATTCGTCGATTTAATTAAAATCTCTTGATTGCAAGTTTCTTGTCATTGCTGGTAATGCAATTCTTATTCCATCTAACTCCTTGGACATCTTGACCTGACAACCCAATCTCGAGGTCTCCGTTAAGCCAAATGCTAAATCCAACATATCATTTTCATCATCATCGGGTTCTGGAATCTCGTCATAAAACTCAGGATCAACAATAACGTGACAGGTGGAACACGCACACGATCCACCACAAGCACCCTCCATATCTAAATTATGTGCTTGTGCGATATCCAATAAATTGTCGCCTTCGGCAACTTCATAGGTGTATTGTTTGCCATCCTTGGTAATAAAAGTGATGTGAAGTTCCTCTCCAGCATTAGGTTTGTGAAGGTGGCCGTGGGATCTTGGGGCTGAAGAATGTATAGAGTTCATTAAAGTAATCATGGGACTTCTTGTTGCCGGTCTAGTTGCTGGTCTGAACATTATACTTATGGATCTCTGCGCCGGACTCGCCGGACCCTGAGCCATGGCCCTCCCAATGACGTTTACCTTTGAACCAATACTTTTAAACATAACGAGCTTCTGACGTGGACCTACTCTAGCGTAATATATACAGGCGATGCTATATCGTAATATGTACAGGCGTTGTTTGGTTGACTAAGGTTTATTTAATCATCGAGATAATTTTTTTCGGAGACCTATGAAATTTTGGCCATTAGTGGACGGAGCGTTATCGGAGTCTGAACAGAGAGTAGGAGATAATAAGTAATGCAAACGCGGAAAACGACAATCACTAAAAGTATATGTTAGTGAGATATGTTCTGCAGTTAGGTTAGAGCTCTCACAATTTAGAGATCCCACATCCTCCCTTATACATGATTAAATTTACCTATTCTGTAAGTGGCTGTTTCTAGTCTAGCTATTAATTAAAATATACATTTAGTTGGTAAAATGTGCTGGGATGAAGTGATAGATTGGATTATGATCGTAAATTGGATTATTATCTAGAATTGAATTATGATCTAGAATGTGACGACATATGATTTCGGATTGTGACGTATTGAAAATTGAACTTGCCTAAATACAAAAGGGAACACGAGCCAAAGATTAGGTATCACAGACAGTTTGTTAACTTAAAACAGCTCCAGAAACCATTAACTATCTATTTTATAGTTAGAACATTCACTCATGTGTGAATATATTAAGATCTAATATGGTCATCATAAACATTTATCGTCGTCATTCATTTCATCAAATATCGTTTCTACCAGAACTTACTGGCCAACACCAAGAAAATCAACAATATCAACACAGCAATAATCGCATAACTAATAAACTTATTAGCAGTCAATCTTCGACTCATACTCTTCAAAGTTTGGATGGATCTATCGACATAGTTATCAGCAGTTTGAAGGGTATTCCTTGCACCCGAGATCTGTTCTCTCTGGGATCTGAGATCATTCAAGATGTTTCCACCAATGCTTTCCGTTTCAAGAGCTACTCTCTGACTATCTCTCAATCTCTGCGAAGATCTATCCAACGAAGAGTTATTATTCAACAACTGTTTTCTCTGTTGATCACCAACACTTCCGTCATCAAAATCGGAATATCTGTTACCATACAATTCGTATTTATCCTGGTCGTCCAAAAGTTTCCTTAATTCAGATTTGCTTACTTCAGCTTGTGATTTATATTGACGAATCTTTGCATTATAAGAAGATCTTTGATTGTTGGGAAGGTTCTGTACCTCAATATTCATTTGGTCTAAAACTTCAAGTGCTTCATCGGTAGCAGTTTCAATGGCTCGAAGGTATGATTTTCGTTGTTCTAGATGTTAGTATTGCTATGAGCGAAGAGATACGATAGATTAGACAAATCGGAGATCTCAACAAACTTTTAGAGAGATCGTTGTAGAAACTTGGAGTTAAATGAGACTTATTCAAATGTTTTGATGTAGCTAAGAATAGTAAAAGAACCATAGTTCGGTTATCATTCTAGTTTATTGCCACCGTGTAACTGATTCGTTTTCCATCTAAGATGGTACTTTTCCAATTCCCGTCAATACGATCTCACGGTTTATATTCCATTGGAGACCCGAGATTTCTGTAACAATCATAAATTATCCCTCTACTGTTCTCGTCTCTTCTGTAGTACCCCTTAGTCAGCTCTCTCAGTCCTCTTCTTCCCAAATACATACCTCCTTCAACTGAAGTTATCAGGGCCAACTTAGATTTGGCTTCCTGTAATGCCAATTGAAAGTCAGATTCGTAAGTTGCAAATAAATCAGTCATAATTGTTTGGATCTTCCTTACGTAGCAAACACGAATGATCAGAAGTAGAAAATTAGTCCTTTGATCACGTGACTGGTTATCAAGAAAAGATTGAAGTAGTATTAACAACGGAACTGCAGTACGTACATAAAGATGTATTGATAGTATGATTGGCTTCAGAGACTAATAGCATTGTGAGGTTTATGAGGCTTAGTTAAATTCAAATATCTTTATGAGGCAAATACATGTTTACTAATATGAATTTAGATATTTCAATATTCTACCAGCCGTGTAAGCCTCAACTCTATTAGTTTTTCATTGTATATGAACTACTTGAGATATCGAAACTGGTATATTTGCGGATCATTTTACAGCAATAAACATTCGTGTCTACTTAATATGAATGAACCTTTACTTGTTCGAATAAAAATATAGTATTTATTTATTGGTAGAGAAAAAAAAATAAAGAATTGCAAGACAATAAAGTCCTGCAACGAACTCTCACGAGATACTAACCGAAACAATGTACCTATCTGACTTAGAAATGTCGTCCTTGAACCCGATTCTTTCTAGTTTGAATTCAACGCTCTCAATTCTTTCTTGTTTCGAATTCGTCTCCAGAAACCTCATCTTCTTCGTCGCCCTTCAACTTGTACTTCTTGAAAGCATCTTTAATTTGGTCGAGTAAGTCATCATCAACAGCAGGGTTAGAATCGAAAGAACCTCTTGACAAAGTTGGAGTCAAGTCTTGTAAATCTTCTTGTAACATATCATGGGTGACGTTAGTGTCATCATACATGTCTGTGCACTTTCTGGCAGCACTCAATTTCGAGTGGTTTTCAGTTTCTTCTTCGTCCATATCCAAAGAATTGACTGTTAAATTCAATAACGACTTTCCAGACTTTCTTCTCGACAATCTTCCAGGGAATGGACCCGATTTAGGGAAGTATTGTCTGACATCGTCGTTTTCATCAGTCGGAGTCTCGCTGTTGTGTAAAAAGATCGACGAACCTCTAGCTCTTGGAGTTCTTGGAGTCTTTGGTAATCTACAAGAAACACCATTGTCGTGAATCCATTTTGCAACCACAGCAGTCCATCCACATTGATGTGAGGCACCCAACCCTCTACCAGTATCGGCGTCAAAGTACTCATAGAATGGAACGTAGTCTTTGAACAATGGATCTTTATTGGTCAATTCATCGTCACCGTTACAAGCTCTATTACCATCTTCATCTGGAATAAACAAATGCATCAAACGATGTTGGATTTCTTGAGCACATTGGGCTAAATTCAAGAAGTCTCCGGAACCCTTAGGACATTCTACTTTCAAGTCTGGCCCATAGTATAAATAGAACCTTTGTAAAGCTTCGACCAATAAGAAGTTAACTGGGAACCAAATTGGACCTCTCCAATTCGAATTACCACCAAACATACCAGAATCAGATTCACCAGGCAAATATTCAACCACAAATTTTTCTCCGTTGACATCCATTTTGAATGGGTTGTCCTTGTGGAATTTTGAAAGAGATCTGATTCCGTAAGGAGACAAAAACTCGTCTTCATTCAACATCTTATCCAAAATTGCAATCAAACGATCCTTATTGACCAATGCCAATAACAAACGTTCACCTACACCACGAGTTTCCATAGACGCGATGTTTCTACCAGCCATGCCACTTCTCTTTTCAATAAACCATTCCAATCTTTGTTTAAAAGCAGGGAATTTGTCCAAAATCTCCGGCTCAAGAGTCAAAGATGCATATAATGGGATTAAACCAACTAATGATCTTACAGGTAACGATTGGGTATTGCCTTGACCATATCTGATAGCGTCATAGTAAAACCCGTCCTTTTCGTCCCACAAAGATTCCTCGGTTGTTTCAACATCGTCCTTGTCAGCACCTCTGTAACTCATGGCTTCAGCAATAATAATAAAATGTTCAAAGAACTTGGACGCAATATCCTGATATACTGGTCTTGTTTTTGCCAATTCCAATGCAATGTTCAACATTTGCAATGAAAAAAATGCCATCCAACCCGTTGAATCTGCTTGCTCCAAATTACCACCAGTTGGTAAATCTTCCGATCTATTAAAAACACCGATATTATCCAAACCAAGGAAACCACCTTCAAAAACATTATTACCATCTTGATCTTTTCTATTGACCCACCAAGAGAAATTCAATAACAATTTATGGAATACTCTTTCCAAAAAGTCGATATCTTCACGTCCATACATTTTCTTTTCGATCTTGAAGATCCTATAGGCACTCCAAGCATGGACAGGAGGGTTAACATCGGAGAAATTCCATTCATAGGCAGGAATTTGACCATTAGGATGTTGGTACCATTCTCTCAACAATAAATCGATTTGATTCTTAGCAAATTCAGGATCAATCATGGCCAATGGAATACAATGGAAAGCAGTATCCCAAGCAGCAAAGAACGGATATTCCCACTTATCAGGCAATGACAAAACATCATCGATATACAAATGTTTCCAATCCTTGTTTCTACCATTAGCTCTATTCATTGGTGGTTGTGGAGTGTTTGGATCACCCTTTGACCAGTTATTGTGGACAAAGTGATAAAATTGTTTGGTCCATAACAAACCAGCAAAGGCTTGTCTTTGGACCTGTCTCAAGTTGTCACTGATAGGTAAAGGAGATACTCTCCAGTAGAAAGCATCAGCTTCATCTTGTCTTCTTGAAAATATTTGGTCGTGCTCATATTCGTCGATATCTTCGAGCTTTCTTGATAATTTGTAACGAATGGTGACATAATCACCTGGCTGAACACCTCCATTTTCATCAAATGCAAACCAGGCACACGCCTTTGTACCAACCTGATCGGGATTAACCTTCTCGTCTTCTTCGTCAATGATATAATTGTGGAATGCATCCTTGACGTACTTGTACTTGTTAGGTTGGTTGTATAACTTCTGAGTATTTGTTTCGTTCTCCGTAAATAACAATTGAGGCTCAACATCTGGCGAGTCGTCGCTACAACCTGGAGCAGGGGCAAATATCAAATTTCTCTTGCCAAATTTCTCATGGTCAATTTCAATTGTATGGTCATTTACCGCCTTCAACTTTGGTTTTTTAGCTCCATTTTCGTTTCCCCATGCCCAAGTGTTTCTCAACACTACATGAGGCAAAATATGAAGGGGTGCAACTTCGCCACTTCTGTTGTAGGCAGTGATTCTAAATAACAATTCTTCAGAATCATTGTCTCCCTTGGCCATTTCAAAAACAACATCGAAATATTTGTTTTCCTTGAACAAATCGGTGTCTGTGATTTCAAACTCTTGTTCTAATCTTGAACGACGGTCGTTTTCCTCAATCAATTCTTTATATGGAAACTTTCCTTGCGGGTACTTGTATAAATACTTCATATAACTGTGCGATGGCGTATTATCCAAGTAGTAGTATAATTCCTTGACATCTTCTCCGTGGTTCCCCTGGGAGTTGGTGACACCAAACGCCTTCTCCTTCAAAATATCGTCCTTTGAGTTCCATAAACCCATTGAGAAGTTGATCAATTGCTTGTCGTCCGAAACCCCAGCCAATCCGTCTTCACCCCATCTGTAGGCTCTTGATTGTGAGTGATCAAACGGGAAGTCAGACCAAGCATCTCCATCATGCGAGTAATCCTCACGAACTGTTGCCCATTGTCTTTCTCCTAGATAAGGTCCCCATCTTCTAAACTCTGGGTTAGCCAATCTAATCTCTTCTTTGGTTTGTCTGTTAGTCATCGATAAAGAAGAAAACTAATTTTGGAAGATGTGGTTTGAAATTCCATCAAAATTTATACTAGCAACTTTCCGGAAATTATGCTGCAATGTCAGATTTATCCCTAATAATGTCTGACAAGATACCATAAAAATTCCCTTATATATATATAGGGAGCTTCTCTCTACTTAGTATACAGTAAGCTCTATTTCCTAAGGTTAGCAATACGTATGTTTTACTAGTAATCTCGACTATTGACCTATCACGGGGTCCGGCTTAACAAGGATTTATGGATGATTATGTAATATAGGCACTTATTTGCGCCCCATGGGCAAGGTGGAGGAGGGGACCTTACGTATACTACAACTTGCAGAAGCGAAAGTTTTTCATACTTATTTCGCAAAACAACTCCATATTTGATCTCATTCATCTCATGTTTGACTGTGTAAAATAGCTCGGTCAGTTCGGCCTCCTTTGGTGTTCGCTTCGTATATCGAGGAACACTCATGTCCGCTATTGCTACCACAAAACCAAATTCGCAATGTTCGCTACGTTATCGCGCGACCCCCCACCTGAAGACAAAGGAGGATAAGTGGCCCCGACGGCCACAGGGAAGCATGTCGCTAGATGTGGATACTGTGTATGATTATGATACAGTGAAGGTTTTTTGCCTGGCCAAATAAATTGTGTATGAATCCTGTATGTCAGATCCAATCGGAATAAGTGAAATAGAAATTTTATAGGAGAATATTCCGTAGTTGCAAAATCGAAATTCTATATGCAGTTCTTGAACAGAATTTGTTAAAACCAACCATAAGTGAAGTTTATAAGAATTCAAGATAAAGAAAGAGCTTCATAACAATTGCATGACCTTTTAGAGTATCAAGGATGTGAACTGATCAGAATTGACCTCATATTGAGATTTCGTGTCCACAACTATGATTCAATTCAACTATTTCTCCAGGATCTGATACAAAATCAGATTATTCATATTTTCAATCATATTATTTATTAATAATATTACCAAATATGACAAGATAATTATTATTCCATTAGTAAATGATTTAGAATAATGATTTAGA
>Ga0065707_10082119_pt1 | contig 21429 bp, 17 predicted proteins | sample SwiRhicommuniRL3_FD_59094 | JGI IMG/M metagenome (GOLD analysis project Ga0065707, IMG submission 59094) | Switchgrass rhizosphere bacterial communities from Rose Lake, Michigan, USA - RL3 v2 (version 2) | ecosystem: Host-associated > Plants > Roots > Rhizosphere > Soil | place: East Lansing...
TCTTTGGAACCCGCCCGCCAATACCCACGATCGCTACATCGCACCTGAGTTTGGAAGTTGCTTCTGCAGTGGCGTCAATGCTCATGCAGCGCTGCGTCCGTCGATTTCTCTCACCAGTAGATCCGCTAAGTCTACATGCCGGATCGCACCCCTGTTGACGAACATCTCATTCAGAAGGACCGTCGATAGCAGGAACATGAATGCTTGATTGTCGGCCTGGCTGAACCCATCCAGCGGCTTGGTCGACAGTTGTCGCGAGAACCTCTGGCAGAACGCCGGGTCAAACAGCTCTACCTTCTTCAATTCGCTCTCGGAGAACACGCAGTCCAGATAATCCGGCTTCACGGCGAAGAACGCCCGAGCATCGGGCGCCCGATACGGATACTTGTGTTTATTGAGGATGTGATCGGGTACGCACCCCACGAAGGCGCGCCGTAGCAAGTATTTCTCGGTCCAGCCATCATCGAACCGAAGATTTGTTTCCGCGCCTGCCGCGACGACTTCGACGTCGAGGAAAGGGCATCGATTCTCGACGCCGTGCGCCGCGCACATCCGGTCCCCCTGGGAAGAGAGCAGATATCCTCCCAGCAGAGTCTTGCATTCGAGCCATTGCGCCCGCTGCGTGATTGAAAGCGTCGAATAGTTCGCTTCCGCCGCCATGAGCGCGGCCAGCGCATCCAATCCACTGCGTTTCTGTCGCAGCAATCGGCCGGTCAGTTGCGAGTTCCTGAAGCGCAGGTCGTGAGATAGGAACTGCGAATCGTTCTCCGGAGCCAGCCGACTGAACAGCGAATACAGCGATGCGCGGTTCGCCTCGCTGAAATGGCTGAAGTACGGGTACAAGCGGCTCAGATACCCATGCCTTGCATCGGAACTGAGATCCGCCCACGCGCTGCGCAGCAGAGTCTCCTTGAACAGGTCGTAACCCAGGAATACTTCGTCCGCCCCTTCGCCCGTCAGCACCACCTTCACGCCCGTTTCCGCCACGCGCCTGGACAGGAGAAACATGGGAACGAAGGCGGTCCTGAATACCGGTACTTCCGCATGCCGAAGCGCGGAAGGAAACGCGTGCACGATGTCTGCGTCGGTCACTCTCAGAACCGTGTGATCCGATTTCAAGTACGACGACACCATCCGTTGATCGGCGGACTCATCGAACTCACCGCTTTCGAACGAGACGGAGTACGTTTTGAGCGGCGCAGACGCTTGTTCCGCGGCGATCGACCCAATGATGGCGGAGTCGACACCGCCGCTCAGATACACCCCTGATGCCGCATCGCCCATCATTCTGCGCCGCACGCTTGCGCGAAGGGAGTCCTTGATTCTGATGGCGGCTTCATCTTCGGAGAGAGCGGCCGGCGGCCGCTTCAACTCCAACTGCGCATACGTTGTCGTGTGTGATCTATCTCCGACAAAGGTAACCACCGCACCGGCTGGCACCTGTTTGGCCCTCCTGTATCCGCTTTGGTCGCCGAGCGGGGTCCACACGCGAAATATGGACGCCACCTGCTCCGGATCCCACTGGAACCGCCATCCCGGATAGCCGATGAAGCATTTCATCTCCGATCCGTAAATGACTCCGTCCCCGTCCTGTGCGTAGTAAAGCGGTCTCTTTCCAAAGCGATCCCGCGCCAGCACGAGAGAGCGCTCCCACTTATCGTATATGGCGAACGCGAAGGCTCCGTTCAGTTTGGCAAGAGCCGACTCACCCCAGACGATCCATGCGTATAAAAGCACCTCCGTATCGCACAGCGTTTTGAAGCGTATTCCGTGTTCCAGCAGCTCACGCCTCAACTCCAGATAGTTGTATATCTCGCCGTTGAAGGAAATCCAGTATCTGCGCTGCGCATCGCCGATTGGCTGCTGGCCGGCTGCCATATCCACGATGCTCAGTCGCGCGGTTCCCATCGCCACTGAATTGTCGAAGTAGTAACCCACTTCGTCCGGACCACGATGGCGCAGCTGCGCCAGCATGAATCGCAAGTTCTGCACGCACTCTTCGGGAGGGCGATTGCCGCGAAAGATTCCAGCTATTCCGCACATGTTGCGACTCCCTGAGAACGCGCCGCAGGTGATGCAGTAGTGCCAGACCACGACATCCTTGCTCTTCTCTGCATGTTTCAACTGCGGCTATCCGCTCGTCAAGCGCAATAACTTTGTCGTAACAACCTTGCGGGCAATAGTTGAATCTCTGTCGTACATCTCTCCGTGAGTACTGACAGATCCAATCGATCCCTCTCTGGTTGCAGTTCTGTCTGCCTGCTCTTCCCTATAGATATCAAGTTAACGAATCAGCGGGACAGGACGCTGGGGACCGACATTAGCCGCTACGTCCCGCGCACTGAATGCTCCATTTTCTTTGCAACGAGATCGGCTATCCCGGTGAGGGACACTGCCACGCTCGCTAATATTTCTTCATTGCCAAACTTTATTTCGAACGTGGCCTCGACGAACCGGATCAGCTTTACATAGCTGTATGAGTCCATGAGGCCACACTGAAAAAGGTCACTGTCGTCGTCGACGTCTCTGCCGAAGTCGATGAACAACTGTTCCTCGAGAAACTTTCGTATCGCCTCTTCCATGTGGTTCCTCGACATCTGGATATCCCCTAGCAAGCCATGCACGCGACGGAATCGCGCAGTTACGAAATGAGGCGAGCCGAGAGAATGATCTGCAGACCCTCAGCCCAGGCCCTACCGAGCACCCATCGCAGCAAGAACTACAAGCAGAACTTGTAGTCCTGAAGCTTACCAACCGAGTGACCCACCGTTGGACGCGGCGATCTACCAACTCGCGCGACTTCGCCAGGTGATTGAGTGATCTGAGTTGCCGACGGCGTGCTTTCCCGATTCACATCGAACCACGCGTCGACTCTGGTGAATCATGAAAGCATCTACAGTTCCATTGTGCTGCATGACATCGTTCCTTACGTCGCCACGGCGCTGTCGTTCACGTTAACCACGTTGCCCGCGCCGACAATTGAGCTGAGATCAAAGCGTTGCAAGCTTTCATTCTGCAATATGTTCGCGACTTGAGAACTGATTTTCTTCAACGTATCGCTCGATAAAGTCTTCACAGGAAGCATCACTGCGACAACGCGACGCTCATGCCTGATACGGAACAGCGGTGTTCCAGTGGCATCCCGCACGATCTCTTCTGGATAGTGATGTCTGTGCTTTATGCTCGCACGTGGCTCAGATATCAATTCTTCGTAGACCTTCGCTGCAGATGGGCGCGGATGTCGTTTCGTCATCGCACGCGCTCTATCTGCGATTAGCCGGCGCCTCCCAGGATCTTCCCAAGCGTCGACCAGATCGAGCCCCCAACCTTCACGGATGTCAGAGGGGTTTTCGAAAGCACCGACGATAACGCTCGGCAGCTTGGTCATCTTCAGCAACCGCGATACTTGCGATGCCGATATGTTCAGCGCATGGGCAACCTCATCCTGAGAGGTGAAGTACCCTTCCCGCAACCATCTGGTAAAACTCAGGCCCCGTTCGTATGGGCTGATGTTTTGCCGCTGTCTGTTCTCGATATCCATGGCGATGATCGCCTCTCGATCGGATAGCTCTCGTATTTCCACTTTGAGCGGAATATTGAGATGACGGGCTACGAACAATCGGCGCGCACCGTAAATCAACTCCACTTCGTACATGGGATCTCCGCGCAGAGATCGACCGAGCACGGGCACCAGCTGCCCGTGCTCCGCAAAACTTTCTATCTCCAATTTGCAGGATTTTTCCGAGATGCATTCCTCCAATCGATCGTGCGCCGTCCACACCCTGCACCGAAATGGGCTGATGGAAATGATTTTTTGCATTCGCTTGTCTCCTTACAAAATCAATTTGGACTGGGGATCGACTATTTCACCAACATTGGTCCGACCAATCACGCATGTTCTGTTGGCCAACTGCACATGCGCGGAAAATTCAATGCAATTAATGGTCCAGCGATACGTCGAGGTGACGAAATCCAGGTCCGTGCCCCTATGATCAGGAGCACAACTTCGTCGCCGACCGGTTCGATCCGTCCGACGGCCTGTTCACGCCTTGCGCTATTTGCGGTAACCGATTTGCGAGTGTCTAAGGTGCTGACCCTCGATCGGATGACTTGGTTGAGAGCGGCTATTGATCTGCGCAACGCAGTTCCGCACGAACCAGGTTGCTTCGCTACGCGATGTGCGCTAGCGCACTACTTCGAGCGGCGGTGCGTAGCGGATCGACCTGTTCGACGTCCCACCAGAGCAGATTCGACACGCCCATGCATCGGCACTCTTCTGCGACCTACCGTCTCGCGAGTAACACACTTCTATGACGAAGAATGGAACCGGTACTTGATCTCGCGGACGAAGGTAGCCTCCCCATCGTGCTTCATAGTAGATTCTGCGGATCGTCCAAGCATGAGCGTCGCAACGAACAGCCTAACGACGCGTCGACGTCCTTCTCCATCGCGACTATTCGCTGTCGTCGAAGGGGCAATCACCCATTCCCTGGCGCTGAGATCCCTGGCCAGGAAAGACGTAGCTATCGACATCTTCTGCCCCTATTCCGACGTTCGCACCACCGCGCATGAGAACTCAGTTTCCGATTGCAACGGAACGATGGCTCTCGTAATCAATCGAGGGCGTGCCACGGTGGTTCTGCGCGCGCATACTGCCACTAGGTACTCATGCATCGGGCGGATCTGCCAGATGCGCCAAGCAGCACCATCATCAGTCAACTCCGGGTCGATGCAAAGCGACACGCGCTCGTCGGCACTCAAGTCGAACTTGAACTTATCCAATGGGATCGAAAGGCCCATCCCGCGCGCTTTGATGTACGACTCTTTCAACGTCCACAGCTCGAAGAAGCGCATCGACCTGGAGTCGCTGCGCAGCGCGTTCAGTGCCGCTACCTCATCCTCCGCGAAATACCTGTCCGCCACTTCCAAGGCAGCTGCTCGAACGTAGACATTCTCCGTATCGACGCCAAGCTCGCCACCCTCGGTGACGCCCATGACGATGAGGTCCCTCGTATGCGAGAGATTGAAGACGAGCCGCGACTCCGCCGGCGACGCCTGGACCAGTTCCGGCCGTCCGTAGTCGTTCACCTGAAACTCCAGCTCTCGCGGACCTCGCGACACGTACCGGGAAAGCACGGTTCGAACCAGAGCGCGCGTCACGAGGAAGCGCTTCCGATCGGCCGCGAAATGGAAACGACGTTCCTGTGCGCGTTCTGCCTCGGTCAGCAGCAACCGATACTGCTCCAGCAGGTCCTCCGCATGTATGCCGCCGAAGAAAGCGAGCCATAGATCGATGCGTTCCGCGTGCGGTGACGGGTCCGGACAGCCTTCGGACATCATGTTTCGTGGATGCACGCCAGGCTCCTGGCAGCGCCCAGCATCTCATGCGGATAGCCCATCGCATTGTTGACGTAGGTAATGCCTTCGAGACGGACACGGTTGTTCCAATGGCTGTGTCCGTATACGTGCAGCAGCGGCTTGAGTTTGCGAATCTGCGTTTCCAGGCGCGTCGATCCGAGCACGGGATAGAGACCGCGTGACCCTCTCACACCACGATCGGGCATGACATCGATGCGGGGCAGGAAGTGCGAGACGGATATCACCACGGCATTTACTGTCGACAGGCACGCTTCGTTCATGGCCAGGAAATGCTCGGCGATCTCTGCCGCGCCGAACGACTCCGGCCATCTGCATGCGTAGAAGTCCATCCACACGTCGCGCAACTCCTGCGTCGGCTGACCGAATGAGAAGTCATACCAGCCGAAGAGCGGCACGATGGAGACCTGGTTGCAGTCGTACACCTGCATCGACACATCACAATCCAGCGCGATCTGCCGCAGTCGCTCGAAGCGCTGCAGTGAGGTTTCATGACGCTGCCCGCGGGCAACCCACAGATCGTGATTGCCTGGCACGAACACCACTCGCATGAAGCGCCTCGATAGCGTGTCCAGGCACCATTCGACGCGCGACGGAGAGTCGGATACATCACCCGCAAGGATCAGTACGTCGTCGAGGTACTCGCCCGCCGAGAGCGCAGCGATCCAACGGGCATTCTCTTCGAAGTCGACGTGCACATCCGATAACGCGAGCACCCTCATCGGCATTCTCGAACGAGCATCATGGCGGCACCAGCGCACTCAGATTCTGCAGCTCGCTGCCGAAAGGACTCATCGTGGCATGCGCTACGGACCGCGACTCAGCCGGCAAGCAGTACTTGGGGAACGTCGCCAAACGTTCGTGTCGTCGAGTTGGCGAAGGGCTATCCATCGGGTCCGTCCACAGATTCGACTCAGTCAACCACACGTAAGCCGCCGTCGCAACAACAGCTAGCATCGACCACGAGTCTGCCCACGAGCATCGTAAAAGTGAAATCTCTTCGATCCGGCGCATGCGAGATCGAGTTCCAATGTCACTCGCATTCACAGCGGATGTTTGGCATCTTCCGGCTTACTGCGCGCGGCGCGATGTGGAAGACGACGCCATGATGGATGTGAGCCAGTCTGGGAAATTTACTTGTTTCGACAGTTTGGCGCGCGAGCAACTCGCGAGTGACGAACTGGTGGTGCAGGTAGAGGACGAACTGGAGCAGTCGAGGATCGTGGTGATTCGGAACTTTCCGGGTCTGAGCGACGACGAACTCCGAATGTTCATCCACAAATTCGGCTACGTGCGCCATGCCTCGCCTCGTGATGTGCCACTGCATGGCGTGAGAGAATTGCGAGGGGGAGCGGGGCGCGCCAACCCATTGAAAGACTGGCGACTCGATCAAGCGTGCTTCCCACAGCCGGCCAAGGATGTGCTGGTCTATTGTGTCGAATCGTCACGGTCTCCCGTCTGCGCGCATTTCTGCGACTTGCAGGACGTATTGGAATGTGTTCCGGAAAGAATCCTTCGGCCGCTGCGGGGTAGCTCGGTTGTGTACTCTGAGACCATGGAAGCAGAGCTTCAGCATAAAGAGGTGGAGCACCCGTTGATCTTTCAGAACTGGAGAACGGGCCGCGAAAGTGTCTATTTATCCGAACGCGAATTGGTTCGCTTCGTGGGCGTCGAATCCGCCCTGGAGAAAGAACTGCGCAGCACGCTGGCCGGCTTGATTGCCGGTGGCGACTTCACCACATCGCACTCCTGGATGAGGGGCGACATCGTCATGTTCGACGCAGCCGTAACGTTGTTTCGATGTGGCGAGGGCGCGCACGGCTCGTTGCCGCATCTGAAACTGCTCAACACTATTTTCGAGTTCAGCAACCCCCGGATCGCCCATGGATGATCGCTGCATCCGGCTCCCTATTCCGCTGCGAATGCGGAAACATGATGCAAAAGGACAACACGTCCAGGCACTTGTGCAGTTGCATGTCGCAACGACGGCAAATGAGTATAGATAGATACAGGCAACCGATCGTAATGAGATCTCTTGAACGAGCGCGCAAAAACGGCGCAACAGCGTGCGCGGGGATTCCGATTTGGGGCAGGCACGGTTTAGCGGCCCTGCCTCGAGTCCAACCGCAGGATTCGCGATCTGTCCAACGGCGCAGCAAATAGGAATGCCTGGAAGGCTCGAAAAATAAAACAGCACTTTTGTCTTTTGGCGCACGAATCTTGCAGAGGCTTCGCTAAAGCATTGCGGGCGGCTTGCCAACACTGAGGAACGATGCGCGTCACAGGGAAGCACACAAGAGGCCGCCAGCTGATCCTCCTAGCCATCGTGGGCGTTACGACGGCATGCGGCAAAGTCCCCCACGCTGGAGAACCAGCTCGAGTTCAGTCCTCAGCCCGCGGCGCCAAGTCGGTGACCGAAGGCTCGCTACTGATCTCGCCGGAAGATCTCCTCACGTTGCAGGACGACTTGCTTGCGTCCGGACCTGCGATCACCGGCTCTGTGCAACCCGAGCGGCGTGCCGATTTGCGAGCTGAAGTATCTGCGATCGTCCTGCAGGTTCTCAAAGACAACGGCGATCCGGTACGCCGCGGCGATCTGCTAGTACGCCTGGACGATACAGCGATACGCGACAGTCTCGGGTCCGCCGAAGCAGCCGCTCGCGCAGCGGCGCAGGCGTACGAACAGGCGGATCGCCAACACAAACGTCTGACGCAGTTGCTCGAATCAGGTGTGGTATCGGTACAGTCCGTCGAAGACATGGAGATGCGTCGCAACAACGCGCAAAGCGAGTTCGAAGCGGCGAAAGCACGAGCCGCACAGGCACGGCAGCAGCTACAACGCACGGAAGCACGCTCGCCTTTCGACGGCATCGTGAGCGATCGTCGCGTGTCGGCCGGCGATACGGCGCAACTAGGGAAAGAGTTGATCAAGGTGATCGACCCGGGCAGCATGCGCTTCGAGGGCATGGTGAGCGCGGACAGTGTCGGCAAGGTCAAAGCGGGTCAGCCTGTTCTCTTCCGCATTCACGGCTTCGCCGAACGCAACTTCGCGGGCGAGGTTATGCGAGTGAACCCCGCCACGAACGCTACGACGCGGCAAGTCGAAGTGATTGTCAGTTTTGCGGACGCTCACGCGCAGCCGAAAGTAGCTGGCCTGTACGCCGAAGGCTGGGTGGAGACTTCCAGCACGCTGAGTCTTACCATTCCTGCCAGTGCGCTGGTAAAGGACGGCGAACAGATCTTTGCATGGCGGGTACACGACAACGCCCTGCAGAAGGTGAGACTCATGATCGGCGACCGAGACGTACGCAGCGGCGCCTTCGTGTTGAAAAACGGCGTCGCCGCCGGTGATCGCTTGCTGCGCTATCCAACGAGCGCGCTGATCGATGGACAGAAGGTTGAACTCGTCGGGGCGTCGCCGCCGCCCACCGAACTGTCGCAGACTTAGCGCAAGCAGTCTGCGGAGGACCATGTTTCTCTCCGACTTCAGTATCAAGCAGCCGGTAACGGTGGTGGTCGTCATCATCATCCTGATGTGCCTGGGCCTCATCGCGCTCAGTAACTTGCGGGTGAATCAGTTCCCGGATGTCGAGCAGCCGGTGATCGTCGTCAACGTCCCCTATCCGGGCGCGTCTCCAGAAACGGTGGAACGCGAAATAATCAATCGCGTGGAGAACTCACTGCAGAGCATTCCGCAGGTGTATCAGATTCGCTCTACCGCGAGTGAGGGGAACGCCAACATCGTCGTCGTATTCAAGTTCGAAAAGAATATGGCTGAGGCGGCCGATGAGATTCGCAACGCGATAGCGTCGGTGCGGCACAAGTTGCCGATCGAAATGCGCGAGCCCGTGCTCCGTCACGTCGATCCTTCAGCACAGCCCATCATGCAGCTCGCATTGTCCTCCACGGTTCTTTCTCACGCGGCGATCTCGCAACTTGCGGAAGACGTGCTCTCAGACAGATTTCGGGCGATCGATGGCGTTGCCACGGTAGAGGTGAATGGCTCGTTGCGCCGTGAACTTTCGGTGTTGTTGCGTGCGGAGAAACTGCGCGAATACAACCTTTCGGTAGGTGAAGTGGTCGTCGCTCTGCGCAACCAGAACACCACGGCGCCGGTTGGGCGCATCAAAGGCTTCCTCGATGAGCAGAGCATTCGTCTTGTCGGACGCATCGAGTCGTCGATGGAATTCGAGCAAATTGCACTCAAGCCGCACGGCAATGAGGTTGTGCATCTGGGCGATGTCGCGACGATCGCGGACGGATTTGCCGAACCCTCCGGATTCAGCTTGCGAAACGGACATCCCAACGTGGGCATCATGATAGTCCGCTCGCGCGAGGCCAGTACGGTCGCCGTTGCCAGCAGGGTCAGGACGGTCGTAGATGAGGAGAACAAGACACTGCCGCCAGGCACGCACATTGATATCACGCGCGACGGTGGCAAGGAGGCGGAACGCAGTCTAACCAACGTGATCGAAGCTCTGATGTTCGGCGCGTTGCTCACGGTCTTCGTGGTCTACGCATTCCTGAATTCATGGCGCTCGACGTTGATCACGGCGCTGAGCCTCCCCACGTCAGTCATTGCCGCGTTCATCGCCATTTGGGCGTGCGGCTTTACGCTCAATTTCATGACTCTACTGAGTCTGTCGCTCGCGATCGGCGTCCTGATCGACGATGCCATCGTGGTGCGTGAGAATATAGTCCGCCACATGGAGCGCGGCGCGGATCGTGTCGCAGCGGCTCGGGCAGGTACCGCGGATATTGGTCTGGCAGTGACGGCCACGACGTTTTCGATCATCGCCGTCTTCATTCCGGTGGCATTCATGGGTGGGAGCGCAGGTGAATGGTTCCGCCCGTTTGCACTGACAGTAACAGTGTCAGTGCTGGTAAGCCTGTTCATATCCTTTACGCTCGACCCGATGCTCTCCGCTTACTGGGGCGACCCGCCCGACTATCAGAAACAACCGCGGCGAGGTGTGCGGCTGCGACTCGCCAAATTTAATGCATGGTTTGATCATCAGTGCGATCGCTACGGCAATGTCATCGCATGGGCACTGCGGCGGCGACGCTCTATGGCCACGATAGCGGTGTTGACCTTCATGATGGCGCTGGCGCTGCAACTGAACTACGGTGGGTCCAGCTTCATGCCGGCGAGCGACTCCGGAAATATCGCTATCGAGGTGCGCACGCCGTCGTCGGCCAGCCTCGAGTACGCGCGACTGAAAGTGGAAAGAGCTGCCGCACTCGCACGAGAGCTGCCCGAAACGATCGCTACCAACAGCAATGTCACTGCGACCGGTGGACGTGTTTATGTCGATATCGGCAAGAGCTACGACCGCAAGCGCTCCGCCAGCGAAATCACCCAGGATCTGCGTCGTCGCATGGCGCGTCTGACGGGCGCCGAATACACGGCGATTGATGATCTCAACAGTAATGCCCAGAAACCGGTGCGCATACAGTTTTCCGGACCGGATGCCCGACGGCTCATGGCGATTACAACCGACTACATGCAACAGCTCGCGCAAGTACCCGGCGCGGTCGATGTAGGTCTTTCCGAACAGGAGCCCAAAGACGAATTGCAGATCGAACTGCATCGCGGCGTCGCCAATTCGCTTGGCATCTCAGTGGGCGACGCAGCACAGGCCCTGCGCGTGGCGTTTGCAGGTGTCGAAGTGGGAGATTGGGTCGATCCCGTCGGTGAATTGCGCGACGTCGCCGTACGTTTGCATCCTGATGACCGCATGAACGCTTCCAACATCGAGCACCTGCCGATTGCAGTAAGCGGCAGCAACATGATGGTGCCCCTGGCACAAATCGCCTCGATCAGCATGAGCAAGGGCCCGGCACAGATTCAGCACTACGATGGTAAACGCATGATTGCGGTCTCCGCCAACGCACAAGGACGTTCACCCGGTGAGATCACTGCTGCTGCGTTAAAACTCGCAAGACAGATGGACTTGCCCGCCGGTTATGGAGTCGAGCTCGGCGGAGCGTCGCGCAATCAGCAGGAGGTATTCCGCGAGATGTCGACAGCACTCCTCATGGGCATTGCACTCATGTATCTGGTTCTGGTCCTTCAGTTCGGATCGTTCACCGCGCCGCTGCCCGTCATGTTGTCTTTGCCGTTGAGCTTGATTGGTGTCGTCGTCGCCTTGCTGCTCACCGGCAGCACGCTGAATCTCATGAGCCTGATCGGCATCATCATGCTGATGGGGCTGGTGGCGAAGAACGCCATTCTGTTGCTCGATTGTGCACGCCGAGAAGAAGCATTGGGTACCAACCGTGAAGAGGCTCTCATAAATGCGGGTCGTGCGCGTTTACGCCCCATTTTGATGACGACATTGGCGCTCATCGCCGGCATGCTGCCGGTCGCCATCGGGCTCGGTGAAGGTGGCGAGTTCTATCGACCCCTGGCAGTCGCGATCATTGGCGGTACTGTCACTTCGACGATACTAACGCTGCTCGTCGTGCCCACATTCTACGACAGCATTGAGATTTCTCGCGAACATGCACTCGCCAAATACCGGCTGAGGGAACTTCGCTGGAACGTCTTGCTTGCCTTCATCACGACCTTCGCCGAAGCGGTACTGACGCTGGTATTGGCGAGGAGCGTGTGGCGTCAGCTCAAAAAGGCATATCTTCGGATTGCAACACTCGTTGGCAAAGCCCCTCGAGTAACGACTGTCTAGTCGCCTCGCGCACCGTGCAGTCTTTCTTATGCTGAGCTTCCCTTTAATCCGTAAGCGGTTTGATAACGGCATCTTCCGTTCGCATGTGTCGCGCGAGAAGCTGTCGTGATCCGGATGGCGACAGTAGAGATGACAGCAATGAGGATGAAGAATGGCGCGATGACGGAAGAGCGGAAAAGTAGAGACGAGCGGTGGCTGCGATAAGCGAGGGGGGGGGCTGTACAGTACATGCGAGCGTCTTATGATTTCTTCGTCGCTTGAGATACGCCACCAAAGTCGGGGGTAGCGTCGGCAGGGTTAGGTTCTTCTCGCGTGCGCCGAATCCTCCGCGACATCACGAAGACGGGCGAAGCGCGTGAGGTCGAGCTGTGTCCGAGGGCGCTCGCGATGATCGCACGCCAAATGAGGTTGAGAGAACGCTTGAAACAGGAAGGGCGACTCAATCACGACCATCTGTTCTTTGATTGCAACGTGCACGTCCTTCAGGTACACGAAGAACACGTACCGGCGCTGGCGCCGTACGCTCAAGCAGCTTCAGATCCGCTCAACATGGCGAGAACTGCAGTGTATTTGGCAGTCAATTTGGCAATAGGCGGACCTGTCTGAATTTTTGTGTTTCGAGGCATATCATGACCGAGAGGAGTCGATATGCCGAGAAAGAAGAAGTCCGATGCCTCGTCTGAGGCGCAATCTGCCGCTGAACCAAGAATCCCAAAGGATGGACTTCCCCCGGTTTGATGGACAGTTCATATTGCACAAATTGGAGGGTTACTTATGCCCAAGTCCAAGTCAAAACGAGCTGTTCGATATACGCCGGAATTCCGTCGGCTGGACCAGCTGATCACCGGTCCGATCACCCAGGGTGAGTTCGAATCGATCTTCCGTGCGCTGAAGAAAGCGGTGATTGAGCGCGCGATGAGCGCGGAGATGAGCCAGCACCTGGGCTACAAGCAAGGCGAGCCGAAGCCGACAGGCCAGACCAACCAGCGTAACGGCACCAGCGGCAAGATGGTGATCACCGACGACGGTCCAGTGGATATCGAGGTACCGCGCGATCGCGAAGGCAGCTTCGAGCCGCTGATCGTTGGTAAACACGAGCGCCGTTTCACTGGCTTCGATCAGAAGATCATCGCCATGTATGCCCGCGGGATGACGGTGCGGGAGATCCAGGGCTATCTGCTGGAGATGTACGGCACCGACGTGTCGCCGGACTTCATCAGCAAAGTAACCGATGAGGTGATGGCTGAGGTCACCGCCTGGCAGAGTCGGCCGCTGGAGCCGATGTATCCGGTGGTGTTCTTCGATGCGCTGCGAGTGAAGATCCGCGACGATGCCGTGGTTCGCAACAAGGCCGTGTATCTGGCGCTGGCGGTGCTGCCGGACGGCACGCGCGAAGTGCTGGGCATATGGATCGAACAAACCGAAGGCGCCAAGTTCTGGCTGAAGGTCTTCAACGAACTGCGCAGCCGCGGCGTCAACGACATCCTCATCGCGGTCGTCGACGGGCTGAAGGGGCTCGCCGAGGCGATCGAGGCGGCATTCCCGAAGACCACCGTGCAAACCTGCATCGTTCATCTGATCCGCAACAGCTTGGATTACGCCAGCTGGCGAGATCGCAAGGCGATCGCCGCGGAGTTGCGCCCGATCTACACGGCGGCCACTGCCGAGGCGGCTCACGACGCGCTGGAGGCGTTTGCCAGCAGCCGCTGGGGAGAGAAATACGCCACCATCGCTCAGTCCTGGCGCCGCGCCTGGGAGAACGTCATCCCGTTCTTTGCCTTTCCGCCAGAGGTGCGGCGCGTGATCTACACGACCAACGTGATCGAGAGCCTGCACATGCAACTGCGCAAGATCATCAAGAATCGCGGCCACTTTCCGAACGACGATGCCGCCATCAAGCTGATCTGGCTCGCGCTTCGCAATATCACCAATGGCAAGGTACGATCAGCACGAGAGTGGAAGCTGGCGATGAATCAGTTTGCGGTGCTGTATGGTGACCGCTTCACTAACACAGCGAGTCGAACAACCCCGCCTCGAACACAGAAAATCTGATACGTCCCAATAGGCTGCCGTGATTTTTTCCAAGTAGCTGATAACGGGACTCGAATCCACACCTAAATCAGAAACTTATGAAGGGTGACGCACTGCTTAAGTTTCCGCAGCCATCCTCTTCAGTCCGCATGATCAGCACCAGACGCCTGCACCAGCAGTTTCATCTGAACTTCTCGTGCGCAACTCACGTTGTCTCCATTCCCGCAGCGGCCCTTTCCGGTCCTCATGATCATAGGAGGCATCCCTTCCAGCATGACTCTGGTCGGATCATCTCGTGCTTTTTGGTGTATGTGCCGCAGGTTAAAATGCCTTCTCTGCCAATACCGGTCCGTCAGGCCAGAATTCAACTCGTCGCTTCCCGCAACCCTACACAGCGCCAGCAGCCTCTTTGTGTAGCCCAGCGACGGCTACGATCAGCCGATACGCCTCTCCTTCACTGTCTGCCGAGCGGTCCGGTCGTCCGGTCGTCTGATGCGGCGGCTTCATCGTCGGAGCTCCTCGAATGCACCCCGGAATTCGGCGAAGTTTCTCCTTGGAGAACGACAGGGGAACACTGCCGACCTAGCACCGTTAGGCGCCAAGGTGATAGGAGGCGTAGAGCAGCTTTGAGAGAACCGGCAGTCCTGCCCCTTGAGGGTCACGCGAGAAAAATATGTCGCCAGACGATGGGATACTGGTACGGAGTACAACAGAATTCCTTTGAAATCTTCCCTTCCGATTCGACCTCGAATTGGGGGGCATTGCCTTACTCCATGCTCGCCGGCGAGCGAGTACGTCGGTTGTACGCGCAGACTCAGGAGGTGTGACTATGTGCAGAAGGCAATTCGTCAAGCGCCGCGTGCTCTTTGCATTCTCATGCTCGGAGCTATGGCCGCCGCCTTTCCGGCGCTCGCTCAGCAGGTGTACGCAAATATCGATCCGCAGATGGTGCCGCACTTTGTACCAGGACCAGCCTCTGCTCCGGTTCTCGCATCAGCCGACGAACAGCGACGGCTGGGCTTGGTCACGATTCGGACGACGAAGATCAGTGGACAGAGTTTCTGCAGCGGAACTTTGCTCAACAGGTACTGGGTTCTGACAGCGCACCACTGCATCGGTCAGACCAACGTGACGGGTGATTTGCTTCTTTCACCTGTACTGCCCGCAAACGTGCGCGTTTCCGCAGCCTGGGCAGGCGCGGCAGTCAATCCGACCCGAATTGAGCATTTCTCTACCAACGCTCGCATCGCCCTTTACACAGACACATCAGGCTTGGATCTTGCGCTCTTGTATCTGGGCGGCGGCGACCTCGGTCCGGTTCAAACCGATTGGTATCCGAAATTGTGGGATGGGATGTGGGGCCAGAGGATTCCAGGCTCGTCAAATGTCGATCTCTATGGCCGCGGGATCTCGGCGTGGGCTTTCAAAGATGCTGCTGGAAATCCGCAGAAGGCGATTAGTGACGGCCTATATCGCGTCCAGCAATCCCTGAGCGCGGCGGGGCCGTCCGAACGCTGGTTCGTCACCTCGGCGGTGATCGCAGGAGGCGACAGCGGCGGCCCTTCTTTCGTCAACATTGATACCACGGCGGGAACAAAGACCTATCTGGCTGGTGTCCACTCCTTCTGCCTCCGCGCGAGCTATATCTCAAGCCCGCTACCCACCGGATGGTCGGCATGGGAGGGCACCACCTTCGCCCACTGCGGAGATCAATCGATCCTCCCAGCTGTTGATGCCATTCGTGACTTTATCCAGGAGCAGCCGGGCAGTAATACCCCCACCAATATTCCCTTCCCCCAATCGAATGAGAAAGTACCTTTCACCCTCTATTTCCTGGTCGGCCGCGCGTTCGAGCCGGGGCGGCTCCAAGGTGTCGTCGTTCAACAGGAATCCTACAGTTGGGAGGGCTGGAACGGCCCCGACTCCTACCCGCTTGGCATACCGCGCACAGGCCTCAAGACAATTGGCACTGGCTGGGACCACGTCGCTGACGTCGCAGCAATTGGTGGGAGTCGGTTTGTAGTGCGATCACTGCTTGGCGAGCTTACGTGGTGGCAGTTCGGATCACTTGGCCCGGAAGCATGGCAGGGCCCGAAGACGGTCGGTCGGAACTTCAGGTCTTTCAAGCGCATCTTCGGCGCCGAAGAGGGGATGCTCTATGCGATCCGATCAAACGGGGATCTCTACTGGTACCAGTTTCCCCACTTTCGGACGGGTGAGGGGGGCGAGGCCTGCCCAAGCCTTAGACGGCAGGAATGCGCCGAGGGGACTGGGGGAGGTAGGCCATTGCAGCTCAACACCCGCACTCTCTATCCATGGAAGGGGCCGAAGCTGATCGGAAGCGGTTGGGGAAATTTCAAGCATGTCTTCTACGCTGGCTCCGGGGTCATCTATGCAGTTAAACGGAATGGCGAACTGCTCTGGTATCGCCACCAGGGGCAAGCGGATGGCTCAAAGCAGTGGCGCAATGACACCGGACGAGTGGTTGGGGAAGGCTGGAACCAGTTCAAGCAAATTGCAGCTGCTGGCAACGGCGGAATCGTTGCCCTCAAGCCCAATGGGGAACTCGTCTGGTATCGGCACCGGACGTGGAACTCTGACCGTCCGGATGAACGCAATTATAGCGAGTGGGAAGGACCTATCCGAGTCCGTACCGATCTCATGAACATCTCAGAGATGTTTGTGGAATCGAGCGAGGAGGTGCACCGAGGCGGGCCAAATTAGCCAATCTTGCCGTCGAATCCGGGAAAGCGACGGATACTTGCCGATCAATGCGTTTAACGCTACCGGGTTCGGAGTTTTCGGGGGGCTCTCGCCAGCGGCGACCGAACGACAGGCTTGTTCTCGCTGTTGAACGAAATGCAGATCGTCTCTTTCTCGCAATGCTTGCGAGCCAATCCGCCCATTCATGGCGACGTTTGCCTCCCACGATCTAGGCCTCGTCATCTACATCGATGGACGACGACCCGGGTGGCGAGATTGTGCGCCCACTTCCACTGTGCGAAGCACTCCAGCTCGTCTCTCCGCGCAATCTCAGTCGTCTCATGCGCGCGGGTCGCTGTGATACTGATGCACCAGAACAAGTTCGGCATTGCCTCAGTCGGTCAGTCCATTTGTATGGCCGAGCGATTCTGTCAGGCCGTCGGGCGAGCACAACCGCGCAGCGAGATAGCCGAATTTTACGCCACGTACCTATCTTGGCTCGATGACCGGTGGGTCTTTCTCCTGACCCAAAAGAAAGGGGCTTGCGATCACGGCCCGGGCGGCCACCTCGAACTCCCCCACCCGTGGCCGGGTCAAAATCCCCCACTTGACGGCAGCGGGACGGCGGGATGATTACGCGTTGGCGGCGCGTTTAGCAACTCGTTCAGCAGCTTCCTTCAGTCGCCAACTCTTGCCGTCGAACTTCAGCAGATGGCCTCGATGCATGAGTCGGTCAAGTAGCGGGGTGACGACGACGGCATCACCTAGCAGCCTCGGCCAGTCATCGAGGGTGCGATTCGAAGTGATCACGGTGGCGAGCTTCTCGTAGCGGCTCATCAGCACGTCGGCGAGTTCGTCGCCGGCGTTGCTCGGCAGCTTACGCAGGAACAGATCGTCGATCACCAGCAGCTCAGCGCTCCTGAGTTGCGCGCGATATTTTCGCAACTCGCCGAGTTCCCGTGCTTCGTTGATTTCCTCCAGCAGCGTGTGCGCTTCGCGATAGAGGACTTTGTAGCCGCGCTGGATGGCGAGTTGTGCGATGGACTTCGCGATGTGGCTCTTGCCGGTGCCGGGCGGACCGATCAGCAATGCGCCATCGCGCGCTTCGATAAACTTCAGCGTCGCCAACTCCAGGATATCCCGCTTCGGCAGCTTCGGATTGTAGTTCCAGTCGAAGTCCTTCAAGTCCTTGCGCTCTTGCAGCCCGGACAACGCGAAGCGCCGATCAAGCAGGCGTGAGCGGCGCCGGTCGAGTTCGTCCTGCACCAGCCAGGAGAACACCTCGACAAAGTCCATCTGCTGATGGGCGACCTGCTGCGCGCGAGCTTGCAGCGTTGTGATCATGCCGGACCTGGGATCGACATACTCATCGTCTTTGACTCCTATCGGTCAGTGGTGGGTGAGAGATCGTGTGCGGATTGCTCAGCGTGAAAGTCCCAGAACGCCTGGTACTCCTCGATCGAGCGTATGTGGGGACCGGATTGCTGCAAGGACGCCTCGGCTGCAGTCGATGTGTTCTGCGTGCGCTCGAGGATTCGCTTGAGCGCCTGATACGACGGCCGGCTCAGGCGCCGCACCTGTTCGCAGGCGCGCTCGATGTCATCGCGTTTATAACGACGAGGCAGGTTGGCCATGCCGTAGATGGCCTTCTCGCCGGGGCGTCCCAACCGGGCGAAGATCTCGCGGGCAAGTTGCGCACTGTGCGGGCCGATCTTGCTGACTTTGCCGATCAGCAGCGCCGTCTGACGCGAAGGATTGAAGATCCGATCAGCCTCGGGCAACACGAACTGGCCTTTGCGAGTGGCCTTGTCATGGCGGCGTAGCACGTGGCCATCCTCACCGAGGATCTCGACCTCACGCTCGAAGATGCGCACCATGACTTGGCTGTACAGCGGCGCGGGCGAGGCGGCGTAGTACGAGGCATCCACCTGCACGCAGCCGGCGTCATCAACAGTGCGCACGCCTTGCCGGAAGAAGCGGAAGTGCTCGGCCGGCAATGGCCGAAGATGCGCACGTTCCTCTTCGAACATCGCCAGCACCTGGCGCTTCTTGCGACCGTGGATCCTCGGCGCCGCCCAGCGCGCCTCCCAGTGCGACAGCCATTCGTTCTGCGCATCGATCGATTCGAACTTGCGGCCCTTGAGTGCCGTGTTCTGTGTGTGCTGGATCGCGTTCTCAACCGTTCCCTTGCGATCCGGATCGGCGACGCGACACACGTCGGCGACGGCACCATAGTGCGCAAGCAGCGCGGCGTACACCGCATTGAGCTGCGGCTCGTACAGATCGGGGCGGATCACGCCCTGCTTCAGATTGTCGAGCACGACATAGGCACATACGCCGCCGAGTGCATGGAACGTCTCTTCGTGCAGTCGCGCCCAGCTTTGCTGGTCGGCTTTCCACAGCACCTTGCGGAAGGACTTGCCGGAGTACTTCAGCGTCATCACGAACAGATACGGTCGGCGATACTTCCCATTCGCTGCGCGTGTGAGTGCACCTTGCCCGAAGTCCACCTGTGCTTCTTCTGCGGGCAGGCATTCCAACACATCAAAGCGTTCTGGCTCGCGCACTTTCAACGTGCGTACGAAGCGCTTGACCGAGTTGTAGCGATGCGTGAAGCCGTGTTGCTCCACCAGATCCTGGTAAATGCTGATGGCGTTGCGACCCAGTTGCACTTGTGCCTGGATCCATTCGCGGTGGACTTCGCAGGCTGAGCGGGCTTCTTTCGGCGCCAAAGCCGGTGGCCACCCCGGGGGAATTTGATGGTGGTCTTTCCCTCTCTCGACCGTAGCGGCGGATGGTTTTGCGATCCACCCCCGTCAATCGCTCGATCTCGCGCTGACTGGCCCCGTTTCCTAGCAGCGTCTGGATCGTGACGCGTAAATGCGGCTTCAAGACGTTCAACCCCTTCCGCCCCTCTCGCAAAAAGGGGCAGCGTAACGTCCCGCTGCAACTCGACCCTCGGCGCCGACCGGCGCCGCTTTCACTTCAGGGGTGGGGGATTTTCAAGTGGCCACAGGTGGGGAAGTTTGGGCGGCCCGCCGGGTCACGGTGGCTCGCAATGGAAGTTCATCAGCGAGCGTGCCGATAGCACAACTGCTCTTGTCTTGTAAACTGAGGTAAGCACTTCAGCATCTACGTCAGCTGAAGCGAGCCCGGCATCGACGGCCTTGATGCCATCTGATCGCGCAATAGAACTCGATTGAGGCTGTAGCGGCCTGCTTTGCAGGCCCGGCATAGAGCGCCGCCGCTTCAGACGGTGGCGGATCCCGCAGTAGCCGGCGGAGCTGATCCTGTTTTTGCTGATGCTCGGCCAACTGCGCCGGCGTCACATTCCATGGCAGCAGCGCTTCGATCTGCTCGACGATATCGCCGGGCGGGCAGATACTCGAACAGATAATTCAAGTACGCGTACGACTCCACATCATTGGCGCGAGCCGTCATCACCAGCGAGAAGAGATTGGCGCTCGCCTGCGCAAGGCGCTCTTTGATGAATTCAAAGAGAAAGGATGGCGCGATCCTCCATATCAAGAGCCGGCATCCGTGAAAATGGAATTCCCACGGGGCCTTCAGCGACTGTGCTTTCGCGCCCTGGCCGAAAAGGCAATCAGCGAATCCAAGGCGGCTGAACTGCTCGGCACAAACGTGCGCAAGCTCAGTGCGCTGATGGAGCATGGTGCGACGGAGCACTGATGCAAATCCTGGTGTCGGACACCTCCGTTCTGACTGATCTCGAGCGAGCCGGATTCGAGACGGGTGGTGTTCAACGCCGGACACACATTGGTCGTGCCCGACCTGCTTTATCGAGACGAACTCGCAGAATACGACGGACAGGCTTGGCTGCAGCGCGGCCTCCAGGTCGTCCCGCTTGATCAAGCAGAAGTCAGCGCAGCACAAGGTGCATTCCAGGGACAGAATGCGGCATCGCTCAACGACTGCTTCTCGTTTTCGATAGCGCATAGTCGCGGCTGCATTCTCCTAACCGGAGATGCAGCGCTACGTCGATTGGCTGAAGCTCGCGGCGTCGAGTGTCATGGGATTACTTTGGGTTGCCGATCTGATGGCGAACTCCGGTGTCGATCGAGAGCTGCTCGCACGCGGCCTCGAGACGCTGCTCGCGCACCCAAAGTGCCGCTTGCCGCGCGAGGTGACGCTCGCGCAGATTGCACGACTGAGACCGTAGGGTCGGACTAGCGACCGAGACACCTGTAAACTGCAGTTCGGCCTCTGCAGCCAAGACAACTACAGCACCTGGGGTTCCCCGCTTCAGACGGCGAAACTCACGATCCGTGCCTCATCCGCGACAACAAATTCCTTTGCTACTTCCGATTTCGGGGTTTCGCCGACATTCCGGCGATTCCCTGAGCTGACTTCTTGCTCTCACGTATCGACAATCCGAAGTGAGCGACAGCTTTCAGCTAACCGACACTAGAGGCACAAACTTGCACGAAGAAATTACTTGAGCCGGGCATCCAGCGGCACCACCGGTACACGACAAATCGGGTCACTCCGACCACGATAACCGGGTCTATTCCGGGTACATGGGTAACGGTTTATACCGGCGGTGAGTGTCAAGGTAGTTGTCGCCTCAATCGGGCATCGGCAGCTTTTCCTCTGGATTGAGAACCACCATGCC
>Ga0065707_10082120_pt1 | contig 21423 bp, 23 predicted proteins | sample SwiRhicommuniRL3_FD_59094 | JGI IMG/M metagenome (GOLD analysis project Ga0065707, IMG submission 59094) | Switchgrass rhizosphere bacterial communities from Rose Lake, Michigan, USA - RL3 v2 (version 2) | ecosystem: Host-associated > Plants > Roots > Rhizosphere > Soil | place: East Lansing...
TCGACGGGGGACAAGCCCCGCCTTCGGCCCTTCTCCTGGCCACAAACCCGCATATCCCCATCACGCTCCGTACAATCAATAGGTCCTGACCCTAGGCGTCAACAGCCTTGGGCCGCAACCGGCTTCGTATGAGAAAAGGCAAAGAGTGAGATCGTGCTTATAAGTCAGGGATATCCGTACTCTGCCCAGGACGTATCGGGGAACGAAGGCGGCCAAAGGCGCTCAGCAGGGCGATCACCATCAGGGCAGCCGCCACGATGCCGGGCAGCTTGCCGGTACCGACGCCCGTCGCCAGCAACGCCGCGCCGAGGGTGGCGCCGAGGGTTTGCCCCAACAGACGGTTGGTGGCGATCAGACCGCCGGCGGCAGCGGCGCGGTGGAGCGGAGCGGCGCCGATGATCGAGCGCGAGTTGGGCGCCGCGAACAGCGCGAAACCGCCTCCACAGAGCGCCAGCCGCCACGCGATGTCGAACGCTCCGGCATCGGCAGGCAGAAAAGCGAACAGCAACATGCCGGCTATCGCCACCGCGCCGCCGGCAATGCACAAGGCTGCGACCGAAACACGGTCCGACAGAAAGCCGGCCATCGGCGCGACGAACAGGGACGTCAACGGCCAGGCGGAGAAGATCGAGCCCACCTCGCCGGGCGAGAAGCCATAGGCCGTCTGCAGGCGGAACGGAATCACCACGATCAGGGTCATCGTCGCGATGAAGGTGGCGAGGGCGCCTGCCGCCGCCATGCCCAGCGCCGGCACCGCAAGCAGGTCGAGCGGTAGCATCGGCTTGTGTGCGTTCAGTTCGCGCTTCACGAAATTGCGGCCTATCACGGCGCCGGCGATCACCATGGCCACCGAAACAACCGGCGAATCCCCGTGAACACCGCTTTCTATGCCGCTGACGATCAATCCGAAGGTGCTCGCGCACAACACCGCGCCCAGAACATCATAATTCTGACCGCGCGGCGCCGGATCGGGAAGCGCCCGGCTGAGCAGCAGGGAGATGAGGGCGAAGGGGACGGCCACGGCGAACACCCATGGCCATGAGGCGATGCCGAGGATCAGGCCGCCAAGTGTTGGTGCCAGTGCGCCGGCGCTGGAAGCGATCACCGTATTGATGCCAAGTCCGCGGCCGAGCTGCTTTGCTGGATAGGTCGAGCGGAGCAATGCCGAATACACGCCGAGCACCGCGCCCGCACCCAGTGCCTGGGCAGCGCGGACGACCAGCAGGAATGGCAGTGAAGCCGCAAAGAAGCACAGCGTCGTCGCAATGGTGAACAGTATCAGCCCATATTGATAGACCGTCCGCAGCCCTAGCCGATCGCCCAGCGCGGAAAAGGGCAGCACCGTCATCACCAGCACGAGCTGATAGACCGTCACCACCAGCACCGCCGCCGAGCCGGGAACCTTGAGATCATGGGCAATCGTCGGCAGCGCGACATTGGCGATCGAACCATCGATAATCACCAGGGCCACGCCCGACGAAATCGCCGCAATCGCGATCAGCCGCCGGGGCATCGGCAGGCCTGGTCCCTTGTGGCTCAGCTTGCCGTCGGGCGCGTTCAAGGATTCGCCCTCATCGCACGTCGATCCGTAGCCGGGTGAGCCGTGTGGCCCTGATCAGCCAGCGTCCGTCGATGCGCGCATAGGTTTCGTGGTAATGGCCGAAGCCGTGGATCTCCTCGATCGGCGAGCCCGAGGGAAAGCGGAGCATATCTTCCATTCCCCATACGCCGCTCGCTACGTTCCAGGAGTCCAGCGTGATCCTCGGCACGAAGCCGCGATGCACGGTACAGACCGATGAGAGCAGTGCGGCGGCATTGTCGGCGATGGCCTGGGCGCCGGTGGTGAGCCAGCCGCTGGCGTCCATCGTGGCGAGCAGCTCGGGCTTGCCATAGATCCGCACCTCGCCGGTAAGGGGATCGGCGGCGTGGAATGTCTCGCGGGCATCCATCACGGCATCGGGCGTGAATACGCCTTTGTATCCGGCCCAATCCTTGCGATCGAGGCATTCAAAGTAGCGCGCCTTGAGGTTCCTGATTTCCTGGACCGCCAGCAGTTTCTCGATCTCGGTCATCGCTCTCTCCCGCGCCGCCGATCAGCGTTCCGCATCTTCGCTACTGAGACCGGCCTTCGCAAGGCCGGGTTCCCTATTTTCCAGCAACGGCGATCGTCAACGGATTCGGCTCAGGTTCGGCAACCTTGAACAGCGTGTTCTGGTCACGGTGATCGAACGGCTCCGCCTGACCCCGGACGCTGAGGGTCGTGTTGCTGACATAGCTCCACGAGCCGTCAGGATTGAAGGTGATCTCCAGCCGATAGGCGTCGGTGCGGAAGGCGTGCTCCAGGAAGCCGGTCGAGCAGATGCCATATTCGGTGTCGCCGCGCCGGGCGGAGACGATCAGCGTGTCGGCGTCCGGTTCGGCATGGCCGGACGCGAGCACTACCTGACCGCGCGGGATGGCGACCGACTGGAGGATCAGGCCAGTGGCCGGCTCATAGAGCCAATAGCCGACCTGATCGTGGAAAGTGATGTCCTCTTCCTCGGTGTTGATGTGGACATGATAGCGCAGGCCGTAGAGGAGTTGCGGGCCGTTCGCCTGCGGATCGATCGGCTCGAAGACGATGCGTTCCTGGTAGATCCGCTCTTCCGGCCCTTCCGCCTTGGGGCTGCGGTCGAGGCCGCGCTTGGCTTCCCATGTTCCCGCCAGCCGTCGCAGCGGTCCGAGATTCGCCAGCGTGTCCGGATCGACGTCGCTTGGCTCGGTGAAGATGTCGGCCGGAAATTCGCTCATGGAGGTCCCCAATGCAAAGTTGTGCGCAGGATGTGGGTGGTCGGGCCATCGCGTCAAGTTCTGCACGCGAGGAAGATGAAGGCGCTATCGCGATGGACGATTATCCAGATGTCGTGGGGAGCGTGCTCACCAATCCCGGGGTCGAGCGAATCCTGCAGAAGGAGCACGATCTGGGCGCGAACATCAAGTTCGAGGATATCGCGCCCGAGGTGGCGGGCATCTACGGCAGGATCATGAAGGGCGGCGAAGTCGATATCGGTGCATGGAGTTGCGGCATGGTGGCGGGACTGATCAACGATATTCCCACCGTTGCCCAGTTGATCGACCGCATCATGAGCGATGCGCGATCAATTATCGAGGACCGGCTTGCCGGGCTGCTCCATCAGTCTCGTCTGGCATAGCGCTGGGCCAGCACGGCGCAGGCCATGAGCTGGATCTGGTGGAACAGCATCAGCGGCAGGATCATCGGACCGACCATCGCCGGCGGAAACAGCGCGCCGGCAATGGGGACGCCGGAGGCGAGGCTTTTCTTCGAGCCGCAGAACACGATCACGATCTCGTCAGGGGTGCTGAACCTCAGCGCCCGCGCGCCGAAGGTGGTGAGGACGAGCACCGCCGCGAGGATGAGCGCGGCGAAGGCCAGCGTCCAGCCAAGGTCGCCCAGCGAATATCGCTGCCACAACCCGTCGACCACCGCCGCGCTGAACGCCACATAGACCACGAGCACGATGATACCGCGATCGAACCCGGTCAGTAGCGAGCGCCACCGGTCCAGCACGGGCAGCATCAGCGGACGGCACAGATGGCCGAGGACGAAGGGTAACAGCAGCTGCGAGCCGATCTTGCCCGCCGAGCCCCAGGATATGCCGCCCGTGGTGTGCGCGAAGAACAGCGCCACGAGAAGGGGCGTCACCACCACACCCAGCACGTTCGATGCGGCGGCGCTGCATACCGCCGCGGGGACATTGCCGCGCGCCAGGGCGGTGAAGGCGATCGATGATTGCACGGTGGAGGGCATCAGGCACAGTAGTAGCAAGCCCGCACCGATCGCGGGGTTCAGCCATTGATCCGTCACCGATCGCACGATCAGCCCGATCACCGGGAAGATCATGAAGGTCACGATCAGGACCGTTAGGTGGATTGGCCAGGCCGCGATCCCGGCAAGGATCGATTCGCGCGACAGCTTGGCGCCGTGCAGGAAGAACAGCAGGGCGATGGCGATATCGGTCAACCCGCCGGCCCACAGCGCGCCATTCCCGCGCACGGGCAGCAGCGTCGCCAGCACCACCGCGAGCACGATCATCAGCAAAAACGGATCGAGCCGCCGTAGGATCACACTCAATAATCGCATGGAGCCTTCCCTAATCGTCGCGATGCGCTATCGCCCGGCATCGAATAGCGGAAGGGGGCATCGACGGTGACCATCACGATGTATGGCATCAAGAATTGCGACACGGCCAAGAAAGCGCGGACGTGGCTGGAGAATCACGGCGTTGAATTCGGCTTTCACGATTACAAGGCATCCGGCATCGATCGGGCGCGGCTGGCGGCCTGGGCGGATGAGCTGGGCTGGGAAAAGCTGCTCAACCGCGCCGGCACGACCTTTCGCAAGCTGCCCGATGCCGAGCGCGACAATATCGACCGGGACAAGGCGATCATGCTGATGCTGGCGCAGCCTTCGATGATCAAGCGGCCGCTGCTCGATCTCGGGGATCGGCGGATATTGGGTTTCAAGACAGATGAGTATGAAAGGGCCTTCTCATGAGCCGGACACTGATTTCCTCGGGATCCCCGTTCGAGAAGCAGGTGGGGTACAGCCGCGCGGTCGTGCAGGGCGACTGGTGCTTCGTCGCGGGAACGACGGGCTATGATCCCGAGACGCGGGCCATGCCCGAGGACGTGTGCGATCAGGCGCGCAACGCGCTGACCGTGATCGAGCGCGCCCTGGCCGAGGGGGGCTTCGCGCTCGCCGATGTGGTGCGGGCGACCTATTACATCACCGACGCCGCCTATTGGGACCAGATCGGCAATGTGTTGGGCGCCGCGTTCGGGGATATCAGGCCCGCCGCGACATGCCTCGTGGCCGGACTCGTAAAGCCGGAGATGAAGATCGAGATCGAGGTGACCGCGCTCAGGCGCGGGGGTTAACGCGGGAGATCGCTTGCGTTGCGGAGCGTGACGCGGCAGCTTGCGGCTAACCATTTTCGAGGGAAGGGCAGGCATGGCCATCAGGCATAAGCAGACATCGTTCCTGTTCTGGGTGGTCGCGATCCTGCTGACGCTGTGGGCGGTGGCGGGCTGTTATGCCTGTTATCTGCAATTCGTCTATGGGCCGGAGGCGATGGGGCCGGCGGACAAATATGACCGGGCGCTCTATGCGAGTCTGCCGCTCTGGTACAATTACTGCTACGCGGTGGCGGTGGGCGCGGGGCTGGTCGGTGCCATCGGCCTGCTGATCCGTGCGGCCTGGGCCGGAGTCGCCTATCTGGTCTCGCTGATCGCGGCGCTGGTGCAGTTCGGCTGGCTGTTCATCGCAACCGACATCCTCGTGAAGAAGGGCGCCGCGACCGTTTTGCCTTTCCCGATCTTCATCATCCTGATGGCCGTTTTTTCCATGTGGTTCGCAGTGCAGGCTTATCGTCAGGACTGGGTGAACTAAACGTCGCGCGGCGCGATTTTGCCTATTCGGGCGAAGCGGAGTAGGCATCGGGGCCATGTCCACGACCTTCACGATCGACACTTCGACCAGCCGCGCGCATCCGACGCCGGCGCCGATGAAGCGGCTCACTGTGCCGTCGGTGCTCGCCCGCAAGCGCGACGGCGTTACAGCCGAGCCGCTGGTGATGCTGACTGCCTACACCGTCCGCATGGCGCAGCTGCTCGATCCGCATTGCGACATGCTGCTGGTCGGCGACAGCCTAGGGCAGGTGATCTACGGGCTGCCCTCCACCATTCCGGTCAGCCTCGAGATGATGTGCGCGCATGGCGCGGCGGTGGTGCGGGGCAGCTACCACAGCCTCGTCATCGTCGACATGCCGTTCGGCAGCTATGAGGGCTCGCCCCAGCAGGCCTTTGCCAGCGCGTCTCGCATTCTCAAGGAAACCGGCGCGGCGGCAGTGAAGCTCGAGGGCGGCGAGGCGATGGCGGAGACAATCGCCTTCCTGACCGCGCGGGGCGTGCCCGTGATGGCGCATGTCGGGCTGACCCCGCAGGCGGTCAACATGCTGGGCGGCTATGGTGCGCGTGGACGGGGAGAGGCCGAGGAACGCAAGATCGTCGGCGATGCCAAGGCGGTGGCCAAGGCGGGTGCCTTCGCGATTGTTGTCGAGGGCGTGGTCGAGCCGATCGCGATCGCGATCACGAAGGCGGTGGCCTGTCCGACGATAGGCATCGGCGCGTCGGCCCAGTGCGACGGGCAGGTTCTGGTCGCCGAGGATATGATGGGCCTGTTCGAGCGGACGCCGCGCTTCGTGAAGCGGTTCGGCAATATGGCGGAGACGATTTCGGAAGCGGCGGCGGCCTATGCGGCCGATGTGCGCTCGCGCGTCTTTCCGACGCCCGACCAGACCTATCAGCGCAAGCCCAGCACCTCACCTGACGCGATCCATTCGGCATAACCCGGTCCTGCCTGGACGATCGGCCAGGCGACGATCGCGGGGACCGAATAGCTATGCAGCGCGGCGATCGCAGCGATGAGTTCGTCGATCTGATCGGCACGGGTCTTGAACAGGGCCGGCACTTCCAGCGCCGCCTCGATCTCGCCCTGCCAGCGATAGATCGATCGGCACGGCGCGAGGATATTGATGCAGGCAGCAAGCTCGCGCTCGATCATCGCGCGGCCGATGCGCTCCGCTTCCTCGGCATCCGCAAAGACCGCGTAGACGGTCGCGATCTTCGTCACGCGCGTTCGCCGAGGCGATGCGCGCAGACGACCAGCGCGGCGAGCAGCACCACGGCCACCGCCTGATGCGAGGCCGCGATCGGGATGGCGACGCCGGAGCGGAGGGTCTCGATACCGAGCAGGATCTGAGCGGTGACCAGCACGGCGACCACCAGCGGCGCGGGGCGCCATCTTCGCCGCGCCTTGAACGCCAACACAAGCGCGGCGGTCGCTGCGATCCACGCCCACCACCGATGCATGAATTGCACCACGATGGGATTGTCGCGGAGATTTTCGATGACCGTCCAGTTCATCTTCCAGCCGTACTGGGGAAACAGCGTATCCCCCATCAACGGCCAGCTGGAAAAGGCAAAGCCGGCGTCAAGGCCGGCGGTGAACGCGCCGAGCAGGAGCTGGTTGGCGAGGATCAGCAGGACGGTGGCTGACAGGGTGTGCAGCCGTGCGGGACGCAACGCCGGATTGCGCGCATGATCGAGCAGGTCGAGCGCGGTCCAGATCAACCCCGAGAGGAAGAGGAGAGCGGTCAGCAGGTGGATCGCCAGCCGCAAATGGCTGACATCGGGGCGATCGACCAGACCCGAGGCGACCATCCACCAGCCGATCGCGCCTTGCAGCACGACCAGCGCGGCGAGCGCCGTCAGACGCCCGCCATAACCCGGCGGGATCGCGCGCCTCCAGGCGAACCATGCGAGCGGCAGGATCATCGCGAGCCCGATCAGGCGGCCGATCTGGCGATGGAGATATTCCCAGAAGAAGATGCCCTTGAACGCATCGAGGGTCATGCCGCGATTGATCTTCCGATATTCGGGGGTCGCCTGATAAGCCTGAAATTCGGCCTCCCATTGGTGGGCGTTCAATGGCGGCACCACGCCCGCCACCGGCTCCCACCGCACCATCGACAGGCCGGATTCGGTGAGGCGGGTGATGCCGCCCACTACCACCATGACGAACACGATCGCGGCGACGATCAGCAGCCAGCGCGCGAGCGCGCGGGGGCGGTGAGTGGAAGTAGGTCCGGTGGCCATGACGTGGCTATGCCTCGGGGGATGGCCGAGTGCAATGGACCCACGCTCCCGCGGAGGAGCACGCCACCTCTCAATCAAAACGGGGCAATCCCGTTCGAGTCAGGCCTCGCTGATCTTGACCACCAGCTTCCCGATGGCGCCGCGCGCCGCCATCCGGGCAATCGCCTTGCCGCCTTCGGCAAGCGGCCAGACGGCGCTGATCCTCGGGTTGATCGTGCCCGCCCGCCACCAGTCGAGCAGCTGGGCGGTGTTGCGGCGGTTGGCCTCCGGCTCGCGGGCGGCGAAGGCGCCCCAGAACACCCCGCGTATATCGCAGCTCTTGAGCAAGGTAAGGTTGAGCGGGATGCTCGGAATACCCGCGGGAAAGCCGACGACGAGATACCGGCCGCCCCAGCCGAGCGACCTGAGCGCCGGCTCGGCATAATCGCCGCCGACCGGATCATAGACGACGTCGACACCGTTCTTGCCCGCCGCGGCCTTGAACTGATCGGCAAGCGCCCGGCTTTGCGAGCGGTCGAACGGCGCGCGGCCATAGATCAGCACGTCGTCCGCGCCTGCCGAACGCGCGGCCTCGGCCTTTTCCCCGGACGAGACCGCAGCGATCACCCGCGCGCCCAGAGCCTTGCCGATCTCAACCGCCGCCAGCCCGATCCCGCCCGCGGCACCCAGCACCAGCAAGGTTTCTCCTGCCTTGAGCTCACCTCGATCACTCAGCGCATAGATCGTGGTGCCGTAGGTGAACAGCAATCCGGCGCCGGCGACAGGATCCTGATCCTCGCCCAGGGGAAATGCCTGCGATGCCTGGACGACCGCCTTTTCGGCAAGGCAACCATGGCGAGCCGTGGCAATCAGGCGATCGCCTTTGGCCCAGCCCTCCACCCCGTCACCGATCGCGATCACGGTACCCGATATTTCCGCGCCCGGCGCGAACGGCCGCTCGGGCTTGAACTGATATTTGTCCTCGATGATCAACACGTCCGGATAATTGATCGCGCACGCATGCACCGCCACGAGGAGCTCGCCGGGGCCGGCAACGGGTTCCGGCAAGTCCTCGATGACCAATGTGCCCGGGCCGCCGATTTCCCGGGAAACGAGTGCTTTCATGGGTATCTCTTTCCGAAAATTGACGCAGAGGGTGGGACTCGTACCTGGCATCCATGTCTCTAAATATATTCAATGACATATCTAATCGAGAGAGACATGGGCCCCAGCCTTCGCTGGGGCAACGGAATGTAACGAACTTTGGATTCGGGATACTAGCCTGAACGCACATTCTTATCCCTAGTCGTCAAGTTCGACCGGCGCCATGACACCCGTATCTGCTGGCTCTTGCGGGTTTATGAGTGCAAGCTCTGGGAGCGCCCTTCTGTTTCTGGGCACGCACATTTTTGATGAGGTAGAAATATCGGAGGCGCTGGAAACCACGGCCCTGATCCGCACCAAACATATGCGATTCATATGCAAAGCCAGGATTTCCAATCTGGCAATCATATTCATTTCGCCGTCCTGCGTTGGAAGGCGCTTGCTTACGGGCGCCTCCTCGCCAAGGGATGGCGCCGATGATGACAAATGCCTCAACGCCAAGCCCATCAAAGCCTTCGGCTGCCCATCACGATCCTGCTGACCATTTCGGAACGCTTGCGCTCGGCGCGATCGGGGTCGTGTTCGGCGATATTGGGACGTCCCCGCTTTATTCGCTCAAGGAAAGTTTCGTCGGCCATCATCCGCTGACCGTCGATCAACCCCACATCTACGGCATTCTCAGCCTCGTCTTCTGGACGATGATGATGATCGTCACGGTCAAATATGTCCTGATCATCCTGCGTGCCGACAATAAGGGAGAAGGTGGCAGCCTTGCCTTGTTGGCGCTGATCGCGCGCAAGACGGAAGGCAAGAGCTGGGGTGCAGGCATCGTCATGCTCGGTGTGCTGGCAACAGCTCTGTTCTACGGAGATGCCATCATCACCCCCGCGATTTCGGTGCTGTCGGCGGTGGAAGGGCTTACCGTAGTCCAGCACGGCCTGGGGCCGCTGGTGTTGCCGATCGCAATCGCCATCCTGATCGGCCTGTTCGCAATTCAGGCGCATGGCACGGCCCGAGTGGGGGTCATCTTCGGCCCGGTCATGCTGCTTTATTTTCTGGTCATTGCCGCGCTCGGCTCGGTTGGTATCATGCGCCATCCAGAAATCGTCGGCAGTCTCAATCCATATTGGGCGTTCAACTTCTTTGTTCTCGATTCCAGACTGGCCTTTCTTGCGCTCGGTTCGGTGGTGTTGGCCGTCACCGGCGCGGAAGCGCTCTACGCAGATATGGGTCATTTTGGGCGGAGGCCGATCGCAATGTCCTGGCTGTATCTGGTCTTTCCGTGCCTCATGCTCAACTATATGGGCCAAGCCGCCCTCCTGCTCGACCATCCCGCCGCAGCCGCCAACCCATTTTTTCTGCTGGCACCGGAAGAAGCGCGACTTCCGCTCGTGATCCTGGCAACGCTGGCGACAATCATTGCCAGCCAGGCCGTTATCTCGGGGGCCTATTCGGTGACACGGCAGGCTATTCAGCTCGGTTTTCTGCCTCGGATCAGTGTTCTGCATACCAGTGCCAAGGCAGCCGGCCAGATTTACATACCGTTCGTCAATTGGGCATTGCTGACCCTGGTCCTGCTGTTGACGCTGGGCTTCAAGAGTTCGAACAATCTGGCCGCTGCTTATGGCATTGCGGTAACGGGAACGATGTTCATTACCGCGTGCATGCTTGGCGTCCTCACCTTCACGATCTGGCGGTGGAACCGGTGGCTGGCGGCTTTGGTCACTGGCGTCTTCCTGCTCATCGACGGCGCGTACTTCGCGTCCAACTTGACGAAGATCCCGGATGGCGGCTGGTTCCCGCTGCTGATCGCAGGTATCGCGTTCACGCTTCTTACCACCTGGGCGACCGGCCGCCGGCTCATGCGAGAGCGCCTGCGCGAAGGTGCGATGCCCATCGAACTGTTCATCTCATCGACCGTGCAATCAATGAAGCGCGTGCCGGGGACTGCCGTTTTCATGTCTTCTGCCGCTGAAGGCGTACCGCCCGCGCTCCTTCACAATATCAAGCACAACAAAGTACTGCATGAACGCATCGTCCTTCTGACCGTGTCGATCGAGGATATCCCGCAAGTGGACGCGGCAGACCGCGCCGAGGTCATCGAATTCGGCAACGCCTTCTACCGCGTGATCCTTCACTATGGCTTCATGCAGGAAATCGACGTGCCTCATGATCTCGGCAGTATCTCGATCTGCGGCGGCGCCTACAAGATCATGGACACCAGTTTCTTCCTCGGACGCCAAACGCTGATTGCGTCAGCGCGTCCAGGCATGGCGATCTGGCGCGAGCATCTGTTCGCCTGGATGATGCGCAATTCGGCGTCCGCGATGGAGTTCTTCAAGCTGCCGACAAATCGCGTCGTCGAGCTCGGCAGCCAGGTCGAGATATAGACCTTTCCGGCCGCGGACGGCGATCAGCCGTCGGCACCCATCAGGCGGTAGCCAACACCGAGTTCGTTAACGATAATCGCTGGCCGGCTGAGATCAGCCTCGATCTTCTGCCGGATGTTCCGGATTACGACCCGCAGATATTCGATATGGCGCTCATAGTCATTGGCCCACACGCTCTTGAGAAGATGGTCATGGGTGATGACCCGGCCGGGAAATTTGGCCAGCTCGGCGACCACCCCATATTCCTTGGGTGTGAGATGGATATCCTCGCCGTCCTTCAGGACACGCCGGTTCACCAAGTCGATCTCAACATTTTTCACGATCACATTCGATTGGGCACCCTGCGCGCTCATGCGATGGCGTAACGCGGCACGTACGCGCGCCAGCAGCTCATCCGAGTCAAATGGCTTGGTGACATAGTCGTCGGCCCCTAAATCGAGCGCTGTAACCTTCTGGTCAGTGGCGTCGCGGGCTGAAACCACAAGCAGCGTGGCTTTCGATCGCTTGCGAATGATTGGTACAAGCTCTAGCCCGTCGCGATCCGGGAGGCCCAGATCAAGCAGCACGACATCCGGATTGGCCTCGGCCAAAACCTCAAGTGCTTCGCCGGCGGATTCCGCCTCGCAAACATTGTAGGATGCGCGCGTGAGCGTTGTACGCAACAGCCGTCGAATATGTGGCTCGTCATCAACGATGAGAACCTTGGCGGCGCTGCTCAAGTGAATTTCTCCTGCTCAAGAGGCCGAACAAGTGTATTTTCGGGAAAGTGCAGGCTCAAGCGCGCACCGCGCGGCTCACCCCGATTGGCCGCTTCCACGCTCAGACCCATGGCTCCGGCAAACCCCTTGACGATCGCGAGACCAAGGCCGGTCCCGCCCTTTGATCGATCGGAACCTTCGAAGCGCGTGAAAGTCTCGAACACCGCATTTTCCCGGCCGGCGGGAAGCCCTGGACCTTGGTCAAGGATCGAAAGGACGACCTCGCCTATTGTCCGCGTGGCGACGATCGCGATCGGGGAACCGGGATCGGCATAGCGTCCGGCGTTGTCGAGCAGATTGATCAGCACATGGTGGAAAAGCTGTGCATCGACGCGCACGAGCGGAAGGTCGGGCCGCACATCCAACTGAATCTCGTGGCCTTCCAACACGCGGCGCGTGTCCTGGACAGCAGCGGCTACGGCGTCAGTCAGATCAGTCGGTTCAATGTTAAGCCGTAGCGCCCCGGCCTCCACGCGCGCCATGTCGAGCAGATTGGCGACAAAGCGGTTCAGACGTTGCGCCTCGCCCTCGACCGTATCGAGCAGCTGGGCGGGAGCAGCACCACGCATTTGCGCGGTGGCCGCAAGGATGGTGGTAAGCGGCGTGCGCAGATCATGGCTGACGGACGAAAGAAGGGCCGCGCGGAGCCGATCCCGCTCCTTGAGCTGCACCACATCCCGCATCTCATCCTCGAGCTGCATACGTTCCAGCACCAGCGTTGCCTGGTCGATCAGGCTCAGCAGAAGCGGGATTTGATCGGTCCGGACCGGATCGCGGCCGTCGTCGCGAGCGAGACCCGCCGCCCCGAGCACGCCACGCGCGGTCCGCATCGGATAGAACAGCCAATCGGATGCGGTCAGCGTATCCGAGCCGCGCCCCGCGGGCTGTCCCTTTTCGATCACCCATTGCGCGGCGGCGCGCTCGATATGATCCAGCCGATCCTCGGGCGGAAAAGCCGCTCGCAACTGAGGGCCGTCCGCCGACGGCATGAGCACACAGGCACGTGCGTCAAACAGCCGGGCAAGTTCCACGCAGATCGTTTGCAACAGTTCCTCGTCGTTGGCGATCGTCGTGAGCTGCCGCGAGAATCCCGCCAGCGCTGCGTTGTGGCGCGCACTTGTCGCTGCCAGATCAGCCTGGTCACGGACTCGAGCGGCAAACTGACTGGTGACGAAGGCAACCGACAGCAGCACGACGATCGTCACGACATTTTCTGGATTGTTGATCGTCAACGTGCCGGTCGGTGGCAGGAAAAAGAAATTATAGGCGAGCGAGGAGGCGATACTCGCGAACAGGCCGGCCCGCAGCCCGAACAGGCTCGCAGCCACCATTACCGGCAACAGATAGAGCAATGCGATATTGGCGAGATTCAAAATCGCGCCCAGCGTCCAGCCTAAGGCCGTGACGCCAGCAACCATGAGTAGCGACAAAATATAGTCGGACGGTTTTCCCCAGTTCCGGGTCGATCGCTGCCGACTGATCACAGTTTTCGAGGGCTGAATATCCGCGGGCAGGACATGCACTGCAATATCGCTCAGGCTGCGCACGAGCCGGTCAACGACCGAGCCGTGGCGCAGCTCAAACCACCAACTGCGTACGGATTTACCAATGACGATCTGGGTGGCACGAGCTTCCTTGGCGTAGGTCGTAAGGCCTTCGACCACATCCGATGCCGGGATTGTCGCGGTCGAGGCACCGAGCTGTGCGGCAAGCGCCATCGCCTCGTTAAGCCGTTGGCGGTCGGCTTCGGTCAAGTCGTGCGAGCGCCGGGTTTCGATGTGGAGCGCCGTCCAGGGCGCACGCAAGGCGTCTGCAAGGCGCTTTGCTGCACGCACCAGGCCCGCGGCGCTCGGTAGTTCACTGACGGCTACCAGGATGCGCTCTCCGGCCGCAAAGCTTCCGGCAAGGGCATGCGCCTTGACATAATCCAGCATCTGCGCATCGACCGCCTGGGCCGCACGGCGCAGTGCCAACTCGCGCAAGGCAGACAAGTTGGACTTTGAAAAGAAGTGGTTGAGCGCGCGGGTGGCCTCTTGCGGGATATAGACCTTGCCATCCTTCAGCCGCTCGATCAGCTCGTCGGGCGGAATATCGACGACCTCGATCTCGGCGGTTTCCAGCACGCGATCAGGCACCGTCTCGCGGACGCGGACGCGTGTGAACGACGCGACGACATCATTAAGACTTTCAATGTGTTGAATGTTGATGGTCGAATAGACATCGATCCCGGCTTCCAGCAGTTCCTCGACATCCTGATAGCGCTTGGGATGCCGGCTGCCGGGCGCATTGGTGTGGGCAAGCTCATCGACGAGCACCAGCCCTGGTCGACGTGCCAGGATCGCGTCTATATCCATCTCGGTAAGCGTGCGGCCCTGATATTCGATCTCTTTACGCGGCACTATCTCGTGGCCCCGCGTCAGCGCCTCGGTTTCGGCTCGACCATGGGTTTCGACCACGCCGACAACGACATCCACACCGGCACGTTTTCGCTGCATGCCATCCGAGAGCATCTCATAGGTCTTACCCACGCCGGGCGCGGCTCCCAGAAACACCTTGAGACGACCTCGGCCCTCCTGCGCCGCGGCACGCAGGAAGGCCTCTGGCTTGGGTCTATCCTCGACGTCTGGTCGATCGTTCACCTGGTGCGCTTTGCACCAAGCGCGTCAAGCTGTCGATTGAGCGCGAGCACGTTGACGTGGGGTTCGCCGAGAATTCCCAGCAGGGGATGTTCGACGAACTGGTCAACCAGCGCCCGAACTTTTGGCTCGGCAATACCCCGGACCTTCGCGATGCGCGGAACCTGGGCCAATGCGGCCTCCGGTGAAAGATCAGGGTCGAGACCGGAACCCGAAGCAGTGGCGAGATCGGCCGGAAGAGCGCCCGTCACACCCTCGGCACGACGCTTTGCGACATCGGCCTTGACCCTGTCGACCAGCGCCTGGCTGGTCGGCCCGAGGTTGGATCCCGATGAGGCAAGGCCGTCATAGCCCTTGCCGGCGGCCGAGGGCCGTGTCTGGAAATAGCGATCGGACGTAAAGGCTTGCCCGATCACAGACGAACCAATGACCTTGTCGCCTTCCCGGATCAGGCTGCCATTTGCCTGCGAGGGGAAAATACCCTGTCCGACCCCTAGAAGGAGGAGCGGATAAGCAAAGCCCAGCAAAAGTGCAAAAAGTACGGTCATGACAATCGCAGGGCGAAGCGCGGTGGTAAAATCGGAACCCATGTTGTTTCTCCTAGACCAGACCGAGGCCGTTGACCGCGAGATCGACGATCTTGATGCCGATGAACGGCGCGACGATGCCGCCAACGCCATAGACGGCCAAGTTGCGCGCCAGCAGCGGACCCGCCCCGATCGGCCGGTATTTGACGCCCTTGAGCGCCAGCGGCACCAATGCCGGAATGATCAATGCATTGAAGATGATCGCTGAAAGAATAGCGGATTCCGGGGTCGCCAGATGCATGATGTTGAGCACGGCGAGGCCCGGATAGAGCACGACGAACATCGCAGGAATGATCGCGAAATATTTGGCGACGTCGTTGGCGACCGAGAAGGTGGTCAACGCGCCGCGCGTCATGAGCAATTGCTTGCCGAGGCCCACGACCTCGATCAGCTTGGTTGGATCGCTGTCGAGATCGACCATGTTGCCGGCTTCGCGTGCCGCCTGGGTCCCGGTGTTCATTGCCACGCCGACGTCGGATTGAGCGAGGGCGGGCGCGTCATTGGTGCCGTCGCCGCACATCGCGACGAGCTTGCCGCCGGTCTGTTCCTTGCGGATCAACTCCAGCTTGTCCTCGGGTGTGGCCTGCGCGAGGAAATCGTCCACGCCCGCCTCTGCCGCGATTGCAGCCGCTGTCAGCGGGTTGTCGCCGGTGATCATCACCGTGCGGATGCCCATCCGGCGCAGTTCGCCGAAGCGCTCGCGAATGCCGGCCTTGACGATATCCTTGAGCGCGATCGCGCCGAGGAGGCGCCCGTCGCGGGCCACGGCAAGCGGTGTCATGCCGGCCCGGGCGATTTCGTCGGTCACGCGGCGCAATTCTGTCGCGGCGGGGGTGCTGCCGGCGCCCGGATTGGCCTTGAGGACAGAGTCGACCGCACCCTTCTGGATCGTCGAGCCATTCAGGTTAACACCCGAGATGCGCGTCTGCGCGGTGAACGGGATCACCTCCGCCTCAACGGGAAGTACTGCTGTGGCAACACTGAATTTCTCGCGCGCCAGCACGACGATCGAGCGACCTTCGGGGGTTTCGTCGGCAAGGCTGGCCAGCAGGGCGGCTTCGGCCAATTCCGCAACACTCGCCCCGCCCACCGGCTTGAAATCACTCGCCTGCCGATCGCCAATGGTGATCGTGCCGGTCTTGTCGAGCAGCAGCGTATCGATATCGCCTGCGGCCTCGACCGCACGGCCTGACTTGGCGAGCACATTGAAGCGCACCAGCCTATCCATGCCGGCGATACCGATCGCCGAAAGCAACGCTGCAATTGTGGTCGGAATAAGGGTGATCAGCAACGCGGCGAGGATCGCGACGGGTATGCCGCCGCCGGCATAGGAGGCGAAACCCGGAATGGTCGCGACGGCGATCAGGAAGATGATCGTGAGGCCCACGAGCAGGATCGTCAGCGCGATCTCGTTCGGCGTCTTCTGGCGCTCGGCGCCCTCGACGAGCGCAATCATGCGATCGAGGAAGCCGTGGCCAGGATCGACAGTGATGCGGACCTTGATCTGATCCGATATCACCCGGGTGCCGGCGGTGACGGCGGAGCGATCACCGCCAGCTTCGCGGATGACGGGCGCGCTTTCGCCGGTGATCGCGGCCTCATTGACGCTTGCGACACCTTCGACCACCTCGCCATCGGCGGGGATGAGTTCCCCGGTGGCAACGAGAACGACGTCGCCGGCGCGAAGCTGGCTGGCGGCGACTTTCTGGCCGTTCTCGCGGGTTGCCGTAAGTTCGGCCTTGGTGGCGCGCAGCGAGGCGGCCTGCGCCTTGCCGCGCCCCTCAGCGAGGGCTTCGGCGAAATTGCCGAAGAGCACGGTCAGCCACAGCCAGAAAACAAGCTGGAGCTTGAACCCCGTGGCGAGGCTGTCGTGCCCTACGACCAGCAGGACGGTAAGCAGGGCCGCGACGACTGCGGTGGTGAACATCACCGGATTGCGGATCAGCTGGCGCGGGTCGAGCTTGCGAAACGCGTCCCCGATGGCCGGAGCAATCAGCTCTGCGGTGAACATGGATTTTGGTGCGGTGCGGCTCATTGGCGTTGCCCCGATCAGAAGAGTTGGCCGCGGATCATCGCGAGATGATCGGCGATGGGACCGAGCGCGAGGCTCGGCAGGAAGGTGAGGCCGCCCAGGATCAGGACGATGCCGACGAGCAGCCCGACCCAGAGCACACCGGTGGTCGGAAACGAGCCGGCGGATTCGGGCGTGTACTTCTTCGCCGCGAGACTGCCTGCGATCGCCAGCATCGGCACGATCATGAAGAAGCGGCCGAGCCACATCGCGACTCCGAGCAGCCCGTTGTAGAACGGCGTGCCGGCAGTGAGCCCGGCGAAAGCCGAGCCGTTGTTCCCGACCGCAGAGCTGAAGCCGTAGAGGATCTCCGAAAAGCCGTGCGGTCCCTTGTTCAGCGGTCCAGCGAGGCCGGCCGGCATAACCGATGCGATCGTCGTTCCGCCGAGGATGACGAGCGGCAGGACGGCGATTGCAAGCACCGCGAGCTTGACCTCGCGTCCCTCGATCTTCTTGCCGACATATTCGGGCGTGCGGCCCACCATCAGCCCAGCAACGAATACCGCGAGAATGGCGAACAGCAGGAAACCGTAAATGCCCGCACCGACGCCGCCGATCACGACCTCACCAAGCTGGATGTTGAACAGCGGGATCATGCCACCGAGCGCGGTGAAGCTGTCATGCATCGCATTGACCGCCCCGCACGAAGCTGCCGTCGTGATGACCGAGAAGAGCGCGGAAGCCACGATGCCGAACCGGACTTCCTTGCCCTCCATGTTACCCCCGGCAACGCCGAGGTTATGCAGCACCGGATTGCCCGCCGATTCCTGCCAATAGACCACGGTCACCCCGGCGAGGAAAATGATGATCATCGCTGAGAGGATCGCCCAGCCCTGGCGGGTGTTGCCGACCGCCTTGCCGAAGGTCCACGTCAGCCCGAAGCCGATCGCGAAGATCGACAGCATCTGGATCAGGTTCGTGAAGGCGTTTGGATTCTCGAACGGGTGGGCGCTATTGCCATTGTAGAAGCCGCCGCCGTTGGTGCCGAGCATTTTGATCGCTTCCTGAGACGCAACCGGCCCGAGCGCGAGGGTCTGCTTTGTGCCTTCCAACGTCGTCACTACCGCAGACTGGTCAAGGGTCTGGGGAACACCGTTGGCGATCAGAACGATGGCGTAGACGAAGCAAATCGGCAGCAGCAGATAGATTGTGATCCGTGTGACATCCGCCCAAAAATTGCCGATCGTCGATGCCGAGCGCCGGGCAAAACCACGGAATAACGCGAAAGCCAGCGCAATTCCGGTCGCGGCGGACAGAAAGTTCTGAATGGTAAGGCCCAGCATCTGACTGAGGTTCGACAGGGCCGCTTCACCCGAATACCATTGCCAATTGGTATTGGTGGTGAAGCTTATCGCCGTGTTGAACGCACCGTCGGCGCCAATGCCGGAATATCCGGCCTGATTGAGCGGCAACACCCCTTGCAGCCTTAGAACGGCGTAAGTGAAAAGCGCCAATACGGCATTGAACAGCAGCATATGCACCGCGTAGCGGCGCCAGCTCTGCTCGGCATCCGGATCGATGCCCGACAGCTTGTAGAAGCCGCGCTCAATGGGGCCGAGCACGGCGTGAAGCGGCGTCCTGCGCCCTTCGTAGAGCGCGAACATCCACATGCCCATCGGCTTGGTGAGCGCGACGAGAATGGCGACAAAAGCAATGATGAGGATCCAGCCCTGTATGGTCATGGTCGGTCCGATCAGAATCGTTCGGGCCGGACGAGCACGGCCACGAGGTAAAGGAGAAGGCCAGCCGCGGTGATCGCCGCGAGCCAGAGATCGATGGTCATGAGCAGATCCTCACGCGTTATCGCAGAGGCGGACATAGGCCAGCGTCGCCGCCAGCAGTCCCACCATGATTGAAAGCCAAAGCAGGTCGTCCATCAGCGTTCCCCCGAGCTTGCCGCCGATCGCGGCGGCATGGTGATTGGATGTACGCATACGGGCCAATCGGCGGTGCCAAGGCGATTCGGACGCTTGGCGCCGCGACCAGGAACGATGCCTGTCATATTGCGCGGCGGCGCCTTATACGTATTGCTCCCAGCACACATAGCGATCCCACATGCGTGATTTGCCTCCCCGCCACGACGGCGGGAGGGATTATCACGCCGGCAATTAGGGCTGCTTCGCGTAGCAATGCGAGACGCAAGGGCGGGACGGCGCATATGTTTTTCGTAGGTTTTCCATCGATTTCGACAAACACCACCCGCGCAGCGCTGACGGGTTTGCGCAAGAAGGGCCATATGATCACCGCCGGCAAAGTCGATGGCGTGACCGTCTACCGCATCCAGCCGGGCGCATGACCATGGCGAGGCTGGACGATCAACTGGCTGCGCTGGCGACGATGTCGCCGGCGCAGCTGCGCGCAAGCTGGCGCGAAACGTTCCGAGCGCAAGCACCTGAACTGAGCACGCAACTGCTAGCGCTCGGCGTCGCCTACCATCTGCAGGAGCGTGTCCATGGCGGGTTGTCGAGCGCCCAGGCTCGCGTGCTGGCGCGGCCATGCCCATCACGTGCTGATCCGTGACGATGGTTACGTGTATCGCGAGCGACACTACCGCTCGCTCATAGAGATCGCGCGCACCATCACCGGCACCAGCTGGTCCGGCCCGCGCTTCTTCGGACTCAGGGCAAAACGTCGTGGCTAGCCGCAAGCCCGAACAGATCGAGCGCCGGTCGATCCGCTGCGCCCTCTATACTCGCAAATCGACCGAAGAAGGCCTCGACCACGAGTTCAACAGCCTCGATGCGCAGCGGGAGGCCTGTGCTGCCTACATCTTGAGTCAGCGTTTGCGCGGGTACTTTGGCACACGGCGCGCAGGACAGAAATGCTCCGAAACTGCGGACTGCGTGGCGCCCCCGGAGAGACTCGAACTCCCGACCTGCGGTTTAGGAAACCGTCGCTCTGTCCTGCTGAGCTACGGGGGCGTCGGCGCGTGGTTAGCCAGCGCGTCGTGCCGGGTCAATTGTCGGCGCGGGGAGGACGGACGGGAAAGGGCAGGGGCGCCACCGGCACGCCATCCTCGACAAGTCCCTTGGCTTCCTCCGGCGTGGCCTGGCCGTGGATCGCGCGATGCTCGGTTTCGCCCAGATGTATCGCGCGCGCTTCGTCCGCGAAGCGATCGCCGACCCAGTCCGATTTTTTCAGCATTTCGGTTTGCGCTTCGGCAAGCGCGCGCAGCATCTCCTTGACCTGCTCCGGCGCAGGGCCTTCGCTCGTCATCGGTACCGCCTTGCCCTTGGCCGGCGCGGGCAATGTCTGCTGATTGCCCTTCAGGCCAAGGCGCGGAGCCATCACCGCCTTTTCGACCTCGATGGACTCGCACATCGGGCAGGTCACCAGACCACGCTCCCGCTGCGATTCATAATCCTCGGTCGATCCGAACCATGCTTCGAATATATGGCCATTCTTGCAGCCGAGATCGAATACGATCATGCGCCGGCGCCCTCGATCAGCTCGACGGCGCCGATCGGCCGGCGATGCTGGAGAGCCGGGATGCGCGCGCGCACCTCGGTCGTGCGTTCCGCGACGATTTCAGCATATCCCAGTCCTGTTTTGTCTTCCATGTCGAGTATCACGTCTCCCCAAGGATCGATCACAAGCGAATGGCCATAGGTCGATCGGCCATCCTCATGCTGCCCGTTCTGCGCCGCCGCGATCACCCAGCAGCCTGCCTCGATGGCGCGGGCGCGCAGCAGGATGTGCCAATGTGCCTGCCCGGTCGGCACGGTGAAAGCGGCCGGGATTGACAGCATTGTCGCGCCTGCGTCGCTCAGCGCCCGATACAGGTCCGGGAAACGGAGATCGTAGCAGATGGACAAGCCGAGCCTGCCCCAGGGCGTATCGACCGCGATTGCTCGTTCGCCGGGCGCATAGGCAGCGGATTCCCGCCAAGTTTCGCCCGTCGGCAGATCGACGTCGAACAGATGGATCTTGTCGTAGCGTGCCCGGATCGCGCCCCCGGCGTCGATCACGAAGCCGCGATTGACGAGGCGGCCGTCACGCTCTCCGCGCAACGCAAGCGACCCGAGGTGAACCCAGAGCCCCGCCTTCGCCGCAGCATCGCGCACCGCCGCGAGGACGCGATCTTCGCTCTCCGTGACAATCGCTGCCGATGCACGCGTGCGGTTTCGGTCGAGCAGGCCGCTCATTTCCGGCGTGAACAGCATTTCGGCGCCTGCCGCGCCG
>Ga0065707_10000549_pt1 | contig 21394 bp, 10 predicted proteins | sample SwiRhicommuniRL3_FD_59094 | JGI IMG/M metagenome (GOLD analysis project Ga0065707, IMG submission 59094) | Switchgrass rhizosphere bacterial communities from Rose Lake, Michigan, USA - RL3 v2 (version 2) | ecosystem: Host-associated > Plants > Roots > Rhizosphere > Soil | place: East Lansing...
CACCAAATTGCTGTGTAGCAGCATCGCTCTGCCACAGGGTATCAGCCAGCTTTCTTGGCCCCTGCACACGATTACTTTTGAAAATTAGCATTTACGCGAGGTAATACCTCATACAACATAACCTGCCTCGCTAGCCCGTATTCTTCAACGGAAGGGGGCAGGCAGCCAAAAGGCTACTTTTCGCGAGACAGCATGAGGGATCAAAACGCTTTTTACTCTTGGATTTTCCAACGGCAGAATTATTATGCAATAAACCTAATTTTTGTTCATGGTGAGACTTTCCGAAACATCATAGAAAAACAAAAAAATGTGCAAATGGATATACCTTCGCATACTAAAGAACTGACTAGCGCTTCGAACATTATTATTTTTCCGAACCGCATCCCCTGGATCAATGCCACGCGGCGATATATCTTTCTCAGTTGAAGAAAAGTAGCAGGCGGCAGCAAAAACGGGCTCTTGACCTAGTTGTATCGCTCCTTACGAGTGGAAAAGAGGATTGCCTGATGCTGCATTGGGCGGTAATTCGGTACCAACATACGGCGGCAGTGGGCAGTCGCCTGCTTGATCGATACGCCCCTGCTACTGCCAATCGTATTTTATCTGCTTTGCGGGTGGTGCTGGAACAGATCTGGTTACTTGGTCAGATGTCGGCTGAAGACTATTCAAACTGCGCGCCAGCCAATGCTTGCTCAACCCAGGAATTAGATTATTTGACTGAATTTGAGAGAACATTACTTAGCGGTATCTAACAAAGTATCAAACTGCAAGCCGCTTGATCCTTCACCGCGACCTGTGCCCTTGCGGGCTCCCAACCAGGTAAAGACCTTTCCATCCAACCAGCGTGTGCGTTGATACGACTGCGCAACGACCGCGCCGGCACGTGGCACTTCTTCTTCGTGAATATAGTAAGCGCTGGGCAAGTTCTGGCGAAGCAAGCTGGTTCGTGGGCGAATCTTTTCAGGTGCCGTGTTAGGCAGGATGCGCGGTAGGGCTGCGCGCTGCAGCTGTACTTCGCGTACGCTGCCCTCAACGTGGACGACTATAAAGGGGATCCACTCCTCAGGAACTGTGTTCATTACTTGATAGCGGATGGGAGCTACCGGCTCAGGCGGAATTGGCGGATCTCCGGCGAGACGCTTCAAGTGGGCTAGCAACTCGCGTGCTGCCTCGTGACCTGAACGCCCCACCCCGGTGGGCAGCGGAACGCGGTTCTCAATTCCCCAGACCATATTCGCCAATTCATCGCGGATCAGAGCCACATCTTCGATGGCGGGACTTTCCTGAATCTTTGGCGTAGTGGGTAATAGAACCAAACGGTTCGGTGGTGATTCTTGCTCAGCTGCAGTTGTCGAAAGTTTATAGAGGCTCCAGCGTGACCAGCCTTCAGCGGGCTGTTCCCGCACTGGTTCGATCCAGAAGCGCTCATCGAACACGTTCGAGATCGCGATACCCTTTACTTCTACTACATTACCCACCGGCAAGGTGTATGGCAAGATGAACCAGTCATTAGCATACACTAGCGCAAACTCCATAAGCAGCAGCTTGCCCAGATCGACAGAGTCTGGGCGAACCTCGCCGAAATTGGTACGCCGATCTTCAAATGCCCACCACCGCGTGTTCGGCATGCCATCGAAAATTACAGGAGACGGAATGAAGGTTTGGATTCGCAGTGAGGGCTCAACCAAAAGTTGAGGCGGCTCGCCCAGCTGCGGCTCATCGGGCCTACGTTCTAACGCGTACCAATCCAGGCGGCCCTGATAATACTCCTCCGCGCGCATGACGAACTCATGTCCGAACTGCTGCTCCTCATCGCCTTCCAATGGAATGCCATCCTGCGCGGAGAGTCCGAACTGATACTCGAGCCGGTCGGGCAGCCAAGAATCTGCGCTCCCGGCAGTTCCGGCTGGTGGAGGTTGGTAGATCAGTTGCTGAAACCACGAACGCAGTTTTTCAACCAAGTCCGTGAGCTTGGCTTGATCGGAGACACTGGCGCCGATCCCATCGAAAGCCTGTCCGCCCGCGCCTATGTGATCTAGTAAGGCGATGCCATCCATCAAACGTGTGGCGGCTGCGCTAACCTGTTGCCAGGCATCCGGATGAGCGCAAATCGCCGCGTCGGTTGTCAAGTTTGGGTCAGGCAACGGCACCTTATATGAGTCGAGATATTCAGTCCGGTAATCGGCGGAGAGTCCGCCCGGACGATTTGCTTCGCGTTCGAGCAGCTTGAGCCAACGACGTCCTACTGCCAGCCGCAAATCGAGTGACATATACTGGGCCCCGAAGCGCAGCAACAAGGGACGACATTCCACCCGCGCTTCCAGGGGCTCGGCGAGCGAGAATGCTTCTACTGTTCCCTGGGCAGCCTGGAAACGGTCGATTGCCATAACGTCAAGACACACTTGCGCCAGGACAGGCGAACCGGCATCATCGCCATAGAACTCACCCATTTGCCACTGCTTGGAGAGCATCCACAACGCATCGCGTACCTCAGCCCTCATCGCCCGTTCGAAATTGTGTGTGCGCGGGCGACCTTCCAGGCGGTTCCAACGTGTAATAGCCGGGTGCAGCCGCTCGAGCACGGCCGCATCCATGTTTACGACGATCTGAGGATCAGGCATGCTGGTCTCCTGAACAAGCTGTGTGACATCTAGCCTCCCGCCAACCTGACATAGATCTCTATATTGCGTAAGAGATTGTTGGATATGGAGATTTCGGGAAACGTATAAGCCGAGACGGTGGCCGGAAGAAAAGCACTGTATGGAGTGCTGTCGATATGAACAGGTTCAAGTGCACGCATTTTGGCAGAGTCGAGAGTATCGAGCACGGCCCCGAGCAAATCGTCCCAGGACCAGGTACCGGTCACTGTGGTGGGAAGGGCCAACAGCCAGGCTTGAGGCGGCTCGGTATTCGGACGGTCGAAGTGGAACGCCACACCGGTGGTCTCTTCCAATCCCGGAATGACCTCGGTCCACTCGTCCACGAGTAAACCGCTGATTGGTTGAGCTGGGTTGAACGTAGTTGGCAGATGAGCGTTATAGAGCAGGCGGTCGCTATCTATCTTGTAGGTGGGAGGAAATTCCAGAGCAAGCCAGCGATCTTCTGCCGAGTAGGGAAGCTGGAGAGGTGTTAGTTCAGGTGGCTGCGCGCCGGGCAACCCCTCACCCAGAAAGAGAGCATTTTCCCAATGACGCATTTTCTCGCGCACGCGAGCCACACCATGCAGCCAATCGTCTACGGGGAAATCGCGCCCCAGGCCCGGCGGGTCTGCGGTTGGGTCGTCGGTGAGATAGGAGGTCAACCTGCCAGAGCGAATATGATTCCAGGCGTTGGCAAGCTCCGTGGCTGCATCCGCTGGCAGCGTGAACTGCGGGATGAGGATGAAATCCTCGCCGAAAAGAATTTTGCCCGCTTCCTGTAAAAGCTTTACAGCATCTGCAGGCGCAACGGCAGCATGCTGATTGATCAGGTCATCGACATGGGCGATATGCTCTTGAAGGCCGGTTTTCAGGCGTCCTACAGTCTCTGCCATACTCACACGCAGACGCTCGATCGCGGCTTCTGTGTCGGCAAAGTCCAGCGGATCCGGGTCGAAATCCGTGAGAGGTAGCTCAGCATTGGCATCTGCAAGAATCTCCGTGAGCGACGGACGAGCGGTATCTATCAGATCCTGAAGAGCATCGCGCTTGGCGATAAAGGCATCCCGCCGGCCGTTGAGGTTCGAGCGATAGTTGCCCGAAGTCGGCACCGGTTGGGACAGGCGGCTGGAGATCAGGATTTCGGCGGCCTGGAGCAGAGAGATGCGCTCGGCTTCGGGCACGCTCGGGTCAGCAGCAATCCGGTCATCGTATTTTTGGATTTTGTCCAGGTACTCCGTAAGCCGCGCGTTCCAGCGTTTCACACGCGCATCGATTTTCTCAAGTAAGGCCACATAGATGCTGAGACGCTGCTCGTAGACAAAACCTGTTCCGGTCTGCTGCAGGCGATACGCGGCCAGCTTCGCAACTGTTGTCGCAAACCGATTCAGCTTGGTATCGATGTTGACCATGGCATCTGCCAGGTCAGCGGTGAGAGAATCCAGCTCAGGAATCTTCGTATCGCGCAGATCGTTGCGAGCCGATTCGATGCGGCTTACGTCCAACGATATAGATGCCAGTTCATCTCGCTGTGCATCATTGTGGCGGATCAAGTCGTCTGGCAGCAGGGGTCTAGAGGCAACGGTCATTGCACGCAGACTCCGCAGCAGCGCCTGTAATTCGAACCAGTTCACTCCACCGGCCACAGACTTGGTGTACTGGATTTCTATTGGGCGGTCTAGCCTGGGAGTCCATGTGTGATGAGTATACAAAAACTCTAAGATACGGTCATCCAAGTCGCCAAGGGCCTGGTTTTGTGTCGTTTCGAGGCGGTAGATCAGGTCGATGGCATCCAGTCCCAAATCTACCTGGCTAACGAACTGGGGTTGGGGCGCATCAGTAGCCCGATCAATATATGTCACCCAACAACCAGTCAGACTGGATGAGGGCAAGCGATCCCTCAACCAGGCATTTAACGCAGGCTCGGCCTTTGCCAGTGGCGTAAGAGGTACAGGATGCGGCGCGGCAGGCAGATGAATAGCCATGCGCAAGGTCAGGGTAATGCCGCTGCGCGGAGTCCGAATCACGTCTGGTTCTGGGGGATAATTGCCTTTAGCAAACGCGTCCAGTGTGCCAGAGGAGCGTTCGTAATTTCCAAGTACGGCCTGGTGGACGCCCTCCGCCAGGACCAGATCAGCGATCGCGTCGTTAATATCCCGGATATGTGCCAGGGCGCCGTCTATCGTCTCTCGTTGATCCGAGTCGGCCGCTGGAAGCTTGGGATGACCGAAGGGATAGTTGAAATTGTTCGCCTTTTCCACGTACTCTATTAGCTTACGTCCATCTACCACGTTCATTGCCGTGACCGACTCTTTTGCCTGACCCTCTTCGGTTTTCGTTTTGTCGATCTGGTTGGCCGCCAAAGCAAATTCACGTCGCAGGGGATAGATCAAACTGCGCACCTGCAATGGACCATGATCGTGGACGTGACGCTCAAACTGGTAACCAAGAAGCGCGCCGAGAGATTGCCCACCGCGCATGCCCTCCAAGATATCGAGCGCCAGACGCACGCGGCGCGATGTCAGATTGACCGCTAAACGACCATCGTTGCCTATATAGCCGTTTCGCAACACAGCCGCAGTGAGGGCGTGGTTCAAAGAAGGGGCGTGGATCAAACCCTGATTAGCGCTATCACGCTTCAGCGGCGGATCGCCCTCCAGGTTGATCTCTTTCGCAATCTTCTCGTCCAGTTCGGGCTCGGTGAGGACCCTTGGCTCTGGGCGTAGCGGCTCCAGCCAGCCGTAAGCGCCAAGGAACAATCCCTGACTTACCTCTCCTCCCTCTACCATTCCTAGAGGAACTGGTGTCGTACCGGGTGTGGGAACTTCCTGCTGAGGACGCATGCGCTCAAGTTGCCAGGCCAGCAAGCCCATTTTCCAAGCATCCAGTCGGTAACTGGCCGTATCAATATGTTCAGCAAAAAGGCGTTCGAGGCGACCCGTCGGGACGAGGCTCAGCCGCTCCAGGGCAGCAATCTGCTCGGCCAAGTCTGGGTCGACTCTGCGAATGTTGGTCGCGATGTAGTCGCCCAGTCGTAACTCACTGGATCCTGTAATGACCTCCGCAGGACGGAATAGGGTACTGTAGCGGCTTTCACTTCCTTCGATCTGCCGCACGTGAACGAAGGCGGGCTCGCGCAGCGCAGCCATGACATCTGTAATGAGTCCCGCGTCCGCTTGCAGCCGGACCCCAGTAGCTAGGAAGCCCGTCTGCAGGGCGTGGCGCAGCATTAAATACAATAGGGCAGCCGGCTTCTGATCGTTATCGAAGCCTGTCTCCTGTTGCACGCGTTGAACATCCGCTTGCGCTGCCTGCACTAGCCATTGGATGTAGTTGAGATTCCCAGCATATTTGCGAATTTCCTCAGTTTCTGAAAGCGGACGGTCATCCACCAGCGGACCTGTCAGGGGGGTCTGCCGCGCCCGGTAGATCTTGTTCAAGAGATCAGGTACTTGGTCGCCCGTGTAGCCAAAGCTGCGCAACAGGGTGAGCGGAGTTACCGCCGGGAAAAGTCCTAGTAGCTGAAGTGAGATTGAATAATCGAGAAAAGCCAGCTCGTAGAATCGATGTTCGATACTTTCTGCATGCAGAGGGTAATATTCCACAGAGTTGGGGTGCAATCCGAGAACATCCAGTAAGATCTGATGCGGATCACCTCCATTCTTTCCAATGAATGAAACCCGTCCGACGAGCGGCTTCCAGTCGTCCTGAATACGCCGCAGGATGGCATAGAGGCGGCTCAGGAAACCTGCCTGGCGATCCTCTTGAAACCAATGAAGCCGCTCGAATGCCGTAGCCGGAAGAAGTCCGTAAGGCTGGTCGCCGATGCGAAACACTGGCAGGGGACCGCGCCCAGAGACATAGCGGGTAAAGAAGAAACGCGTTGCAGCAACATCCTGATCGGAAAAGATCGGCGCAAGCAGAGTGCGCATCATATATCCGAGCGTTCCCGGCCACAGGGCAATCTGCATTGCGCGTGCCTCAAGCTGATCGGTTCCATCGGCGTGAGGAATTCGCTGTACTAGACCATGCCCAAGCCCAAGCAGGTGTGCCAGCCACTGTCCATCGCGCCGCAGAAGCGGATCTTGCTCCAGGGTGTACTGTGGTTCCTGGCGGAAAAACGGAATGAAGCTGGCATCGGGGTTATCGCGGAATGAATAGCCCGCGCCGGCCTGTTCCGTGTTGTTGGTGGGCGTGCCTTGCGGCAGCAATTCCAATCCTGAGCGGCTGTACATGTGGTGGTTGAGCAACGACGAAAGGTTTTGCTGTCCTTCGGTCGGCGAGTCGGTTAGACGCAAGCCAAGGACAACGATGCGTTCAAAACCGTTCGCGGCCTGCTGAGCATTCAGATCAATTCGTAGTGCCATCCCTTCCTGAAGAGCGCGCTCAAAATTAAACATCCAGGCAATCTCGTCGGGAATCTGGAGCCGTTTTCCGTCCGGCTTGAGCTGCTTATCTGGTGGCGCATTGGGGTCAGGACCAGCCACAAGCGGCGCATGAATCGCGTTGCCCATCGCAATCAATGGCTCGCCGCTCGAGAATCCGATGAAAACAAAACGGTCAGGCAACAAGTGCACGCGCGGCGCGCTAGACCAGGATGTGCGTCGCGTGGGTAGTTCCGAGGGCGGTGTCAGCTGGAGCAAAGCGACTTTGACTTGCACTTCGTCGCGTGGGCGTGGTGGCACCGGTGAGTCCCCTAAATTGAAGGGACGGAAATTGGCAATGAACTCGACTGCCTGGGCCTCGCCAACCGCGTTCTTCAACGCGGTTTCGGCTGTGAGACGAGCAGCCTGATCAATCGAGCCATCTGGTCTCTCGGCGCGCCAGTACGTCTGCCAGAAAATCTGCAAAGCGGCGAGGAGAGTTGGTGTTAATGGCTGTGTCGCAGGGATAATCAGCAATACATCCTCAGGATTGTCTTTGGCAGGTTTATCGGAGGGATTGAGTGGAAGATAAGTACGGACAATCCAGCCGCCGCGCCCGGAACCGTGTGCAGCCACTAGATCGCGCCAGGCGGATCGCTCAAGAGCTTCGTCTTGATCTGCCCGCCAGATGGAAGCCCAGAAAACGCTCGCGTTTTCAATCTCTTGCTCGGTGAGCGTCTCCTCAAAAGTATCCACGAGGCAAGTATCTGGGAAGATACGCAGCCAAAGTTGCGGCTGCCCATCTGCTCCAGATTTGAAACGCGTCTCCAAGCGTAGAGGGAACAGAAGGATGGGATACTGAGCTGGCCAGGAACGCAATCCCTCACGTGGATCCGTAAACGGCCGGAAGCGCTCCCACAACTGCGATTCGCTTTGAGCCAGATCAACAATCATCGAGTCGAGACGTTTGAACTCTCCTTGGGCGTGTTCCAGCTCAGCCTGCAGACGGTGGAGCTCTTCCGTCTGTTGCTCTCCGGCATGGCGCTCGAAGTTTTGCAGGCGACGTTCGGCTTGTTTGGCAGCCTCACGAGCAAGCAGAGCCTGCTGCCGATGCTGTTCCAACTCTCGGCGCTGCTTGGACAATTGGTCACGAAGTCCGTCAAATTCGATCATCGTATTCTCATTGAGGTTTCTTTAGCATTTCGGCGGCGTGGACCCCCATTAGAACCGGTACCTGGTAAAGGATATAAGCCAGTTCAGAGGCGTGGGTATCGGCCTGCCAGCGGAAGCGGTTATCTTCTAAGTGCTGCTGCTCGGCCGGGTCACCGCTGGGCGGTGCAGTCAGTGTTACCGCTCGTTGACCAATCAGAAGGAAAGTACTGGTTTCATAGTTGGTGAGAACGTCGGTCCAGGCAAGATCATTCCAGGTGGTGATCGTTGTCTGCTGAGTAGATTTGGGCAGATCCAGGCCAAAGCGAGGCTCGCCGGGCCGTTCCTTGATCACGAAGAACCACCCTGGGTCTTCGCGGCCCTCGACAATTTGACCACCGCGCGCCTTGTCTGCTGTCAGGTCGAACCCGAAGAAGTAGATATCTGGATCTACCTTGGCCTCATAGAGTGGTGTCTTAATGATGTCGCGCGGCGGGTCCACCTCCTGCGCTGGCGTCAGAGCCGCAAACTTGCGCGGCTTACTTTTATCTGGTTCCCCGTTCAAGAGCTCCCACTCAGCCCGATGAGCATAAATGACAGCAGTAGGATATTTTTTGAGCAGCTCGCCCCGAATGACCAACACGAGCTCTTCTTCCTTATCGCCCTGGGCTTCGCGGTGGTCATGCGCGCCTAAGCCCGTGTCAGTGCGCCAGGTGTGCAGTTCAGGGATATCAAAAAGCCGCTCTCGCAATGCCGTGAGATCGGTACCTGCCTGAGGCAGGAAGCCACGCACATCCCAGAACTGCCGGAAGTAGCTGCCGCGTTGGTCGGTAGGAAACTCGCGCCACAACAGTTCACGGGCAAACTCCTGGTTGAGACCCACCATATACGACTCGATGAACTTTTGGTTGGTCTCGAGCAGAGTAATCGAGTTGTTCTCGATCAGTTGCAAATTCGGCAGGAACAACTCGCTAGACATATCCTTGAGTGGCCCGTACATAGGCAGATCAATTTCAGGATAGACCATGACTTCGCCAAAGTCTTCGAGAAGCTGGTCGCGGATACGTGACGGGATAAAGATGGAAGCGAGTATCCGCGACTGAATGGTGCGGACCGGGTGCAGTGCCTGCAGCGATGCCTGCGCGATTTCCTGTAAGGCGAGCGGATTGCGTACGGGGAGTTCAATCTTCCGCTCGGTTGCGTCCACGGCATAAATATTGCGGAGAGATTCTTTGAACCGAACTGCCTCGAAGCTGTCGGTGCCATTCGTGTTCGTGGTGGGAGCAGGGCCTTGCCCCGGAACGCCGATGCGGAAGTCCGGGCTGGATGGCAGGCGATCGATGTCGGCCGGTTGACGGTCTTTAGATGAGAGTGCTTTCAGAGCCCGCCAGCGGCGCAATAAAGAATTAAGCTGGTTGATCAGCCAGAGAGCCGCGGAAATCAACACCACACCTACTGCAACTCCCAGCGGCGGCAGAATCAGGAACAGCAGTAATGCGATCAGCAAGGCAAGCGCAAGCGGCAACAGGAGCAGCCACGGATAACGCTCTATCAGATCCAGCCAGGCAGGCAGCTTCCCCAATTGATCAGCCAGCCGATCCTCCGTAGGCAACGTCGGTGAGACTACCTTCGGTGGGGCTGCCGAAACGTCTCCCTGGTTCGCTCGTGTAAGCAGGTTGGTCGGATTTCGCTGTGCATCGAAGCCTGCTCGCCGCGCGATCCGCCCACGCGGACGCAGGCTCTGTCGCACCGTCTTGGAGGTCAGTGCCAATGGTAGAGTGCTGGTCTGGATTTGACGATGCACCGTAAGTCCATTTGACAACACTCGGCGTTGCACAGGAGCTGCAATTGCCAGGAGACGTTCGGGAGCACTTGCCTGCAGTGTTGCCAGCTCACGGCTGTACCAGATTAATGAGGTCAGTTTGGCCATCTGCCCAAAGCGGATTTTGCGATTGCCATCCAGCACCTTCCCTACCTGCTGCCAGGCGGCCTCCATGTAATCTTCCTGATTTTTCTGGACCACCTGCGTGCCGAAGCCCGCTGCAACGCGAAAGCGCGGGTCCATATTGAGTTCTTGTACCCAGTGTTTCTGTTCGGGCTCAGCTTCATCGGGCACTAGGCGCTGCGTCAGGGAGTGCCAGCGGCCGTAAAGCGGCGGGACGATCCAGGGATCTTCGTCACCAGCCACTACAGGAAGGTCGCTGTCCTGGTGGGCTTCTAAGGGTTCCTTATCGGCATACTCCGCCGCCAGGTTGATCAGTGCCGCTAACTTGATCTGAAAGATGTGAGGATAAGAAGGATCGGCCCAGCACTCGAAGCGGTTGTATTCTTTTAGATCTTCCGCGCTCAGTGTTTCCAATGGAGCACGTAGTGCGCCGCCAAGACGCAAGATACCGTCCAGTTCAGGAATGCCAGGCAGGAGGAAGTTGGGGGCTGGGTCGAGCACGTCCATGTCCCGACGTCCTACGCGCGGGTCAACAGTGCGTGGCTGGAGCAACCGCACCAGATACTCGAAGTCGCCTACGTTACCGGTGCGAAAATACCAGCGATGGTAGTAAGGGAAGAACGTGATATCTGGGCGGTTCGTGTAGGTTTCCCAGGCGCATTGCGTGGAATATTCCGCCTGGGCCGGATTCAGGCCGAGTCCGGCCAAACGACCCGTCTCAAAAGTGGGAACTAGGAAAGCGTGATAGGCAGTATCGGCCTTTAAGATCCGGGGACAAAGCAGGCGCGAATAGGCAACGTCCCGGTCAGCCTGGAGCGCGGCGTCCAATTTGGCAGCGAGCGCGGTCGCATCGTCAGTATAGCTCCCGAGTCCTCCGTTGACGTGCACGTGCGCCCAGGCCCAAAGCTGGTCAAACGGGGGGAACGTGTGAGCCGCATCGGTTACATTAATGAAGGGTAGTGGCCGGCCAAGCACATTCGTGTTATCGAGGAACTCCCCGTCTTCCAGCACAACTAGAGTCAACCAGGGGCGCAGGCGCTTTCCGTCAGGCGGCAGTTGAGTAGGAGTGTAACGCCAGGGAAAATCCTCCTCATAGAACTCAATGAAAGGCAGATAATTCGTCTCGAAGTTGGTGATCCAGTGACGCGGCTCAGTGCGCACGATGATGCGTGGGTCGATGCCAATGATATCTCCTGGGCCGTAGAGCTCTACAGGGTGCTGAACAGGCTCTGTTGCTACCCCTCCGCCAATGCGCTGGCCCTCCAACTGCAGACGGACCTCGACAGAGCCGCGGACCCTTACGGCATGATCCTGATCACCTTCGCGGATATAGATGCCCAGCCCTTGACGAGCCCAAGGTAAGAACGAATATGCGGCGATTGGTTGCGTACTCATCGATTTACCGGTTTACCTCTGCAAACGGGATGACGTGAACTTCTTCAACCTTAGAGGGATTCATGCGCACTGTTTCAAACATATATGCTTGTGCCTCAGCATAGCTGGTGAAGGTTGCGGTACCCGCAACGGCCGTATTGTCGCTCTGGTAGGCGACAGTATATTGGTCCACGGTCACGGTTACTTTTTCCGCGAATGGCTGCAGACGCTTTTCACTAGCCAGAGAAATCGAGGCCCGGGAGATCGATGCGCCGGCACGGAAGTGAGTGAATAAGCTGTCCCAAAACTTGAAGAAGGAACGACGGAAGCGCTTAAAGGCACTATCCAGGATGATCATTTCATAGCGAACGTTGCGGATTGCCAAAGAGCCCACTGCCCATGTTTGGCCGGCGGCCCCAAGCTCTACACCGCTGTCCATTAGTTCGAATGCGGGGGCAGAGAGCTTGGCCGCGTCGTCCATTTCCCGGTACTGTGCCGCGGCAAATTGGTCCTTGGCCGGCCCCTTCGTCGCTAGGGAAGTAGTCAGCACACTGACAGAAGCCTTGTTGATATCGGACGGCTTCTGATTGCCGATCTTATCGAGTGGCAAGTTGAGAGGCGCGAACTTTTGGCTGATTTGCAACACCCCAACCGGGTGCAGCACCAGCGCGCGTTCTTCGCCGAGATCGCGAAGGCTGACGAACAGCTTCCCAGAAGTCGGCGGCAAGGCCCGCCAGTTTTCGGGTTTCTCAAATTCGGCTTTCAACTTTGGCAGCACATCGATCGGCGGCAGCGTTTCGGCGCGGCGATCGCCAAAGGTCACATCTACATCCACCGAGATAGAGAAGAACAGTAACTCGATCTCGGCTTCGCCTGTGATGTGCCAGGGCGTTGGTCCCTCCAGAGTGCCTCGCAAGTGCACTCCCCAAACTCCAACACCGAAGACTTTTACCGAAAAGCCTGTTGATATTTCGACGATCAGGTAGAACGGGGAGAAACGTAGCAAAGCATCAAATGAGAAGTATCCCTCCACGCTGAGAGCATCGAAGCCGAAGAAGGCGTCGGCTCGCACACCCATCTGGACCGAGTTCGTAGTGACGGCAAAGTAGGTTTCTGCCTGAAGCCGCGCCCAGCTTTCATTGATGATGGAAAGAGAGATGCGAGCAGGAGATGGGAAGGGCAATGGTGGAGGAGTGAACCGAGGATGGAAGCCACCCACCGACAGCACGAAGTTGGGGTTATCGCTGAAGTCCATCAGCAGTCCCATCTCGCCTTCGAGCGTAATGAAGAGTACCCGCGACTCGTACATCGTAGCGAAGAACCAGATGCGCCGCTTATCGAACTCTAGCGCGCCGACGAAACTCACCTGCAGAATGAGAACAGCCTCTTCTTCGGTTGGTAGAGCCACGCGCAGCCGACCGAGGATGATCACATTGCCCGGGATCTCGATGATCACGCCCAGAGCGATGGAGATCAGGGTCGGTGTGCCCCAACCGATCTTGGCCATGGGACCAATCAGGAAGATGCCTTCCTCGGGTGGGAAGATGGCACGCAAATCAGAAATAATCTTGGGAGCGTTGGCGATAACATCCGTGGGGAAAAGGATACTGTTGACTGCTCCCGTGCGTACTCCCTGAACGAGTGGATCCAGCAGGAGTGTGCGGTTGAGTCCTAATAAGCCTCCCACGCCGATCAGAGTGAAGCCGAACCCAAGCTGAATACCGGGACTGAATTCTGCAGTGATAATGATCAGCATCGAGAATCCAGACTGGCCATTTGGCAGCTTAGTGTTGATCAAGCCGATAGCTTTGAGCGCCAACCAATCGGAGATTGTCAGTTCTAGTGCGCCAGCATATTCGCCCTTGTCGTAATCCAGATAGAGGTAACCGCCGCCCTTGACGACACCCGCGTCAATGGAAAGACCAACGCCATTGGGGGGTTTAAAGGCCAGCATCAAATCAAGCGGGCCCAGATTACCACCTTGCTCTGGGAAGGAAAACGTGCCGGTCAAACCCATATTCTCTACTAACGCAACAAGAGGGCCTAGTTCAGCTTTCAGGGATGCGCCCAGCGAAATAGGCAGAGTGCCGTTTTTGGGATTCATGGAGACAGTTAACGATTGCAGCTCTATAGGCCCAAGCTGGATATGGGTCGGTAAGGCGATTTCAAGGTTGGTGGTGCCGCGGAAATAGAACCCTTGTAGATAGGAAATGCCTAGGACGAGGTCACTCCCCATCCGAATTCCATCGCCTGGTAGGATTTTGGTGAGGAATCCGTCTGCGCCATCGAGTTTAAGAATGAATTCCAGCCCTTTAGCTTCGAATTCTGCATACACATCGACCGTATCTTGAGCATCGAGGCGAACACCTCCGGCGCCGCTGAGCTTGCGAAATTGCAACCGAGTGCTGTCCGCTGATCCAAAGATAAGGATTGGAGAATTATCCAGCTGAGAGCGCTCGACTCCAACGCGTACAGAGCCCGTGGCATGAGTTGGCGCGCCAGTGTTATTAAAACCGAGCATCATTTCGATTTCATTTTCTGGCCGCACCAGGAGAGCAACCCCGCCTTGGAGATCAAGATCGCTTTGAATTATTACAGCGATATCCGGACCCAACTGGAATGTAAAGTTGAGCAGGCCATTGAACGAGGGCATTAAGGCAAAGCCGGGTTTCAGGTCTCCGTCCTTGGGTAGGTAGAGCATGCGAATATCCGCTGACATGACCATGGTTGGACGCGCCCGCCGGAAAAACACACCCTTGAGCACCGTTCGAACAGGATCGTCTGGAAGATCCACGTCGCCTTCGATCTTCTTCGCTGTATCTGTACGAAGTTCCTCCACAAAGACGTCTACTCCAATGACGCTCATCAGGTTGTCAACCTGCGAGACCAAGAGACGATAGTTGAAACTATCGGTCCCCCAGCCAAAGGCATTTTCAAGCACTATCGTTGGACTCTCAAGAATTCTGGGAAGATCCGAAAAATCGATCGTATATTCTATAAAAGCTATCCGGTTGCCCGTAGGAGGTACATAGCGCGTCTTAATAACTCCCAGGGCACGTAACGCAAAGGTCAGAGATGACTGGTAGGTCGTTAGATAATCGATGATCAAGAAATTGATGAGCTGACGAGGAAATTCGGCCTTGAAGTTGTCAGCCAGCAGAGAAGGCGGGAACACTGCATCGGGCGCAGTAGCAATGTCTTGGATCCCATCGATAATCTGTTGGATCGCGTTCCGAAGCGCCACGATGTCATCTAGGGAGAAAGAGGTGGAAGCAGAAGACGATTCTATGCCCACAGAGCCATCCGCTGCCAATCCTTCGCCCACGATTTTCCGCAGCGTGATAAAGAGTGTGTCGAGTCCTGTGCCAAGGTCTCGCAACGGCTGCGGAATCGAGTCTGCTTGCCAGCCAAGCTTGAGCATGAAAGCGAAGAAGCTTTGCTGTGAGCTCACAGCTAGCTGGAGAGGAAGCAACGCCTTTCCAACTTCTGCCAAGAGAATTTCGACCGTACCGCGCTCAGCCATTTTTTTTGGCCCCAGGGTAATATTTCTTATCGAGTAGGTCTAAGAAGCCCGGATCGACCCGCTGAACAATCAAATATTTGCAGACGTGACAAAACTCACCATCGCCAGTACCTTCATCCGATGACTTCCTCATCTTACATAGCCCGGATGGGCGATATACCATACCAGTATATTGGCTGGCTCCCTCGTAGATGCCAATCAATTTGTAAGACTTGCAGGGCGGCTTGAAGTCTGTAATATCAACGGGATCATCGGCGTCTTTGTTGACTTTGCCGACGTCTGGATCCTTGTTGAGAGCGACGTTCGTTGCGCTCAATTTTTCCAGGACTTTTTTCTCGACCACATACACTAACTCGCTAGCCGAATTACGTTTCGGTATTAAGAGCACGGACCCTTTGGGGAAAATGGGGAAAGGTTCAGGAGGCAATTCTGGCCCACCTAATAATATGGAACCATTGGCAGGACTTATCTCACCAATCTCCAAGCGGGTCAGGTAATGCCTGTCATCGACTCCTAAGGGGAGCTGTTTGCCTATCGGCGAGATTTCAATATTGCGCAAAAACGCTTCTAGATTCTGAGCCTTCGCCTCCACCCATCTTCCAATAAAGCGCCGGTCAATGGTCACCTTGATTTGACCACTCTCTGTTTCCGAATCCTGGATCAGCGTATTAGATAGTTGAAATCTCAGTAACTCAAACCACTTGATCTTGCTGGGATCTAATTTTCGATACATCGGAGAATTTCTGTTGTTGTAGTTTGGATCCAACCAAATATTGCTCAGGGCAGCGATATTGTCATATCCGTCATATATGTCCGGGTGGTCGCCTGGGAAGTCCTCGTATTCATCGCCCAGGTTGAAGGAATGACCAAATTCATGGGCAACCGTGTTGATAATATGGTCGATATCCTCATCGAACGATTCCGGCATATTCCGCCGCAAAATTCGCTCGTTTCCGTTATTTGTGTATTGGAAGCGCATTCGTTGATAGGAGGCAAGAGTATTGGCTGTGACCGTCAATCGGTTGAAATTCGTACCGCCAATGAGCCCCTCATTCGTAATTAAGGCAATGAGCCCCCGACTCCTTTTGAATGTGGACTGCGATGAGTCTGGCAACCATTCCTGTCCGACGTTTGGATGGGGAGGAAATTGGCCCCTCAACCCACCAATATATCGAAGGATCGAATTTCCGGCATTTTCCGCGTTGCCAGCTTGTAACTCCGGTGGGTGTCTTCTAGGATCAGGAGTCAGAGTTCGAGAAGGTCTTGTATCAAACCATTCATAAATGCGCTTGATAAAAGGGAACAGGTTGGGGTCTGCCGGGTTATCCGCTGCCGGTGGCTGTACCGCAGCGCGGTTGCCCGTATTTGGATCCGTGCTGTGGTTTGACAATCGATCTCCGTAGCGAGCGCCCAGATATAAGCCAAAGAAAGTATCACGAGCTTCGAGGATACCCAAAGATTTTTGCAGCTTCCACGCCGTAACCAGGTCGTCGTTGACCTTGTTCGGATCAAAGTTGTTTACCCACGTGTGTGTAGTGGGGTCGAAACGTCTCAATGATTGAGAGTTCCACAATGCTTTGAGCTGGGCTGTGTTGCGGGCCTCATTACGCAGAGGCAATCCGACAATTTTCACGAGCTGCTCTACGGGATAGATGTTTTGATCTGAAGAGACTTGGCTCTCAAGGGGAATTGGGTAGCCGTTAGGCAATACGGATGCCTCCTCATCATTGATTCGGAAGCCGCATGTCACTCCGTGCTGAACCGAGGGTTCATATGCTTTCCAGATATTGAAACTGCCCTCCAGCAGGGGGTAGGGAGAATGCCTGGGCTTGGAAAACATTTCTTCGACGACCTCAGCCACGACTTTGTCAAATTTGGCACGCTCGTCGGCACCGGAACGGAAACCTTCCCCAATGAAAAGGATATTGTGCATCGTCTCAGGGTGATCGATGTTAGGAATTTGTACATATTCCAGTGTGTCTCGTTGCTTTCCATAATCAACAACCTTGACCGGAATACTATGGGTCACGCCTAGGAACGTGCTGCCGACATTAGCGTCTCCTTCCTGCAAGCCCTGCAATCTGCCATTTGCATTGGCGGTGAAGATGGTGTTATTGCTGGAAGTCAGTAAGACATAGCCATGACCGGTGATGTCTCCAACCAGATCCGTACCGGAAGGGTCATCGCTGAATAGGGCATAGATGGACGGCTGAGCGTGGGCGAAAGTAACGTCCATAGCGGTTGTGATAGATGAGTTCCCAAACCACCAGCCCAGAATCCGATCATGCACTTGGATCCGAGCGATGATGTAGTGGTGGAGAGGGGGATGGAAAGCGTTATCGACCCAGCGAATCTGGATGAAATTGACTCCCACAGCAACAGGCGTCACCACACCCGTGTTGGGATCGATATTGGCAAATCGCTGCAGACGGTTTCCGACAGCGTTGTACAGAGCGAAGAAATCAAACAAGCATTGACTGGTGACATCGACCAGGTTGTAACTCATATTTCCAGGGGCTAAATCTCGACTGAAGACTCTTAAATGGAGAGGCGGCGTTCCGTTCAGGGCTACATGCAGATCACAGTTGGGAAGCAGAACAAGGCCTAATGCCATGGATGACCGTTGCTTTTTTTCTCATAGGATGACAGCGTCTTACTTAAGTTCATAGCACTGCACCAGGGATATCTTTCTCATCATGTTGTACTTGCGACAGTTTATGTCAAAACGTCGACCATTGAGTCACACTGGCTCGCAAACCACCAGCATATGCTCAGATAGCTCGAGAAAACACATTGTGCATAATAAAGAACTCAGAGGCAAATTAGCTACTTTGAAAACAAGATCCGCTAATTCAATTGTCTTATATTGAGGTCAGGATCATTTCTCCCCGTTATGTCCAACTCCAAGATTAGAAAGTTGATATTCTGGAAAACCCAGTTCTGTGCCCGCTATTTATGATTCACTCTGGAATCTTGGGAAGAGATAATTCTTGAAAGTATTGTACGGAATTTGAAATCAAAAGTCAATTTTGTGATTTTTCTTACTAAGAAAAATCACAGACACAGCAAGCCAGCTGGTCATCAGTACTTAACTCCCTGTGCACGATTTGTCCGTGACAGCTAGCCCTCATGATTTCTTAACTGCATCATGAAATACGAATGTCCATCTAAGATCAAAATCCCCTCGGCTAAAGAGTAACCACTAGCAGTATGGACGCAGTCAAATCATGTAGATGACTATAAGTTGCGTTGAGCGAGACATATGTCGCGGGTAAGGATCGTCTGAATCTACCTCTCAGTGAGAGAGGTACTCAGAGAGTACCTACCCATTATTTTCGAAAATTAGCATTTTCGCGATTCGATGTGGAAGGAGCAGATTGACAATCTCAGGAAAAGATGTAAAATACATAAAATACGTATTTTGAACAGGAGAATGTTATGGATTACGAACAGAGGATAAGTAAGACCGATTTGGCACGAAGTACTCATCAGGTGATCCGAGAAGCCCAGCGTGGTTATACCGTCCTGGTAGAAAACCATGGCCAGCCTGAAGTAGTGATAGTAGACATCATCGATTTTCAGTTGCAAAGGGCAGCAATACATTACTTTGGCTTTCCCAAGGAGTTCGAGCAAGATATAGAAATTTCTGAGACAATTCTGAAATCCCTTTCTAACGATCAAGATCGGTTCAATCTCGTGATTGGCCATTACTTGGCAGTACATATAAGTATAGGACGTTCGGCNGAACTATTGGGCATGAGTCCTCCCGAGCTCCAAGTCCGATTAATGCGATCGGGTGTACCACTNCGAATGGGGCCGGAATCACAAGAAGANCTTGATAATGAAATGAAGGTGATTAAAAGATCGTTGCGGAGGAAATAGAATTGCTGGTTCTACTCGACAATACCATCCTGACCAACTTCGCCCTAGTAGGACTTACACCTAAGCTAAGAGATTTATGGGGAGAGCGCGTCGCTACAACTGAAGAGGTTCTTGAAGAATATGCTGCTGGTGTAGAAACTGGAAAATTACCACGCGTGGACTGGACACATCTTAAAACGATAGCACTCTCATCCCAGGAACAAGTTCTTGCAATTAGTAGGTTCCCTAAGCTTGGAAAGGGGGAAAGTAGCTGCCTAATCGTAGCTATCGAACGTGATGCTATGCTGGCTACCGATGATCAACTTGCTCGACGCGCGGCCCTAGATCACGGGATTGAATTGTTGGGGACAATAGGTATTCTGAAAACTTGCGTGCAATCCAAGTTGCTCTCTCAAATTGATGCACAACTAAAGCTAGACGAAATGATTGTAACTGGCTATTACTCTCCGGTTTTGAGGCTGGATTTTGATTAGATGAGGAGAGATAAAGCCACCACAAAACTTGATCTCCCTCCAGTTCTTAGCGCTCATAGTAGCCTAATAATCGCACAATCAATTCCTTTGGATCGTTGCCCGGCCGCAGTATATCTAGCACAACTAAAGCAAAGTAGTCGAAGACCCCAGAAGCAGGCCCTCGATCTGGTAGCTTCCCTCCTTACGAGCGGATCCGCCGATTGTCTGACGCTCAATTGGTCGTCTGTTCGTTATCAACACACGGCTGCTGTGCGAGCCCGTTTACTTGATAGATACGCTCCTGCTACGGCTAATCGCATTCTATCGGCCGTGCGTGGAGTACTTGAACAAACCTGGTTACTTGGACAGATGTCTGTTGAGGACTACCACCGCGCGGCTCGTCTGGCACCAGTTATTGGGGAGACACTTCCAGCAGGGAGAGAGCTGTTGGCTGAAGAAATTGCCGCGCTTATTCAGAACTGCATTGAAGACCGCAGTCCTATTGGAATTCGAGATGCGGCTATTATTTCCATTTTGTTCGGAGCTGGGCTGCGCCGTGAAGAAATCACTACACTGAATCTGGATGACTACGATCCGGAAAATGCGAAGCTAGTCGTCCGAGGCAAGCGTTCTAAACAGCGTATAGCATATCTAGGAGACGGAGCAGTTGTGGCGCTTACAGGTTGGCTTGAAATTCGTGGTCAAGATACTGGTCCACTCTTCCTTTCAGTGAAAGGAGGGAGCCATTTACGACAAGGTCGACGACTCTCACCACAGTCAATCTATTATTTGCTGAAAATTCGAGCCCAGAAGGCTGGTGTAAAGCCATTTACGCCTCATGATTTACGTAGAACCTTTGTGAGTAGATTACTCGATTCAGGTGTTGATATCACTATCGTTGCCAAGATGGTTGGCCATTCGAATATTCAGACAACAGCTCGTTATGGTCGGAGACCTGAGGAAGCAAAACGGCGCGCGGCAAATTTGCTTCAAATTCCCTACGCGGAATCTATCGAAAAGAGCAAGTTTGTAAAAGAATTAGTGCCCAAAATGTACATTCCGTGCAAGTCATCGGACCTATCAAAGTGCTACAATTGGTACTATGGAAGTCGGTGATATCCGCTTATGCAAGGCTCGTTGGGTAGCTGTCGAGGAGATCAAACGACAGGAACTGCGAGCCATGACCTTGGAACAACAATGGCAAAAACTCAATGCTATCGCGCGTTTTGCGCTTGAGATGGGTATGGAAAAAGAACAAGACGACAGCGAAATGGAAGTATTTTTGCGGTGGGCGGAGCTAAAAACGCGGTATGAACTTGGATAATAACTTCGAACCCTTTCAGGTAACAATCTAATCTCTTCAATGTCTGTGTTGTTATTAACATTCTGGTAGGGTTACCGAAACTTGGTCGTATAAACCGAATCCTTTCGAAAATTGACGGTTTCATAAGTTGAAGTGAGATACAAGAATCTGCAGCGCGAGACCTTTCCCAAACTATGGCAAAGCGCGGGTTGGCCCTCAACTGCCTCCCACGTCAAAAGATAAGGAAAACCCCCTAAGCGGGGGTGTTTGTTTCTAACTCTTTGCGAGCATCTTTCAACGTCTGGTTCGCCAGCCATAATGCAAGGCGATCGGTGTCTCCTGGATACTGGCGAAGACCCTGTTCGGCCTTGTCGAAGATCCCTCCATAGATCTTCGTGATGTCCTTCGTCAGATCAGAAACAGGAATCCCCTGAGCACCTGATACTTGGATCAGCTTGACCAGGACATCCTGCACGTTAAGGATAGTTTTGTTGTGGTCGGTCAGCACTGCCGCCCTTGGATCAAGGTTCGCCTGGTACAGAGTGCGCTTTAGCATGCTGAGACTTTTAGGGTTGACTGCTTCTGGCGGCTCAGAGATACGAGTCACTCGATGCGGTCTTCGCTGGGGAGAACGACGCTTCACTTTAGCCATGCCCGGCACTTTCGGCATCCAGATGGAGAGTGCCACAATGGCGGCTGCCGCGAGGATCATACCTACTCCAGCCCAGGTATTTGCACCCATGATGAACAAGCCGATGATCCCAAG
>Ga0065707_10082121_pt1 | contig 21377 bp, 12 predicted proteins | sample SwiRhicommuniRL3_FD_59094 | JGI IMG/M metagenome (GOLD analysis project Ga0065707, IMG submission 59094) | Switchgrass rhizosphere bacterial communities from Rose Lake, Michigan, USA - RL3 v2 (version 2) | ecosystem: Host-associated > Plants > Roots > Rhizosphere > Soil | place: East Lansing...
ACCAGTCCCGAGTTCTCACCTCAGTTCATTATCATTAATCTCACCATGTCTTGGACTGGCTTAAAGAAAGCAATTAACCGTGCTTCAACCCAAATGCTCCTAAAAACAGGTCAAATGGAAAAAACCGTTGATAAGGAATATGAATTTGAAGAGAAAAGGTTCAAATCAATGGAATCTACATCCTTAAAACTCCACAAAGAACTAAAACACTATTTAGATTCGTTAAGAATCGTCACACAGTCACAGGCAAATATCGGAGAAGCTTTGGGTTCGTTTTATGGTACTAATGATCAAGAACCCGCAAATATATCACAAGAATATTCTTCTACAATGAAACAGCTCGGATCTAGTATTAAAGATTTGGAGTCTCCATATAACCAAACGGTTTTGAATCCAATTGCCCGGTTCAATTCGTACTATATTGAAGTAAACGAAGCTATCAAGAAAAGGTTACATAAACAATTGGATTATGATTCTCTCAAGAATAAAGTCCGCAAACTAATCGAAAAACCTGAAGACAAAGACCTGCGATTTGATTCTGAAGATAAACTCAACGAGTATCAAGAACAATTGGTAGAAGCACAGAAGAATTTTGATGATTTGAACGGTCAGTTGAAGCACGATTTGCCGAGATTGCTAAATTTGAGGATTTCGTTTCTAGGACCTTCGTTTGAGTCATTTGTCAAGATCCAGTTGAGATTCTTTATGGAGAACTATGAGGGGTTGGTGGGACTACAGGGAAAGTTGGATGCAAGAAGTAGAGAGGATTTCATTAGTGGCAGGGTGGATAAGAGATTGGATGAAGTGTTGGTAAAGATGAGGGAGTTGAATATTACTAGTTGATCTAGAGAAGAAAGAATTCGTGAGGACGGGTTGAAAGAACCTATTGAAAAGAGAGCTTGTCATAAGCGACGAGGGCCTTCGAAGAATTTGTTTTATGAACTAGTAGTGATGAACTAGTAGTGATGGAATCATCGGAATGTTAACTAGTCTTTATGACCGAATCTTTATGTAGTAATTATTGAAACGGTCACTAAATTAATGTGACTATGGAGGCTCTAGTATTACTAGTTGATCTAGCTATCAAAGAATCGGTAAGGAACTGGTTGAAACAAGCTACCAAGAGCTTGCATATGCTACCATAAGCGACCAGGGCCATTTTTGGACCAGTTTTGTGAACTAATTTTGTGAACTAATTATTGGAATATTCCCTGATCGGCACCCTGCAATCCAATATGCCCATCGGAGACTCTAATGTTACTGTTTATCCAGCGAAGAAATTGGAATTAGCGACGAACAGGTTGAAATAAGCTACTAAGAGTTTAGATTTGCTAGACATAGGCGACGAGGGCCATGGAAGAACTAGTCTTCATGAACTAGTTTTATGAACTAGTCTCTATAAACACTAGTAACGGGATTATTGGAATTTTCACTAGTCGGTTCAATGGCATATTCACATCCCTCTCAATAAGGACACTACACCTCTCTTGAGAATTCATGTCTTATTTTGTTGCTACAATTATTTCCCATGATCAGAGTTGTAGATATTCTTCACCTCCTGTTCAATCTTCTTATTGGTCACCGTGACTTCTTCAAGAGTAGCGTCATTAACTCTATTAGTGGCTTCATTGACTCTACTGATATCTGCATCTTTAATTCTCTTTTGGACATCATAAATTGTCACTGAGAGTACAAATATATTCATCTATTTATCTATTCATTTATTCATTTACAATATAAATCATAAATAATTTGCACCCATTTTGAAAATATAGTAAAAAGTTAGAGTAAAGAAGAATGAGACTTAGAAGAGTCTAAAAAATTAGACCACTGGAGCCTAAAACTAGGAACCGAAAACTCCGAGTCTTTAATACCAATATCTAATTGGCTATTGATCTAATTCTAGGCCATATAAAGAGATTCAGAATACCACTAACCATCACCAGATCTCAAAATGGTTGACATCAGGATATCTCGATGTCGCGCTGTTAGTCAGAAAAGATATCGCAAAAACAAAAATGTCGTGAACATAACTATATAGACTAACATATCCAAGTGGTTCAGATACGGGGGATGATAAACCAGTGGAATTTCCATAAGATGTAAGCTTTCTACTCGTATAAGCCATTTAACTTTAAGCCCAAGAGTCACTACTTCTTGGATTATTTACTATTTAACTTCAAAGTATTCATTATCCAGCCATTAACAGTTCCACTAAATAAATATATTTGTATTAAACCTGCATATAGTTCACCCTCAAATGTGCTGTAAAATGTGCTGTAAAATCCTGGATAAGATCACTATCCGCTAACTCCAGTCAACATTGGTGGAGCTACATAGACCAGAACAGTTGAGGAATACCACAAGTCGCTCACGACATATTACCAAACCGACTTCCGAACTTTTGTGAACATTTGTATATTCAGCGACGTTTTTGGCCACTCACTTCACTACAGACACAGAACGTTGAAAATATCCTAATAGACTGATCTACCATACTCTAGACCCATGGTGATTAGATAAAAGACCGATTTCTTAAAGTTCAGACCCGTCAATTAGTAAAATTATACGGACAATACTCCAACTCAGGAAAGACTTAATTAGTGTAGCGGCAACATCAACCAGGTCAGTCTTATAGCTGTTCTTTTAGCGACTCCATCAACGACTTCTTCAACCAGGTTACAACTTTAGCGACTCTTCAACTCAACAGTCATTTTTAACGCCACTTTTAGAGACTACATTAACCCAGGGTCTTTTCAACTTACAGTTAATTATTTACATACCACACTTCCACTAAATACCCATTCAACACCAACCACCACCCCTATACTCACAATGTTCAAGAGATTCACCTCTAAAACGACTCCTGAAGGTACGTTTGATGAACCGTTCTGGACATGGTACATCGACAGTTATTCTAGAAAAGGTAACGAGGCAGGAGGTCCTATACCGCATAACCCGAAGAAGTACACGTCGACCTCGTCGTCGGTGGTCGCCGTGAGCAAATACTTTGAATCGTTGAAACTTACGGTTCCATCTACTTATGAAATTATAGCATTGTTGAAATCTCCGTTTACTCAGGGAGAGTTGAGGAAAACTTTCATCTTGATACGATTCTTCCAAATGTCTACCGAAGGACTCTTTTTAACCAACTCGAACCAGGATAAATTCGGCGCTACCATCACATTTCACGGTGCGGAAAACTGGGAAAACGTTATGTGCTACCTTGACGCTTTGCTATTTTCCATGTTTGCCAACCTAGAGAGTTTCGAGCCAGTTTTATTCATAAGCAACCAACATCCGAATCATTTGGTAGAACAGTTGTCTGCGCTTTTGCGTCTCTATGTGAACCTATTGAGATCAGGAAACCTCATTACCACTGATATAACCGCAAGGATCTGTGAGGTATTAATGAAGCTCGGCTTTGCTGAGGCAATGTCCCACAAACAGCAAGATGCCGTGTCGTTGTTTCAATTCTTGACGGAAACCTTATCGATGCCGTTATTAACCTTTAAGGTCGACATCAAACACGGTGGGAAATACAACAAAGAAGATGATCTGAAGTTCTCCAAAGAAAGAATCTTGTTTGTGAGTATTCCTGACGACGAGGGCATCGATAAGGCTACCGAAGACCATATTGAACATGAGGAAACAGACGGGATATTGCTCGAAGAATGTCTTGAATACTACTTCAATAACTCCATTAGCGTGATGAGAGAGTTGGAAAGAAGAGCTACCTTACTAAGAAGAGATACAGGAAGATCTTCCTATGGCGACGTTATAGTAGAAAACGAAGAATTTTCACAGCCAAGGGTAGTTCAACGAAGCAACTCCATCAAGCACGAGCTGAAGGCGGAACATATTGAGGATTTGGGCGAAGCCCCAAGCTTGCATAGAGAAAAATCTGAATCAAAAAACTACGTTAGGGTCCGTACCCGTACAACGTCTTCATTATCTATATGGTCCATTGGAGAAGTTGATGGATCTAAAAAGCCAAACGAAGTCAGTCTTCCCGCATGGATGTTTTTACGTTTATTGCCGTTTTATACTGACGATAATGAAGTAAATTTTACCAACGAGACTCCACATACTTATGCCAAAACTTCCAAAGAGTTTGTAAACAGACGGCCGATTTTGCCCATCTGTTTAAAGAGATATTCCTTCAACTCTTCAGATTCAAGCACCACGCGTTCAAAAAAGAGGATCATCATCCCTCCAATAATAAACTTACCACAATTCGTTGCCGACGAAGCTGACGGCGATGCCCCAACACAATTCAAGTTGATATTGGAGAGTGCTGTGTGTCATAGAGGTACTTCCATTTCGCTGGGACATTTTGTCTCCGTTATCCGTAAAGATACAAACAATACCAACGAGTCCGAGGAAGAAGCATACAACGCAACGTGGTACTTGTATGACGACATGAAGAAGAAGTCCAGGGTGGTAGAAAAGTCGTTCAAGCAGATTTTCAAGAGCGAATGGCCGTACATGCTTTTCTATAGGTTGGTTGCCATAGAGGGTACCGAGAATGGCCATAGTGCTAGCTCCAGCGTTTTCAGATCCAGCGGGGGAACTCCAGTACTACCCCCACAAGGTTCCAAGGGAAAGTACTGGGAAGAAGACACGTTGTCACCTATCTTATCCGAATCGCACGCATACCCAAATATAGACAATTTAGAGTTACCTGAGCCAAAGGTAACATTAAGTGAAGTCAGCTCAATTTCCAGCATTCCACTTCCAGATATTTCTCCCAACGATTCAAAATTCGTCGATATACGCAACAAGTACTATTGGTACATCACGGATAAAAGCAAAGACTATTTCAAAGAAATGCCCTTACGAGCCGGGACAAGCGACACAAGTTCGTCCCACATTCGTCGTAACAGTCAGTGGAGTGAAAAGTCAAATATCAGCAGTATAAATCAAATGATGTCCACGAACCATAACGACTTTACTACTGCCGATTTGAAAGAATTTGATGACGAGCTTCAGAAATTGACGATTCTGTCTTCGCAAGGTTCTGGAAACTCGACGTGGCAGAAAACCAAACATTTGATGTTGAGCGGCACCATCTCGCCAGATGTAAGAACCCCACAGTTATTTCCCAACGATTCAAGAACATTGAAAGAACCAATGCCTCCACATCAAGAAATGGCTCTTGAAACCTCGCCACGTTCATCACAAGAACGTCACCATCATCACCACCTTCACCTCCACGATAGCGGCGAACACAGATCAAAGTCCAAGGGACGTAAAATCAAAAAGAGAAGGGATGAGTACAAGAAGGAGAAGTGTAGTATAATGTGATCTGATTGTAGTAGAGTGTGGTGAATTGATGAATTGATGAATTGATAAGAATTGTGATGAATTGACACGAATTGTGACAATATCCACTTATGGAGACCTTAATTCTGCTTTTCCGAAGTATTGAAAGTTAAAACATCTATCGAATCATAAATAGATAATTGAGACGAAATTGAACTAATATTTCTTGAGAACTGCATGAGTAAAAAAGCTACCAAACTTATGGTGACGCATCTAGAGAAATATAATTATAGTACGCCATGAAGTTCGTGGTTTTTGCTGTTCTATGGCAACTATAAGTTTTTGGGTGATTGTATACGTGAATTTCTAGGAGAATCTCAGTCAATTAAGTTGTGGTTTTTTCCAGCCGCTAGTTAGTTCCGGTCACGGTTCTAATATCGAGCTTGGATGAATGATATCTGGACCTTTTTAGATTCCTTGAACATGCCAGATATAATTTCAAGCTGCTCAGTACTGTAATTTCTAAGTTAATTCAGAATTTTAGTCTCTTGCAGCTGCTCAGATATTTAATTACTGGATTAGCTCAGCGGTTCCTCAGTAATTCATCCACTCGATTCGCTCATTGATTACTCATAACAATATATACCCCCACCAATACCAGCCATTACCACCTTACTGACCTCTTGTGGGTGAAATTTCACACAACTAATCACTTTATCGCCCACCTTTAACTTCTTAACTACCTTGCAAGTCTTCCAATCCCAGAAATACACAAATCCCTTGGAGTCACCACTGACCAAGATTTTTCCGTCTGGAGAAATATCTAAATCGATCCCATTACCAGCGACGTTGTGGCCTGTAAATACTTTCTTATTATTAAACCTGTACTTCCCGTGACCCTGGATCACGTGTACCGAATTATCCATACTCTGTAAGGCAATGAAGCTACCACCAGGGTACACCACAGCCTTGGGAATGGAATGTTGCGACGGGTCAGAAATGAACTTGACGGGGATGTTGATCTGCCAGTCCCAGAACCTGACGGTTTTGTCGTCAGCCGTAGACATGAACCGTTTATTGTCCTCAATAATAGTGAGCGAGTTGATAGCACCCAAATGGTGGTCGTAGGTCTGAATCGGAGTGTCGAAGTCGACTCTGCTTAAATCGTAGTGTTCAATGTCGTGGTTACTGAGTCCAACTATGAACTCCTTCTCATTATTGGGGTTAAATTTGACGACATTTGGAATCGATTTGACTCTTATGGTCTGGATAATGTCACCAGTTTCCGTATTCCAGAGCTGGACTTTCTTATCATAACCACAGCTTAGAAACTGATCCCCCGAGGAGTTAAACGTCACGTCCTTCACCGCCTGTGTATGGCCATAAAAGATCCGTAAAAGCTCTCGTTTATGGTACAAGTCCCACAACTTGATTTTGCCGTCATTTCCCGCGGAGAGAAGGAGATGTCCCGACTTTGGAAAGAATTCAAGTTTGTTAACACCCTTATTATGACCGGGAAATGTATGGACGAGTTTCTTCGGCACAAACCGTTCGATAGTGCCGGGTGACTTTGTAGGATTGAAGGGAAGGCCACTGGGATGCATATATGTACGGCCCTGGTAGTCATATTGAGACGACCCTGTGAATTTTGAAGTCTGTTTGGGTTTAGAGTCTTCATCGTGATTATCATTTTCCTTATCATCCTCGTGATCATAATTCTCGAGATCTTCTTCCTCAAGATCTTCTTCGTGATCAACCTTTTCCTCCTGTTCATTATCCTCTTCGTAACCTCCCCATGGCCCTCCTTTGCGTCTCTTTTTCAACCTCTTTGCCTCAAGTTTCTCTTCTCTACTCAATTCTCGTTTAGCTAGTCTTGCTTGTAGATCAAAGGTTGCTTGGTCTAAATACTCTTTCTCTATTCTGGCCCTGGGAATGTGTTGGAAAGGTTCAGGGATGCTCACCTCCGGTATGGTTGGAATTGCATACTGGGGCAATTCAGGAAGCGCCACCTCGTCCTCGCTAGAGGAATATCCTTGTAGTGACATATCGTATAGGACTGATATCAGATAATACTGGTTGATCTGGAACCGATGGATTTCTGTAGGACAAAATCAAGAGGTATATGCAGGATGGAGTCAGAGACCATTCAGATTTAGAGACGTAGTAAGAGAAGAGGAAAAAAAGGAGAATAGAGAGAAGTTGGTAGAGGTTGATAGAATTTAATATAAGATTTCATCCTTGTGATTAAAGGGTGGAAACATATTTCATATGTTGAAGGTTATAGTTAGATATCTTCAAATTAGATTGCAAAATCTGTCATTATTGGTATTCAATGTAGCGATACACTTTTGAAATAATTTCAGAGAGATCTTTTTGATGATAATGTCGAAGAACCAACAAAGATGTGACGATATTGGCAATGGTTCTTCTAATGTGAGAGAATTGGCGATGAGTTTCAAACAATTCTCTCAGATAGAATATACTCTCGCAGAGTTAATTATAATTTGAAAAAGTCATCCAATGTTCATCTTCTAGATTATTATACTTTCCAGGCAACGTTATTCACACACTCTACCCCACCCTTCACCTCTGCTTCACCAGATCTTTTTCCTCTGTGTCGACTGGTTCTTGTTCCTCCATCTTTTATTTACGTGCCCCTACCAACTTTGCACCCATCGTGAAAAATTTGGGAATTTCCAACTACTCCAACTCACCAACCAAGATGAGTAAAAGAAGAGTAGACGAAGATTCGGATATCGATGTTAGTTCATCGGAATCAGAAGGTGAAATTGAAAATGTCGAAACCGGAGAAAACGAAGAAGAAGAAATAGTCAACGTCGATTTTGACTACTTTGACCTCAACCCCGAGGTCGACTTCCTTGCAACCAAAACATTCTTGACTCAATTGTTTGGAGACGACGCTACCAACTTTGATATCTCCAGCTTGGCCGACTTGATATTGACCAAAAACTCCGTTGGTACCACCATTAAAACAGAGGGCCAGGAAAGTGATCCGTTTGCAATCTTGTCTGTAATCAACATATCGGAGAACTTGTCCAAACCATGTGTTAAGACCTTGGTGGACTATATCTTCCACAAGACCAGCAAGCAGACTGAATTCAACTTGATGTTGAGGAAGTTGTTGGCCAAGAACAGTAAATTGAAGACTGGTCTTATTATAAGTGAAAGAATGATCAACATGCCTGTGGAAGTCGTGCCTCCAATGTATAAGATGTTATTCGATGAGATGGAAAAGGCCGAGGATGCACACGAAAAGTATGAGTTTGACTATTTCTTGGTCATCTCCAAGATCTATAAGCTTGTGACTTCAACCATGGACGATGAGGACAAAAAGGCTAAGAAGAAGAAGACGGTGGTAGCCCAGGAACAGATGGACTATTTCCATTATGAAGACATCATTTTGGAAGAACATGCAGCCTATAATGGATTCTATAATTATGACCAAGTCAAGCAAGAAACTGACTCCAGAAGAGTGTTTACCGAGTATGGGATCGATCCAAAGTTGAGTTTGATTTTGATCGATAAGGATAAATTGAAGGCAACGGTTCCATTAATGGAGGAGAAGTTTCCTCCATTTTAGTGACGAATGAATCGAGGATCTTCATCAATGGGTGATTGTATATCAGCACCTTATGAAAATCAGCGAGATATTTGTTCACCAACTTCCAGATACTCTTACAATTTGTACTTCTTTTCACTCTCACAGTCATATCCACCAACTGTCAGATCATAGCTCACACTTTATAGACTCTAGTCCTCCCCCTGTATATTACACTGAATATAACCCGAGCTTGCCAACTTCTGTAACATTTTCAAGTGATACAAGTCTGGAATTATTAACTTTTGAGGGAGTCACGTGATATTTGCAGCCGATTGTATACTACTAATGAAGCGATAATGAGAGAGAGAGGGAGTTCACTAAATGCAGATTATGCTAGGTCCAGATTTAAATTTAGTCAACTTGATCACCATACAATTCAATTTGAACGTTTATAACTCTCGTATCTCTCATAGAGACTCTGCTCTTCATAGTAATTGTTAGGTGAAAAATAATTTAATTCTTTCAGTTCTTCACTTATGACCCAGCCCCATAATCAATCTTATATATCTCAACAATAATATCACATATTACCCTCATATTACCACTTTATCTTCATTTTCATCTTCAATATCTTACCTAATAAAGACGTGCCCCTACCAAAATCACAAAATTGTAGATTCTTCAGCACCGAAAATTTTTCAACCTTCTAGAGATCAGTATCAGGACTTTAGATTCATCAAGATGGCACCACCACATAAGAACCATAATCACAATTTCCGTCCGGAGAACGTGTTAAAGCGTGCCCAAGACCTTATCGCCGTCGGTGAGCGTGAAGCTGCGCTCGACACTCTTTACGAGCTCATCACCTCCAAACGTATTCGTTATTTACAAGTTGAGGATCTTGAACCAATCGCCTCTCTTCTCATCGAGCTTTCTGTTGAGTTAAGAAAAGGAAAGTTGGCCAAAGATGCCCTTCACCAGTATAAGAAGAATGTCCAAAACTCCGAAAACGGGTTAGAATCTGTCGAAGTTATCGTCAGCAAGTTCATCCGTCTCGCAGAAGGTAAGTTAGACGAAGCTCAAGCCAAGGCTGATATCAAAATCGACAAAGAAGAAGACGAAGATTTGGAATCTAGTCAAACCCCAGAAAGTATTTTGTTGTCTGCTGTTTCAAACACCGACTCCGCTGACCGTACCGAACGTGAATTGGTCACTCCATGGTTGAGATTCTTATGGGAAGCCTTCAGAGCCGTGTTGGATATTTTAAGAAACAACTCCAAGTTGGAAGTCACCTACTCCAAGATCGTTAACCAAGCTTTCAAGTTCTGTTTGAACTTCAAGAGAAAGGCAGAGTTCAGAAGATTATGTGAATTATTAAGAGCTCACATGCAATCTATAACCCAAAAAACAACCACTACCATCTCTACTACCCACTCTATTGATTTGTCTGACAACGATACTGTACAACGTTATCTTGAACAACGTTTTTCACAATTGAACATCTCTGTCAAGTTGGAATTATGGCAAGAATCTTTCAGATCAGTTGACGATGTCCACACTCTTATCATCTCGTCCAAGAAGTCTCCTAAGCCAACCATGATGACAAACTACTACCAAAACTTGGCTAGAATCTTTTCTGTCTCAGACAACTCTCTCTTCCACTCTGCTGCCTTGAACAAGTTCTTCAACTTGTATTCGCAATCTCCAAACGCTACTGAAGAAGAGCTTGTACACTACGCTTCAATTTTAGTCTTGTCAACCTTGGCCATTCCTCAAAAGCCATTGAACTCCAATGAAACTGTCGTTGACGAGTACAAAACCAAGAACTTGAAACTTGCTTCTTTATTGAACTTGAACCACATTCCAACCAGAGATGGGTTGATGCAAGGAATTGTTAACAAGTCTATCTTGTCATACATTGATCCAATCATCATGGAACTTTATACTCTTTTGGAAGGTAACTTCCATCCCTTAACCATGAAGGAGAAGATCCTCGATCTCTTCAAGCGTATTCAAGCCGATGACGACTACAAGCCATACATTGCTTCTTTGAGCAATGTTGTGTTGATCAAGATCTTCCAAACCGTTTCACAAATCTACGAGTCTGTCAAGTTAGACTTCTTGATCTCCTTGGGAATTTTCGAAGGCTTGGACTCTTCATTGACTCCTCTTGAAGTTGAAGATTTGATTGTTAACTGTGTCAAGGACGGTTATTTGTCCTTGACCATCGACCACGAATCTAACGTTGTTAAGTTCAAATCTTCTCCATTTGAAGAATCTTTGGATGAAGCACGTGAAGAGAAATTACAAATCTCTCCTGCTGAGCTTGTTAGATCTCAAATTGAAGAATTGGCCAGAACCCTCAAGCAATCTATGAAGCTTATTGAAAGCGACAGAGCCGCCAGAGCCGTCACTATTCCTGTCGAACTCCTTGTCAAGGAACAAGAATATCTCCAAGACCGTGTTACTGTTCTCGAAGAACGTAAGAAGATCGCCGACAAACGTAAGCGTGAAGAGGATGAAGAGTTAGCCCGTTTGAAGCAAGAAAAGCAAATTGCTGACCAAAAGGCCGAGCAAGAAAGATGGGCTGCTGAACAAGAAAGAAAGAACGCTGAACGTTTAGAAAAGGAAAGAGAAAACATCAAACGTTTGGAAATGAGAAAGATTGCTGAAAGTATCAACGCTAAGGGAATTATCAAGGTTGACTTGGATAACTTACAAGAGTTGAACACTGACAAATTACATCAAATGCAAATCGAGCAGTTAAGTAAGGACAAGAAGGAATTGGACGACAAGTTGAAGATGTCTTTCAAGAAGTCCGATTATCTCGAAAGAGCTTTCAGAAAGTTTGAGTTGCAATATTTGGAGAAGGATGCTATCAAGCAAAAGGAAGAAGAAATCAAGAACTATGAAGCCATGAAGGCTGCTAAGATCGCCAAGGCCAAGAAGGACCACGATGAAGCTCTTGCTTTAAGAGAACGTTTGGAAAGAATTGTTCCAGACTATTCCAGCTTCATGGGTAACTTGGAGAAGTTGAACGCTGTCCACATCGCCAAGATGAAGAAAGAATCGCAAGAAAAGTTCCAAAGAGCCAAGTTCGAAAGAATTGAGAAGGTCAAGAACCAACGTATTCAAGAGTTATATGCCAGACGTGAAAGGGAAGCTATTTTCGCAAGAGAAGAGTCTATCAAGAAGGCCAAGGAAGCTGAATTGGCCAAATGGAAGGAAGACTTGAGAGTTCAAAAGGAAAAGGATGCTGAACAATTCAGAAAGAGACAAGAATTCGAATCACAATCCCAAACGACCCAAGCTCCAGTTACCCCAGCCGCTGCAGAACCAAAGGCCTTGACTTTCTCCGAGAAAATGAGATTGAAGGCACAAGCCACAGCTCCAGTAGCCCAAGCCCCAGTTGCTCCAACTCCTGCAGAACCAAAGACCTTGACTTTCTCCGAAAGATTGAGATTGAAGAGACAACAAGGAGGAGCATAAGTTGGAGTAGAATCCAGGAGGAGTCAGGATATCAACAAGAACACAATTTGCTTAACGCTTGGTTCCATCTGTGATGCCATCATCACGCTTTTGTAGAGTATTCCATACCGTATAGAGTTAATAAACTTCACAACTTACCGTATCTTAGGAGCTGTTACTAATTGTATAACCCTTAGGAGCTGAAACATACCGTATAACCTCTAGGAGTACACGCTCTAACAGGTTCATTGTACCGTTTTCACTGGCTAGTGGTAGAGACTGATATTATCAGTGTGGTGACGACCTTTCCCACAGAAACGGTAATGCTGACTTAGGGGCTCTGTTTCTCTCTATATGGTCCGTCATATTACAGGCTGGTTTTCATTCTATATGTCTTGGGTATCATCTTTATTTGGTTGCTGATGTGTACCCTGTTGCTGCTGCTGCTCTTTCTATTCCTAGCCATATCTATTGCTAGGACGGGTGGATTTGTCGCTAGAATTGCGGTTATAGCTGAAAGGTTCTTCTTATTAACTCTGAGATCAGCTCTATCGTCAGTTGCCGCTGTATCGTCAGACTCCGCTCTGTCTTCTACTTACATCTGACCACCCCTCTGTCTCCTGGTTGTGTTGCAAACTCCTTTCGCAACAATACTTGCGGTACCGATGTTCGAAAAATTCTCATATATAAAACGGCGCGCTACCCCAGGAATTACACCACTACTACTTCACCACAATGACGACAATTACAGTAATTGGTTCACTCAACTACGACCTTGTGACATTCACAGACAAGGTGCCTTCAGCAGGAGAAACTTTCCAAGCCAATTCGTTTGAAAACCATCTTGGAGGGAAGGGGCTCAATGAAGCATTGGCAGTTGCCAGACTCAGTCCCAAGGAGATCACGACCAGAATGATTGGGAATATCGGTAATGATAACTTCGGTAAGGAATTGAAACAAGCCTTGGTAGACTCGGACGTCGATGTGAATTTTGTAAAGACCTTACAGGACCAGTCTCTGGGAGTGGCTGTCATATTGGTGGAGGAAGGGGGCGAGAATAGAATCTTGATCACCGCCGGGGCCAACGGTGAGTTGAAGCCTTCAAAAGAGGAGTACAAGGAGTATTTCTCTACACAACACGACGGGTTTGTCATCTTGCAAAACGAATATCCAGACACTGTCAAGACCATGGATTGGTTGGTTGCAAACAGAAGTGAAATCAATATAGCATACAACCCTTCACCTTTCAAGAAGGATTTGATCACTCATGAGATTTTGAGGAATATTGATTTGCTTATTGTCAACGAAGGAGAAGCTTTGGATGTGGAGAGATATTTGGGTGGGAGTGTTGATAATGGTAAAGTAGATGCGGCAACCAAAAGTGATAATATCTCAAGGTTCAGTGAATTGTCGACCAAATTACAAGGCATGATCAATCCTTTCAAGGTTAATACTGTGATTATCACAATGGGTAGTCATGGATGTGTTTTTGTCTCCAAAGGCTTAGAACCACAGTTCCATCCATCTAGAAAGGTAAAGGAAGTTGTTGATACTACCGGTGCTGGTGATACATTTTTCGGCGGTGTTGTTCTGCAACTTGCGTTGGGGAAAGATATAGGCGAAGCAGTAAAGTTCGCAACGGTTGCGAGTAGTTTAGTGATACAGAAGAAGGGAGCAGCAGAAAGCATTCCGAAATATGAAGATGTGAGCTGTTAGAGAGCTGTAGGGAAAGAATTTATAAATAGGAGGAAGGAAGAATTGTGATGGTCAGATTCTGTTGGTTTAAACTTGAGGAAGAACATATATCTTGCGAGACTGTATTATCAAATTACAAACGTCATAATGATTTTAAGAATGATTTTATGACTATTACTCAACCATTTAATATCTTCTGGAACTACACTCTTGTTTTATCTAAAATAGCTAACAGAATTGGCCTTGCTAGTCTTTTCACCTATCGTTCTGGAACATTTTGATACCGGACACGACCAAATCACTATAAGAAGTTATAGATAAAACGTGATGTCTAATACCTTTGACATCCATATATATAGAAAACGATAGAGGGTATTAACGAGGTTGACTAACAAGGAGGTACGAGGAGTTAAAAGGAGAATTGTTTAGGGAAGCTACCCAGGGAACTTAAATGATATTTCATTTTGTGCAAATCTATATGTAATACATCAACATCAATAGATTTAGCTAGTGTAGTATTGACCAAAACTGCCCTATATTAACATAAATTAACAATTATACCAACCTGATATACCCCCACTATAGCAAATACATACTCCAAGTATTATTAATAAGAAATTACCCACAATATTCAACATGGAGTATATATTACATACTCTTATTCTAAAGTGTATATTCACGAAATATAATTGAATATTAGTGAGGTTTAGTGAGATTTAGTGAAATTTAGTGACCTATTGAATACTTTGCAACCATCAGTATTTAATATTAATGAACTATTGAAGTGTTTTAATTTTGAAGGTTCTTAACGGGGTTTAATATAATATATTATATGCAGTACATTTAATTTGATAGATTCAGCTACTTAAATATTGACCAAAATTTTCCGTAATAACTATGCTATCATCTAGGATTACCGGATATAACCCCAACTACATCATATATGAATTTCCAGTAATTTTAACAAGTAAATCCCCACAATATTCTACATAATTTATGTGTCAAATTTTTTCTAGTGTGAGGCTGCAAAATGGCTGCGAAAACTTAAATGTTCACAAACGCAAATATTTAATGACATAATAAGCCCTTGGTTTAGTACAAGCACCCTCTCTTCTGCAAGTAATTAGGTAGTTAAATAGATTGTATACTCCTATCGCTATATATATCTGATGTCACGGAAAAGTTACGGAAAATCGTGGGTTTCGTTACTTATCTTGACCTTATTCTTTAGTTTATTATGCTTAAACTTGTCTCCTGCATTTATAAATTATTAAATACTATATGAAGTCTCTTATGCTTATCAATTAGGCATTTGACTGGCACAAATACAATACGAATTTTAACAACGTTACAAAATCCCTCTGGTATCGACCTTACAAAGTTTTGGTATCATAAACACCAGTTGAGTAACAATTACAGAACGATGAGAATGACTATAATGCAATTGAAGAACTCTAATAAAATGTCAATGAGAATGAAGTTGAAGTTGAGATCCAAGTCGAAATCAAAAGTTTACCCTAGTCAAGCAAAAACGTTTAGAAAGGGTCATAAAGTAGGTGAGGTCTCAAGAATTCTAGTTTTTCCAGAAATTGTTGATTCTGTTTGTGAACATCAAACAATTGACGAAGATATTGAGTCAAATTTACCTTTCTTTCGTTTAGAAGATCGAAAGCGTTTTGACGAGCTTTTATTGAAAGAGTATCCTGAATATACCGTGGACTCAAAAGGGTTTGAATTGGTTGATATGTCTTTTGAAGACCCGAAATCTGACAAGTTTCAACTTGGAACCGAATCTTTTGAATCTTTGCTAGTTCAAACTTCTGACGAACAAACTCCTTCAGAGATGAATTCTGCTGAAACCTTAGTACCTGTTGACTTTGTGGACATGTGGGAAAAGGAATGTAGCGAAGAAATCAAAGAAGTTCAAGAGATTGTAGTCGGGGTTAAAGAGATTGTGGTCGAAGTTGAAGAGATAGTTGAAAATAATGACATTGTTGTCAAAGATCAAAGGACAAGTGACCAGATTGGAATCAGCTGGGCTATTAACAGGGCAAACCAATTAGCTCAATTAAAGCCAAAAGTTGCTAGGAGGGAAGCTAAAAAAACTACAGCTTACTCAGATTCTACAAATAGGACAAAAACTGCTGACAAAGAGAACAAGGAATCAAAGCTGGCTTGGATTGTGCCTATTAAAAGGAATTGTAAGAAGCCTTATATTAATCAATATTCTGACAGAGTTATTCAAGCCAATTCTCATAAAACAGAAGATAACGATAGCTTTGATTTTGGATTCCTCCTGTCAAACAAGTACTAATTTTTATAGACAATCCAAAGATGGAATTCGATAGGTTAAATAGAAATGAATATACAAAGCCATAATAAATACACTCTAGAGTACTGCATAACAGTGATAAGTCTAGTAATTTACAGAAAGAATCAATAACATCCGGACAATACAGTTCGAAATCTCGTATATATAAAATGACATATTTGCCAACTGAATATTAATGCAACTTAGTGGAGATTTAGTGAATTGTAGGTAATATTAGTCAACAATAGTGAAATTAGTGAGATCCATCAAGTCTATGGACTACTCTAGAGATATCTGACAAGTGAGTTATTGTTTTCTTTCCATCATAAACTTCTTGTAAATAAAATATAATGTGATAGAAGTTTATAATCTAAGTTCAAGGCTCAGGAGAACTAGAATATTAAGAGACTCGACTTGAGTAAAGTAGATAAAGTAGATGAAGTAGATGAAGTAGATAAAGTACATAAAGTAGATAAAGTAGCTCTCTTCCATATCAATTCGACTGTTATGTTACTAGTGTGCAGATTCTAAATATACTAGCTAAGAGAAGAAACGGAATAAATATAATCGAAGGTTTGTTAATATTCAATTTCCTAATTGCATTTTACAGTTCCAGTTTTCTCTACATCACTTGAAATTAATTGTTTATTAATAAAATATATCAATCAGCTTCAAAAGACTATAAAGTCAGAGAAACAGTAACAATGCTAGAAATGATTATAGAATTGAATCAAGAAATCCTAGAAATTTCCTAGACAATGGTGCAGCCATTTGGAATGAAACCACTCTTGACTCTGAAGGCATGGTTGTCTTTGTTACCTTGAGTCTTGTTGGAATTAGTAGAAGTAGTTGAAGTTTGTTGAGCAGCCATTGTTGTTCATATGGTTGAACTAAATCTAAATCAACGAACTTGGTGGGTATTTATACTCAAGGCTAGTGGGAGTCTCTAAATTTCTTACAAAATTTGTAACATCTGGAGTGCCTAGGAACTCTGAAAATCACTCAATCAGGCATGTTCAATACTATCAATGTGGTATCTGTAAAAGCTTTTTGAAGAAGTCTCATCTCAACTTCGGAACGTTTATTATTTGCACCCACTTTTTTCATTGCAACTTCTCATTTAGGAAATTTGCAGCCATTTCGGATTCAAGGAAGAAAAAGTAGTCCTGTTTAGTTCGAAATGATTTGCAGCCGTTCAAAACGAGGCTTTGCAAGATAATTGTATCCAGGATCAACTTTTAAGTTGAGGTTGAATCATTAAATCTCACATCTCATACTCACAAGGATGTATTTGTTAACAAGCTGCTCAAAAAGAAGGTGATAAACCGGAAAGACTAGACAATTCTAAATATAAACCATACAGCCAGGCTGTCTATATATATTTCCAGTGATGTGAAAAGTGGGTGCTTAGAAGCAAAACGTCAGTGATTGTCATGTTCATATACCTAGTGGATTAAAAAATGAACTATCAACTTATAACATCACAGACTTTGTAATTATAAGTATTAGTGGTACAATTTTGGTATGACTGGTATGAAGCTCTTTAAAGCGCTTGCAAAGGTTCGTCAAAGCTTCGGTAAAACTCTTAATTCTGGTCTGAACCGCTATGAACCTCGTTGAAGCTCTGGCCAGCTTCAATTTACAGAGTTAGATGTTCCAGAAATGACTAAAAGTTATTTACAATGGCTGGGATTTTCTTCACAAGGTCTACAGCATTTTCTGATTGTTCATTCATAGATCCTTACATCTCATGCAGATCACGACAAGTCACTTCACTTCTTTCAGCTACTTATCCTAAATTTTTGAGCAACGCACGACCGAATATAGAAATGCTCCAGGTCTGAAGATATATCGACATCAAATGTTTGAAAACTACTCAATAAAAAACATATAAATCTACTTTTGTAAATCTAAAAAGTAACGAGGTTGATGTTGAAAAGTTTGTGGTAGAAGTCCTAAGAAGTAGCACTTCGTAAACACCATTTCAAAATCGAATCAGTTTGCCTGTAAATTTATGGCCGAGGAGTCATAGAGTTACCAAACCCATCATAAGAATCAAAGAGATATCTGAGAGAAAATGTGTAGACTCACAATTAATTTAGGGTAGCTTGTATGAAAAGATAAGCTGAGAATAAGTTATTAGAGACGATGACCAACGTGAGTAATATGTGTTGGTCACAAGAATAGATGTCACTAGAACAGATGTCACTAGAATAGATGTCACTAGAATAGATGTCACTAGACTTAGAAACTCGACTCACTAAATTAAGGAACTTTCGACTAGATGTCACAAGATTTAGGGACCCTCAACTAAATGTCACAAGACTCTCCACAAATGTCACGAGACCCTTAACTAGATTTCAGATCACTTCTTCAACTTCAGCAACAATCCACTAATCTAACTAATGAAAATTAAGCCTTTCTTGATCTCAAACCTTCTGGAATTGGACTATCCTTTCTACCAGAAACTGAGACGTACTTGTTGACCTGGGCAGCAACACCACCATCAACAGACTTGACGATCTTTGATTTCTTGGACGACTTTCTCTTGTAAACATCAATATAGAATGCAATAAACAAAACCAAGTACGAAGACAAGATAGCACAACCAGAGTACGCAGCCAACATGGTACCAGCACAATCGGCACAGGTAGGCACGACTCCGAGCAATTGTGGGAAGTGAGTGTAGATGACTTTCTGGTACGAAGCAAAGTATACGAATCCCAAGTCCAAGATGAACTGAATGATCTGGAATCTAGTGACCCATTCCTTCCACCAGACTCTAATACCTCTGGCAGCTAAGAAGTAGTACCAATACATAACGACATGGACTCCCAAGTTCAAGGTGATAGGAACCCACGAAATAGGAGTCAACCCGATCAACTGGGTGTAGCACAATAAAGCAGTAGCACCATGGTGGTAAGTATGCAAAAGAGTCAACTTCTTTTGCTTGACGACCAAGAAACCGGTATCAATGAACTCAGTGAACTTACAGAGGTAGTTCAAGTAGTACAAGCAGACCAACTCCTGGGTCCAGGCCCTCTTGTCACAAATAGCAAAGAAGATTCCATGGTGGTAAATCATAGGAATTAATTGTTCCATCATCAACACCAACAAAACAAACGAAAATGTGGTCAAGACCAAGTTATGGACCTGGAACAAGCCGTTCAACACAAGCGGCTTGATGTTGAGCTTCTTGAAGAGATAGTCACCTCCGAAGATGACGATATAGTACGTAGCAATGGCCATCGCGACTGGAGGAAACGTGGAGAACGGTAATTCTTCTGCAACAAAGGCGAATTTCGAAGGAATAAAGGCACCACCGGTCAACTGGGTCACTAAGGCATCAAAATTTGACCATAAATTCACCCCAAATGGGGTGTCGATGGTTGGTATAGGAAAACTCATCGTGAAACCTATCTTTGTGAAAAGTTGTTAGAAAGAAGATGTGAAAAGAGGAATAGAATCCAAGGAGTGTGAGAAATCTAACGGTACAACTTTTATCCGAAAAATGCCAGAGCTGATGATATTACACTGGCTTATTTAAAGAACCTAATTCTTTCTGTTTATATTGTTGATAAACGCGCTAATAAAAAATTGAAAAAGTCGTGCAGGACTGGAAATTACTAATGTTGCTGATGATATTGGGTAACAATACTAGACCGAGGATGATATGGGGGGAGTAGCATTTCTTCACCTTACTGAGAATGGACGTCACAGACACCACACACTACAATAATGGACCAGATTCTACACGTGATTTAGGAAGTGCTGGTGACGGAACAGAGTCGGATAACTCCGGAAGTTCAAGCGATGAGTCTGGCAGCGAAACTGATTCCAGTACCGAAGTCATGATGAAACCGGTATTTCTAAGCAAATCACAAAGATCGAATAATCCCGCTATAGCTAGCGTCGCTACCGTTCCGTCCGACCCATCCGACTCTTCCGAGCATACCTCTAAGCTCGACAAGTTCGCTATGCAAGAAACCACCTCCAAAGATCTCTACGACGATATTGATGACACAGACGATTTGGACCCAGAAGCAGAATATGAACTTTGGAAACAGCGAGAGGCGGCGAGGTTCAACCGGGACCGAGAAATCATCAAGCAACAGGAAGCTGAGGTCCAGGAATTATTGAGAAGAGAAGAGATGTCAGAGGGAGAGTTGGTTAAGGAGTTTGAGAGAGGAGTTAAGAGGAAACATGGAAATTAAACGGAGAAAATCAGCCCAGCAAGAGAAGAAGGAAGATGGAAGATGGTACTCTACACAGTATTATGTTTAGCGAAGCATTTAGTGACGTCTTTTCATATGTTGATACCTTTTTCAGGCGAACTCACTAACACTAATTCTCATTTTCACTAAATCTACTTTGTAGCTGGTGCTGAAAGATCCCAATGAGTTGCATAGATGAAGCAGAATGACCTAATGACATAATACCTGTATTTCTAGAATATTAGCCTAACGAAATGTATATTAATGAAACGTTGTCTTGTAAATTGTAGTGAGAATCCTCGCTAAAATATGAATATTGCACATTATTTCTCGCTAAAATATGGAAAATTACCAGTTTCTCTCACTAAAATATGTAAGATTCCCAGTTTCTCTCACTAAAATATGATATTTCCCATTATATCTCACTAATATCATCCTTTTGTTCCCAATAGACTCACTAATTTATTGACTGCGAAGTATTACAACTCTTCACTAAAGCTCACATCTACAACTAACTCATTGTTTTTACTGAGAATATACCCCACGGCCTCCAACCAAACTCTCTTCACCACCAACCTGAACCATTGAATAAGTATTTACTTCACTCAGTGTTCCGCTATCGACGAGGCCCCCTAGGGTTGTCTGATATTTCACTCATAGATCTAACACAGGTCAATCATAGACTGACACAGATCACTCATAGGTCTGATTATTTATTCGTTCATTCGCTACGTTCTTTCATTCATCTCACACAAGCAACTTCGCTTCGCTCAGTTACTTATCTTTACGATGTCGCTAGTTCCGCTTCCCCAAGAACTACCTGTGTTTCTCGAACCATACTTACCCTCACCATCCTCCGTCA
>Ga0065707_10000550_pt1 | contig 21376 bp, 17 predicted proteins | sample SwiRhicommuniRL3_FD_59094 | JGI IMG/M metagenome (GOLD analysis project Ga0065707, IMG submission 59094) | Switchgrass rhizosphere bacterial communities from Rose Lake, Michigan, USA - RL3 v2 (version 2) | ecosystem: Host-associated > Plants > Roots > Rhizosphere > Soil | place: East Lansing...
GGCCAGCAGGATGATGTCGTCGCCGCGTTCGCGCAACGGTGGAATGTCGATGGGAAAAACCGCGAGCCGGAAAAAGAGGTCACTGCGGAACTCACCTTTGTCGGCAGCTGTGCGAAGATCTTTATTCGTGGCCGCCACGATGCGCACGTCAACCGCAATGGGCGCCTTCCCGCCAATGCGATCGATCGATTTCTCTTCAATTGCGCGCAATAACTTTCCCTGGACAGCCAGCGGCAACTCGCCAATCTCATCGAGAAACACGGTCCCGGTTGAGGCCAATTCGAATTTACCCAGGCGCCGGTCGCCGGCGCCGGTGAAAGCGCCGCGTTCGTGACCAAACAGTTCGTTCTCGATCAGCGTCTCAGGAATTGCTGCACAGTTGATGGCGACAAAAGGCTTGTCNCGCCGGTTGGAAAGATGATGAACCGCGCGGGCAAACAGTTCCTTGCCGGTGCCTGATTCTCCCAAAAGGAGCACTGTCGCCTCAGTCTGGGCCACGCGCTGCGTTTCTGCCACGGCGCGTTTGATTGCCTCGGATTCGCCAAGAATTCTCGGAAAGCCATAGTGCTTCGACCATTCTTCGCGGAGCAGAATGTTCTCTGTTCGCAGGCGCGATTGCTCCAGGGCTCGCTCAACTAACAACAGAAGATGATTTGAATCGACCGGCTTCTGAAGAAAGTCATGCGCGCCATCCTTCATCGCCTGCACGGCTTCATCGATCGAGCCGTAAGCCGTCATGACAATCACCGGGACGTCGCTGTCGGCATTCTTGGCAGCCCGCAAAACGTCCAAACCCGATCCGTTGGGCATCCGTAAATCGGTCAGGACGATCTTGTGAGGGACCCGGGTTATTTGGTTGCTGGCGTCGCGGGCATCGGCGGCCTCAGTAACGGAATAGCCGGCATGCTCCAGCGTCAGACGCAACACCCGACGCAAACTTTCTTTGTCTTCGACTAGCAGGATGTCAGGCATTGAACAGAAGTCGTCAGTAGTTGGCAGTCAGTTGTCAGTCCAGTTAATTCGCATCAGCCAGATCGCTGCCACGGCATCATTAACTGCGAGGCGCGGTGTGTCAAGCCAAAGAATTTGCGTGCGAGCGGCTGTTTGTCCTAGATTAAGCATCCAAGTTTCGGAATCAGGCCGACACTAGCATGAAATTGAGATCCCCCACTCTGGATCTTCGTCAATTGGCGATTGTGGTTGTGTCGCTTGCGCTATGCGTCACGCCCGCGTCAGACGCTCTCGCCCAAACGCCAACAGCAACACCTCAGCCCGATTCGAAAGCTGCGACGCCAGGCCCAGCAAAGCTCTCGCTTGAAGAGGAGCTATCGTTAAGTCTGCTTCGAACGGTCGCGGATGAATTGAAGAGTGAAGCGGACAAGCCCGCCGTCGCGCTGCTCCAGGCTGAAGCGGCGGACACTCTTTGGCGGTTTGATGAGTCGGCGGCACGATCATTGTTTCGCATTGCCTTTGATACAGCCCGGGCCGAACCGGTGGAGTCTGCGATCGACAACGAGGCGCGAACCAAACAGGTCGATCTGGCTCGTCGACAGGCCTTCACTCTCAGACAAATCCTCGTTATCGTCGGTCAACACGACCGGCAAACCGCTGAGCGGTGGCTCGCCTCTTTGAACGAAGACAGCTCCCGCAAAGAGACGGGAGTGAACCAGAGTTCTCAAAAGAACAGTGAATTTCTCGCCTACCTCGCGCTCCAGTTGGTGAAGACAAACCCTGACGAGGCTCAAAGATTGGGTTTCCTGTCTTTGAATGCGGCCGAGGTTCCGTTGGCTTTTGGTCGCTTGCTAATTGCGCTCAAGAGCGTGGACTCGAAAAAGGGCGACGACTTGTTTAAAGCAGCAATTGCGGCTATGCGACGCGGCGTGTCACCAGGAGGTTCTACCCTGGCGGTCTTGAGCAATTACTTGTTCTTTAATGATGGAAGACTGTTCGGCAGCTCCGATGCCCCAACCGCCAGTCTGTTTGTTGATTACCTTTTGGAGTCTGCAAGTGCTCAAGCCCGTCTGACGCGGGATGCTCGAGAGGCCAAAACGGCGATGCCTGAATCTGCCGTCCGCCTGACTAATTTTCTGGCGCTAAGAGGCTTAGCCATCGTGAGCCGGAATACTCCACAAAAACTGGTCTTGCTCCAATCGATCTTCAAGGAGTTGTCTTCCGCGCTAAGCCAGCAGCAAATAGACGATCTCGCGCTGATGACAACCGGCCTGCGACAACAAGAGGCTATGGAGTCGCGCGGCGAGGGCGGCCTCGATGCTGAGATTCAACGGGCGGAACGTGAAAAGGATGTAGTCGTTCGAGATCAGCTTTGGCGATCGTTGGCTGTAGGGATGATGCGTGGCGATCCGGACCGTGCGCGTTCGTTTGCCGATAGGATTGACGACAAACCGCTACGCGAACAAACGCAGGATGACGTTAATCTGGTCGTAGCGGGCGATGCGCTTCGGGGAGCGAACTATGAGGAAGCGCGCAAGGCCGCGCTAAAGTTCAACGACACAAATCTCCGCGCCAAGACCTTAGCCGAGGTTGCCGACGTCTGGATTCGCTCAAAGAACCGTGAGCGGGCAGGCGAAATTCTCTCCGAAGCCTATGAAGTGGCGGCCAAAGGCGAGCCCAGCGCCGATCGGGCTGCGATTACTTTGTTGCTGGCGCAAAAGTTCGCAAAGTTCGATCCAGAACGCAGCTTTAGCTTGCTCGAAGCCGCGATCAAAATAATCAACCAGGTTCAGATCGCGAGCACGGCGCCTCCGACGTCACTAACGCGCGGCCCACGAATTCGAGCTATTAGTATGACCATGGTAGGCGGCGCAGAGTTAACCACAGGAGTTCATGCGACCCTTGATTCGCTAAATTTTTCGGGGTTAGCCGGCTTGGTTAGAACGGATTACTTTCGCTCGAGGAATCTTGGCGACAACATTCAGAACAAAATCCTGCGCGGCCGCTATCTCATTACGCTGGCGCAGAGTTTTCTGAATCCAAATTTGACGGTGAAGGATTCGTTCCTGCCGCCGTTCCCTCAGTGACGTCAGCTAAACCGTCATCGTTTCTCGATGATCGACGGCCTGCCGCGCGAGAATGGTGTTGGCCCGCAAGAGAACATCCGACAGCGCATACGGCTTGCTGATTACGTCGTCGACAGGCGCCTTGTGGTAATCCTCTTCGGCAATCATTTCGGCAAAAGCTGTAGCGATGATGACGGGCAAGTCAGGTCGAAAGCGGGCGTGGCCGGGCCCGGCGGCTAGTTCTTAGGCTCGTACTCGCCGCGGGACTTCGCGGTTGCGTAGTGGGAATTCGCCAGTCGCATCGACAGAGTGACCGGATGATAGTCAAAGGCAGCCGGCCCGCCCAGCGAGTTTTGGATCGCGGCTACAATGTCATCCTGATTCTGACGAAAACGCACAACGTTGCCGCGTTGATTCATTATCACGAACAGGACGACCCGGCCGCTTTTGGTCTGCATCTGACCCACCAGTGAACTGGCTCCGCCATCTGTTCTTACCAGGGTTCCGGTTTTGGCAATCACGCTGCCGCGCTCAAGCGGGTCGGTGTAACGATCTTCGAGAGTTCCGGGATCCACACCCGCAACGGGCAGAATGTCTGAGAGCGTAAGTTTGTTTCTCGCTAACTCATCGCGCAGTCCGCGCAGAATCTTCATCATCGCGCGCGGTGTAACGCGGTTAACTCCCAGACCGCTGGTTGAGGACAGAGATACTTCGTCCGGGCTAATGCCGAGTCTTTTTGTTACTGCCAAACCGACACCTGTTGGCCCACCAATCATCTCGCCGATTCGTTCAGCCATGAAGTTGTTGGAGTAGCACAGTAACGCCTTAAGAACGTCAACGAGCCGGCTGGACTTGTGCGTCAAAAGAGCAACCGCTCCGGCCGGCGCCGATCCCACCAGCACTTCTCCGGAAACTACCACGCTGGGCACACTACTCAAACTCCTGGTGTCGCCAACAAGCGTCCGTTCGTCAAGCCAGGCCCGGGTCGCGTTTCCCGATCGTCTCGCCGAATCCAACGTCTCAAGAAAATCTTCGCCCGACCGTTGTGCTGACCAGGCGAAGTTCATCGTGAAACCCGGCGCAACAATAATATTGCCGGTCACGCTACGAATTCCCAGGTCATTCAATTGACGAGCCAACATCACGGCATGCTCGTAGTGGAAAGACGGGTCGCGTCCGGTCACAACCAGATCACCGTTCAGGGTGCCAGTTGATTTGTCGATAGTTCCGGCGGACCAAAGGCCTGTCATGAATCGGTGCTCAGGTCCGAAGGACTGGAGCGCTACCAGAGCTGTCGCCAGTTTTACTGCCGACGCAGGATTGAACCTGTCATCCGCCGACTGCGCGGCAATCGTTGATCCTTCAACCGTTTCTGCCAGCACGCCCTGAAAGCCTCCGATCGGAGTCAGATAGGCGGGCTGGGCCAACCCAGACGTTGTCGACGGGTTCGCCGGCTGGCCGGCAATTGGCGCAGGCTGGGAACGATTGATTTCAGCCGGAAAAGAACTCTGTGAAAATGCGAGGCCGGCGGCGACAACATTCGCCGACAGAATCAAAACAACCTTGCGGAGGAACTGAGACATGCTAATCAAGTACGCGCCCCGCGGGCGCGAATTTATGCATCATAACACGAACCTGCGGGCCGTAGACCGGCGACGCAGCCAACCTTCGATGCTGTGAGCTTGCTCCAGGATGCACATGCTTTCGCTGATTGCTGGTTGGCGAAAAGTTCATTGACAGTGTTGCAAACACGAACCTAGAATCCTTTCGTTGAAGTTTTGTGAACGAGAATCGAGATCCAGTCACCGTCGATCGTTTGCGCGCGGAATACGCCCAGCGGCGAAAAGAGATTCGCGCGCGGCTCCGTGAATTTCGGCGGGTGTGGCAAACCGCTTCGGATAGCCGGCTGTGGGAAGAGATGGTTTACTGCATCTTCACCGCCGGGGCTTCAGCGAAAATGGGATTGCGTTCAGTGGACGCGCTGAGGCCGTTACTTAAGACGGGCGCCCAGGCCGAAATGACCAAAGCGCTGGTGGCCGCCGGAGCGCACCGTTTCCCCAACGCCAGGCCGGGGTATGTAATTGTCACACGTAATTATCTGGAAGAATCCTTTTCGATGCAGCTCCGCCGGCGCCTGGACAGCTTTCGCGATCCCGTGGAGCGACGTGACTGGCTGGCCCGGGAGCCGCGAATAAAAGGGTTGGGTTATAAAGAGTCAAGCCACTTTTTGCGCAATATTGGCTTCAAAGGATACGGAATTCTTGATAAGCACATTGTTCGTTGCCTGTGCGAACTAAAGGTGATCGATTCACCTAAGCCACCAACAAGCCGAGGCCGCTACCTCGAAACTGAAGACCGGATGAGACGATTTGCCGCCGCTACGGGAATCGACTTTGACGAACTCGATCTTTTGCTCTGGTCAACCAAGACCGGGGAGATTTTGAAATAGGCGGACCATGAAAATTCAATCTAAACGGCGAAGCCAGTTCTGGCCTCTCACGGCTGGCGTGGTTTTCATTTGTCTGACCGCGGCGTTTGTTACGTTTGGCGCCGACAACGAGAAGGCGCGCAATCGCGCCGAACGGGCTTTGCGTTCCGGTGATTTTGAACGGGCGGAGCAGATTTATCGTGAAGTGCTGGCGAAGGACGATCATGATACCGAAGCCCGCTTGGGCCTGAGTCGAGCCCTACTCAAACAACGACGCCTGCAGGATTCATTCGATCACGCTGCGCGCGTAGTCGCCATCGATCCCCTTTCGTCCCGGGCCCACGCACTGCTCGGTTCAGCGATCCTCGCGGCGGGCGATTTCCGTTTATCCATCGAGGAATTTCGGACCGCTTTGACTCTCAATGAAAATGAGGCGATGGCCGTTGCCGGGCTGGCCATGATTGATTACTACGAGAATCGCATGCTTCCGTGCGTCCTCGGTTTGCGCCGGGCGGCGTCGATCGACCCAAACGAACCTGATTACCTCTTTAATCTTGGTCAGGCGGCCGCACGATCTGAGCGTTACAAGGAAGCTGCAGATGCCTACGAGCGATTCTTAGTCATCGCACCTCGCACTGATGCGGACCGACGCGCGCGTATTCGTGGCCTGATAGATTTTCTGCGCTATCTCGGGCAGCAAGGATCGCTTTACAACCTGGATGCCGGCAACCGCACGGTAGTCTCCTTCGAGACGCCCGACTATCGACCGATCGTGCAGATTCGCATCAACGGCCAGAAACAATCCCTGCGCTTTGTGCTCGATACCGGCTCCGGCATGTCCGTGTTGTCGGAAGAGACCGCGCAAAGGCTCGGGATCAAACCCGTCGCTCGTGGCGGCATGGCGCGCGCAGTCGGCGGCGGCGGTCGATTTGAAATTGTTTACGGCTATCTTCGCTCGATGGAAATCGGAGAGGTTCGGGTTACCAATGTGCCGGTTTACATTCGCCATTTCTTCGACGAAAAAAATCCGGTCGATGGATACCTCGGCATCGCGGCGATTAGCCGTTTGGTAGCAGCTGTCGATTACGGAACGAATAAGCTCACCCTTTCGCGCGACACTCCGGAAACTGCTACAAGTGCCGCAGACGCCAAGCCAGTCTCGACTGAAGTTCCGCAATCAAGGTCTGGAATCAACATTCCGATCCGCACTACGGCCAGCGGATTTCTAAGCGGCGAGGTCACTATCGACGGCCTCGACAAACCCCTGAATTTCATCATCGATACCGGAGCGACCGTTTCAGTCCTTTCAGAAAAAACGGCCGCCCTCGATGAGGTCCAGCGATTCATCAAGAAAGGCACGATGCGTGTGTTCGGGGCCGCCGGGGTGGCTGAAGATGTCAAGATTGCCTCGATACCGAGGCTGGCAATTGGCTCGTACAGCCGTGAGAAAATTGACGCGGCAGTCCTCGATCTGGATCCGGTAAATGAAACTGCCGGCTTCCTGCAAAGCGGAATTCTGGGCGGAAACTTCCTCCGTCACTATCGCGTGATTTTTTATTTCGAACGAGGCATAGTACGATTCGAATCCCTGGAGTCTGAGCCCGCACCAAAAACAAATTCCTCACCCGACACGTCGACCAGGCAGTAGGAAATCCATGAAACCCAGCACGTATTTGGAGACCTCGGTCATCGGCGCCTATCTGGACAATGGTGAACCCTTCCGACGAGATCTAACTATCCGCTGGTGGGAGCATGAATTGTCGGAATATCGCGCGGTGATATCGCCCCTGGTAGTGCGCGAACTGGAACGCGTCTCCGAACCGCATCGCTCGGCGTATTTGAAACTCGTGAGGGGTCTCGAACAGGTCGAACTTGCGGAGGAAGCTGCAATTCTCGCTGAAGGATATGTCTCGCGCGGAATCTTTCATCGAAAATATATTGCTGATGCTTTGCATGTAGCAGTTGCATCGTTTCACAAAATCGACTATCTAGTTACATGGAACTTCGGTCATCTCGCGAACGTCCGGCGACAAGCACGCATTCGTTTATTCAATACGGCTGCCGGATTTTTTGTTCCTATGATCGTGACTCCTGAGTTTCTGGTTTCAGAAGGAACCGAGATGGAAGCGCGCTAAGAGTTTTGAGTTTCACTTTTTTGGTTCTGGCCCCGCGCTAATAGTGACGTTGAATTTTGAATAGTGGATTTTGAATTTGAACTTTCAGACATATGTTTTCTATTCTGAGTTCTGAACTTCAGGTTCCAATTTGTTTCTCGTGTATCGTCGTCCAAAATTTTTAACCGTCTTGCACAAGATTCGCGAAACAATGTCGCGGGAAGCTGACTACGACGTTGACCTTTTTGCGGAAATGGTTCGCTCTGGCTCGCAACCGAAGCATGGGCCAAAGCGAAATATTCGAGGCTTCGTGAAACGCGCACCGCGAATTGATGAAGCCGATGCGCCTGAGATGGACCAAAGGAGACGCGCCGGCAGTTAATTCTTTTGTTCTTAGCTTTTATGGATGCGACTTTCGAGACAATTGGTTTAGAAATTCCCAGCGAGAAGGCCATCAACTTCCTGGCTGAACGCGCGGAAAATCAGGGGGAGCCTACTCAGATCCTGAGGCGGGGAGCGGTCTTGCACGGCCGCTGCTGGAAGTTGGGCGAGGGGCTGGAAGTCTGGACAGTGCTCTACGAATCAGAGACGGGCGATGTCTTTTACGCCAATTGCCGCCCGGGTTTTCGCGCCCGCTACACTCAGCGGATTGGTCCCTGGGCCCTGACGGAATATGACGAAGAGGGCGAGGCCGTAATTCACGGCTACTGCGACGGCACGGACACCGAAGTCTTGTTCGAGCTGCAGAATCTCACCGAGGTCGGCACCGCGGGATTTCGCGCGCCGGCGCTGCACGTGGGACTATGCGGATTGGCCTATCGAGCGCGCGTGTGCACTCGCGAGCTGAACACGCGCTGGTTGCCCCTTGAACGAGCAGTGCCTTCGCGCGCGGCTCACGAAAACGATTGGATCCTTCGCGGTCAGGTGATCGCTTTCAAGCCTCTGCGCAATCCTCTCTCGGGCAGTGAGCTGTACTGGGTATATCTCGATCTTGGCGGATTGAAACTTGAAGTGCTCGTCAACACGCGCGCGTTGACTGGTGGACCATTGGAGGTCGGGGCGACGCTGTCCGCGGAAGTCTGGCTTCAGGGGCATGTTCTTGATGAACAGGCGCTGCGTCTTCGCTACGAGGGCGTCGACCGCGCCAGTTCCACGAGCAACTTCTGGTCGCGTTTCTCGCGAGCTAATTAACTTCGATCGGAACGCTCCGTCGCCGGCTCCGCATCGCGCATTCATTGAATGAAGCGAATCGCAATCATCCTCATCACGCTCATCGTCATTGGGTGTGGCCTCTATTTCCTGGATCAATACTGGATTCATAGATACGACGCAGTGATTGCGCGCGAGTCCGCCCGCCATCACGTCGATCCGGATTTGGTCTGGAGCATTGCCTACGAAGAGACTTACTTCAGAGCGTGGAAGAGGGGGCGCAATGGAGAAATCGGCCTGATGCAGGTTACGCCGGTGGTGGCGCGCGAATGGGCCGCCGACAATAACAGCGCGCTGCTAACCGCCAGCAAACCGATGGATGCCGACGCATTGTTACTGGACCCGGAACGAAATATTCAGATTGCCTGCTGGTATCTCGAAAAGGCCGGTGACAATTACCAGGGCACGCCGGGACGCGAAGCGCGCATGCTCGCAGCTTACAATGCCGGGCCGAGTCGGGCGGCCGATTGGAACCGCGTCGAAGCCGGCGCTCGGCCACTTAATGAACAGGAATTTATTGCGCGAATTGATATTGCTTCCACCCGCGCCTACGTGACCTCAATTTTGGATCGTTACCGGCGAGTGAAGTCTGCCGGACCAAACTTTCGCCTTTACCCGATAATCCAGGGAATCCGTTCGTAGCAAGATCGCTATGACCGTGGTTGACAATGAGGTGTAGATATCTCACCGACAATACTAATCGCCATAAAGCTACTGGTGGCCGTCTTCTGTGGCGGAGCGATCGGCCTCGAGCGAGAAATCAGTCACAAGCCGGCCGGGCTGCGCACCAATGTTCTGGTGTGCGTGGGAGCAACATTATTCATGATCGTTTCGCGCCACATCGGAGGCGGCGCGCCCTTCACGGACCCTGCACGTCTGGTCGCGCAGGTGGTTACCGCAATTGGCTTCATCGGCGCCGGCGTAATTCTCCAGTCCCGGGGCTCGATTACGGGATTGACGACCGCGGCAACGATCTTGGTCCTGGGTGCGGTGGGGGTCACCATCGGCGAAGGCATGTTCACGGTCGCCGTTATGGCGACGGTGCTAATCATCGTCGTGCTGGTAGTATTGCGAAAAATTGAAAGTGCTTTCATTAGCCGCCGCCGGTTATTCAGGTACCAGCTCAAGACGACCGATATCTCTGATTCGCTGACCCGTTTGCATGGCCTGCTTGAAAGTGAGGGACTGCGACTCGACGACTTTAGTGTGCTGGACCTTTCAGACGGCCGCCATGAACTTCGGTTTGGGGTTCTTGCTTCGCTCGAAACTAATAACCGGCTGATAAAGCTGCTTCCGGAAATCGGAACCGAAGTCCAGGGGGCTACCGGATCCGCTTCTACTTAAGCTCGCATACACGCTCGCCTGTGTTACTTTCCTGACAGATGNCTCTCATTTATTCAGCGCGTTGGCTGCTGCCGATCTCTTCGCCACCCATCGATGACGGNGCGATTGCGATCGAGGGACAAACCATCCTCGCCGTCGGCCCGATTTCAGAGATCAAAGCAAGCTTTCCGGATGCTTCGGTAAAGCATTTCGGGGATTCGGCGATTCTGCCGGGTTTAGTGAATGCGCACTCGCACCTTGAGCTGACGGTCATGCGAGGGTTCCTTGAAAACGAGGAAGGTGATTTTTTCGCATGGTTGAGAAAACTAACGATCGCCCGCCTGGCCATGACAAACGAAGACTTGTTTGCATCTTCGATGTGCGGCGCCATCGAAGCAGCGCGGGCCGGCATTACGTGCCTCGGCGACTCCAGTTCTTTTGCCGTGCAGTCAATGCGCGCGCTGAAAGAGATTGGCCTGCGCGGAGTCGTCTATCAGGAATCGTTTGGACCGGACGCAAGGATTGCCGCGGAGAATCTTGCCAGGCTTCGCGATCAGGTATCTGAGATGCTCGCGTTGCAAACAGCGGAGGTCCGCGCCGGAGTTTCCCCACACGCCCCTTACACCGTCAGCGGCCCCCAACTCGAATTGATTTCCCGCCTGGCAATCAACGAGAGTTTGCCATTGATGATGCACGCCGCCGAATCAGAAGCCGAGCGCTCTTTTATGCTCGAAGGTGCCGGCCCATTTGCTGATGGCTTGCAAAAACGAGGTATTGAATGGCGCGCGCCCGGTGTTTCGACGATTCAATACCTGGGCCGGCATGGGGTGCTCGATACTCGGCCTTTACTTGCGCATTGCATTAACGTCGATGAAGCCGACCTTGAAATAATCAAAGCTCAGCGCGCCGGTGTCGCGCATTGCCCGAAGTCAAACGCGAAACTTCGTCACGGCCGTGCTCCATTTCGACAGTTCATTAAAGCCGGAATCAATGTTGGCCTGGGGAGTGATTCCGTAGCCAGCAACAATACCTGCGACATTCTTGAGGAGGCGCGGTTCGCAACTCTCCTGACGCGGCTCGATCGGGATGCCGATTCAATCAACGCGGAACAGGCGCTATACGCTGCGACGCTGGGCGGCGCTCGGGCAATGGGACTTGACGATCGCATCGGAAGCCTCGAAGAAGGAAAACAAGCCGACCTTACGGTCGTCAGCCTGGATAGTGCCCACCAGCAACCCGCCACCAGTCCAGTAGATGCGTTGATCTTTTCCTCATCCGGCCGTGATGTGATTCTGACGGTCGTGGCGGGTAAGGAAATCTATTGCGAAAACGGACTTACGACGGTTAACGAAAATGATTTTCTCACGAGAGTCAGGGACATGCGTTCGCGGTTGGAACCTTCGGCGTAACACGTCTGAAAAGGTCAGGATTGAGGACCTAATCCCTGCAGGCCTTTTCCGCCCGCTTAATCAAATAAAGTGAGTCAAGTATGTAAGCAAGCCTTTTCAGAGCATTTAAGACTTCCCGCTTTTTGACGTTCAAACCGGTCGCCCAAAAGGCGCCGATATCTCCTTCCCTGGCAGCAATTTTCTTTGTATGATCACCCCATGATGTCGAGTCTTAAACTGCACCGTTTTTTCCTGGCCGTTGTCTGCAGTTTGGTTATGGCTGCTGGCACACTGGCTCAAAATCCGACCATGACCTCCGGGTATAACGACAGTGAAAAGGAGGCCTTGTACGCGCGCTTCAACGACTACAAGCGCAATCCTGACCCGACCCAGCAAAAATTTGCTTACCCGGTCGCCAAGGATTATCTACGCCGTTGGGGTGGCGAAAATGATCCCGACACGAAAGAGGTCCGCCGGTTTGTAATTGAGTACGAGCGCCAGATGCATGGCCGCGAACTGTATGCGGCGTATGACGCCAAAGACTACGCCAAAGTGTTTGAGGTGGGGCGGCCGGCCGTTAAGTCTGATCCAGAGAACTTCCTGGCCCTGAGCCTCATGGTGGAAGCCGGTTATGACAGCGCAGTCGCCGGTAAGACGAACCTCGCTTCCGAAGCCAGTGACTATGCCCGGCTCGCGATTAAGCTGCTTGAGTCAGGAAAGGTCACCAAGCCGGATCCCTTCAAAAGCATGGACGTGGCCCGCGGCTATCTCAACTTTGTCCTGGGGTGGTTTGTAAAGGATGACCAACCGGTGGAAGCGGCCGCTGCTTTTTCGAAAGCAGTGAAGGCTGATGGTCCGTACCGGACCGACCCGTCGGCGTATCTGCGTCTGGGAGCCGCGATTCTGAAAGGCGAGTTCGCCCAGCTCTCAGCTCAGTACAACGAAAAGTTCGGCGGTAAACCGAGCTCTCCCGAACAGACGGCGATGCTCAATCGCATTCAACATCTGGTCGAACAAACCATCGACGCCTACGCTCGCGCGGTCGCCCTCAACACCAGGCCTGAGCAACAGGAAGCCCGCGGGAAAATCCTGGCGCAATTGACCGCGCTGTACAAGAACTTTCACAACAATTCGGACGCCGGGTTGGATCAATTGATTGCGACGGTCCTGTCGAAACCAATCCCTTAAGCTTAGGTTTTCATCTCCGGTGCAAATGAAAAGGGCGGGAACCTCCCGCCCTTCTCATTACTTCTTTTTGTCTCGGCCCCGTCACGCGGGACCCAAAGTTGGCCTTATCAACCTTCTATCGTGCTCATCGCAGTTACGGCTTTCTTTTCGTAAGCTGCAATGACCACGAGATTTCCTTTCTCAACCGGACTCAACGAGGCATCGGTATAGTTTGGATTGGCTTTGTACCAGTCGAAGCTGGCGAAATACTTTTGCGTCCACGGATCTTTGAAGACCTTGCCGTGACGGGCGTAGATTTCGTCTCGCATCTTGCGCACGTCTTCGACGAACAGGCCGTTTAGTAAGGCACGAGTGACCGGCTTGCTGCTGATTGAGTTGTGCAGCTTGGTTTCCAGCCCCACGATCGTCTCGATGTTCGTCTTGTCGGTCCCGGTGATATCTTCGTCTTTGAAGTCCTCTTTCGGGTCATACCACATCTGACCGCCAAAGTACTGTTGAATCCAAAGCGTTTTGAAGATACGGCCGTGCCGGGCGTAGATCTCGTTTCGCAGCAGGCGTAGTTCGTGCAGACTCAACCCGCGGAGCATCGCTTCGGTAACCAGCTTGTTCTCAAACAGTTCCATGTCGCCGGGCGCCAGGGCCACGCGACGTTGCTGCTTCCGAATCGTATCGATGAGCTGAAGGTTCTTGCGCTCAATATCGGACAGGCCCTTCGGATCATATTTATCCGCAGCGCGGTACCAATAGCGCTCGTCCAAATACTGCTGGAGCCAGGGCGTGTCATCAAAGCGCTTTCCGTGAATCGCCTCGATTTCCGCGGCCAGCACCGTCCATTCGGCGTTGGTATGAGTGCCGAGTTTCTTGCGCGTCAGGGCCCGGGTCTGATAAAGGCGCATGTCGCCAGGCTCGACAGTTTCGTGACTCTTTGCTTCGGCGATACGGATCACGTCGAGATTCGCCCGCTCTGTGTCGTTAAGCGAAGAGTTTTGGAAATTGGAATCGACTTTGTACCAGGTGCGCGATTCGAGGAAGCGCCGAATATCCGGATCCTTAAAGACGCGGCCGTGCTTTCCGAAAACAATCCCGCGCACCAGCTTCAAATCGTAGATTTCCAGCCCATTAAGATCCGCCGTCGCAATCGTCTGGGCGCCAAAGTTGAACGACTCCCACTTCTTCACTGAGGCGTACTCGTCCTGCGCCTGGGCAACGATAGCCATCGACAGAAGCAGCAATAGCGGGAGAAATGCGCGATAGAAAGTAAAAGGGGATTTCATAAAAGAAGGTTCTCTCCTAAAAACTAAGACGCTAACGACGGGAGGTTTTGCCTTGGTATGTCAGAACCGCGAGCGGTAGCAACCGGATCAGGGAGTCTGCTCGACTCAAAAACGAAACCTCGCGGAAAGAATACAGCGAACCGGGCCGAGATGAATTTCGGGGCTCTTCCTGATCCGGTCGCTACTGCTCACGGTTCTGGCACACCCTCTAAACGCCTGGGCTAGAGAAAAGCGCAGACAAAACACCTGACACAGAGTTACCCGAAAATATCGCGCACCTTGTCGACCAGTTTCTTGTCTTCGAGATCTTTGGTCTCGATTTTGGCCAACTGTTCCAGCAGCTTGCGCTGTTCACGAGTCAGGCTGGTGGGCGTCATTACCGAAACCGAAACAAACATATCGCCCTTGCCCCGGCCACCGAGCACCGGCATCCCCTGGCCGCGCACGCGAAAGACCGTGCCGGTCTGGGTCCCCGCTGGTACTTTGAGCGCCTGAGCGCCGTTCAAGGTGTTGACACTTACTTCAGCGCCGAGCGCAGCCTGCGCGAACGTGACGGGAACCGAAGCGTACAGATTATTTCCCTGACGTTCGAACTCTTCATGCTCAGCTACATGAATGACCACATAGAGATCTCCCGGCGGACCACCGTAAGCGCCGGATTCACCTTCGGCCTGCAAACGCAAACGCGATCCGGTTTCGACACCCGCAGGAATCTTCACTTCAATTGATTTCTCGTTTTCGACGCGACCGGCGCCGCGACAAGTCTCGCACGGCGAGCTGATTACCTGTCCGATGCCCCGACAAGTGCTACAGGTACGCGAAACTGAAAAGAAGCCTTGCTGGAACCGAACCTGCCCGGCGCCCTGGCAGGTGCGACAGGTTTCCGGTTTGGTCCCGGCCGCCGCGCCTGATCCTTTGCAGGTCTCACACGTGTCAAGCTTGGGAATGCGCAACTGAGCCGTCATTCCCACCGCAGCCTGTTCCAAAGTTATCTCGAGATCGTAGCGTAAATCGGCGCCCCGCTGGGTAGCAGATCGGCGTGACCCTCCGCGACCTCCTCCGGCCCCGAACACATCGCCGAAACCAAACAAGTCACCGAGGATGTCCTCGATTCCGCCGAAGCCCGGCGCACCCCAGGCGCCGCCCGCGGCGCTGCTGGAAACTCCGGCGTGTCCAAATCGGTCGTAACGCTGACGCTGCTCGGAATTCGAAAGGACCGCATAGGCCTCTGCCGCTTCCTTGAATTTCTCTTCCGCCTCGGGATCGCTCTGGTTCTTGTCGGGATGATACTGATGCGCCAGCCGGCGATACGACGTCTTCAATTCCTGCTCAGACGCTGAACGACTGACTTCCAGGACTTCATAATAATCGCGTTTATTTATTGCCATGGTTGAGTATTACTAGCGAGCGGCCAGCAGTTCGAACCGGATAACCGGCAAAACCCGCTGGCCGCAATTTGATTTTAGCCGAACGAATAGATTAGCTCAATTTTGATTCGTATCTTCCGGCGACTCCTTCAACATTGCGCTGGTGAGCTGACGCGCCAGGCGTTCGACTCCGTCCATAGCCATGCGAATCTCACCAATTTCGGTGGAACCGATGGCGTCTTCACCGCCTTTTAAAAGCATCTGCCCGCTTTCCTGATTTTCTTTTGATAACAGGCCGCCAAATTCCGTGAAGGCCCGTTGAGTGTTCCGGACCAGGCTGGCCAGACGGTTGCTGAGATCAACACGCTCGCGCAGGACCTTATCTGTTTCGGCCGAAGTGGCCGCTTCGGTCATGATCCGTTCAATTTCATCGCCGGAAAGTCCCGAGGTGGGTGTGATTCGCATCTGGTGTTCGCGGCCGGTCGCTTTGTCCATGGCCGACACCGAGACGATGCCGTTGGCGTCAACCTCGAACGAGACCTCGATTTGCGGTACGCCTCGCGGCGCCGACGGAATCCCCACCAATTCGAATTTGCCGAGGCTGCGGTTGCCGCTGGAAATTTCGCGCTCGCCTTGCAGGATATGAATTTCAACCGACGATTGATTATCAACTACTGTCGTAAATGTCAGACTGTTGCGCAAAGGAATCGTCGAATTACGCTCGATGATTTTCGTAAACAAACCGCCGCGAGTTTCCAGACCCAGGCTCAACGGCAACACATCCAGCAGCACAATGTCTTTGACGTCGCCGGTTAGCACGCCACCCTGAATGGCTGCGCCCATAGCCACCACTTCGTCGGGATTAATTTCCGCCGACGCTTTCTTGCCAAAGATTTCGGCCACAGTGCGTTCGACGATTGGCGAGCGGGTTTGTCCGCCAACCAGAATAACCTTGTCGATGTCCTTCGACTCCAACTTTGCGTCGGTGAGGGCCCTTTCGCACGGCTCAATGGTTTGTTTGACGAGATCGTCGACCAGTTCTTCGAATCTGTCCCGCGTCAGAGTCTTGTTCAGGTGTTTCGGGCCTGAGGCGTCGGCAGCGATAAAGGGAAGATTGAAACTCGTCTCACTTGCAGAAGACAATTCGCATTTGGCGCGTTCAGCCGCTTCCTTCAAACGCTGCAATGCCAGACGGTCCTTGCGAAGATCGATGCTCGTATCATCCATGAACTGATCGGCCATCCAGTTCATGATCCGCTCATCGAAATCTTCTCCGCCCAGATAGGTATTGCCCGAAGTCGAAAGCACCTCGAACACCCCGCTGCTCATTTCGAGAATCGAAATATCGAAGGTTCCGCCGCCCAGATCATAGACGGCAATTTTTTCTTTTTCGGATTTGCCGAGCCCGTAAGCCAGCGCCGCTGCCGTTGGCTCGTTGATGATTCTTTCGACGTTCAGTCCCGCAATTTTTCCGGCGTCCTTTGTGGCCTGACGCTGGGTATCGTCAAAATAAGCCGGCACCGTAATGATAGCGTCCGCTATCGATTCCCCGACGTAATCCTCGGCGGCCGCCTTGAGACGCTGGAGCACAATTCCGGACAACTCCGGCGGGCTGTAAACGCGGCCCTGAACACGCACGCGCGCGTCTCCGTTTTGCGAGTCAACTATCTCAAACGGCGCCGTCTCGCGCATCCGCTGCGCTTCAGTCGAATCGAACTTTCGTCCAATCAGACGCTTGACCGCATAAACCGTATTCGAGGCGTTGGTGACGGCCTGGCGCTTGGCAATTTGGCCGACCAACCGCTCACCTTTGTCCGTAAATCCTACGACGCTGGGGGTGGTTCGTCCCCCTTCTTTATTCGGGACAATCTGCACGGTGCCGCCTTCAAGCACCGCGACGCAGCAGTTGGTCGTGCCCAGATCAATTCCAATTATCTTTCCCATTGTCGTTAAGGAAAACTAGTCGTCACTCCTCCGTGAGGCCACCTTAACCATTGCCGGGCGAAGCAAACGGTCACCAATGCGATAGCCGCGCGTAATTTCTTCAGACACCGTATCAGGCTCAAATTTGTCCGAAGGCTCAGTAACCACAGCTTCATGTACATGCGGATCAAAACGCTGGCCCACCGAGGCAATCGGTTGAATTCCCAGGGATTCCAGCACGTCATTAAGCTGCTTGTTGATTAATTCCACCCCGTGCAGGAAGTGGCGAAATTCTTTTGATTCCTGGGTCTCGATCGTCCGTTCAGCGTCCAGAGCTCGATTCAAATTGTCCAGGACGGGCAGTAGCTTTCGCGCCACGTCGGCCACGATTCCATTGTGCGTCTCTCCCCGATCTCTTTCGACGCGCTTACGATAGTTGTCGAAATCCGCATGCCTTCTGGCCGCCGTATCGGTGGCTTCCGCCAGGGCGGTTTGCAGCCGCTTGAGTTCTGCTCGGGACGCTATCAGCTCTGCCAGCTCAGGCCCGCCCATGCCTTCGCTTGCATCCGCCGAGGGATCGTTGGGAGCCACCTCAAATTCGTCCGGATCTAAAGCTACGAGTTCCGCTTCCAGATCCTCTGGGGTCAGATCTTCTTCCAGCACGGGCGTCTCATCTGAGTCAGCGAAGTGAATAGGAATGCTGTTCGACGGCTTCTGCTTCTTGTCTGCTGCCATTTGGAATAAATTAGGTTCGAGGACTGTTGCCGAGTTGCGACAACTTAATGAAGTGACGCTTCAGTCATAAACGCGCGTTCAATGAAGCGCCCGAGGTAGTTTACCACAGCCATCATACGTCCGTACTCGATCCTTGTCGGACCGACGACGCCTATAGTGCCCGACAAATCAGGGTTCAGTCTGTACGAAGTAGTAATCACCGCGCACTGCTGTAGCGAAGACGCGAGGTTCTCGTGACCGATGAGTACCTTGACAGCGCCCTCGTGGGAATCATCCGCCACGCACTCATTAAGAATCTTAACGAGGCGAGACTTTTCTTCAAACGTGCGAAACAGTTCACGGATGTTCTCAGCCCGCGAAAACTCAGGCTTTCCGAGAATATTCGAAGCACCATCGAGATATACTTCGGCAGTCTCGCCGTCTTCGTCCTGCAAACTCCGCTCGCATAAAAGGATCGCATTTCTCACCACCGAGTCGTACAGCGCCTTTTCCTGTTTCATGAGCGCGATTATTTCCGCGCGGATCGCCACCAGACTCTTGCCCTCGAATTCCGCATTTAGATAACGTGCCGTGCGGTTCAGTTCGTCCTGGCTAATCTCTTCGTCCAGCGTGATGACCTTGTCATGCACAATGTTCGAAGTCGAAACCAACACGACCAGGATTCGAGTGTCCGGCAGCTTCATAAAACGAATCTGCTTCAACCTATTGTCGGCGAGCGATGGCCAGACCACGATTCCCACATTCTCGGAAAGTTCAGACAATACATGTGATGCTCTCTCCATCAAACGATCCGGCCGTGCGGTCGTCTCTTTGCCCGAACTAATGCTTTCAATGGCGCTGAGATCGGTCTCGGACAATTGCGTCGAATCGAGCATGTGGTCGACATAGTACCGGTATCCCTGATCAGTCGGAATTCGTCCGGCTGAGGTGTGCGGTTGCTCGAGCAATCCGATTTCCTCTAATTCGGACATCACGTTGCGAATCGTCGCCGATCCCCAACCCGACGCGCGTGAAAACCGGTCAGAGATGGTGTGCGATCCAACGGGCTCGCCCGAAATCAAGTACGACTCGATTACGGTCGCCAGCACTGCCTGACGACGAGAATCCGGTTTCGGTCGAACCGATTTAGTTGAATGGGGTGGTCGAGTCATCCGGTAAAGATACGTGCCAAAGTAAACCGAGTCGTCCGCCAGTATAGCTAATTCTTTAAATTCCTAGCAATTTATGGTGGGTTTCCACCGAATCTTTTGAAGAGATCTTCCGCGCGACGAGAGGCCAAACCCGCCGTCTCGGCGTAAGTGTTGAAATACCGAGACTTAACCTCACGCCTCAATTCTCGTGAATCCGCTGCCCGGGTTTGGGCCGGGGAAACGCCCGACTTATCGGGGTTTTCCGGGAGTGGACCAGTAGGGTTTGACTCGTCCTGGGATGGCCCATAAGATTGCCCTCGAACCAGGGTCTGCAGGTGATGTCACAACCCAATCTTCAGTTCAGAAACCTGTTCAACGACGCTTTCCGACAGCTCGGTGGTGCGCGCAAACGCTTTCAGCCTGAGCTCTCGGCGATCGAAGTAAAGTTCTATCCGTACGCCGGTCTTCACCATACGATTCGTGTCCGCGGGGGCCGAGTTTTTGTTCGCATTTCCGATCTTTTGGAAGCCGCACCTCCTGAAGTGATTCGAGCTCTTGCGTTTCTATTAGTAGCTCGATTGCTGTCGCGCAAAGCTCCCCGCGATGAAGAAAGGGTTTATCGCGCGTACGCTTTCAGTCCCGAAATTTTGCGTGCGTCGGACCTGGCCCGCAAACAACGGGGCCGGAAGGTAATCTCATCAGCGAACGGCCGTGTCTACGATCTCGATAAACTATTCTCGCGTCTGAACCGCCGTTATTTCGATGGTGAGATGAATAAACCAGTTTTGACCTGGTCACAACGACGGGCGCGGAGCATTCTGGGGCACCATGACGCGGCGCACGACACCATCACAATCAGCAAAGCGCTCGATTCCGCGGATGTGCCGGAGTGGTTCGTCGAATATATCCTGTTCCACGAGATGCTTCACATTAAGCATCCGGCTCGGATTATCAAGGGCCGCCGCTACTATCACACCGCCGCTTTTCGTGCGGAAGAGCAACGCTATCCCGGTTATGAGCAGGCGCAGGAATGGCTCGACCGGGTGGTTAGGAAACGACATGAATTACGCGCCCGGGCCGCTTAGCGAAATTCAAAAGAAAACTGGAACTCTTTTGATCAGCCGGCGTTAATTGAATTAGGTAGGTGGGCTCCTCCTGAGAGCGAGCAAGTCAAGCTGTTCCTTCGGGATCCAGCAAGGCTTGCTCGTTCTGTTTTTAGCGGACGAAAACCTGAATCAGCGGCTGGACATTCACACCGACGTGCCGCTAGACTCGTCGTTTGCATTGAGCCGTCGGCCCCAATCAGTGGCCACACCAAAATAACAAAATCAGAAAGACTCGATAAATAATGGCAATTCCAGCAACTCAAATTAGAAGAGGCATGGTGATAGTGTTCGAAGGCGAACCGTGCCGCGTCGTTGAATTTCGTCACCATACTCCCGGAAACCTGCGAGCCATGATCCAGACAAAATTGCGCAGCCTGCGCACCGGGTCATCCTTTGAACATCGCTTCCGATCAGCCGACACAGTCGATCGGGCCGCGCTCGAACAGCACGAAATGGAGTATCTCTATTCAGATGGATCACATCACCATTTCATGAACACCGAGAATTACGAGCAGGTCGCTTTGAGCGATGACGAACTGGGCGACTCGGCACAATGGCTGGCCCCCGGTCTCAAGATTCAGGTGGAGTTTTATGAAGGCGCGCCGATTGGGATTGATATGCCGCCTTCTCTGGAGTTGTTGGTGACCCAGACTGAGCCTTCGATGAAGGGCGCCACCGTTTCAAATGTCAACAAACCGGCCACGCTTGAAAATGGAGTAGTTATCCAGGTCCCGCCTTTTGTCAACGAAGGCGATCGCATCCGCGTCGATCCGATTGAAGGCCGTTATCTCGAACGCGCGAAGTAGTGGCCCAGACTTCAGTCTGTGTTTGTTCAAGGGCTAAGATACCCCCTGACGATTCAGACGATCACAGACTAAAGTCTGTGCCACCATGTACCTTCTTTACAGCCTGCTCCTGACCGTCGGCTTCGTATTGCTGTTGCCGCGTTTTGCGATTGACGCCCTGCGCACTCGCAAGTACGTCACCGGTCTGCGACAAAGGCTCGGCAACCTTCCTAAGTTGCCAGCTTCAGACCAGCCGCTGATCTGGTTGCATTGCGTATCTGTGGGCGAGACCGAAGCGGCGCGCCCGTTGGTTCGAGCGCTCCGCCAACGCTTTCCGTCTTACCGGCTGGTAGTTTCCACAACGACGGTCACCGGACAGCAGGTCGCCC
>Ga0065707_10082123_pt1 | contig 21352 bp, 18 predicted proteins | sample SwiRhicommuniRL3_FD_59094 | JGI IMG/M metagenome (GOLD analysis project Ga0065707, IMG submission 59094) | Switchgrass rhizosphere bacterial communities from Rose Lake, Michigan, USA - RL3 v2 (version 2) | ecosystem: Host-associated > Plants > Roots > Rhizosphere > Soil | place: East Lansing...
CCCCCAGCCTGTCATATTCCTCCGCCCGGGCCGGATCCGCCCCTGGCGTCACATGCGCATCGACGCCAGCGGCTTTGGTGGCGACGAGCAATGTGGCGAAGGTCGCCCCGCACGCGTCGGCGAGCGCGCTGAGAAAGGCTTCCCACGGAGGGTCCCGGGTCAGCCCCCCGTAGAGCGTGCCGAGCAGGGCGGACAGCCGAGCGGCAGCGTCGTCATCGGGAACCGGAGGAATTGGGGGGTGGGTCACGGGCCGATAGGTGCATGTCCGCGCTCGCCGCACAAGACGGGCGCGGTACGCATTTCAGCGGCGGTAAGTCAGCGTGACCGAGTAGCGGCGCGGCGGCGTGTAGTAGGCCTCCACAAATCCGAAGCTGCTCCTCGCATCATAGCCCGCGACGATGGCGCGCTTGTCGGTCAGGTTGTCGACGCCGAGTCGCATCGACCAGCCGCTGTCGGGCAGGCGGAACTCGGCGCTGGCATTCAGCAGGACATAGTCATTCTGGTGCAGCAGCGGGGAGTTTTCAGCGTCGATATAGACCGCGCTCTTGTACGCCGCGTCGAGGCGGAAGGTGCTGTCCACCCGATCGCTGATCGGCGGCGAGAAGACGAGGCTGCCGTTGGCGGTGACGTCCGGCGCCTGCTTCGGCGTCCGCCCGCTCACGTCCGTCACGACGCCGTTGATCGTCGAGAAATAGGTGAGATAGCGCGCGTCCAGATAGCCGAAGCTGCCCAGAACGCTGAAGGTCGGCGAAACGCGTAAATTGCCTTCCAGCTCAATGCCCTGGATGCGCGACTGGCCCGCATTTTCGGTGCGCACGACGATGAGCCCGGTGTTGGGGCTGAGCGTCGACGTCAGGATCTGCTGGTCGGTATAGTCGTTCCGGAACAGCGCCAGATTGATCGTGCCGACACGGCCCAGGCCCGCCTTTATGCCCACTTCATAGGCGTCGAGCGTTTCGGGGTCGTAGGAGCCGACTTCCTCGAGCGAGGTGGGGCGGCCGTCGAACCCGCCCGAGCGGAACCCGCGTGAGTAGGATGCATAGACCATCAGGTTCGGCTTAAGCTTGTAGGATACCGAAGCGCGCGGGGAAAAATTGTCCCAGCTCTTCTCAAGGGTATAGCTGGGGGTGCCGAACAGCAGCGGCTGCCCACTGTACTGGCGGATCGCGGTCTGGTCGAACTTCTTCTTCTCCCAAGTGTAGCGCGCGCCGAGTTCGAGAGTCAGTCCATCGACAAGCTCGTAGTTGCCATTGGCGAATATCGCGAGATTGTCTGTGCGCTGGCGATTGTCGAAGTCGATGTTGAAGTCGAGGAACTGCGCCGGCAGGAAGGTCGGATTGCCGTTCTGGTCCGGCCCGGTGGGGAAGGGATCCAGCCCGGCAGCGACCAGCGCCGGAAACAGGCCGTCGGCTACGGTGAGATGGGTATTGTCCCGCGTTTTCTCGCGATAGGCATATCCCCCGATCAGCAGCGTTCCACGGCCGCCGAGATCGAGCGATAACTGAAGCTCCTGGCTGATCTGACGAGCGCTTTCGTCGTGCAGGTCGCCGGCATAGTTGATCGCGGCGGAGGCATCCCCGTCGCGACCGAACAGCGCGCTCACGTAGCGATAGGCTGTGATCGATTTCACGCTCGCGCCGCCCAGATCGGCGCTGAGCGTCAGCGTCGCATTGACCGCGTCGGTATCGTCATGGTTGAAAAAGTCCGTCGTCTCCGTTCGGTCGATGTCGTTCGGCACCGTGCAGCACGGCGCCAGGAAGGTCGACTGGAGTGTGGAAAAGAAGCTCGGCGTAAACGCGATCATGCTGTGCGCCGCGCTGTTCTGGCGGCGGCGCAGGCCGTCCACCTGCAACAGCGTGTCGACCGGGCCGACCACGCCGGCGAGCGTGATTTTTCCCGCCACCACGTTGCGGTTGCCGAGATTATCGCCCGACGGGACCTTCTGGTAGCCTTCGCCGAACTCGCCGAGCGCCGCGATGCCGACCGCCCAGTCGTCGCTGAGTGGCGTTTCGGCATAGACCCGCGCGCGCACGGTGTTGAACGAGCCGTAGCGCAGGTCCGCTTCGATGCTCGTCTGCTGGCCGGGGGTACGGCTGACGACGTTGATCGCGCCGCCGATCGTGTTCTTGCCGAACAGCGTGCCCTGCGGCCCGCGCAGCACCTCGATGCGGTCGATGCCCAGCAGTTCGGTCGTCGCGCCGAACGTACGCGCGACATAGACGCCGTCGATATAGGTGCCGACCGCGGGATCGGCGGTGATGATGAAGTCGTTCTCGCCCACGCCGCGGATGAAGGGCGCGATGCCGCCCGAATTGCCGCCCTGGCCGGGGGTGAACTGAATATTCGGCGCGATCTGGCCGATCTGCGTCACGCTGTCGAGGCCGCGGCTCTCAAGCGCCGCGCCGTCGACGGCGGTCACCGCGATCGGTACGTCCTGCAGCTTTTCCTCGCGGCGGCGGGCGGTTACGACGATCTCGCCGCTGTCCGCGCTGCTTGCACCAGGCGTGTCGGCTTGTGCCAACGCCGGAACCGGAAGCCCCAGCGCGACAAGCGGCACGAGTGAAAACAATGTCCCCTTCATTGCCCTCTCCGTTATGATATGTTTCATGGCGGCCCATATACAGACCATGTGCGCATATCGCAATAATTTACAGTGTATGATGCGGGGTACGCGCACCATAAACCGATTTATGAGACGCATAGCAGCAAGAGACGACTATCAGCCGTCCCAGCTGATGAGGTGGCTGATATCGGCGCGCGCGTCCGGCTTGCGGCCATGGCTGGCCAGGTAGTGCGTCGTTATCCGCGCGTCCGCGGCGAGGGGGCGAATCATTTCGAACACCCGGTCATATTCGGTGCGGGCGATCTTCCACTGTCCCGCCTCGCGCCGGTACTGGTCGCGATAAATGGCGCTGCCGATCGTGTGGGTTCCGCTTTCGAGATTGATGAAGATGTCCTCAAGGTACCACAGGCCCTCGGCGCTGTCGGCGCCCGTCAGCGTGATCTCCGGCATGTGGCCGTGATGCATGGCGACGGCGCCGCTGTGAAAGGAATTGGCGAGGAACTCGATCATGTCGGCACGCCCCCGGATCTGCACGCGATAGGTGCCGCCGCGATAGTCGACCGCGATGTCGTCGGTGAACAGCGTGTCGAGAAGGGCCGTGTCCGCAGTATCGATACCGCGGAAGTAACGGTGTTTGAGGGTGCGGATGTCTTCCAGGTCGCTTAGCTGCTGCAAGTTGTAGGCCATCATCCTCTCCATGAAAATACGCAAAGTGCCGGTGGATGGCGCTCTATCCCAAATATTTGCGCATGATGCTGCTCCTATTGCAATGCTCTTGCTGGCCTTGCCGTGTTGCCGATATGCTGGCAGATCGCGAGCGTCCGACAAGGAAGCGGTGTGAAGACACGTATCACGGAGCTCATCGGTACGCGCTACCCTATCGTGCAGGGCGGCATGCAATGGGTCGGGTGCGCCGAACTGGCAAGCGCCGTGTCAAATGCCAGATGCTCTTGCACAACAGCGCCTGGCCGGATCCCACGCTGGCGCGCGGTCGCGGTGATGTCACCTGCGTAGTAGCGTGGCGGAATGGATACGCAATTACCTGTTGACCGAATCACAATGTCCATGATCTAACTCAAAACTGAGTATTCACTTAGAAGGATTTGGTCCGACCCGGGGCGCGGATTTGAGAGAGGAACGAGGATGTTTAGCGAAAGCGCACTTCTGGGTACCGAGCTGGACTGGCAAAACCGACAGCTGCCGATGACGGACACGCCCGAGCTGCGTGCCGCGCTGAAAGAGGCGAATATCCACACGCTGCTGATGGTCTATGTTCATCTGACCCATGACGAGGCGATGCTGGGAGAGTTCAGTAACTATATCCGCCCGCCTTTTGCGGTGCCGGGCACCGACATTCCCGAGGAATATGCGCAGGATCTGCGTGCGAAGCTGCTCCACGTGCTCACGACGCCGGGCGCGGCGAAGGACAGCGATCCATCCGACGCCCTGATGCAGCGCATGATGAGCGTCGGCGTGGGGGAACCGGTCGCTGACGAGTTCCTGCCGCTGCTTTGGGATCAGATCGGTTTCAGGCTGCCCAAGCCGCGCAAGGATCTGCCTGGCCGCATTCCCCCGCAGCCGGGGTTCAAGGTGCTGGTGATCGGTGCCGGCATGACGGGCCTCGCTGCCTCGATCAAGCTGGAAGAGGCCGGCTACGACCATATCGTGATCGAGAAGAACGCCGAGGTCGGCGGAACCTGGTGGGAAAACCGCTATCCGGGTGTTGGCGTCGACACGCCCAGCCATTTCTACAGCTTTTCGTTCGAGATCACGCCCGAATGGCACCATTACCACCCGCAGGGCGCGGACATGCAGGACTATTTCGTGCACGTGGCCAACAAGTTCGACCTGCGCCGCCACATCCGCTTCAACACTGAAGTCGTCGCGCTGCGCTATGACGACGAGGCGGAGATGTGGAATGTGACCGTTCGCGGCAAGGACGGCACGAAGGAGGTTCTGCGCGTCAACGCGGTCATCAACGCACATGGTCCCGTCAACCGCTGGAAGTGGCCCGACATCGAGGGGCGCGAGAGCTTCCAGGGCAAGATGATGCATACTGCGGCCTGGGACACTGACTACGATCTCTCGGGCAAGCGTGTCGCCATCATCGGCACCGGCGCGAGCTCCGCGCAGCTCATCCCCGCGATTGCGGACAAGGTGGGGAGCCTTACCGTCTTCCAGCGGTCCAAGCACTGGTCGATCTACAATCCGGAGATCAAGAACGAGGTGACGCCGGGCATGAAGTTTGCCCTGCGCCATATCCCGCATTTTCGCGAATGGTTCCGCTTCCGTGTGTACTGGTTCGCCGCCGACGGCCTGTACTCCAACGTCGTCAAGGATCCGAACTGGCAGGACGACACCGGCATGACCGTGTCGGCGCTGAATGCGGGTATGCGTGATTATGCGCTCGCGCATCTTGAAGCGAAGTTCGCCGACCGGCCTGACCTGAAGGCCAAGCTGACGCCCGATTTCCCGATCTTTTCCAAGCGCATCATCCTCGATGCTGGCTGGTACGACGCGCTCAAGAAGCCCGGCGTCACGCTGGAGGACGGCAAGATCGAGCGGATCACGCCGACCGGCGTGCGGATGGCCGACGGCACCGAATATGAATTCGACGTGATCGTGTGCGCCACCGGCTTCGACGTCGCCAACATGATGGGCAAGCTCGAGATCATCGGCAAGAACGGGCGTTCGCTGCGCGAGGAGTGGGGTGTCGAGGATCCGCGCTCCTATCTCGGCGTGACGGTGCCCGGCTATCCCAACTACTTCCTGACCGTCGGGCCCAACAGCGCACCCAATCATGCGGCGGGCCAGAACCTCATCTCCGAGGCGCAGGTCAATTATATCGTCGAGTGCCTGGACTGGATCAACCAGAGCAAGGCGCGCGCCATCGAGCCGACGGTCGATGCTTTCGAGAGCTGGAACGACAAGGTTCAGGCACAGATGCAGAAGATGATCTGGACCCATCCGAAAGCCAACAGCTACTATAACAACTCGAAGGGCCGCGTCTTCCTGTCCTGGCCGTGGCGTCTCGTCGATCTGTGGAACGAAACGCGCGGTCCCAATAAGGAACATTTTGAAATCAGGTGATCTGACGCTTTAAGGATGCGCTCACTTCACCATGGCGAGATACGCCGTCGCAGAGTGATCTGCGGCGGCATTCCGCATAAATCGTAGACGGGAGTTGTCGCTGATGCCGGAATCCAAAGTCGCGCTGGTAACGGGGGGAGCACGCGGCATCGGCGCCGCGATCGTCCGCGCATTGCTGGCGGAAGGCTATGACGTCGCGACCTGCGGCCGCACGCCGCCCGATGCGCCAACTGAAGTCGAGGGCAAGCAGGCCGTTTTCGATGCCTGCGACATCCGTGATCCCGCCGCCGTTGCCGAATGGATCGGCACGGTCGTCGCACGCCATGGCCGGATCGACCTTGTCGTCAACAATGCGGGAGGGTCGCCGCAGGCCGATGCCGCCACCGCCAGCGCCCGCTTTTCGGAGCGCATCCTCCAGCTCAACCTGCTCGCTCCGCTCCACGTATCACAGGCGGCTTACCCTCATCTGAAGGCCAGCGGCGGGTCCATCGTCAACATCGCCAGCCTCTCGGGTGTGCGTCCGTCGCCCGACACCGCGATCTACGGTGCCGCCAAGGCCGGACTGCTGAGCCTGACCCAGAGTCTTGCGCAGGAATGGGGCCCGGAGGTCCGCGTGAACGCCATCGTGGTCGGCCTCATCAAGACCGAAAGCGCCGAAATGACCTATGGCGGCGTCGCGGCACAGGAGCGGATCGCCGCTTCGCTGCCGCTCGGGCGAATGGGGCGCGGCGAGGACATTGCGCATGCGGTTGTGTTCCTGGCATCGGAAAACGCCGCCTATATCAGCGGCGCTCGTCTGGAGGTCCATGGCGGCGGCGAAAGGCCGCTGTTCCTCGAAATAGTGAAGCAGGAAAAGGGTGGATGACATGCAGGCAATGCTGGGGCAACCGGGGACCGGCGTTGTTGTAACGGGTGCCGCATCGGGCATCGGCCTGGCCACCGCCGAAGCGCTTGCCGCCGTGGGGCGCGCCGTGGCGTTATGGGACATCAATGGCGAGGCGGCGATAAGGATCGCGGGGGACATCTCCGAACGCTACGGCGTCCGCGCGCTGGGCCTCCAGGTCGATCTGTCGGACGCCTCCGCGATTGCTCCGGCCGCGGAGGCGAGCCGGGAAGCAATCGGGCCGACCGGTGGTATCGTCCATAGCGCCGGCACCGCAGAGGTCACCGGGATCGACGGCGTGACGGAAGAGAACTGGGCGAAGGGCCTCGATCTCCATGTCCGCGCGATCGTGCTGCTGACCCAGGCGCTGCGCGCCGATCTCAAGGCGCAGCCGGGCGGCGCGATCGTCGCACTCGCTTCGATCAACGCGCATCTCGGCAGCGGCATGATCCCTATCTACAGCGCGGCCAAGGGTGCCGTCATCTCGCTGGTCCGGTCGATGGCGGACGAACTCGCGGCAGACGGAATCCGCGTGAACAGCGTCAGCCCCGGTCAGATCGACACGCCGATCGTCGCGGCGGCAAAGGCTGCCCGACCGGGCTTCTTCGAACGGCGCATAATGCTCGGCCGTTACGGCGAAGCTGATGAGGTAGCCCGGGTTATCCGCTTCTTGCTGTCGAACGAGGCAAGCTATATCACCGCCTCCGAAATCGTCGTTGATGGGGGAAACATAACCTCGCAGCGCCAATAATCGATAATCTTTTTGGGAAGAGGCGCACATTGTCCAGCTATCGATTTGAGCTGCTGCCTTCGGGAATTTTGTTCGTGACCGTTTCAGGACTTTTGTCCCCGGATGAAGCGATGTCGTATATTGCGGAAATGAGAGACCGGCTGGACCTTCTGCGCAAGCAGTCGGGTTTCTCACGCGTACTCGTCGATGGTCGCGAAAGCCCGGTTCAACCGGCAAACATCATGGCGCTGTTCGAGAATTTCCAGTCGTTTCTCGTCGTCGGAGAGCGTGACCGGGCTGCGTATGTCGTGAAATCCGTGCTCAGCAAGATGCAGGCGCAACGCTTGGCGGCGGGCGACCAGCTCCAAATCTTTGTGGCTATCGATGAAGCGACGGAGTGGCTGCTCTCCTGACCCGCGGGTCTTCAGCGGCAATGGATTCAACGAAGCCGCTATGTTACCAGCAACCTGCAGACGCGGGTTGAGAAGGTCTAAAGCCACGACGTCGGCTTCAGTTCCGACGTTCATCCTGGTTCGCTGGAGTACGGGCAGTCGACGGGGGCTGCCTATGTTGATGAATTCTTGATCCAAGGGCATTCTCTCGTTCAGGAGAGAAGAACAGCCGATGAGAAGCACGCTACCGCTCGTTCACGAGCTACACGGGAATCGGGTGGTGCGCGCACATGCGTCGCGCCCCGCAAACATCGCAGCGATGTTTGCCGATGCCGTGGCGAGGGCACCAGAGCGAACGGCGGTCGTCGATGGTTGTTTGCGGCTGGACTACGCAAGTCTCGACCGGCATGTCGCCACGGTCGCGCGGCTCCTGTCCGAACGCGGTGTCGGACCGGGCGACAGGGTTGCGCTCCTGCTCGCCAATCGCGCGGATTTCCTGATCGCCGTGCTGGCGACCGCCCGGCTGGGCGGCATCGTCGTGCCGATGAACATCCGGCAGAAAGCACCCGAGACCGCCTATATTCTGACGCTTGCCGGAGCGGCGATCCTGCTGCACGAGGCGTCGCTCACAAACGATCTGCCCGACGCGTCCGAATGCCCCGCGCTTCGTCACCGCATCGCGGTCGACGATGACGACCGCATCTGGACCCATCCGACCCACGGCCCGGCACCTGCCCCGGCGATCGAGGAGGATGCTCCGTTTGCGATCCTCTGCACGTCGGGCACCACGGGACGACCCAAGGGCGCAGTGCTGACCCACTTCAGCACGCTCACCAGCGTGCTGGGCGCGCGCGACGCGCTCGACCTGCGCGACGGGGACGTCACGGTTGTGGCGGTGCCGGCGTCGCATGTGACCGGCCTCGTCCTCGAACTCATGGAGATGATCGCGGTCGCCGGGACCAGCGTCATGATGCGCGCATTCAAGGCGCGCGCTTTTCTCGAACTCGCGGCAGCCGAACGGCTCACTTACACGTGCATGGTGCCCGCCATGTATAATCGGGTGCTGCTGGAACCGGATTATGCGGCCTTCGACCTTTCGAGCTGGCGTGCGGGAACCTTCGGCGGCGCTCCCATGCCTGACGCCACCATCGCGGCACTTGCTGCGTGGAATCGGTCGCTCCGGCTCTCCAACATCTACGGCTCCACGGAAACAAGCTCGCCCGCCGTGATGATGCCGCCGGAGGAAATCGCTGTCCGCAGCCATCAAGTCGGGCGCCCGCTGCCTTATGTCGACCTCATCATCATGGACGATGAAGGGCGGGAGGTGCCACGCGGCGAACAGGGCGAGATCTGGCTGAGCGGGCCGATGACGGTGCCGCATTACTGGAACGACGCCGACGCCACGGCGCGCGGCTTTGCGGGCGGCTACTGGAAGTCGGGCGATGTCGGCTGGCTCGACGCGGACGGCTTTCTGACGCTCTGCGACCGTAAGAAGGACATGATCAACCGCGGCGGCTTCAAGATCTATTCGGTCGAGGTGGAGAATGTCCTGATGGCGCACCCCGCCGTCGTTGAAGCAGGGGTGGTCGCCCGGCCCTGCGCGGTGTTGGGCGAGCGGGCGCAGGCGTTCGTGCACGTCCGTGAAGCGGTCTCCGAAGCGGCGCTGCGCGCGTGGTGCGCCGACCGGCTTTCGGACTACAAGGTTCCAGACACTGTGGTGCTGTGCCCCGATCCGCTGCCGCGAAACGCCAACGGCAAGCTGCTGAAGACGGTGCTTCGGGACATGATCGCCGGCACGGTCGAGTGAACCTACCGATGGGATGCATCGCCCGACAACACCTAAGACGCCGTTGCCGAACGGGTCGAGACTTTCATCTGCAGGCGTTTTGATCCACGTCAAAGACTGTAACTGAGTATACACTCACAAACGTGCCAGTGGCCAAGGGCCGCGAGATGTCCGGGTATCGAGACGGGAGAGGCACTATGACGATGATGAGCAAGATTTCCGCCAGTGCGGGCGGACCCAGCCTGCCGATCCGCGAGGAAGCGGCGCTGCGTGCCGCGCTCCGCGATGCCAACCTGCCCACGCTGCTCATGGTCTATACCGGCTATGTCCAGGATGAGGCCTATCTCGACCGGTTCGCACCCTATCTCCAGGCGCTTTACACCGCCGAAATGCCGACCACGGTGCCCGATGCTCTGGCCGATGACCTGCGCGAGCGGCTGTTCGCGCTACTCACCAGTCCGACCCCGCCGCAGGAGCGGCCGATCGACCCAGAGTTCCTGCGCAAGATGATGAGCGTATCGGTCGGCGCGCCGGTCGATGGGGCGTTGGTTCCCGTGCTCTACGATCAGATGGGCTTCGAGCAGTCGGTCCCGCGCAAGGAGCGTCCGGGGCGGCCCTTGCCGCCAGCGGACTTCGACGTGCTCGTCATCGGTGGCGGCATGAGCGGCATCGCCGCCGGGATCAAGCTCGCCGAGGCAGGTTATAGCTACACCATCATCGAGAAGAATCCGGAACTGGGCGGCACCTGGTGGGAAAACCGCTATCCCGGTGTCGGCGTCGATACGCCAAGTCACTTTTACTCCTATTCGTTCGAGCTGAATCCCGAGTGGAGTCACTATCATCCGAAGGGGCAGGAGATTCAGGATTATCTGACGGGCGTCGCCGACAAGCACGGCATCCGCTCGAACGTGGTCTTCAACACCCGCGTCACCGGCGCTAAATGGGATGAGGCCGCGGCGAAATGGCACGTCGGCCTGATCGACAAGGACGGGAACCGGAGCGAAAAGCTGGTCAGCGCCGTCCTCCTCGCACATGGCGTGCTCAACCGCTGGTCGATGCCCAACATCCCCGGTCTCGACACTTTCAAGGGGCCGGTGATGCACTCGGCGGGCTGGGACACGTCGGTCGACCTCAAGGGCAAGCGGGTCGCGCTGATCGGCACCGGTGCCAGCGCCGCGCAGATTGCACCGGCCATTGCCGACCAGGTTGCGGAACTGACCGTATTCCAGCGTTCAAAGCACTGGGTACTGAACAACCCGGATATCAATACCGGCGTCAACGACAATATCCGCTTCGCGCTGCGTAACATCCCCCATTACAAGGAATGGTTCCGCTTCCGCGTCTACTGGTTCACGGGTGACGGGCTCTACGGCAATGTGCTGATGGAGGACGACTGGACGAACAAGGACGTCTCGATCTCAGCACAGAATGACGGCGCCCGCTCCTATGCGCTGCAGTACATCAACAGCAAGCTGGCCGACCGTCCCGATCTTCTCGAGAAGATGATCCCTGACTACCCGATTTTCGGCAAGCGTATCGTCCTCGACGCCGACGGCGGCTGGCTCGACACGCTGAGGAAGCCCAATGTCCATCTCGAGACGCGCCACATCGACCGGGTCGAGGCAGATGCGATCATCCTCAAGGACGGGACACGCATCCCGGTCGACATCATCGCTTGCGCGACCGGTTTCGACATCGCGAAAGTGGCCGGCAACCTCGACATCCAGGGTCGCGACGGCCACAACATCCAGGACGACTGGGGAGAGGACGACCCGCGCTCCTATCTGGGCGTGATGGCGCCGGCTTATCCGAACTTCTTCTTCGTCCTCGGCCCCAACAGCGCGCCCAATCACGCGGCCGGCGTCAACATGGTCCTCGAAACCCAGATCAACTGGATGATCGAGACGCTCGACCTCGCCGTCGCCAGGGGCGCGCGCAAGGTGGAACCGACCATCCCCGCCTATGAGCGGTGGAATGAGGATGTGGTCAACCAGATGAAGCACATGATCTGGTCGCATCCCAAGGCAAAGAGCTATTACCTGAACAGCCAAGGTCGGAATATCATCTCTTGCCCGTTCAGGCTGGCCGATTACTGGCGCTGGACCCGCAAGCCAGCGGAGGAAGACCTCATGCTCAGCTAGGCATTCAGAACGAGCGTACCGCTTGCCTCTCGGATGTGTGATCCTGAACGATCTGGCCTTTCAACTGCGCGAAGGCGCAATATCTACAGGCCATATCTTTGTTTTTGCGTAGTGAGGCGCGACGGAATAGAGTCTGGTGATCCTGCCAAAGAGCGGCCCATGAAGAGGAGAACGCCATGCCTGTCAGTCTGGAAGAGCTTGCCGCGCGCGTCACGGCGCTGGAGGACATCAACGCCATCCGCCAGCTCAAGGCGCGGTATCTCAGGGCTTGCGATCTCAAGCTGGTCGAAGAGCTGCGCGACACCTTCCTGCCCGAAGGCATCAGGCTGGATTACCAGAACTTCCCGATCTTCACCGAGCGCGACGCCTTTATCGACGTTTTTCAGGCAATGGCGATGAAGGGCGGCGTGTATGACATCCATCACGCCACCAATGCCGACATCGAACTGACCGGAGCTGACACGGCGCGGGCGCGCTGGTCGCTCAATTTCCGCACCATCATCCTTGCGACCCGCTCGGTCACTCGCCTGGCGGTGGAATATGACGATATCTACCGCAAGAATGACGGTCGGTGGTGGATCGCGGAATCGGTCAGCCGGATCACGTCCATGCTGAGCGAAGAGATCGGTGATGACGGCGTTGCCCGTTACCGCGTCTGGGGGGACGTGCCTTCGCCGATAGAGCCGGCCTGATATTTCAGCGGCGCGCGGTCCCCCGAAACACAACGCACAATCAGGGCGAGGTTGGAGAGATGCGATGATCGATTACGGACTGGCGAACAAGGTCGCGCTGGTAACGGGCGCGGCCGGAGGGATCGGGCGTGCCGCCGCAATTGCCTTCGCGCGATCGGGCGCGTCGGTCTTCGTCAGCGACGTGAACGAAGCGGGGGGCGCGGAAACCGTCGCCATTATCGAGCGCGCCGGCGGAACCGCCGCCTTCCATCGCTGCGACGTCAGCAAGAGCGCCGAGGTCGCAGCGATGGTCGCCGCTGCGGTCGAGCGCTTTGGCGGTCTCGACTGCGCATTCAATAATGCCGGCGTCAACTCCGTCACCGCCGATGAATATGACGACGCGGTCTGGGACCGGTCGATCGCGATCAACCTGACCGCGATCATGCTGTGCATGCGCGAGGAGGCCGAGGTCATGCTGGCGCGGGGCGGCGGGGCGATCGTCAACACCGCATCGATCAACGGTGTCGTCGGCAATCCCGCGCAGCCGGCCTACACGGCGTCGAAGCATGGCGTGATCGGCCTCACCCGGCATGCCGCGCTGCGCTGGGCAAAGGCGGGAATACGCGTCAATGCCGTGTGTCCGGGCGTCATCGACACGCCCATGTCGGCACAGGCGATGGCAGACCCGGCGGCGCGCGCGATGATCGAAACGATGACGCCGATGGGGCGGACAGGCCAGCCGGAGGAGATCGCCGAGGCGGCGCTGTGGTTGTGCTCTGCAGGCGCGAGCTTCGTGACCGGTCACGCGCTGATCGTCGACGGCGGCGTGACCGCGATCTGACGAGGGCGCCGCGACGCATGGCCGCACCCGCGCTCGGCTTTGCGAAGGTCGCGGTCAGCGATCTCGAAGAGGCCGCGCGCTCTTACGAAGAGGTCGCCGGTCTGACGGTCATCGGCCGCTATCACGCGCCTGGCGGACCCCTGCCGCAGAACCAGATCGTTCTGGTCGAGCCGGGACAGGCGGCATCTGGCTTGGCTTCACCGTCGCGCTTGGCGCCCGGCGCAGCGTCGCCCCGGAGGTAACCGTTCAGTCGCGATAGACGAAATCATACTGGCTGGTGGGGATGATGTCGATCTTCGCGAAGTCGATGAAGGCGACGCAGCTGTCCTGCATCGCTTTCGTATTGCGCGCGAATTTCTCGGGATCGCCGACCGCGTCGAAGAACATCTCCGGCACCGTCATCGCCTCCAGCGGGAAACACTCCTCGACGAACGCATCGTAAGGGATCGCATCGTCGGTCAGCGGACGCACGATGAGGTTCTGGACATATTCGAAGTTGCTCTGCGTATCGATCGCCACGCGCGTGTGGTGGCTGTGCCAGTGCGTGACATTCTCTTCCCAGCTTTTGCCGGGCGCGAAGGTCAGGAAGCTGGCCTGTGACCAGCCCCATGTCCGCGCGCCAGCGACGGGAGGGTGCTCCGTATTGGCGATGATGGTCGATTCGGCGACGAGCCATGCGTCAAAACGGCGGCCATGCGCCGCGAGCGCCGCGTCCACCTCGGGGCGGAAGATGGCGTTGGCGGACGGCAGCCAGAATTGGACGACCGCGTCCTGCTGCGGCTGCTGCCAGACCTGGTTGAGCGCTGTGGCGGGTTCGACCACCGCATCGCGGATGTTGATCCGGATCTTGCTGGCTCCGGCAGCCTTCAGCGCGGCGGGGAGCGAGGTCAGCAGTCGTTCCCCGTAAATGGCGCGGCTCTCGCCCTCCGGCGCCCAGAGTGCGACGATCAGCTTTTCCATGAAACCCCCTTCAGTCGAAATTGGCCTGGCCGCCGTCGAGCGGAACGGTCGCGCCGGTCAGGTAGCTGAGATCGGAGCCGCACAGCGCGACAATGGCCCGCCCGATATCCTCCTCGAGCCGCCCGATGCGGCCGAGCGGAATGGTGCGGAAGAACGCCTTCGCCTCCTCGGGATTGTTCTCGATCCAGTATTTCAGGCCCGGCGATTCGGCATGGGGAGCGATGGTAAGCACGCGGATATTGTCGCCGCCCCATTCGGACGCGGCGGCCCGGGTCAGCGCGCGCGTCGCCTGTTTGACCGCGCCGTAGCAGCCATAGTTCGCCATGTCCCACCGGATGCCCGCCGACGACGCGAAGTTGAAGATGGTACCGCCGCCCCGCGCGGCCATGATCGGCCTTGCCAGCTTCATCAGGCGGAATGAGGCGAGGGGGCCGGAGACGAAACCGTCCATGAACGCCTCGTCGGTGACGTCGCTCAAGGGGCCGAGCGGCACTTCCTGCGCGTTGTTCACAAGGATGTCGAGGCCGCCGAATGTCGTCGTCGCCGCATCGACGGCGGCCGCGAGATCGTCCGCCGACTTCACGTTGCACGCGACCGGTAGCGCCTTGCCGCCCCGTTCGGTGACGAGCCGCGCGGTCTCCATGACTTTCTCAAGCGTGCGGCCCGACGCCACGACGGCGACCCCTTCGCTGGCGAGCGCGAGGGCTGTGCCCTGACCGATACCCTGTCCAGCGCCCGTAATCAGGGCGACCTTGCCTTGCAGTGTCATGCACATCCTCTTTGTGTCGTCGTAGGCTTTGAAGGCCAATGGTACGCAGGACGTTGACTTTATGGCAAGCCTGGCCACAAGCTGCGTGCAATTTGATGGAACGGGCAGCGAACGCGGTGGTTTGGCGCGTTTCTCACCATCCACGCGGGAGCAGGGTAAGACGGCCATGACGAATTGGGACGAGGAAGTTGACGTCGTGGTGGTGGGATCGGGTGCCGGGGGAATGCTCTCCGGTCTGGTCGCGGCTCGCAACCGGGCCGATGTCCTGATCGTCGAGAAGGCTCCGCTGTGGGGCGGCACTTCGGCGACATCGGGTGCGGGCATCTGGATTCCGGGCAGCGACATCGCGCGCAAGGCAGGGTTTGAGGACAATCTCGACGACGCTTTCGCCTATTTGCGCGCGCTGTCGGCGGACAATGTGCCGGACGAGAACATCCGCGCCTATGTCGACAATGCCGGGCCCATGCTCAACTGGCTGACGAGCAACACCGTCATCGACTATTTCGCGGCCCCTTATCCCGATTATCATGCCGAAAATCCTGGCGGTTCCCCGACCGGATACCGCACCCATCTGCCCAATCCGGTCGATGGCAAGCTGCTGGGCGACGACCTGAAGACGCAGCGTTTTCCGTCCCCGGCCGCCAGCCTGTTCGGGTACATCAACTGGAACTTCAACGAGACCTACGAACTGCTCTACCGGACCAAGGGCTGGGCGACGCACCTGGCGCTCAATATGGCGAAATACTGGTTCGACTGGCCGTTCCGCTTCACCTCGCGCAAGGACCGGAGGCTGACGCTGGGCAATGCGCTGACCGGCGCGCTCCGGCTCGCGCTCAAGCAGGCGAACGTGCCGCTGTGGCTGGAGACTCCGCTGACCGAGCTGGTGCGTGAGGACGGCGGACGGATCACCGGCGTCGTGGTCGAGCGGTACGGCAAGCCCTATCGCATCCAGGCGCGCAAGGGCGTGGTGCTGGCCGCCGGTGGATTCGACAAGAACCAGGCCATGCGCGATGCCAACGCGCCGCTCTACCCCACCGCGCAATTCTCGGGCGGCGTGACGAGCAATACCGGCGACAGCATCCGCGCCGGGCAGGCGGTCGGAGCGGACACGATGAACATGCAATCGGCCTGGGCCGCGCCGGTATTCTACGTGCCGGGCGAGGACCGGGGCCGGCTATGCACGATCGAGCGCGCGCTGCCGGGTTGCATGATGGTCAACCAGCGGGGCGAGCGCTTCCTCAACGAAGCGGCCTCCTACCACATCGTCGGCCAGCAGATGGCAAGGCGCCAGCGCGACCATGGCGATGCCAGCCCCTGCTGGATGATCTTCGACCACAAATATCGCCACCAGTTCCCGATGGGGCCGCTCTACCCGCTGATACCCGACTGGATGCACCGGGGCGAGGTGCAGTCGATCCTCAAGAAGGCGAAAAGCATCGAGGCGCTCGCCGGTGAGATCGGGGTCGATCCTGCCGGCCTGTCGGCGACCGTGTCTCGCTTCAACCAGTTCGCGGCGAAGGGTGAGGATCCCGACTATCACCGGGGCGAAGCTGCCTATGACAAGATGTACGGCGACCCGCGCCACGCACCCAATCCGTGCCTCAGGCCGATCGATCAGGGCCCGTTCTATGCCATGCCCATCTATCCGGGCGACATCGGCACCAACGGCGGCCTCAGGACGAACGCCAGGGCGCAGGTGGTGGACGATGCCGGTCAGCCGATTCCCGGCCTCTACGCGGTCGGCAACAATGCGGCGTCGGCGATGGGCGAAAGCTATCCGGGCGCGGGCGTCACGATCGGCCCCGCCATGACCTTCGGCTACATAGCGGCGCGCGACATGACGGGCGCGAACGCCTGAGGCCCCGGACAGCGGTCATTGGGAAGGGAAGCCCGTGAAGGCAGTCAGCCCGCCGTCCACGACCAGTTCGGTGCCGGTGATATAGTGCGCCTCGTCGGACGCGAGGAACAGCGTCGCATGGGCGACGTCCCATGCGTCGCCCATGCGGCCCATCGGCACCTGCGCGTTGCGCTTGGCGACCATTCCCTCATAGTCGCCGGCGTTATAGCGCTCGGCAAGCCGCTGGACGAGCGGCGTGAGCATCAGGCCGGGGGTGACGCAGTTGAGCCTGACGCCCCTGGCGGCATAGGCCACCGCCGTTACGCGGGTGAACTGGACAAGCCCCGCCTTGGCGGCGGCGTAGCCCACCTGATCCTTGCCCACCCAGCGCATCCCTGCGACCGACGAGATGTTGACGATCGCGCCGCCGCCTTGCGCCGCCATGACCGGCAGCGCCGCTTTCGAGGTGAGGAAGGCGCTAGTCAGATTGAGGTCGAGCTGAGCGCGGAACACCGCCTCGTCCATGCTGACCGGATCGCCCGGCTCCGAGCGCCCGACATTGTTGATGAGGATGTCGAGCCCTCCGAAGCGTGCGACGCACTCCTCTATCACGGCGTCGACGGCCCCCTTGTCGGTCACGTCGCACGTGCCCACCTGCATCGCATGGCCTTCGCCAGCAACGATGTCGCGCGTTTCCTCGGCAGCCGCCAGCGACAGATCGACGCCATAGACGCGCGCGCCCTGACGCGCGAGCAACACCGCGATCGCCTTGCCGTTGCCCCAGCCGGGAGCGAAGGAACCGCAGCCCGTCACAATTGCCACCTTGCCGTCGAGCCTCAACACGCTTTGCCTCCCCGTATGGCGGTTTCCATCGCGTCCTCCCCCATTGCATGCGCGTACACGTGAGCGTAGCGAGTAAACACTCAGTCGAGAGAAGTCATGTCCTCAATGCCTCGCATTACCCTGATCAGCGCGCTGGCGCAGTCGCCGGGACCGGCACTGGCGGCGATGCAGGATGTCTGGCCCGAAGCGGCCGTGAACAACCTCATCGACGATTCGCTCGCCAGCGATTTCGCGACGCTCGGCGCGATCACCCCGGCGATTTTCGACCGCTTCCTGACGCTGGGCCGTTACGCTGCCGCCGCCAATGACGGACAGAGGCGGACGAGCGGTATCATGTTCACCTGCTCGGCCTTCCGCCCCGCCATCGAGCGGGTGAAAGCGGACCTCGCCATTCCCGTGGTGACGCCGAATGAAGGTGCGTTCGACGAGGCGCTGGCAGTGTGTCGAGGCCGCGACGCTGGGGGACGGATCGGCCTCCTTCTGACCTTTGCGGGGTCCGTTGCGCCGCTGACAGGGGAGATCGAGGCGATGGCTGACGCCGCCGGGCAGGTGCATCCCGCGATCATCCCCGCGGTGGCCGAAGGGGCGCTCGAAGCGTTGCAGGCAGGCGATACCGATACCCACGACCGGCTGGCGGCGGAAGCTGCGCTGACACTGCCGCCCGTCGACGTCGTCGTCATCGGCCAGTTTTCGATGGCGCGGGTCGCACCGGGCATCGCTTCGTTGCGCGGCGAACCTGTCCTGACGACGCCGCACATGGCGGCAACCAAACTCAAGCGCCTGGTCGAACAGGCGGGAACCCCATGAACCGGATGGAGAGTATATGAAGGGCTTCAACCTCATCGACGGTCGCTGGCGCGAGGGCGCGACCACAGACGTGACCTACAACCCGTCGGACCTCGACGAACAGGTGGGCGAATATGCGCGCGCGACAGTAGCCGATGCCGAGGAAGCTCTCGCCGCCGCGCGCAAAGCGCAACCCGAATGGGCCCGCTTCAACATGCAGGCGCGATCCGATCTTCTGCGGAAGGTCGGCGACCTGCTGATCGCCCGCGCGCGCGACATCGGCGAGCTGCTGGCGCGCGAGGAGGGCAAGCTCCTGCCCGAAGCGATGGGTGAGGTGGGCCGCGCCGCGCAGGTTCTGCATTTTTATGCGGGCGAAGTCGTGCGCACGCCCGGCCAGTGGTACAACTCGATGCGCGACGGCCACAACATCATCGTGAGCCGCGAGCCCGTCGGGGTCATCTCCGCGATCACGCCGTGGAACTTCCCGATCGCCATCCCCGCATGGAAATGTGCCGGTGCGCTCGCCTATGGCAACACCGTCGTGCTCAAGCCGTCGGAGTTCGCTCCTGGCTGCGCGGTGATGCTCGGCCAGCTTTTCGAGGAGGCGGGTCTTCCGCCCGGCTGCTTCAACATCGTCATGGGTGACGGACGCGAGCTGGGCGAGACGTTGATCACCGGGGCCGATGGCGTCAGCTTCACCGGATCAACGCCGACGGGGCGCGTCGTCCTGAAGCTCGCCGCGCCGAGCATGACCAAGGTGCAGCTCGAACTGGGGGGCAAGAACCCGTTCATCGTGCTCGATGACGCCGACCTCGATCTGGCGGTCGAATGTGCGGCGCAGGGATCGTTCGGCCAGACGGGCCAGCGGTGCACCGGTTCGGAACGGATCATCGTGGAGAAGGGCATTCACGACGCCTTTGTCGAACGATTGGTGAAGCGGGTGTCGCAGTTCCGGGTGGGCCATGCGCTCGATGCCGACAGCCAGATCGGGCCGGTCGCGACCAAGCCGCAGTTCGACAAGAACATGGCGTTCATCGCGCAGGCAAGGTCGGCGGGTGCCGAGCTGGCGTTCGGCGGCGAACCGGCGCAGGGGCGCTCGCGCGGGCTGTACCTGACACCCACGCTGTTCGTCGGCACTGACAATGCGATGGAGATGAACCGGCACGAGAGCTTCGGACCGATCGCGGGCGTGATCAAGGTCGACGATCTGGACGAGGCGATCGCGGTCGCCAGCGACTGCGAGCTGGCATTGTCCTCCGGCATCGCGACGACGAGCCTGAGGAGCGCCGAGCGGTATCGCCGTGCGTCGACGGCGGGTATGGTCATGGTGAACGCGCCTACCGCCGGCCTTGAATATCATGTGCCGCTGGGCGGTCGCTCTCCGTCGGGTTTCGGCCCGCGCGAACTGGGGGCTGCGTCGGCGGAGTTCTTCACAGAGGTGAAGACCGCCTATATCAATCACGGCGTCGTCTGACGCAGGTGGGCGCCGCCGGCCATGCGGGTGGCCAGCGGCTGCCCGCCCGGTTCAGATATGCTCCGGCCGCAGGATCGCGTCGGAGCCGCCGTCGATGAAGATGATCTGCCCGAGCAGATAGCGGTTCTCGAAGCCGAGCAGGAAGTCGATCAGCTCGGCGATCTCCTCCGGCCCGGCATAGTCCTGCACCGCGATCGGATTGCTCTGGCCAACCAGCTCCATCATCGCTGGCTGATCGAACAGCGGGGCGGTCATCGGGGTTTTGACCACGCCGGGACCGATGCCGTTGAGCAGGATGCCCGCGCCCGCCCATTCAGGCCGGACCGCCGTTCTGCGCAACCAGCGCGACAGCGCATGTTTGGACGTCGGATAGCTGGTTTGCGGTTCGGCGGCGATGGCGGTCAGAGCGCGCTCCTCGTCCCCCGCCAGGCAGGCATCGACCACGGCGGCGTTGTTCGGCAGCATCGCGGCGGTCGAACAGATTGCGACGGCGCGGGGCCGCGCGGACCTCGCCAGCAGCGGGCGCAGCCCCTCCAGCGTCGCCACCGCTCCGAAATAGTTGACCGCGATCGTCTCACGGGGCTTGTCGGGATGCGAGATGCCCGCACCGGCGACAACGCCGTCGATGCCGTCGGGCACCATCCGCTCCACCGCTTCGACCATGGCCGCGCGGCCTGCCACCGTGCCGAGGTCAGCCTCGATATCGGCATTGCCGATGTCGACGCCGAGGACGCGGTGCCCCGCTGACGTCAGCCGCCGAGCGGTCGCCGCGCCGATGCCCGATGCCGATCCGGTGATGACGATGGTTCTGCTCATGTCCATTCTCTCCGCTGTTGTCGGCCGGCCCGCGAGGCAGGCCGTCGCGATCACCTACAGGCTTCGTATCGCCTCGACCGCACGTCCATAGGAAGTAAGACTGCGCCAGGCGACCAGAGCGGCGAGGCTGGTGCAGACAAGACCGACCAGGGCAAGCGGCGGCCCGAGATTCCCGGTCCCGCCGAACAGCGCGCTGTCAATCAGCGGCACGATCGCGGTGCCAACCGACAGGCCGATGAGACTGTTGACCATCAGGAACAAGGCGGCGTTGGTCGCGCGCATCCGCGACGGGGTCGCGAGCTGGATCGCAGCGGTCGAGCAGGCGAAATAGCCGTTGAAGACAAAGGTCAACGGCAGGAACAGCAAAAGCACCAGTGCCGGTGTCGGCATGAGAGCCGCAAGCGATGCGGGAACGATGCACAGCAGCGACACCCCCATGGTGACGCGCAGATTGGCGTCGGCATAGCCGCGCTGGGCAAGGCGCTGCGCGATCAGCCCGCCGGTCAGGGTGCCCGCACTACCCGCGAAAAGATAGATGAGACCCAGCCCGAGCGCGGCCTCGCCCGCGCTGAGCCCGAAGCGGCGGATCAACAATGTCGGATACCATGCCGTCAGTCCGTAACCCATGATCGCCAGCAGGGTGGAGTTGGCGTATATCCCTCCGAAGGCACCCCGGTAGCGCGCCAGATGGCGCAGCGTGGCGCCCAGGCCGCTGGCGGTAGCAGCGGCCACAGGCCCGCGCGGCGGTTCGCGCGTCAGGAACAGCAACG
>Ga0065707_10000583_pt1 | contig 21341 bp, 25 predicted proteins | sample SwiRhicommuniRL3_FD_59094 | JGI IMG/M metagenome (GOLD analysis project Ga0065707, IMG submission 59094) | Switchgrass rhizosphere bacterial communities from Rose Lake, Michigan, USA - RL3 v2 (version 2) | ecosystem: Host-associated > Plants > Roots > Rhizosphere > Soil | place: East Lansing...
AAAAAATCAATAGCTGAAAATAATCTTGCCGACAAAAATATACATGAGCTTGATTCAGATGAAAGTCGAAAATTTGTTTCTACCCTTAGGGAAATATCAAAGCCTTCGCTTATCGTAGCAAACAAGATAGATCTTCATCCGGCTGCGGAGAATTTCAAGAGGCTTCGTGAACACAATAAGCATATGTTTGTAATTCCTTCGAGTACCGATGCTGAACTTACTTTGCGTAGAGCACAGAACAGGGGTTTGATAAAATATTCTCCTGGAGACGAAATATTTGATATATTCGAAAATACAGTACTTAATGAAAAACAAAAGTGGGCGCTGAATTTCATCAGAAAAGATGTGTTAGGCGAGTATCTTAGAACGGGAGTACAGTTTGCTTTAAACATTGCTGTTTTCAAGTTATTAAACATGAACGTAGTTTACCCTGTTTCCGATCCAAACAAGTTGTCCGATAAAAAGGGTAACGTACTTCCAGATGCATTTCTTATGAAAAATGGTTCCTCTGTGCAGGATCTTGCGAGTGAAATACACACGGAATTATCCAAAGGTATTGTTTATGCGGTCGATGTTAGAAACGGTCTAAGATTACCTGGTGACTATCAAATAAAAGACAGAGATGTGCTGTCTATAGTTTCAACAATGATAAAAAAATGAGTGAAAGTAATTTAGAAAAGGAAACAGTGTATCTTATTAAATAATATTGCAATTTGACCATGATGGTATTGGAATTATGTTAAGTGTCCAAAAATAACTAGACTAGGGATCATTTTTTGTAGTCACTTAATACGTCTCTATATCTTACGTCCCTATAGGCAATGTACTTTACATATTCGCCATACGTCATTTCTAGACTGCAGAATTGACACTTTACAAAGCTAAAATCATCTGAAAGCTCGGCAGGTTTCCTGCAATCTGGACAAACAATCTTCATAATATCTTTAACCAAAAACTGGCAAATAAGCGTTGGCCGTCTGACCGAATTGTGTTATATTGCTTTTACTTGCTTTACGATAGGCTGTCTTGCCTTTCGAAATACCCTAAATCCACAAATACACTTTATTTCAGGGAGTTTAGAGAGTTCTTCGTTAGAAACAGGAGTGCCGCATCGCATGCATTCGTAAATAACATTTCCTACAGAATTTTCACTTGGGATAGTGCTAGTGTCGCCTTCTCCCGTATTCTCGCTTGCCACAATCACTGTCTTATTGTATTGAAATTTATTTGTTTATCTCGATTTTGCGATAGGTTCTAAATTTGAGTAAAATATGTACGATCAATACATTTGGCCGATTCAGCTCAAGTTAACGATCTCTTTATCGCCGTCTTCATTTCCTTTATACATGCATTAGGATTTCTCGGATCACTTTCCAGTCTTCCACCAGAAGCAAATTCATGTCCACCACCTTCAACGAGGAACGACGCTACTTTATTACATGAAATTTTGTTTGTATTCCTTCTGATGCTTACTTTTCCGTCCTTATTAAAGAGCATAACTAGGTCAATTTTCATTTTGGAGAATATTTCATTGGCAAAAAGGCTTGCCTGAACAAGCGGGTATGTGAAAACAAATGCCACATCAAATGAGTTGACTTTCTTAATTACTAATGTATTAAGGGACTTGCTTTTTTGATAGTCGCTCAATTTGGCGAATTTTACATAATCAAGCTGCATGTCATGGTCCCATAACACTCCTATCGATGCTTTTCGAACTAGAGATTCAAGTTTTTGTCTGGATCTTGAACTTCGGTAAAAATGGATTAATTCAGAGACTCTGGAATCATGAATCTTGACATCCGTCATAAAATCAGAGATATGCGCTATCAGTTTTAGCTGTTTTGCAATTTTGCTCTTGTTCATGAGCCTTTCATACATGATCTCAGTTGCACATTTCTTTCCAGTGGGGTCGTGATACAATTTAATCAATTTTCGAATTGACGCAAGGCTTTGTCTGTGCCAGGGATGATGATCGACCCAAATTATAGACCATCGTCTCGTTTTCAGATACCGAATTGTATCTATGCATAATTGTGATACACTGCCATCATTTATGCCAAGATCAGAAATAATTGCAAGTCCGCCTACAGCCTTCCTTGCTTCACCTTTCAGGTAATCAAACATTCTTTTGAAGTAATCTAGACCGTAATTATAGAAGGAAACATGAGCACCAGGATATTTTATCAGGGCAACTGAAGCAGAATACATGCCATCAATATCGGCTTCATGTGAGCATATTATTACTCGCATTATTCAAAGTGAGTTTGAACTGAATATGTATTTAGTGTCTCATCTTTATCTCAATTTGGCGTCTAATAATCCATGAAAATGATAAATCGTTAACAGTTGCGCTAACGCCGAATTGGCTCAAAGTCATGATGAAAAGAGCTCCAAGAATAATTTTATATTTAATAGATTCTGTCAGATAATACATTACGGGTTATGTACTACTCCATTGAAAAAAGAATATCTGCAAGGACTGTATATCTCATAGTTTTTTACATATCCGCTATTATGATGACCGCTATTACGTTCTATGCGCTGTACCAAAGTATAATTGAATTTGCAGCCACAGGTAAAATAGTGATAGGAGAAATTCTCGTAAGAACAGAATTTCCATTTAAGGGATTTTCAAAGCTAGTTACCTACCTGATGATTGTTTCTGTAGTTTCATGGTACTGCGTTACCAAACTTGGTGGTGACAAAGTCAAGGAAATCTCTCCAGCTCTGCGTTCTATCTTCCAGCTTATCGTGTTAGCGATTGTAGTTATTTCGCTATACGAATTTGTCTATAATTTTGTTGTATGGAGTTCACTAATAACTATCAATGCACTTGGTGGAAGCATAAATTTGGACAGTCTTAGTATCGCCTATCCCAATCCTCAAACCCCTTGGAATTTGGTATTTGCTACCAAGATGTCTCTTGCAGCATTTTTAATATCTTCTCATGGGTTTTATATTATTTCAAAAAAGGGCAAGACGTAGCTCAAAAATACACTAATTATATACGCAATGCAAAGCAAAGCAATGGCACACGTTAAACTTTAGGCAAAGTTATATGCCCGTTTTTTACTCACAGAATATAGTAAGATGGCTTCTACGGACAATTCTAAAAACCAAGTTTCAGCTGAACAAAAAGTTAACGAGATGATTCANCAATCAAAAATTCTTGAAGCTTATATGAATGATATTTTAACAAAAGAATCGACAGTTAATAGACTAATTGCAGAAGCCCATCTGGCTTCTGAGGCAATTCAAGAATTATCGTCTTCAGCGAAGCAGGAAGAATCTCTTGTCCCAATTGGAATTGGTGTTTATCTTAAAGTGTCTGTCCCCGCAGTAACTAATCTTCTAGTTAACGTAGGTTCTGGTGTTACTGTTGAAAAGTCGAAAGAAAACACAAAGAATTATGTGGAGTTAAAAATGAAGGAATTTGAGCTTGCATCAAAACAACTACAATCACAGAAAGAGCAGGTGGCGATGCGTATGAACCAACTCCAAAACGAAATAAATTCTGAAATTCAAAAATCACAGCACCCTCCAGCTTAGTTAGATTCAGGTTGTTCTCCGTTTGTTTGAAAAGTTAAAAAAAATATTCTCTGAAACCGCAAAGACCCTTGGTCAAAAATCAATTTCTAAAAAAGAGATTGACAGTATCTTTGACGAATTGCAGATAAGTCTAATGGAAAATGATGTAGCTCAAGAAATTGTAGACGAGCTGACAACCAATATAAAAAATGAAATACAGAATTTGAAATTGGAACGGTCAGAAGATTCAGAGCAGGTAATAACAACAAAATTATATTCTTTTCTATCCGATTTATTCTTATCAACAAATAACAAGCCAGATATCATTCAATCCATACTGGAGAAGAAGAGATCCAAAGCAGGACCATATTCTATTATCTTTCTTGGTATCAATGGAACAGGAAAGACTACTACCGTTGCAAAATTCTGTAAATTATTGAGAGATCATGGTGTATCGGTCGTGCTGGCAGCTGCAGACACACATAGAGCTGGGGCTATTGAACAGATAACACATCATGGTAACAATCTCAATGTTAAAGTAATCACACAAAGATATGGGGCTGATCCATCTGCTGTCGCAAGGGATGCTTTGGAGCATGCTCGAAAGAATTACATTGACGCTGTACTAATTGATACAGCTGGCAGAATGCAGACTTCTAAGAATCTCATGGAGGAAGTTAGCAAGATAATTCGAGTTATAAAACCTGACATGAAAATATTCATTGGTGATTCCTTAGCAGGTAACGATACTGTTAACCAGGCAAGAGAATTCTTTGAGTACACTAATTACGACGGATCCATATTGACTAAAAGTGATGCTGATTCCAAGGGTGGAGCAGCTATTTCAATTGCTTATTTAACTCGTAAACCGATCTTATATTTAGGAGTAGGACAGGGATATGATGACCTGACTGAATTTGATTACGACGCATTTCTTGATTCAATTTTCAAAGACAGATCATATGAAAAAAGCACCGACAACCTGAAAGAATTAAAAGATAACATTTTCGAACAAGAAACTTTGAACGATGTTCCCAAAACAGAATCACAAACTAATAAGAGTACTCTTGAAACTTTAATTCCTGATACAAATAAGGCTGTCGAACCTGATAAGTTGCTCCCGTCTTCTACAATAGCAGCGACAACTAATCCTACTGAGAATGACAAGGAGTATGGTAGAAGCGAATTTACGAATGTTGGGAAGGAGGAGCCAAATACTAGTAATAACAAGGACAAAATTGAAGATCAATCAGTAAAACAGAAAAATGAAATAAAAGCAAAAAAGGGTTCCTTTTTGAGATTTTTCAAAGAGAAAGATGACAAGCAACACCAAGACCAAGATAATATCAATAAAGTTAAACAAAAAGAAGATGAAGATATAAGAAGAAAAAAAGATAAAGAAACAAGTAAAAAAGTCACTGAAAGCAAAAATGAGGATGAAGTAGTATATTTAACTGATGATGATATAGATGATCTCATTAAATAAGAAATATCTAACCAGCATTGCCGATTTAAGTGAGGAAGAGATCCTCAATCTAATTTCGTATGCAATTGAATTAAAAAAGAATCCTGATCATGGCAACAATAATGTGGAAAAACAATCTTTGGCGGGGAAAACTCTTGCATTGATGTTCGAAAAACCCTCAACTAGAACACGCTTGAGCTTTGAAACTGCAATGTTTCAATTGGGTGGTAATACCATTTATCTGAATTCTAATGATCTTCAGCTATCCAGAGGAGAATCAATCAAAGATACTGCCAAAACCATATCATTGTACGTTGACTGTTTGGTGGCAAGAGTTTATTCCCATGAAACAATAGTCGAATTGGCACAAAATTGTAAAATTCCCGTAATTAACGGATTATCTGATTTGTATCATCCATGCCAGATCCTGGCTGATCTGATGACAATATTGGAATATAAGAAGAGCTTTAGAGGATTAACGCTTTCATGGATAGGTGATGGAAATAATGTTTGTAATGATTTACTAATAGGATGCGCAAAAATGGGACTGAATATCAAAGCTGCAATTCCAGAAGGATACGATCCGCCATTAGAGATACTCAAAATAGTAACACAGGAATCTAAATCAAAGGCTACAGATTTTACTATTCTACGAGATCCAATAGAAGCAGTAAAAAATACCGATATTGTAGTAACAGACACTTTTGTTTCAATCGGGAAGGAAAAAGAAGATGAAAAGAGAAGATCAACTTTTGTTCCAAAATATCAAGTAAACAGCAAACTTATGAGCTACTCAAAGGACGATGCAATTTTTATGCACTGTTTACCTGCAAAAAGGGGTCAAGAAGTAACATCAGATGTGATAGATGGAAGTAAATCTGTTGTTTGGGATGAGGCAGAAAATAGATTGCACGTTCAAAAATCTCTGTTGCAAAGTTTTCTTAGCTGATTTAAAGTACAAAGTAAGAATAAAAGTACACAAAATTATTATTATCACTGTTATAGGACTTATTGGAATTTCAACCATTAGTAGGATGCTGATTAATGTTGTTTTTTACAATAACTCTATTCAAAACTCATTTTTGAAAATAGCCAATGCTAATAGTTTATGATACTCGATATGATACTCGCTAATGTGAAAAGTTAGTCATCGCTCGTGTTTACTGCTATTTTGGATTTGAATGTGTCACTATATGCTTTATTGTGTTTTGTATGTTCTCTTTTACAAGATCTATACTTTCCTTCTTTTTCTGAACATCATTCGAATATCTCTGTAACAGTAACTTGCGTTTTCTTATTATTCTAATCTGTTCTTTTGGATTTGGAGAACCATCAGAATGGCGGACTTTGATAGATCTCTTGGAGTCAATTTCTCTTATTGTTTTGATTAGCTTATCTACAGAGATGTCGGCTTTCACTTTCGACAGAATATCTTTAATATCACTACTTAATAAAGACCTGAAAGGTATCTCGTCGTTGTTTCTTATCGAGAGATTAACTAGCGCTCCAACCAATTTATGAGCGATTCTAAAAGGTACTTTGTATCTTGTAACCAATACTTCGGCAATATCTAGAGATATCGCATAACTTTCATTTGACGCTCTTCTCATTACATCTTTTTTTACTATTAGACATTGAATGATATCATTCATAATATCTAGTGACGAGACTGCTAATTCGACAGAGTTCCAAAATGGAAACTTTGTATCCTGTAAATCCCTGCTATAGCCCGAAGGCAGTGATTTTAGTATCGTCAAAATGGTTGTGAGATTTCCAATCACAATTGCCGTTTTGGACCTTGTTATTTCAAGTGGATCAGGATTCCTCTTCTGTGGCATGGCGCTTGATGTTGAAGTATGTCTATCACTGATTTCTATGAAACCGAACTCTTGGGAGGACCAAATAATAAAGTCTTCGGAAATTCTACTCAACGTTATCATTATTGAAGACATAACTGATACAAGCTCTACCATGAAATCTCTTGAAGATGTTGCGTCTATCGAGTTAGATATTATATTATCAAAACCTAGCAGTTTTGCCGTCATATTTCTATCAATTGGTAAAAGTGATCCTCCCATTGGACCGGCACCTAATGGAGATTGATTTAACCTATCATATAGCGAAAACAATTTATCTATCTCTCGTATAAGGCCATCAGAATATGATAACAGATAGTGAGCAAAGTTTCCAATTTGTGCTTGCTGTAAATGTGTATAAAGAGGCATTATTGAATCTAGATTGTCTTCAGACTTTGCTATTAGTACTTTTATTAAATTAATAAGGTGAACTATGACATTTATTGTATCATCCCTTGCCTTAATTCGAATATCTGTAGCAATCTGATCATTTCGTGATCTGCCTGTCTGAACTTTACCTCCCACATTGATTCCTATCTTTTTTATCAAGTGAGTTTCAAGCGCTTCATGAATATCTTCATATTCTTTTGTGGAAAGTCTTTCCGGATAACGCAATACACTGTCCAATTCTCGTATCAAGCGTGCAACCTCATCCTTGTCTAATATGTGAATCTTGTAAAGCATTATCACATGGACCTTGGTACATAAGATATCATAATAGAGAATCTTGTCATCTATATCAATGGATGAAAGAAAATTTAATGTGCGCTTATCTAGATCTTCTTTGTGCCTCGATCTATACATGGTTAAAACAAACTACTGCTAGACTTATTTATTGATATTTATGACCTAGTTATTTATTTTCACTGCAATTATCTGATTAATTTTAATAAAAAAAATCAATAGTTATATAGTATTAAAATAAATTCATTAGACATATGAGTCAGGAAATTCAGCAATTACGAAAATCAATATTTGATGAGCTTACAAAAATCGTAGATCCTGAAATTGGAGTTTCCATCATGGAACTTGAATTAATTGATAAGGTCGACATTGAAGAAGGGAAAGTAAAAATAGATTTACACTTGACAAGTCCGTTTTGCCCTGCCATATTTGGTTTCAAAATAGCTCAAGACATTCGGGACAATGTCTACAAAATACAGGGTGTTACAGAATCAAAAGTAAATGTGAGTAATCACTTTATGGCTGATGCAATAAACAAACAAGTTAACGAAAGCAAATTAGCTTCAAAATAGTTAGGGTCAAAGAATTTGAAATTTTGAATTGAACTATTAGCTATTTCTATCAATAGCGCTGTCTTCTGTATTTGAATTGTTGTTAATTTCAATTCTTTTTGCCAGGACTTTATCGTTCTTGGATATACCAAGCACGTAGGATCTTAATAGCTGAATCCCTAGAGCAGGGTCTACTCCTTTAGGACATACTTTGCTGCATGAGCCAGCAAAATGACATCGCCATATTCCATGTCTATCATCTACTATATCCAATCTATTCTTGGATTCATCCCTTGTGTCGGCAAAATATCGGTATTGTTGCGCCAAAGCCTGTGGTCCCGGAAATTTCAAATCAGTTCCAACAGTAGGACATGCAGAATAACACAAACCGCATTTTATGCAGTACGAGAACTGTAGATACTTATCCACGTCTTCTGGAGATTGGTAAAATGAAAAAGTACCTTTATTGGTATCAGTTTCTAAATTGTCTTTAGCCTGTAAATAAGGCTGCATGTCTTTATGATGGTTGAAGAATTGTGAAAAATCAGTAACAAGATCTCTTATTATTGGAAAATTTGAAAGGGGTTCGCATTCAATAGTTGATGTTTCCAGTTCAGAGATTTTTGTATAACAGGCTAGTTTTGGTATCCCATTTATTTTCATACCACAGGAACCACATGAGGCCATCCTGCACGAATATCTTATGGCAACGCTAGGATCTATGTAACTTTTTACATATAATAGCGCATCAAGTACGGTAGTCCATTTTTTGTACGGAACTTCAAAAGTGTCATAATGGGACCCAGTTTTCTGTGACCTGTTTTCTCTATATACTTTTAATGTTATCCGCTGCTCATTCACGTTATTATTGTTATTGCTTTTACTGTCGGCCTTATTACTCAATACCTATTATCACAATCCATTTGCCAATATTATTGTTCTAGTCCCGTATGCAATCAGTGCTATCATAGCTGAAATTGTCACAACTGTAACCATGTTTTCCCAGGCCCTGCTTTGTCTAAGCTCTAATAATATTATTCTTACCCCGTTAAAACCATGCACAGAAATTAGGACAAGAATTGACTCTAAAATTAAAACATATACTAAATTCTTGTAATTGGCGATAATGTAATCATATTCAAGACTCAGTTCAAATGGGACTACTAGTCTCATCAAGATGTGAACTGCAACAACAAATATTGCAGCAATACCTGTGATGTAGTGAATTTTCATTATTTGGCTTTCTTTTAATATTGTACGGCTTTCCATGATTGATTGATTACACTCCGAACAAGACGTTAAAGCCATAGTACATTGCCACCGCAGCCAAAATTAATGCTATCCATATTCCGGATTTTTGTCTGTAATTTAGTGATGAAGGGCTGTATGGGTAGTCTGGTCTTCCGGGAGTTCCCAGTCCGATACCCGCATGGGTAAAGATGAGTCGAATACCATTTGCAGAATGAAATGTACTAGCACCAATTACCATAATTAGAAACAGGTGTCCCCATACTGTTTGAGTTAATTCTAAAAATGATTCCCATGCATTTTGGCCATTAACTATAGTACTTGTTTCATACACATGTCCAATAAAGTAGATTAAAAGAAAAACTCCTGTTAACCTCTGAAACCAGTAGGAAATTCGCTCCCAACCATACCTCGAAGGATTAAGCCATCCTCCTATTCCTTCAAAGTTGTTACGAGTCGGCTGTTCTATCTCTTTCATCAGTATTTTCTCTCTGCTGGAATATATCTTGTCAAAGTTACAGGATGCCACGATAAGTGCGGTTCATCTTCGCCTTTAAAGTATGCCAGTGTATGTTTTAGGAAATTAACATCATCTCTATTAGGGTAGTCATTCCTAGAATGTGCACCGCGTGATTCCCTCCTATTCAAAGCTCCAACTATTATTATTTCTCCCACTCTCAATAATGAATCTATCTCCATTACATTAATGAAATTTGTGTTATATTCTTTGGCACTATCATCAACGTGTTTCCATGCTGAATTCCGAAGCTCTCTAACCTTTTTCAAGCCTTCAAGGAGGTTGTTTTCATCCCGGAAAATATAGGCCTTGACGTCCATCATATCTGTAAACTCCTTTCTAATATCATATGGGTTGACCTGGCCTCTTCCACGGAAAATTCCATCAAATATTCTCTTTTCTTCAGATTCAACCTTGTTTTCTGCAACGGTCGTAGTTGTGCCTGCCTCTTTCTCCTTTTCAGCGTAATTTGCAGCCAATTTTCCTGTTATGCTTCCCCATACCAAGCATTCTGAAGTAGAGTTTGCTCCAAGTCTATTTGCCCCGTGCAGGCTATTGCAGGCTGCTTCACCTGCAGACCACAAGCCATTCATTTCAGTTTGACCATCGATGTTAGTGTGAATGCCACCCATCATGTAATGACAAACAGGTCTAATTTCTATAGGCTCACTTATTATATCGACCCCTGAAAATTTGAAACCAATTTCTCTAATGCCAGCTAGCTTTTCTTTTATGCGTTCTTCGCCCAGGTGAGTGAGATCTAACTTTAGACAGTCTACTCCAGTTTCGTGTTTAAATCCCCTGCCATTTTCAATTTCCTTTATCATTGATCTGGAAACGACGTCACGCGGAGCCAGTTCTAGTTTTTCTGGTGCGTAGTTTTTCATGAATCTCTCGCCTATATTATTTATCAAATATCCGCCTTCTCCTCTGGCGCCTTCTGTTATGAGAATACCTGACGGAAGTATTCCTGTAGGGTGAAATTGAACAAATTCCATGTCCTTCAGGGCCAAACCTGCTCTATAACCCATATCCAGACCATCCGGAGTGGAAGAGTACGCATAAGTTGAAAAGCTATAAAGTCTTCCTGCACCACCGGTGGCGATAATTCCAGAATTAGAGTTAAACACATAAAAGTTTCCACTTTTCATCTCTATAGCAGTAACACCGGAAAAGTTATTGTTACCATCATCGAGTATTGATGTGCAAAACCATTCGTTATAAAAATGGATGTTGTCATATTTTAGACACGTATCGTACAGTGTTTGCATTTGATAAAAACCAACTTTGTCTTGCGCGTAGGTAGCCCTTGGGAAAGAATATCCACCAAATTTTCTCTGATCGATTCTGCCATCATCCCTTCTTGACCAGGGCATTCCCCACTTGTCCATTTGGTATATCTCATTTGGTATTTCATGGGCTAGTTTTTCAGCTACGTCCTGATCGCACAGGAAATCACTACCCCTTATGGTATCATATATGTGCGACTCTATATTGTCGCCCTCATCAGAAAATAGGACCGCTGCTGTTCCACCTTCGGCAGAGACCGAATGTGACCGCATAACCTGGACCTTTGAAATTACTCCGATATTCAACTTGTCATTTGTCGTTGCAGCGGAAATAGCGGCACGCAATCCTGCCAGGCCTGTGCCTATGATAAGCATATCGTGAGAAATATGGTCTGTCAAATAACTATTGCAACCTCATCCAATCCTTCCATCCATTATCCTTTACGATGACCTCTATACTCAGCAGTAAATATATTATTCTTTTTTCAGAGGAATAATTACTAATCCAGCTGATATGCCTGAAGATATACTATACTTTAATTGTGAGAGCCTATTTTTCCCAGTCAGATGAGCCTAAATTGCACTGGCAAGGTGCTCCTGACAACCAATACTTCAGACAATGGCATAGCACAAGCTGCCAAGAGGATATTGATTGAAAACGGGATACAAGAATCACAGATAACGTTGGGTCATGATATACAAATCCTGGAAAAAGACGATTTTTATGTTAGCTATGATCCGCCAGATTTGGTCATAAGAATTGTATATGATAAAAAGCCAAATGGTATGATAAAGATGAAGAATATCAAAATGATTAAAATTTAAACCAAAGATTCACAATGTTAAATAAAAAGTAAAAGAAAATTTGAATTACATTTGTCTATACTAACTTATCTAAATATTTGTCAATTTCATTAATACTGTGCTTCTGTTCCTTTAATCCAGATTTTATAGTAACGATGCCTTTCTTGAATTCATCAAGGCTTATGATAATTATAGCAACTGCTTTTTTAAGGGCAGCTTCGTGAAACTGTTTGCTTATTGTTCTGCCGTTTATGTCATAATCAGTAGCATACCCAAGATTTCTTAATTTTGAAACCACTTCAATTGCATGTTTTTTCTCTTCTTTGGAACTATAGGTGACATAAATTAGGGGTCTTTGGGTTGTCTTGTTTGATTTGTCTTTTATGGCCGTCAGAATCCTTTCCACGCCACCTGCGGCACCGGTTGCAAACAAATCCTTTCTACCAAACGCTTCTGTCAATCTATCATATCTGCCGCCACCCACAAGCGATCCAATCTGGGATGATCGATCTTTGGCTTCAAATACAATGCCCGAATAATAATCAAGCCCTCGGACTATCCTAAAATCTACCATCAAGTTGCTTACCTGTCTTGATTTCAAAGAATCTACAAGTTCCACAAGGACTTTGGATGACTCAAATTCACTTACCTTACTGTTTTCTAGCATTTTCTCAGGTGTGCCGCTAAAGGCGACAAATCCAATAAGTTTTCGCAAACTGGCCGAGTCAAGCTTTTGCTTGTATTCTTCAACTATTTGCTCAGTACTTTTTTTGGCAAGTTTATCAATTGCCCTCATCATTTCATTTACAGTACTATTATCTGCAATCCCAAGAGATCTTGTCAAGTATTCTTCTAAAATAGATCTATGGTTTATTGCAATGACAAAATCAATTCCCAATTTTTTCAAGAAGTGTGAAACAAACTCTATAATTTCCGCATCAGCATCTACCTCCGGCGATCCAAATATTTCGATATCCCATTGATGAAAATATCTGTATCTTCCTAACTGTGGTTCGTCATAACGCCAGACACCTCCAAATGATGATAATTTTGCTGGCAGTTTAAGGTCTCTTCGCATGGAAACAAATCTAGACAATCCTATGGTAAGGTCAAAACGTAATGCTATATTTCGTCCACCTTTATCTGAAAAGCTGTAGGTTTCGTCAATTATTGATGGCCCGCTTTTGACCTCAAGAGTGGATAATAATTCCAGCGTTGAAGGCTCTATTTGCTTAAAGTCAAAGATTTCTGCAGTTTCTACGAATTTATCTCTAATATAGGATATATTTCCCAATTCTTCATATTGCAAATCCTTCATCCCTCTCGGAAGGTCTAACTTCACAATCATGAGGATCGTGTGTCATCATTTAGATTTTGCGATTAGTTATAATAATGCAGCAGAAAAACAGACATTGTTGGCTGGAGGTTACAGATATCTTGACCACGTCACGGATGCATATATTGAGGCGTACGGTGACAGCATGGAAGAAGCCTTTTCGTACGCAGCCAAAGGAACAGTCAATGTAATGTTTGAAATTGACGCTATTCGGGGCAAAAGCAATTTAGAATTTGAAGTAGTGGGTCATGACTATTCAGAATTATTATTCAACTGGTTGGAAAGGATACTTTTACTTATTGCAATAGATAACAAAGTAATGTCGAATTTTGAGATAAAAATTACTAAACTTGAATCTAAATATCAACTNACAGCAGTGACAATGACAGAATCANTAGACTTGTCAAAACATGGCTATAGGACCGAAATAAAAGNGGTTACCTACCATGAANTGGAAGTTTTACAAGAAGGAGATTTGAATAAAGTAAGGTTCATCCTTGATTTATAGTGAACCAAAAAGGCACAAAACATTACAACACCAAACATTTTAGAACTCACAATACGTAGTATAGAAATTTTTGTTGTTGCCTTACAAGATTTAAATATCAATTCAGATGATAAATTGTAACAATGAGTTCTGATTCTAATAAGCCTACGCTTGTTGAATTGTCCGAAAAAAACTTTGACGAAGTAATAGGGGGTAATAAGCCCGTACTGGTAGATTTTTGGGCAACATGGTGTGGACCATGTCAGTTCATGCTTCCAATATTTGACAAGCTTGCCAAAAAGTATGAAGAGAAAGTTATTTTTGGAAGACTGAATGTTGATGACAACCAGGGAGTGGCAATGAGGTTTGACGTCTACGCGATTCCTACATTCATTGTATTTATGAATGGAAAGCTAGTCGAAAAAGCAGTTGGCGCTGTTGGCGAGAAGGGGCTAGAAGGTTTACTAGAAAAGTACCAGTAACAAAAATTTGAATCTTTATTTCACATATATCCAAACGCAGGATCTGATTCACGTTTTTTTGATAGTATAAAATTAAAAATTTCCTGCTCCTCTTCGCTAAGTTTGTCTGAAAATCTTTCCAGCAGTATTCGTGCTTGTCTGCTGTTAAGGTCTGTATAAAAAACATCGCCTTCATTTATCTGTCTGCCAATCGTTGGTTCCTTTATGGAAAGAGCCACCTGTGTTCCTCTATCGGCGATTTCTAGGTTTTTGCCTTCATTTTGTATTTGATGTACCACACCAATTTTCTTACCATCTTCATTCATTACAGTAATCTTTTGCCTTAATTTGCCGACTAATATCTCGGCACCAAATACTGCGGGGTTGTTTCTTCTGAAAACATAACCCTTCATGAATTGAAATTTGCAGATAGGGGGTATTTCATTAAAAATAATTGAATCTTCGTGAACTTTTTCATAATCTACCCATTCAGAGTAACTTCTAACTAAATTGTAGATTATTTTTTCGTTAAATATTTTTATTTTCCTTTCAAAGGCTTCCTTTTCTGCATCTTCAAAAACCTTTACATTGAATCCAAGAACCACTCCTAGGTAACGATCTTTCTCTCTAACAGCAGAGGCTGAAAGGATGTCCCTGCGAGTAATAGTCCCCAGATCAGCGGATCTTATTGGTATGTTTTCCTTTTTCAAAAGTTCAGTAATAGCTTCAATTGATCCTATGGTATCGCATCGCAAAATTAACCCGTTGGATTCTGTTTGTATTATTGCTGATCTAATCTCGGATTCTATACTTATTCTTAATTTTTCTTCGTCCTCAGGCCTTTTAACAACATAGAGTGGACTTCCAGCAAGTACACCTTCAAGGTCGGGCGAAGTTACCTTCAGGCCTGCAGCAGCAGTAACTTTATCAACATGTCTAAATTTATCCCTGGGATCTCTCATTTCATCCAGTGGTTTTGGAAGTAGTAACGCCTTGATTTTGGTGGTGGTAACAGTATCTTTTTTACCGACAACAATTCTGTCTCCTTGCTTTAGAGTACCGTCTAAAAGTATAATATTTGCTGACGGTCCCAGTCCTATTTCGTCATTAACTTCAAGCACAATACCCCTTGTTTCCGTTTCATGTCGCGCCAGCCTTTTAGACAAGTATTGTTGAGTCAACCCCACCAGTACTGCCAGTAGTTCTGGTATTCCAGTTCCTCTTACGGCACTTACAGGAACAATTGCCAGTTCCTTTGTAAAATCTTTAACGCGCCAGAATGCCTCAGAATTATATCCTAATCGGGAAAGGGCACCAACAACAGTGTAAATTTTTTCATCTAGAAATGACACAATGGAGGTATCTTGAATCTTTAATTGTTCTGCAATCAGGATCGAATCATTTTTCTTCCAGCCTGATATTTGATCTATCTTATTGAGGGCTATGACAAATGGGACCTTTCTCTTTTTTAATATATCCAAACTTTCAATCGTTTGCGCCTCGAGTCCTTTGTTAACATCCATTACTACTATGGCAATATCCGCCGCTGAACCACCCCTCATGCGGAGATTTGCAAAGACTTCATGACCGGGAGTATCTATTACGAGTAAGCCTGGAACGGGATTGTCTGATTTGGACAGCTGGTCAAATAACTTGCCTGTAATATCTTTGATTGTTTCAATCGGGAAATAGCTTGCGCCAATGTGTTGGGTTATTCCGCCCTCTTCTCTGGATTGTACAGCCGTTCCACGAATTTTGTCAAGTAAGGAGGTTTTACCGGAGTCTACGTGACCTAATACAACTACAACAGGTTGGCGGAGTTCCACTTAATTAAAAATGATTTTAGACTCTTTTATGAAGCTTTCAGCCGAATCGGAGGCATGTATTATATTATCAGTAATTCCAAGTCCAAAATCACCCCTGATTGTCCCCGGTTGGGCTTCTGTAGACTTGGTGTTTCCAACCATTAACCTTATTGTTGAAATTGCATTGTTTCCTTCCAAAATACATCCGACTGTTTTACCAGAACATATGAATGAAACTAGCTCGTTGAAAAAATGCTTGTCTTTATGAGCATCGTAGAATTTGCGAGCCGTATCTGTATCAAACTGAAAGGACCTAAGATGCACTATCTGAAAGCCCTTCTCTTCAAATCTGGAAATAATTTTTCCAACAAGACCATTCTTGAAGCCATCAGGTTTTACCACAATGAGGGTTTGCTCTAAATTAGACATTTCCTAGCTCTTATTTTTTGACCTTAATTCCACCCTTAACGTACTTTCGAGTCCATTTCAGTTTTCTTGGATCTCGTTTTAACTTCATGTTCTTTTTACATTTAGGTGAACATGTCCACTGAATAGAACCATCATTTTTTACTGACATCATTCCTGCATCAGTAGGAATATGTTTTCCACAAAAGAAACAATTTCGGAGAGACGCTGCTGCTTTGCTCAAATAATATCACTACTTTATCTTTCTTGCCTCTCTTTCAGTTTCTCTCAACATCAGGATGTCTTTCATCCTAACTGAGCCTTTAACATTTCTTGTGAGAATTCGACCCTTGTCCTTTCCTTCTAGAACCTTTACTCTAACTTGGATTACTTCTCCTGCTATCCCGGTTCTGCCCACTATTTGAATAACTTCTGCTGGAGTTACCCTTACTTCTGCAGCTTTACTCACTAGTAAAATCACTCCTTCTTTTCTTTAATACTTGAAAGTGTTCCAATTACTTGGTCAACAATATGCTGACCTTCTCCTGCATCAATTATAGTTGCTGCAGCAGAGCCAACTTCAATTCCAAGTGATTCACCTAATTGTTGTTTGCTTGGTACAAAGATGTAGGGAGTATTCCTTTCATCGCAAATAATAGGAATGTGAGCAACAACTTCTGGAGGCTGGACGTCTTCTGCTATTACCACCAATTTGCCTATTCCTCTTTCTATCGCCTTTGTAGTTTCATTAGTCCCTTTTCTAACACTTCCGCTCTGTTTGGCTACTCTGACCGCTTCATAGACAGCACTTACGAGATCTTTTGGAGTTTCAAATTTTACATAAAAAGGTTTACTCATTTTATAATTCATCACCCATTGGGATCATCTTTAATCTACTCAATAGATGTGGAGGCGTATTAAAAATGTTGCCGAGCAAATATTATTTTCCACCTAGCGTGTCGTTAACAAGCCGCGTGTATTCGTTAACTTTGGATTTTATCAATAATTCATCAGTTGATTCTCCATACATTCTAATCAAGGGTTCAGTACCGCTGGCACGGAGCATTAACCAACTTTCTTCATCAAACCAAATCTTGATGCCATCAAGTGTTTCTATCTTCATAGGACTGCCATGAGTCTTTGCATTTTCTATCACTTTTTGAACCACTGCCATATCAGAACAATGAAACTTTGATTTGTGCTGGTAGGCCATGGGAAGAGAGGATAGCAATTCTGAGAGCGTTTTTTCTTGTGATGCCATTAGATCCAGCATTAGTGCTGTTGTCAGGGCACCATCTCTAACCTGATTTAAAATTCCGTACATGAAACCTCCGTTTTCCTCCATGCCAATAATGGCGTTTTGTTTTACCATTTCGCGAGAAACTTCAACACTACCTACCTTTGTGTGAATAACGCTAGAGCCATTATCCTGCGCAATTTTTGTCAATATGTTAGTTGTGTTTATCGGGCAAACTATTTTGGCTCCCTTGTGTTTTTCAGAAATCAAGTATCTGGCCAATAATGTTCCGGTCTTATCACCCCAGTGAATACACCCCTTTTCGTCGCAGAAGATGGATCTATCTCCATCACCATCATAAGCAGCGCCAATATCGGAATTGGTTTCTTTTGAAATAGTACACAGCAAATTGAGGTTAGAAGGTGTTGGCTCTGATCCTCTACCTGGAAAATTCCCATCAACAGTTCCGTTAAGAGTTATTACCGTACATCCAAGTCGTTTTGCAAGTATTGGAGCAACCAGTGCCTGAACACCATTTCCCAAATCCATTGTTATTTTGAATTTGCGTTGCTTGATTCTGTCCGTATCGACTAGTTTCAGGACATCATCAATGTATCTTTCAATTATCATTTCTTCTTTGAAATTGTCCCCTATCTTTGTAGAACTAAAGAACGCCTTGTTCCTAAAAATCTGTTCCACCACAGTCTCATCATCTCTTGAAAGCTCAACTCCATCTTTTGCAATAGGTTTTACACCATTATACTCTGGAGGGTTGTGGGAAGCAGTAATCATGATTCCGCCTTGAAAATGATTCATTTTTGTCGCATATTGAAGACACGGTGTAGGCAAAAGGCCGGCATCAACCGTGTTTATACCATTTGAATTAAGGACCGCGATAACAATATTGAACATGATATTGTTTGAATTACGGCCATCTCTACCGACAAGGATTGAACCTTCCTTGTAGTAAGAAGCCAGTGCATGCATTACATCGACCAAGAAATCTAGAGAGAGATCTTTTCCGAATACTCCTCTGATTCCGTTGGTGCCAAATAATGGCATATTCCTGTTCATCATAACTAAACACCAATATATTCTAAATAATAGTTAAATTTGGCCGAATAACTTTCAATAGGCAGACCTCGATGCGGGGGTTGCCAAGCTAGGTCAACGGCGCAGGTCTCGCTAATTGCGAGTGCGAAGCTTAGAATGGATGTCATTCAATTCCTAGATCCCTGTTCCTTAGGGATTCGTGGGTTCAAATCCCACCCCCCGCACACAATTAAGGACCATTACTAGCAGTTGCTATTAGTCAAACTGACTTCAGATTTAGAAAAAAGAGTAATTCACAGATTGAATTGGATTCTACTGTACGCTACATAATTTCTTGTGTCTTTCATCGTGAAAATGAATTTCACAAAAATCTGCATTACATGTATAACAATGCCAGCCTGATAGCGTATAGCATACTGAGCATTTTCGTGTAGGATTATTATAATCAAAATCCTTTCTTGATTTTTTGAATATTTTTTGTCTTGCTTCAGGACTCATATCTTGCAAACCAAATTGAAAAGATCACTAAAGGAGAACATGTCATTGCTAGTCTATTAGGTATGAATGTAAATGCACCAAATGTGTATTTATCATCACTTTAGAATTGGTTTTAACTTATTTAAGTATTAGTGTTGATGCTTAATTTTTAGAATCCTTTAATTTTGAGGTCTTTCTTTAATCCATTTTAATAATGAACAGAAATGACAGACTCGTAATTGAGGTAACAGTAGTTGGCAAAGACAGAAAAGGTGTAGTTGCAGATGTAACTAACTTTATTTTCAAAAATGATGGAAACATTGAGCAGATAAATCAAAGCGTAATCAACGGACTGTTTGGTATGCAACTGGAGGCTTCATTTCAACAACGAGAATTCAGAAAAGAAGCTTTTGATACAGAGCTGAAGTCTCTCGCAAAAAAATTAAAAATGGAGGTAAAAGTCCATTATGAAGAGCCTAAAAGATTAAAGAATATTGCGATTTTTGTTAGCAAAGAAAGCCACTGCCTCATTAAATTGCTCGATGCAAAGGCGGCGGGGAAAATAAGTGCAAATATTGTTGTAATCGTGGGAAGCGAAAAGACGACCAATTCTATCGCAGAAAAGTACCAAATTCCATTTTATAACATCGTGCATTCCCAGCAGACTGATGCGGAGATTGAAATTTTGGAGATAATGGATCGTTTTAATGTAGATTTGATAGTTCTAGGAAGATACATGCGTATATTGACGCCTAATTTTGTTTGGAGATATCCTGATAGGATTATTAATATTCATCCATCACTGTTGCCTGCTTTTCCTGGTGCATATGCATACGTTCAGGCGTATGAAAGAGGAGCAAAAATCGTTGGCTGCACAGCCCATTTTGTTACAGAAGACCTTGACCAGGGACCTATTATTTGTCAGGAATCATTTAGAGTTAGACAAAGAGACACCGTAGAGTCAATCAAAAGAAGGGGGCAGAAACTAGAAGCAGTAACATTGCTAGAAGCAGTAACATTATACTTGGAAAACCGTATCCAAGTAAATTGGGGACGGGTTGTGGTTAAGAACACGAAATGAAACTAGGCAACCTATGCAGACACCACAGCTCAAACGTAAATTGTTTTGATTAGTTTAATAACTCAGTTGGACATTTCTACTGTTATTGTCAATATTCAACCTCAGTTTCAGCGAGATAAAAAACAAAAAAAGGAGAGCAATAATCCCGCTGGGTTCTATAGAGCAGCATGGGCCACACCTTCCGATAACTACTGATATATTGATTGCAGAATATCTGGCGAACCAAATCTCAAAAAAAATTCCAGCTCATGTTCTACCCGGTATTCCTTACGGGGTATCATATGAACACAAATCATTTTTCAACATTTCAATAAATAACGATTTGCTATCAGATCTCTTGACTCAGATTTGTGTTTCATTGGCAGAAAATGGCTTTAGATCTGTAATCATATTAAATGGACACCATGGAAACATGGGAGTATTACAATACGTTCCTCAAAAGGTAGCAAACAAGAATCCAAATTTGAGTGTATTTGGTATTAACTATTGGAATTTGATAGAAAGGGAATTTGATCATGCAGGTTTTGTTGAAACTTCATTAATGCTGTCTATAAATCCACAGCTGGTCCAGATGCATAAAGCCAAGCGCGGATATTCGGATACAAAAAGATTGCATGCTACATATTCTATATTCCTAAATAATCCATCGTCATTTAAGATTACAAAAAATGGTATTTGGGGTGATCCTACTAAGGCAAATAGGCAGGATGGCAGAAAAATAATGTCCATAGCAATTAAGAATATTATTAGGACGATAAAGGAGCTGGATGAACTGAGTAGATGATCTGATATTGATACTGATTTGTTTTGAATTTAGAATTTTTTATTGAATATTAGTTAATAGGAATTGAATTAGAGCTAGTGATTCATACAATGTCATTTCAAGACAGATATCAAAATTATTATTAACTTTAATATAGACCTTCATTAAGGAATACCATAGGTAGTGAAATAGATGTCCGTTGACATGGCTGTAAAAGTACTTGATGAGAGCTTGGGTAAAATAGTTCTGATAAAACTAAAAGGAAGTAAAGTAATTCGTGGGAACCTGCATGGT
>Ga0065707_10082124_pt1 | contig 21315 bp, 18 predicted proteins | sample SwiRhicommuniRL3_FD_59094 | JGI IMG/M metagenome (GOLD analysis project Ga0065707, IMG submission 59094) | Switchgrass rhizosphere bacterial communities from Rose Lake, Michigan, USA - RL3 v2 (version 2) | ecosystem: Host-associated > Plants > Roots > Rhizosphere > Soil | place: East Lansing...
GATCAGTTCATCGGGCTCGATCGGCTGCGTGAGATATGAATCTGCGCCACCCTCGAGGCCGCGCGTACGATCGGCGCCGCTGGTGAAAGTAGCAGACGTCTGCAATACGAAAACATGCGGCCAGCGCTTCTTGATCTGACCCGACACCTCGATGCCGCTCATGTCGGGAAGCTTGACGTCGAGCAGGACGACCGATGGTTGCATGTCCTGCGTCTTGCGCAACGCTTCGTATCCAGTGACTGCTTCTTCCACCGTGAAGCCGGCGTGGCGCAAGGTGCGTGTCTTCGCGTAGCGCGGCGCATCTTCGTCGTCTACATTCAGGATGAGGGAGTCGCGGGTGGTCACGATTGAATCCTCAGTTCCCGAGGAGCCGCTGCAGCAGCCCAGTCACACGATCCCGCGACAATGCCTGTTTGGGGAGGATAGGAATCCCTTCGGGAAGTTTCGCCGTCAGTTGCGCATCGATGTGCAGCGAGGTCGAAACGATGACCGGCAATGCATTCGTTGCCGCATCGCTGCGCAGGATCTGCAGCACTTCCATCCCGCTCACCCGCGGCATCTGCAGGTCGAGGATGACGAGGTCGGGTGGACTGTCGTGAATGCGATCCAGGCCATGTTGTCCATCCGTGGCTTCGAGCACGTCGTAGCGCTGCTGCTCGTTGAGGATCTGTCGCAGCACGTAGCGGAAGGTTTCGTCGTCGTCGACGATCAGGATGCGTTTGCGGCCGGCCGCTGCGGGCTCGGCTGCAGACTCGGCCTGAGATACGCTGAGTTGCGCCGGGATGGCGAGATAAAACGTCGATCCTTGGCCGGGTTCGCTTTCGAGCCAGACTTCGCCGCCCAGCAATTCCGCCAGCTGTCGCGACAAGGGCAGGCCGAGGCCGGTGCCGTGCTTGCCACGTTGCAACTGGCCGTCGACCTGCGAGAACTCTTCGAAGACGCGTTCGTGATCGGCCGCGGCGATGCCGACGCCGGTATCGCGAACCGCGAACACCACGCGATTCGCTTGCGATTCGAAATGCCCCGACACGTGTACTTCGCCGCGCTCGGTGAATTTCAACGCGTTCGAAATGAAGTTGCGCAGCACCTGGGCAACCTTGCCTTCGTCGGTCAACAGTTCCGGCAGGTCGTCGGCGGATTCGAAGATGAGGTCGACATCCGGACTGCGAGGCAGCGGCTTCAGCGCCCCGCGTAGCGTTCCGAACAGCTCGTTCACCGTGAAGCGTCCGTTCTTGAGTTCCACTTTGCCGGCTTCGACCTTCGCCAGGTCCAGCAGGTCGTTCACCAGCTCCAGCAGATCCTGCGCCGATTTACGGATGTAGCCGACCTGACGCGCCTGCTCCGTGTTGAGTTGTCCATCGACGCCGTCGAGCAGCAGGCGGCTCAGCGCCAGCATCGAATTCAGCGGCGTGCGGAATTCGTGACTCATGTTGGACAGGAAGCGGGATTTGATTTCGCTCGCCTGCCGCAGCTGTTCGGCGCGTGCATCCAGTTCGGCGTACAACGCCACCACGCCGCGATTGGTGTCGCCCAATTCGCGATTGAGCTGGTCGGCTTCATCCTGCCGGCGGCGGATTTCCTCGAGACTCTGCAACAGTTCGCGATTCTGTTCGTGCAGTACCAGCAGGGTATCGGTCGCGCGTTCCGCACTCAAGGCGGAGACGATCGTGCCCAACGAATCACGCGTGATACGCGGCGCCCGCGCAGGCAAGCTGTGCCCCAATTCCACCTGCGTGCCCATGGCGCCTGTCTTGATGTCGAAGAGGTCGAGCAGACGCCGTGCGCCGCGGATGCCCAGGCCCATGCCGGCGACCGAACGGTAACGGCCTTCGAGCACGGCATCCAGGTCGTCGATGCCCTTGCCCTGGTCGACTATCGCGATCAAGAGCATCTGCGGAGTCGCCGTTTCGTCGAGTGAAAACGTCACCCGGCCGCCGCCGCCATAGCTGTAGGCGTTGCGGGCAATTTCCGACACGGCAGTCGCGATGCGAGTCTGGTCCTGGCGTTCGAACTGCAGCAACTCTGCGAGTCGGTGCGCACGCTGCCGCACTGAAACGATGTCAGGTTCATGCTGGAGCTGCATCGTGACGATGGGCCAGCTCATGCAGCTTGCTTCCTGCGTGCGACCAGCACCGTGACGTCATCGCGTCCACGCGAGAAATCCCGATACAGGACTGCCGCGATCAGCGTCGGATGCATGCGGGCCAGTCCGGGATAGCGATCGAGCGACCAGCTCGATGCCAGTCCATCCGAATGCATCACGACTACGCCGTCGGACCACGCGTAATCGAAGGCAAGGATCTTGCGTGCGTTGTGTCCCGCTGTGCCGTTGAGCGAGACCATGCGGCGCGTGCCGTCGGCTGAATAGATCACGCCGGCAATGTTGCCTATGCCACCGTAGTAAATGCGATTGCGCTTCTCATCGAGGCGTGCGATTGCGATGGCGGCCCCGCGAGTGGGACGCAAGCCGTTATGCAGGTATTCGAGCTGTTCGGCAATCGGACGAGTCCGGTGGCTGCGAAACAGGCGCAACGCTTCGTTGGCGGCGATGGCCGCTTCGGGTCCGTGCCCCAGCCCATCGGCGACCAGCAGGCCCAGTTCTGCGTCGGTTTCGATGGCCACGCAGTTGTCGCCGCTCACCTCTTCGCCGCGCATGGGAACGCTGATCCAGCCGTGCGCTGGAAAGAGATCGCCGGAAGGCTGGCCTTGGGCGGTGATCCGCACCAGCAGCGCGGTGCCCAGGTCCGGCCAGGTGGCGATTTCGACTTGCTGCGATTGCCGTCGGATCGCACCCAGGCCATGGCCGGCGGTGCCGGCGCTCGAATAGCCGTCCTCGAAGGAGCGGGACAGGTTGCCGATACCGCGGCCTTTATCGAGAGCGATGAGCTGCACGCCGCCGGCAGGGCCTGCGTCGTAGTCCGAAATCAGCAGTTCGCCGCCACCACCGTGCTTGACGATGTTGGTCGCCAGTTCCGTCGCCACCAGCGCCACGCGACCGGCGTTGGTCTCGTCGAAGCCAAGATTGATCGCCATCTGCGTGGCCACCTGCCTGGATTCGGCAATCTGGCTGCTCTCGGTGACAATGACGGCCTGCATCTATTTCCAGCGCGCGATCGTTACGCGAGTTCCCACACCGACGGTGGATTCCACGAAAAATTCGTTGGAGAGCCGTTTCGCGCCGCTCAGGCCGAGGCCCAGGCCATTGCCGGTCGTGTAACCGTCCTTGAGGGCCAGCTGCAGGTCGGGGATGCCCGGCCCATGGTCCTCGAATACCAGTCGGACGCCACGCTTCATGCCATCGTCGATGAGCGTCAGCGTGACCACGCCACCGCCGCCGTAATCGAGCGTATTGCGCGCCAGTTCGCTGGCTGCGGTGACGACTTTGGTTTGATCCACGAGGCCCAGCCCGGCCTGCACGGCGCGAGCCCTGACCTGCTGGCGAACGATCACGACATCGTCCGAAGTCCTGATGGGCAGCGTCTCAGGAGGCGATGTCGTCATCCGCACCGCGCTCCAGGACATGGTGATGGCGCTGAATGAGCGCCATGCCGCGCTCGACGTTGAGCGCGGTCTTTACTCCTGCGAGCGACAAGCCCAGTTCGACGAGGGTGATCGCCACGGCCGGGCGCATGCCGACCACGACGGTCTCGGCATCGAGCACCCGCGAGACCGCGGCGATGTTGTCCAGCATGCGGCCGATGAAGCTGTCGACGATTTCCAGTGCCGAGATATCGATCAGCACGCCATGGGCGTTGTGCTTGACGATCTTGTTGGTGAGATCGTCCTCCAGCGCCGTTGCCAGGCGGTCGTGCATGTCCACCTGGATCGTGACCAGCAGGGCATCGCCCAGCTTGAGGATCGGAATACGGTCCATCTCAGGAGTTCTGTGCGGCGGTCTTGACCGTCACCACCGCCTTGCTCATGCGCTTCAGCGCCACCGCAAATGCGTCCGCCAGCGTGGCCTTCGAGATCACGTTGAGCTCCACGCCCAGGTGCACCATGGTCTGTGCGATCTGTGGGCGGATGCCGCTGACGATACAGTCCGCACCCATCAGCCGCGCTGCGGCGACGGTCTTGAGCAAGTGCTGCGCCGTCAGGGTGTCGACGGTAGGTACCCCGGTGATATCGATGATCGCGATCTCGGCCGCCTGGTCGACGATGGTCTGCAGCAGGTTTTCCATCACGACCTGGGTGCGTTCGCTGTCGAGCGTACCGATCAGGGGCAGTGCGAGAATCCCCTCCCACAGCTTGACCACCGGCGTGGACAGCTCGGAGATTTCGCGTTGCTGGCGGATGATCACCTGCTCGCGGCTCTTCTGGTATACCTCCATGGTGAAGAGCCCGAGGTCGTCGAGGGCCAGTGTCAGCTGCCGAATGAACTGGGTCACTTCGGCCGCACCGAACTTGCCGGAGCGATTGATGGCGCTGAACAACGGCTCCTTCAGCGAAAAGATGAAACTGGCCGTTTCTTTCGGCGAGAATCCCTGCGTGGCCCGCGAGCGCGAGATCTCACCGAGGTTGTCGCGAACGCCGCTGTAGACGGCAGAATTCGTGTCGGTGTCGCCGTCTGTCAGGGCGACACGGAACAGCTTGAGGAAGGTGCCGCACTGGGTACGCAGCTCGGCTTCCCGGATCCGGCCGGACTCCAGGCTGCCGGCGGCGGTCAGGAGCTGCAGCCAATCTTTCAGGATGGTCGTTTCCTGTTCGCTGATCAGCTGTGCAAGCGCGGCTAAGGGGCTGCGTGCCATCGGGTTCTCCGTCGGTGTATTGTTCAGGAATGGCCTGGCCACAGCCCGGCGCCCGGATCATTCACCTGGGCGAACCCGCTGGCGGTGCAGGCGTCGGTCCGAACTTTCTATGGATATGGAGGGTTCGTTCGAGTGACTGTCCGCGCGGGCACAGGAAATTGCGCGTGCGGCTGCAACGTTCGCGGTAAAAATTTTGTTCCAATAAGGTTCAGGAATCTTTCAGCGGCCCGGCGTTAACAAGGTCGGGCTAAACAGGGACAGGCAACCAGGACGGTCACGGCAGACCGAGGCTTTCCGGAACTTCGCCCAGCCAATCGGCATTGGCTCGCGGATGACCGGCGCATCCTCGGCACCGGCAACAGCGGAAATACACATGCACACGGATTCACCTACACCTCCCCGCAGGCCCGCCCTGCGGCGCTCTGCTCAATTGTCCGAAGGTTCGCCCCGCGTTCTGCTACTCACTTCGGGCCTGGGATTCGGCCACGTCCGTGCCGCCCAGGCGATCGAGGCTGCGCTGATCCAGCAATCGGTGCCGGTCACTACCCTGGACCTGTGGTCGACCATGAACCCGGGTGTCGCGGCGATCTGCCATCACACCTATCTGCGGCTGGTACAGGAATATCCGCAGCTGTATGAACGGCTCTACCAGCTCGACGAAAAGACCTGGCGCCAGATCCTCGAAAGCGAGGAGGGGCCGCCTGCGGCGGTGCTCGAAGTGCTCGAGTTGATCTCGAACATCGCAGCCAGTGCCGAGGCGCCCGCCATCAGCAGCCTGCGCTATTCGTCGGATCGGTTGTTGCTGCCATTGCTTTGCGCGGTGCTGCCTTTCGAGACGGCCAGCCTCGCCGGCAACGGCGTCCGGGCCCGGCTGGCGCTGATGAAGTGGACCTGGCTGCGGTTGATCAAACGCATCGAAGGACTCATCAAGGCGGCGCGCCCCGATGTCATCGTCTGCACACAGATGATCCCGGCGGCCATGGTGTCGTGGCTCAAATCGCGCCGTCGCCTGCAATCTCCGGCGATCGGAGTACTCACCGACTTTGGCACGCACGATTTCTGGATCCAGCCGGGCATCGATCGCTATTGCGTCGCCCATGAATCGCTGGCGGCTAGATTCGGAATGCGTGGCCGCGACCGCGATGTCGTTGCGACCGGTGTGCCATTGATGCCGGGATTCACCGCGCCCCTGGCCCAGGTCGAAGCCAGGCGGCAACTCTCGCTGCCCGAGCATGGCCCCATCGTGCTGGTGCTCGGCGGCGGCTTGGGATTGAGCGTCGACAGCATTACGGCGCAACTGCTGTCGCGGCCTCTCAATGCTCAGCTCATCATCGTTCCCGGCCGCAACCGCGAGGCGCAGGCGAATCTGGAAGCATTGCGCGATCGGTATCCCGATCGCGTGCGGGTGTTTGGATGGACCGAGCGTATGGATTTGCACATGCGGGCAGCGGACATCGTCGTCGGCAAGCCCGGCGGAATCAGCGTTGCCGAAGCGCTGGCTTGCGGCCGGCCTTTGTTCGCGACGCGCTCGCTGGGAGGCCAGGAAGGCTTCAATGTGAATTTCCTCGAAGGCCACGGCGTCGGTGCGTTGGTCGACGACGCCGAACTAGTCAATCGCATCCAGTCGCTGGTCGATCATCCGCAATTGCTCGCGGAAGTGCAGGCGCGTGCCTGGGCATTGGGCAATCGACAGGGATCGAAGCGGATCGCCGACCTGGTGCTCGACCTGTCGTGGGCGAAGCAGGCGCTGCCGGCGAACGCACGGGAACATTGATGGCACGTCGATGAGAATCCGCTGGAGAGTGCACCTATGAACGGCGGCCGCGACCTGGTGCGTCGGATCATGAGCCGCGTCGATGCTTGGTACTACCGCAAGCATCAGCTGCGCGCCGTCGGACCGGCTTTGCACATTGGCTGCTCGCGCTATCGCGGACCGGATATGGAGTTCGCCGACGGTACGGTGCTGCGCGACAACGAAATGATCGGCATGCTGCATTTCAACAATGCGAGCCTGTCATCGCTGGGCGAAGGATCGGTGCATCGCGCCGGCTTCCGGTTCGCCCGCATGATGCGTCAATCGCTGCGCATGCTGGCGGAGAATTCGCAGAACGATCCGGAGCTGCGTGACATCCGCGTCTACTATGGAGTCACCTGGCTGCCGGATCACGGTAACGTGGTGGGCTTCGTGAGCAAGCCACTGCCGCCGACATTGCGCAACCGGTGGATCAAAGCGTATCTGCGCTTGCTGATGTGGACCTTCGCCCCGAAGACGAAGGCGAGACAGCAGGCCGACGTGCAGCCGAGAGCGTATTGGCTGACGCGGGGAACGCTGGCGCAGAACGTCGGCAAGTTGAAGTCCGGGGACACTGCTCGCGGCAGCGTGCTGGGTCCCCATTCTTCATCCGGATGAAGAATAGGGACACGCACCTTGCGCTCCGCCACAGGAGCATGTCCCTGGAGATCAGCCGATTACTTGCGCCTCGCGCAATTCCGCCAGTTGCGCCTGCGTCATCCCCAACAGCTGCTTCAATACTTCGTCGGTGTGCTGGCCCAGAGCCGGACCTGCTGAATCCGTGCGCCCCGGCGTTGCCGACAGCTTCGGTGTGATCGCCGGAATCTTCAGCGTGCCGCGGCCGATCTCCACGGTCTCGAACAGCTCTCGAGCCTGGTAGTGCGGATCGGTAAACATGTCCGCGACGCTGTAGATCGATCCGCCCGGCACCGAAATCTTATCCAGGGTTGCCAGCACCAGCGTCGAGTCGTTGGCGCGTGTCCATGCAGCGATGACCGCGTCTATTTCCGCTTCATGCTCGACGCGACCCGCGTTGTCGGCGACTCGCGGATCGACGGCGAGATCGTCGCGGCCGATCGCCCGCATCAAGCGTTGGAACAGCGAGTCGCCGTTCGCTCCGATCACTACATGCTTGCCGTCGGCGCAGAGATAAGTATTCGATGGCACGATGCCCGTGAGCGTCGAACCGGACGGGCCACGTACGACACCGGCGCCATCGTATTCCGGCACGACGCCTTCGAGCATGTTGAACACGGATTCGAAGATGGAGGCATCGACCACTTGGCCGTCGCTGCGCGATCGCAGCTTTGCAACCAGGGCGAGCAGCACGCCCATCGCGGCGTGCATGCCGGCAAGTGTGTCGCCGAGCGACAGGTTCGGCCGCACCGGCGGGCGATCGGCGAATCCGTTGAGATGGCGCAGTCCACCCATCGCTTCGCAGACCGAAGCGAAGCCGGGCTTCTCGGCATAAGGTCCGCTTTGCCCATAGCCAGACACTCGCGCGTAGATCAGGTCGGGACGCTCAGCCTGCAACTGCTTGGGTCCCAGGCCCCACTTCTCCATGGTGCCGGGCTTGAAGTTCTCGATAATCACGTCGCATTTGCCGGCGAGTTCGCGCACCAGCTCGCGTCCACGCTCGGCCTGCAGATCGATCGTCACCGATTTCTTGTTGCGCGCCAAGCTGTACCACCACAACGAAGTGCCGTCGCGCAGTACCCGCCACTTGCGCAAGGGATCGCCGCCTCGCGGTTCGATCTTGATCACCTCGGCGCCGAAATAGGCAAGCAGGCAAGCTGCGAACGGACCGGCCAACAGTTGCCCGACTTCCAGGATGCGGATGCCGTCCAGGGGTCGTGCCAAGGATCGTGCCGTAGTGGTGGGTGACATGGCGTCGATTGTACGGAACTGTCCTGCGAGTGCCGAGTTCTGGATTTGAGCGGTGCGTCCGATCCGCTCGCTTGGTCAATCGGGCGTCGGAGATCGATGCATCGTGCCGCAGCAAGTCTTTTCGCCCGAGTTTGCGCCTGGGGCAGTCCCCATCAAGAGCGGCGCACGCTGGATCGGCTGGGTGGCGTTCGTCCTGATCATCGGGCTCTTGTGGGTCGCGAAAGCGGTGCTGCTGCCGTTGGCATTGGGAATCGTTCTCGCGTTCCTGTTGACACCGCTGGTGCGGCTGTTCGACCGGCTGCATTTCCCACGACTCATCGGCGTATTTCTCACCATGATGCTCGCACTCGGTGTCGTGGGCGGTGTGGGTTACGTGATCTGGAACCAGTTCGCCGACCTGTCTGCGCAGGCGCCGCGCTACGCATCTTCGATGCGGCAGAAAGTGGCGGATGCACGCATCGGCAGCGGTGCAGTGCTGCGTCAATTGCAGGTCACTCTCGACAAAGTCACCGAGCAACTGGATAGCAAAAGTGTCAGCGACCTGCGGCGCGCTCAGCCGGTTCGCATCGTGCCGCCGCGGCTCACGCCCGTCGAGCGATTGCAGGGGGCGATGCAGGAAGTGTTCGAACCGATAGCCAGTGCGGTGATCGTGCTGGTGCTGGTCGCTTTCATGCTGGGGCAACGCGAGGACCTGCGCGATCGCATCATCAGGCTGATCGGCGCCAGCAACGTAACGATGACGACGCGGCTCATGGATGAAGCGGGGCAACGCGTCAGCCAGTTCATCCTCTGGCAGACGCTGATCAATCTCGCGTTCGGCGTGCTGGTGAGCATCGGGTTGTATTGGATCGGAGTTCCCTATGCGGCGTTGTGGGGAGGCATGACGGCGTTGCTGCGCTTCGTGCCCTTCGTCGGCACGTTGTTGTCGTCGCTGATTCCGGCGGCTCTCGCGTTCGCCATCTTTCCCGGGTGGGTGGAGACCTTGCAGACATTGGCGTTGTTCCTGGTGCTCGACATGATCACTGCCTATTTCGTGGAGCCGGTGATCTTCGGCCAGCGAACGGGCGTGTCGTCGTTCGCGTTGCTGGTATCCGCCCTGTTCTGGATCTGGTTGTGGGGACCGGTGGGACTGCTGCTGGCGACGCCGCTCACCGTATGCATTGCCGTGCTGGGACGGCATGTACGCTCACTGCGCTTTCTCGCCATTATTTTCGCCGACGAGCCGGCATTGTCGCCGCACGTCCGCTACTACCAGAGATTGCTGGCGCGCGATGAAGACGAAGCTCACAGCATCGTCAACGCCAAAGTCACCGAGCTCGGTGCGACCGGCGTGATGGACCAGATGCTGATCCCGGCGCTGTCGCTCGCGTCGCTGCATCGATCGCAGGATGAGATCACCGACGACGATGTGAATTTCATTCTCGCCGCCACCGGCGAGATCGTGCAGCAGTTTCGCGAGGCGCAGTTTCGGGAGAACAAGAGTGGCCGGCCCGACGCAGCGGGGTCCGAGATGCAAATCGCCGGCATCGCGACTGCATCGCCCATCGACCAGCTCGTGTTGGATATGCTGCAGATCGCCTTGAGTGCGAGCGACCACGCCATCGAGGCATTGACGCCGCAGCTCCACAGCGAAGAGGCAGTAAGCCAGGCGGCCAGGAGCCGTACGCCACTGACGTGCATCGTCTCGCTTTCGACCACGCGAGGCTCCGAAGTTCGCCAGTTCTGCCGTCGGCTGCGTGCGGATCAGCCGCAGACCAATCTGCTGGTGCTACGGCCGATGCCTGACGAGGTGGGCGCTTCGCGTTCGGCACAGCGCATACGAGAAGCAGGGGCCGATGTGGTGGTGACGACGATCGAAGAGGCAGTGGGAGCCATCAGTGAGTGGGCGCCGCACGGTCGGATTGCACCGGCAACCGTCTCGGCGGGACCTGCTCGAGATCAGCGCAGTCCCAAGACTGCTGAATCGTTCAACGACGATACTCGGGCGATCCAGTTTTCGGTGCGCTGAGCCTGTCCGGTACGCAGCCAGCCGAACACGACGCTGTGCCAGAGAATGCGTTGCACGTAGGCGCGTGTCTCGTTGTACGGAATGTTTTCCACCCAGATATCCGAATCGATCGGCTCCGCGGGCAACCAGCGGCGGGCGGCGCTCGGGCCGGCGTTGTAGCCTGCAAGTGCGACCACTGTTTGCCCACTGAATTGGTCGATGAGCGTACGCAGTTGCGCGGCTCCCAAAGGCACATTCACGGCGGGATCGAGTAGCTGGTCGGCCGTCGGCTTGGTGCGTTTCCATTGCTGGGCGGTGCGTCGCGCCGTTTCGGGCAACAGTTGCAGCAGTCCGCGAGCCCCGGCTGAAGAAATCGCATCGGGCCGATACAGGCTCTCCTGTCGCAACACGCCGTAGATCAGTTCCTCGGGCAACTGAGTGAGCGTCGCTGCCGAGCGTACTTCGCGATCGTAAGGCTGCGGATACAGCAGAGCGTAATCGTTGAACAGGCGCTGTTGCGAAGCCACGGCCACCGCCTGGTCGTACCATCCCCAGTTACGCGCCAGGTGGATTGCCTGTGCACGGGCCGCTTCGGAAAGCGTCTCGTAGCCGGTGATCCACTCGATCTGTGCGTAGGAACGCAAGTTGCTCCGGAACAGCTCACGGGCCCGGATCAAAGCGGGGAGCTGCTCGATCTCGCGTAGTTGCGCTTTGTCGAGAGCGACCGGTTGCAGGTGGGGCGTGACATTCCGCTCCAGGCGCGCCGCCGCCATGGCGGCATAGTAGTTGTCGTCGATGATCACCGATTCGTACAGGCGGCGTGCCAGTTGCGGATCCTGCGAATGCTCCGCGGCTCGGGCGGACCAGTAGCGCCAACGAGCAGTGTCGCGTTGCGAAGCCGGCATCGCCGCGATCAGCTTGGATACCAGGTCCCAGTCCTTCGCCCACAACGCGGCGCGAACGTGCCATTCGCGTGAAGTGTCATCGAAGTCGGCGTTCGCTACGCGCTTGAAATAATCGAGTGCTTCGGGCCGGCGATCCCATGCCAGGGACATGGCGAGCGCGAGTGCATAGGGGCTCGCCTGCGTCTCATTGAGCTGCCGTGCCGCTACCAGCCGATCGTAGCGGGCGAGGGCGCCATCGCGATCGACGCGCGTCAGGCGCTTCCAGGTTGCCAGTTGCGCTTGCGGATCGATGGAACGCTGCGGATCGGCTATGAGCGTATCGATCGTGCGCGGGTTGTCGATCAAGCTGGCCCATTCCAGATACGGTGTGCTGCGTTCCTTGGGCAGGTACGCAACGATTTGCCGAGCGAAATTGGTATTGCCCTTGTCGAGTGCCAGCTTCACGCGTTGTTCGATCAAGGCGACGCTCAGGCCGCCCTGCGCGCGCAACCAGGCAAAGGGCACTTCGCATGCCTGCAGGCTTTGCGGTGTGAGCCATTGCTTGGAGATATCGGCTGCGAGTCCGTCGAGCTGGTTGAGTTCGATGCGTGCAATCAGCGACTGGCAACGCAGTTCCTCGTCCGCGGAAGGATCGCGATACTGCTGAAGGAACGCGGTCCATTGGCGCCGCGCGGCGAGGCTGGTGAGCCAAGCGCTGCGGACATCGCGAGTCACCGGCTCGCGGGCATGCTTGGTCAGGAAGGCGTCGGCCGCGGCATCGGCCGGTTGATCGGGAGCGACCGCAGCCAGCAAATCGCGGCGCAGGCGGGCTGCTTCGAGATAGGAATAGAGCGGATATTCGCGCAGCGCATCGCTGTCGTTTTCCGCCGCCGCAGAATTCACACGGGCATAGGCCTGGACGAACTCCTCTCGTACCTTCGCGAATTCATCGTCCGACTCGCGGCCGACGGCGGCGGTAGCGGTGCCCAACGTCACCACCAGCGCCGCTATGAACGCCGGCCATCGCCTGGAAATGGTTTGAAAGTGCTGCAATGTCATCTGTGCAGGTTAACGGCATGCGCGTACTCGCGCCATCGTGGGCTATCGCCGACATCTCCCTGCATCGGTTGGAGAGGTCTATTCTTGAATGGTTCGCATAAGGGAGACCTCGTGACCGAGCCGGCGACACTCACGATCGACCTGGTGGAAAGCCCGGTGGGCACGCTGTTGTTGGGCGCCACGGACAGCGCTTTGCGATTGCTGCAATTCACGCAGCCGCAGACCCTGGAGCAGCGGCTGCAGACCGTGCAGCGCCGCTTCGGGCAGGTTCGATTTGCCTCGCAGGGCGCTACGAATCCGTGGCTCGAACGAACGCGAGCGCAGCTGGCCGAGTATTTCGCCGGCTCGCGTCGTGAGTTCGATCTGCCGCTCGACTATCCAGGCTCGGAGTTCCAACGGCGGGTGTGGGCGACCCTGCTCGCCATTCCCTACGGCCAGACGTGGTCCTATCTCGACGTGGCGTTGCGCATAGGCGATGCGGGCGCAACCAGGGCGGTAGGAACGGCGAATGGACTGAACGAGATCGCCATCGTGATTCCCTGTCATCGGGTCATCAACGCCGACGGCGCACTGGGCGGCTACGGTGGCGGCCTGTGGCGCAAACGGGTGTTGCTGGATCTGGAGCTGGGGCAGGCGAGCCTGGCGCTGTAGGCAACTTTCCCTGGCGTCGTCGCTTATATAGAGTCGCTTATATAGATTGGTCCCGGTTGCCGGCGAAAGTGGCGCGCGAGCGATGGAACTGTCCAGGGAATCGGCAGCCTAATCTTAGACTTACGGTGCGCCCCGGGTGGCGACGGGATTCGCTAGGGAACGAGACTGAACGCAGCCTGTACCGCTGGCAGCGCTTTGCAAAAGAGGTGGGACATGATGATTCGCAGGTTCGCCGTCCTGGTGGGAGCGGCCTTGCTGGCGGCCGGATGCGCCAGCACGCCGCAGAACAAGGCTCGTATCGACTACGACAAGAAAGCGGATTTCTCGGTTTACCGGACCTATGGATTTCCCAAGGAAACCGGCACCGACCGCGGCGGTTACTCGACGCTCGTGACCAGCTACTTCAAGGATTCGGTGTCCACGGCGATGGAAGCTCGCGGCTACAAGTACGACGCGGAGCACCCCGACCTGCTGGTGAACTTCTACATGAATACGCAGGATCGTACGGAGACGCGTTCCGATCCGGAATTCGGCTTCGGCTACGGGTATTACGGCTACCGCCGTGGGCTGTACGCGCCCTGGCCGATGTACGAGTCGGATCGCTCCATCACGTACAAGGTGGGCACCGTCAACGTCGACATCGTCGATGCCGAGAAGAAGCAGCTGGTGTGGGAAGGCATTTCCGAGGGACGCGTGTCCGACGAAGCCATGGCGAATCCGAAGGTGACCGTGAACGCGGTCGTCACCGATCTGATGCGCCAGTATCCCGGCCGGCCCAACATGTAGGGTTCGGGCCATTCGTCGCGGCAGCGACGAATGGCCGATCTTCATCCGGAGAATCGCTTCGCTCTTCGGATGAAGATGGGGACACGCACCTTATGCTACCGATTCAGGAGCAGGTCCCCGGCGGCAGGTTCCGGCTCCGCAGCCGGCTGCTTCGGCTCGACCTCGAGCATTGCGTTCATGTCCGACGCACTCAATTCGATTTCGAGCGAATCGAATTCGATGGTGTCCTCGTCGTCTGCCAGCGCGTCGGCCTTGGCTGCTTTGGGGGCTGCCTTGGGAGCCACGGGATGCGTGTCGGCCAGCGGATCCACGGACGAGATGTCATCGACTTCGAAGCACGAATCGTCGACGTCGTTCGACAAGGTTTTCAGCAGGTCATCTGCCGTCATGTCGAGCGTAATTTCGGGAGAAGGGTGCATCGCCAGGGACCTCTCAGCTATCAGCGAGGGCGATGCTGCCAGAAGTCGCCGTGGACCGATTGATACGTAGTTCACACGCAGCGGTTTCGCCTCAGCATAATTATGAAAAGGTGAGCAGTGCAGCGGCAAGAGATTGAACGTAATTATTTCGCGCCGCTCGCTCTGCTTCACCATGATGTCGATTGACGCCATCCCGCGACGACGCGCGAGCGCATAAAAGAGACCGCGCCCGGCAAGTATTTCGAATATGCCTCCCAGCAAACTTCTCGGCTCGTCCCTGTCCTCATCCGCTGCCCGGCGCATCGCACTGGGTGCACAACAGTTCGACAGCGGTAAAGCGGCTCCGAAGACGGTGAATCGCGTCGGCGACATTGCCCGTCGCCTCGGTGCGATCCAGATCGACTCCGTCAACGTACTGGTGCGTTCGCATTTTCTGCCGCTGTTCTCTCGCTTCGGCGCCTATGACACCGCCCTGCTCGAACGGGCCGCGTATGACGCGAAATCGCGCTGCCTATGCGAATACTGGGGCCATGAAGCTTCATTGCTGCCCATCGAATCGTTCCCCTTGTTCCGCTGGCGCATGGACCGTGCCCGCAACGGAGAGGGTATCTGGGGACGCCTGCGTCGCTATGCCACGGAGCATCGCGAAGCGGTCGATGCGGTCCGCAACGAGATTCGCGAACGCGGTGCATTGGGCGCCGGAGAGCTCACGGCAGCGGGAAAGTCACGCGGAGGGTGGTGGGGCTGGAGCCAGGGCAAGGAAATCCTCGAATGGCTGTTCTGGACCGGTGAGGTCACCACTGGCGGACGTCGCAACTTCGAGCGTCTTTACGATTTCACCGAACGAGTAATCCCCGCCGCGATCCTGAACGCTCCTGCGCTCAGCAACGAGGAGCAGCAGCGTGAACTCATGGCGATCTCCGCGAAGGCGCTCGGCGTCGCCACGGAGAAGGACTTGCGCGATTACTTTCGCCTGCCGGTTGCCGATGCAGCGGCTCGCGTGCGTGAGCTGGTCGATGCAGGTCTACTGACGCCAGTTGCTGTCGAGGGCTGGAAACAGCAAGGCTACCTGCATCGCGAAATGAAGGTCCCTCGCTCCGTCGATGCGGCTGCGCTGCTGTCGCCCTTCGACTCGTTGATCTGGGAGCGCCAGCGGACCGAGCGCCTGTTCGACTTCCATTTCCGTCTCGAAATCTACACGCCGCTGCACAAGCGCGTGCACGGCTATTACGTGCTGCCGTTCCTGATGAACGAACGCATCGTGGCGCGCGTGGATTTGAAGTCGGATCGAGCCAACAGCCGCCTGCTGGTCAAGGGAGGAAGCACGGAGGAGGGAGTGAAGCCTGGGGCCATCGTCGAAGCGCTGGCGGGTCAATTACGGCAATTGGCCGAGTGGCTGGGCTTGGAGAAATTTGCCGTGACGACGGGTCGCGGCGAGCTGATGAAGACGCTGAAGAAACCCTGAAAGGGCCGGGGGCCCGTTATCGCGATCGGTCCGTTCCCTTGCTCCACCATCCGAATCCGCACGCGACCAGGAACATGACGAGATAGAAAGCCAGGCCCATGATGCTTCGCACCTGATTTGTTACCTGCTCACAAAACGCCTCGGCCTGTGAGGTGGTTCCCGGCGCGGAATCCGCTACCTTTCGGGGACATGCTCCTGTAGCGCAGCGGCAGGTGCGTGTGGTCCAGACCATTCCCGTTGGTCATCCCCATTCTTCATATTGAAGCGCAGCGGCCGTGCGGATGATGCAGGGGCCAAAAGAAAAGGCCGGCGGAGCCGGCCTTGGTTTGGGGACGCGAACCGAGGACGATCAGTCGTCCATCAGGAAGCTGCGGAGCTGTTCGCTGCGGCTCGGGTGACGCAGTTTGCGCAGTGCCTTCGCTTCGATCTGGCGGATGCGCTCACGAGTGACATCGAACTGCTTGCCGACTTCTTCCAGCGTATGGTCGGTGTTCATGTCGATGCCGAAGCGCATGCGCAGCACCTTCGCTTCCCGCGGCGTGAGGCCCGCGAGAACCGAATGCGTGGTCTCACGCAGCGATTCCATGGTGGCCGAGTCGATCGGCGAGTCCACCGACGTGTCTTCGATGAAATCGCCGAGATGGGAATCCTCGTCGTCGCCGATCGGGGTTTCCATCGAGATCGGTTCCTTCGCGATCTTGAGCACGCGGCGGACCTTGTCTTCCGGCATTTCCATGCGCACGGCCAGTTCTTCCGGCGTCGGTTCGCGGCCCATCTCCTGCAGCATCTGCCGCGAAATGCGGTTCAGCTTGTTGATGGTCTCGATCATGTGCACCGGGATGCGGATGGTGCGGGCCTGGTCGGCGATCGAACGCGTGATCGCCTGGCGAATCCACCACGTCGCATACGTCGAGAACTTGTAGCCACGGCGATATTCGAACTTGTCCACCGCCTTCATCAGGCCGATGTTGCCTTCCTGGATCAGGTCCAGGAACTGCAGGCCGCGGTTGGTGTACTTCTTCGCGATCGAGATCACCAGGCGCAGGTTCGCCTCCACCATTTCCTTCTTGGCGCGGCGGGCCTTCGCTTCGCCGACGGCGACTTCACGATTGATCTCTTTCACTTCGCCGATGGTCAGGTGCACGCGCTCTTCGAGCGCCTGCATTTTCATCTGCGTCTTCTCGACTTCGTCGCGCAGGCGGGCGAGGGCAGCGGAATGCTTGCGCTTCGCGCGGATGTGCTTGTCGATCCAGGTGATGTTGGTTTCGTTCTTGGGGAAGGTGCTGACGAAATCCTTGCGGGGCATGCCGGCATCGCGCACGCACAGCATCATCACTTGCTTTTCCAGGTTGCGGATTTCGGCGACGTGATCGCGCAGCTGCGTGATCAGCGCATCGAACATCTTCGGCGACAGCTTGAGTTCCATGAACTCGCCGGCGACCTTCTTGCGATTCTTGAGCGACTTCGGTTCCTTGGCGTGCTTCTCGTCCGCCATGGTCTTCAGGTTCTGCTGGTGCAGCTTCTGGATCGACAGGAAACGGCGCGCCGCTTCCTCCGGATCCGGACCGGTCTCGAGTGCTTCTTCCTCGTCGCCCGAACCCTCGGCGGCTTCTTCTTCGTCGTCCGCCTCGGCCTTCGGCGCGGCGGCGGCGGCCAGCTTCGGATTGATCGGAGCGGCGATTTCATCCGGCGCATTCGGATCGATGAAGCCGACGATGATGTCGACCAGGCGGCCCTGCCCCTGCTTCACGTTTTCATACTGATTCAGCATGAACTCGTAGGTCATGGGATAGCTGGACAGCGCGGTGCGAACTGCATCGAGGCCTTCCTCGATACGCTTGGCGATACGGATTTCGCCTTCGCGGGTGAGCAGCTCGACGGTGCCCATTTCGCGCATGTACATGCGCACCGGATCGGTGGTGCGGCCGAATTCCGCATCGACAGTAGCGAGTGCAGCCGCGGCTTCTTCAGCGGCCTCTTCGTCGGCAACGACCGGCTCCGCCATGAGCAGCGCTTCGGATTCCGGCGCCTTCTCGTACACGGGAATGCCCATGTCGTTAATCATGTTGACGATATCTTCGATCTGTTCCGGATCGACGATTTCGCTGGGCAGGTGATCGTTGACTTCTACATAGGTGAGGAATCCCTGCTCTTTGCCACGGGCGATCAGCAGCTTCAGCTGCGATTGGCGCTCATCGGCAAGCTGTGCCGGTTCCTTTTTAACTGCCAAAGTCTTGGTCAAGATACGGGCCCTCGAAAGCGGTGCAGCGGGCTGAAAAAGACCGCGCAGTCTACTTGGATTGCGATTCGCTCGCTAGGTTCGCTCGCCATGAGGCGCGCGAACCGCTCCACCTACGGTTAAAAGTCCTTGCAATTCAATTCGTTCGGTATCGGCTAAGCCTTCCCGCCCCTGCTTTTTCAGCAATTCCTGCAAGCGTTTTTCGCGGCCTGCGGGATACAACTGGGCCAAAGCGTCCGCCAGTTCCCGGGTGGCGCCGGCCGCATCGACGGGATAATGCGTGCCGGCGAGCTTTTCCAAGTGCTCTAGATCGGGGCGACCACGCCATCGTTCAAGCAGTGCTGCCGTACTGGAGCAAGGATTGTCCTGTAGCTCGTTCAACAGTTCGATCAACAGCGGGATTCCCGGCCGATCCACGTTTTCCAGGCCTTCCGACACCGGCACGTTCACGGCGACCGACGGGTAATGCACCAGCACACGAATTGCCTGTCGCACCAGGCTGCCCCTGCCGCCGGGGACCACAGGTGCGAGCGGGCGCATTTTGCGAGCAGGCTCCGGAGGCGCGACAAACGCCTTGCGCGGATCCTTTACCGACAACGCAGCAGTCAAGCGGGCTGTGTCCATGCGCACCAGTTTTGCCAATTCCTCGGCGAGCAATTCACGGTAAACGCCTTCCGGAAGGCGCTCGAGCAGCGGGCGCGCCAACTCGGCCAAGCGTGCGCGACCGTCCACGGTATTCGTATCGACCTGTTCGCTCAGATGCTTTAGTAAGTATTCCGACAGCGGAACTGCGTGCTGTACACGGTTCTCGAACGCTTCCCGGCCTTCTTCCCCTACCAGCGAATCCGGATCGTGCCCATCCGGAAGGAACATGAAGCGGATCTGACGGCCGTCGCGTACCTGGCTCAGCGAGTTTTCCAGGGCCCGCCACGCGGCGGCCCTGCCGGCGCGGTCCCCGTCGAAGCAAAACGTCAGTTCGTTGCAAATCCGGAAGACTCGGGACAAATGCTCGGGAGTCGTCGCGGTTCCCAGCGTCGCCACGGCATATGTCACACCGGCCTGATGCAAACGCACTACGTCCATATACCCTTCAACGATCAAAAGGCGGTTCAGGGTTCGTGACGCCTGTCTCGCTTCGAACAATCCGTAGAGCTCCCGGCCCTTGTGGAAGAGCTCGGTTTCCGGCGAATTCAGATATTTCGGCTCGCCCTTGTCGAGCACGCGGCCTCCAAATCCCAAGGTTCTCCCCCGGGCATCGCGAATCGGAAACATCACCCGATCGCGGAAACGATCGTAATAACCCGTGGGTCCACTGCCCGGCGCCTTGCGTTCACGCTCGATCGTCAGTCCGGTTTGCAGCAGCTTGAGGCGTTCGCCTTCGCTGGCGCCGAGCCGGCTGACCGTGAAATCCCACGCATCCGGCGCATACCCCAGCCCGAAACGCTGTGCCGTTTCGGCGGTCAGCCCCCTGGCTTTGAAATAGTCCGTCGCCCGCTGCGACGCCGCCAGTTCCTTTCGATAGAGAGCCGCCGCCTGCTCGAGTATTGCGAACAATCCATCCGTCGGTGATGTTGTCGGCCTGGAGCCGGGTGTTTCCTCACGTGGAACATCCATACCCACGCGCGCGGCCAGGTCCTCGACCGCCTCGATGAAACTCAGGTGATCGTGATCCATCAGGAATCCGAGCGCCGTGCCGTGCGCTCCGCAGCCGAAGCAGTGATAGAACTGCTTGTCCGGCACGACGGTGAAAGAAGGCGTCTTCTCGCCGTGGAATGGGCAACAGGCCTTGAATTCCTTGCCCTGTTTTTTCAGCGGCACGCGGCTGCCGATCAGCTCGACGATATCGGCACGCGCGATCAGCTCATCGATGAAGTGCTGGGGAATGCGGCCGGACACGGGATGAAGTAGGTGATGCTGGGAGAATGAGGAGCGGCAGCTGCAGACAGGGCGACTGTATCACCGTGACTGGTGTTTGAAATGGGCCGAAACCGGGAACAACTCAACGGCGGTTCTTCGTCCCCATTCTTCATGCGCAGACCGCTGACGCCTGAAGGTGAAGATTGGGGATGACCAACGGGAATGGTCTGGACCACAGGCACTTTCCGCTGTGCTACAGGAGCCAGTCCCTGCAATCCTCAGCTCAGCTTGGCCTTCAGCTTGCTGCTCACCACCGCCATGTCGGCACGACCCTGGGCGGCCTGTTTGACGATGGCCATGGCCTTGCCCATTTCCTTGATCGACGTCGCGCCGGATTGTGCGATGGCAGCGGCGATCAGCTTGTCGAGATCGGCCTCGGACAGTTGCGCCGGCATGTAGCCTTGCAGCAGGTCGATTTCCACCTGCTCCTTTGCAACCAGGTCCTCGCGGCCGCCGCTCTGGAACTGGGCGATGGACTCCTTGCGGGTCTTGATCATTTTCTCGATGGCCGCCAGCACCTGGTTGTCGTCGAGAACGATGCGCTCGTCCACTTCACGCTGCTTGATCGCGGCCTGGATCATGCGAATGGTGCCGAGGCGACCGGAGTCCTTGGCACGCATCGCGGTCTTCATGTCTTCGGTGATGCGTTCTTTGAGCGACATGGCGTGCGATCCCAAAAGTGGAAGGAACCAGAGTGACGTATCAACGGGATGACGGAGCAGGACGGCTGGACAGCGGGCTGTCGGGGAAACTAGCGGCAGGAGCCGGCGAATCTCTCGCCGCCGGCAGCGCCGGTAGGCGAGGGCAAGACAATCGGCTCCGGCCTAGCTGCCGGAGCCGACTACTGATCGATCAATACGGACGCGAAGCAGCGGCTGGGCGCGGGCTGCGGCTGGTGCTGCTGCCGAAGTCGCGGGAAGCGCGCTTCATGTGGCGCTTCACAGCGGCGGCCTTCTTACGCTTACGTTCCTGGGTGGGCTTTTCGTAGAATTCGCGGCGGCGCAGTTCCGTCAGTACTCCGGCCTTTTCGCAGGCGCGCTTGAAGCGCCGCAACGCGGCATCGAAATACTCGTTCTCTCGCACACGGACGCTCGGCATCGCTACCTCGGTAAAACTACTTGCTCACACTTGCGTTTGGGGCTTTTGGGGTCTCGCGGCCCTGCGAATCGGTCAATGGCCGGAGGATCCACCGATGGCAGGCGCTAAGACAGCTGAGCAGTGTAATGAGGCCGCCGCCAAAAATCAAAGATCGCTGGCCCACCGATTAGAATGGCCCATTAGAATGGAGCGTTGCGTCGCATTGCAGCGGTGCATTGGGCCCGCCGACGGACCCATGAGTAATGGCTCCCGCAACGTCGTGAGGGAAAACCCCCGGCACCGCGGCCGGAAAAGTGCATGAAAATCCTTGGAATCGAGACCTCCTGCGACGAGTCGGCCGCCGCCGTCTATGACGGCGCCGCCGGGTTGCTTGGTCATCAGTT
>Ga0065707_10000687_pt1 | contig 21300 bp, 16 predicted proteins | sample SwiRhicommuniRL3_FD_59094 | JGI IMG/M metagenome (GOLD analysis project Ga0065707, IMG submission 59094) | Switchgrass rhizosphere bacterial communities from Rose Lake, Michigan, USA - RL3 v2 (version 2) | ecosystem: Host-associated > Plants > Roots > Rhizosphere > Soil | place: East Lansing...
GGCAGGCGGTTGATTTTCGCCAGCGCATCCTCCGACGGCGTGGCACCGGCCAAACGATTTGCAAATACGAGGGAGCTGAATAGAGCAAAAAAGACAGTGCGTCGTCGAACTAGCATAGCCATCTCCTTAGACTCAGCGAGTCACAGGGCTTCGCCCAACCGATACGTTTTTCCTGCCAGCCGCGCCACGGGCGCAATCTTATCATCGATGTGAGCGGCAAGAGCCTCGCCGACAAAAAGAAACAGTCCCTCTACCGAGAATTCACGTACGAGCCGGCATTCCACATTGGCATGACAGCCGGCCACCAGCGGGGCTTGCACATGCTTCGCCGGGATGGCTTCAAGGCCAAGCGCGACGAACTTGTCCTCGACGTCGCGCCCGGAAAGATCACGGCTGCGATTAACCGCGTGGAGCTGAGCTTCAGAACAAACGTTGACGACGAACTCGCCGCTTCTTTGGATCATCCCGCGGCTAAAGTTGTTTTCCTGGATCCCGATGAGTAAAAGCGGCGGTTCATCGGAGAGGCCCAAGGCGCGGAAAGCGAACTGCACATTACGCTTGCCTTCATGGGCGGTTGAGATGAGGTACAAGCCGGTGGGCGTGACGCGATAGGCCAGCGGTAAGGCGACTTCGTTGAGCATGGGACCCCCCGGTTGATTCTTTGATGTTATTTTCGGCCCGTGCCCAGATTTTTGTACCAACGATCCGTTTGAAAGAATTCTTTTTGTTCAGCAAAATAACCGCGGTCCGCGCCAGTTTGGCCAACCTGCAGCAGCATTTCCCTTGCTCCGGTCAACGCGGCGAGCGGTATGCTTGAGGGCATGAGCGCAACGCGAAAGCCTAACTTTATGAATTCGAAAGCGGTCATGAGCGGTCTTGGCCACATACTGACCAGCGGCGCCGGCGCAGTTACGCCGATTCGGCGGAAATCGTCGGCTTCAGAAAGCTGAACGCCCACTGCGTCCGCGCCCGCCGCGACGTATGCCGCCAATCGATCCTGCACCTGGGTCAGGGGCTCCTTTGGGCGCGAATCGCAGCGCGCGATGAGCGCCAAAGAGTGATCGCGCCGCGCGTCGGCAGCGGCTTTGATCCGGTCGACCATCAACGCCAATGGAGCGATGGCGAGTTCCTCGGCCGGCGCGCCGTATTCGTTGAGCAGGCCGTCTTCGAAACGAATGGCTGCTGCACCGGCGCGTTCATACAGTTTTACGGACCGGGCGAGCGCAAGCGGCTCCACGCATGCCGGGCCGCCGTCGACGATTGACGGGATCTCCGTCGCTTCGGAGATTTGCGCGACGCGTTGCGCGATTTGAGTTATTGTCAAAAGATTCCGGTCCGGCAGGCAGAAGTTTTTATGAATGGCATTGCCGGAGAGATGGACGGCAGCATATCCGCAGTCCTGCGCCAGGCGCGCAAACAGAGCATCGGTCACTCCGGGCGCGATGGCGCCTTTCAGATCGGCGAAGATAGCGCGCAGATGCGCGCGTTTTTGCGGATCGGTCATTAAGAAGTATTCACTCCATTCCGTCGGTGATAAATTGGATCACATAGCCGGCCGGGTCGTCCATATAGGTCCCGCCTTGGCCGTCATGGCGTTCCTTGGCAGCGCCGCGATCGCCATTGAGAATTCCCAGCGTATCGAGCCGGGCTAACGCCGCATGCCATTTTGCCGCTGGAATATAAAAAGCGATATGCGGCCCCGGGACTTTGCGACTCATGACGAGTCCCTTCGACGAGAACGGCGAGTGGCTCAATATCAAGGTCTGGCCGCTGGCCATCTTGAGCGTTGCCTGCGTCGTTTCGTTGCGGTTCTCAAGCTCGAAGCCGAGGACTTTGGCGTAAAATTCAATCGACGCGTTGACATCGGGAGCTTCAAGCTCGATGTAGCCGACGCCGGATAGACGTGCGTTGGCGGCTTCGATAACAGAATTTGTCGGCGTGTAAACCGCATAGTGATTGCCGGCAGGATCGGTTAGAAAAACTGTCTGCTCGGCAAAGCTGTGTGCGCGTGCAACCGGACCTTCGAAACTGCCCCCCACCTCGCGGAGCGCTTTCACAACGTCATCGAGTCCCCGTCCTGTCGCTGTAAAGGAATACGTTGGCAATCCTCGTGGACTACTGGGTTGCGGCCGCTCCTCGCTTTGGAGGTAGACGCCCATGCGTTTGCCGCCGATTTGAATGAATGTGTGCGGCACCGCGCCGCGCCTGCGCTGGCGCACATTCAAGCCGTTGCGTTTAGTGACGACGCCGCCGAAGACGTGGACGTAAAATTCTTCCGCCGCGATTAGATCATCGACCGGAACGACAAAATGGTCCAATGCCTCGGCTAGATTCCAAGCTGACATGTATTCCCCCGCAGCTCTTTGAGTGTTGCTGATATGGGTTGCCGGCTCACCGTCGATTTATCCGGCCTGGAGCTGTTTCATGAACCAATCGGCGATGTAAGTCCTGCGGTCGAATCGCTTCTGGCCATGTCCGACACCGTCGACCATCGAACGGTCCGGGGAGTTGGCCGCGTTCTCGTAAAGCTTGAGAGCGCCGCGCGGATCCATGACCCGGTCATCGATGCTGTAGCCGACCAGAAGCGGGCATTCGATCTTGTTGGCTCTGCCAATGAGCGTGAAGTCCTTTATCTTCTCGCGCGCCTCTTTCAGGTCTTTGGCGCCCATCAACCACCGAAGCCTATCTTGAATGGGTGGATAGTAGTCAAAAATATCCTCGACGAGATTATAAGCGCCGCTCCAGACGGCCACCGCCTTGATGCGTTTCTCCATTGTCGCGCAACGCGGCCCCGAGTAGCCGCCCATGCTGGAGCCATGCAGCCCGATGCGCGCGCCGTCGACATCGGGGCGGGTGACGAGATAATCGACCACCGCCTTGGCGATGCGTTCAGAGTCCGGCGGGGCATAAAGTTTGTGATGGCGCAATGTGCCGCCGTGTCCGGGGCCGTCGACGTCGATAAATGACATGCCGCGGCGCACGTATTGGCCCGCGCCGCCGTCTTCGCCTCGCAATAGAATCCCATCGGCGCCGCCGTAGTTGTAAACCACCGGAAGTCTTTCGCCGGGTTTGCCGCGGCCTGGCCAGAAGAGCGCCGCTAGCTTGCGGCCCTCGTACGGTATGTCAACGCGTTCGAAAGGGGGCTTGACCACGCGCCAGGCGTTTTCGAAATGCTCTTCGAGTTTTTTGAACGTCGGCAACATGCGTGGATCGGTGTCGGGCATGTACACGACCGCGCGCCGGTAAAAGTCCGCCGCCCGGAGGTAAAATTCATGGGCGGTTTGACTATGCTTATCTTGTTCGAATCCCGCGGCAAGCTCTTCGTTTTTCTTGGCGACTTCAATCCATTCCTTGTGCCAGCTCTCTAAGTTGAAAAACTTTACCCGCCGCGCGACCCCGCGCACGTCCGGGTCGGGATGATCCGGCGAAATTTCCATGCGCACTTCCAGCTGGCCGCCGCCGGGCAAGCCTCGGGCTGGATAAAGCAGTTTCTCCGCTTGCTCCTTTTCGAAAACATCGCCGCTGGCTCTATGGGCCATTTGAAGTTCTCCTTTCAAACACGCATGCCGATTTCGCTTTCCTGTTTGCCCCAGGCAAAGCGAGAATGCAACCGCCTCTCAGCAAACGAACGGAAGCGCGCCGCGGTAAGGCTGCGGTCGAGCTGTAACCCTTCCGGAACGAAGGCAAAGCGGTTGTGCCTTGAAGATGCAAGCGGGCGAGTTGCTCATGGGGTTAGCAGCGAAAAGGTCAAACATCGTACCGAGCGCCGAGAGCAAAATGGAGCATTCGCGCCGGTGCCTTCGTTCCTCCAGGGTCACACTCGACCTACACAGTGTCGTCGGGTTTCGTCGTAGGACAACCTGGAGTTTTGAAGTTTCTACTGTCTTGCGGACCGGCGGCTCAGCGCGATCGCGAATGTCTGCCGCAGAGTTCGACGAAAGCCGAGAATATGCGACGTTGCAGCGGCTGACGAGGTGCGAGAATTTCAGGGTGCCATTGCAAGCCCAGGACAAAGCGGTGCGCGGTGCTCTCGATTCCCTCGATCACTCCATCGCCGGCAACGGCGTTAACGGTTAGACAGCGACCGAGGCGCTTTATGGCCTGGTGATGGCGGGTGTTAACTTTTAAGCTCGAACGCTTGACGATATCGAACAAGCGCGTGCCCGGAGTAACGCGAATCGCGTGACCGCCCTCGGGGTTCTTGGACGTGTGCTCGTAAGCACCGATGGCATCAAGCTGCGCGGCGATGTCCTGGTAAAGCGAGCCGCCGAGCGCAACGTTTATCGCCTGCGCGCCGCCGCAAATGCCGAGAACCGGAAGATCCCGTTTGAGCGCCGCGCCGACAATCTCGAGCTCAAACTCGGTTCGTGCCGCTTTGATACTGCCCAGTTCCTTTATCGCGCGCTCGCCGTAGTAACGCGGGTGAATGTCAAAATCACCGCCGCTAAGGACGAGGCCATTGAGCGTGTCGAGTAAACGACGAATAGCCGATTTCGTGCGATTCGCCGGCAATACGACAGGAATAGCGCCGGCGCGCTGGATGGCGGTTAGATAGCGTTCCGGCAAGAACAGTGTCGAATCTTTGAGTCTATTGGAAAACCTGTTGGAGGCGCCGGAGATATCGGCCGTAATGCCGATCAGAGGGGAAGAGCGGCGGTTCATTTTTTCGAGTCGTAAAGTTGTTTGTAAATTCTGTGATTGCGCAAAACGAGCTTAACATAGCCGCGTGTTTCGATGTAAGGAATTCGTTCGACAAACTCTTCGATGTCGTCGGTGACGATCTCTCTTTCCCAACGATCGACGGCGGCCTCGCCGGCATTGTACGCGGCGACGGCCTTGTGCCAGTTATTCGAGTAGCGAAGCAATAAGTCTTTTAGATACTGGGTGCCAAGGGTCAAATTGACTTCGGGTTCGAAGAGTTTTTCATTCGATGGGGAGGCAAGGCCCAGCTGTTTCGCGACTCTTGTCGCGGTTGGCGGGATCAGCTGCATCAAACCGAGCGCGGTAGCAGGCGAACGCGCTCGCGTATCGAATAAACTCTCCTGACGGATAATCGCTAGAACAAGGTACGGGTCAAGGTCGCGCTCCTGAGCTTTTTGTTGAATCAATTCCCAAAACGCCAGGGGATAACGGTAGAAGTCGCGCTCGGATTGAGACAGCGTCACCTGGGTTGCGATGCTGAGACTGCGGCCGTAAGCCTGGGTGCGAAAATATTCCCGCATCAGGACGGCGCGAAGGCGGGCGGGCGTCTTCGCCATGGAGCTGACTTCATCTAATTCGGCCACCGCGAGGGAGTGCAACGACAGAGCTGTTAGCTCGCGCGCTCGCGCAAGGTGGAAGTCGATTTCGCTGGAAACCATTGGATCCGATTCAGTTACTGGGGCGGGCTTTTCCCGCTGAGGTTCGTCGAAGCGCTCGCCCAAACGATCCAGGGAGCGAAATGCAAGCTCCTGATAATAGGATTCTGCCCCGTCGTTGAGTATTTGGCGATAAAGCTGCTTGGCGGTTTCGCTGTTGCCTGATTTCTCAGCGCTCCGTGCCTGCCAGTAAAGCGCGGCTGTGACAAAACCGCCATTCTTCGATTGATTGGCGAGTGCCTTGAATGTCGCTGTCGCCGCCGGTGCGTCGCCGGCGCGGTAGTAGAGCCATGCCAGCCGCCACTGCGCATCGTCACGCACCGTGCTTTTGGGAAATTGCCTGGCGATATTGGAGTAGAGTTGCGCCGCCTCGTCCTTGCGGCCGAAATATTCATGAATGTCGGCTGCGGCAAACTGCGCGCGGTCGACGTACGTACTGTTCGGATATTTCTCCAGCACCAACTTGAAATACTCGAGTGCCTGGGCGTTGTCGTGCCGGTTCCAGAGAATCTGGCCAATCTGGTAGAGCGCCTTGGGAGCTTCGGCGCTCTCGGGGAACTCCCGCGCGATCAACTCGAGCAGCGGCATCGCTTCGTTCCTGCCTCGGCTTGAAAGAAAGAGTGCGGCAAGTTTCGTTAAAAACCGCAGCCGGGTGTCCGGATCCGAAGCGTTGTTTAAAAGTTTTTTGTAAAGAATCTCAGCCTCGCTGGTTTGGCGCTCGCGGGTTAGCCGATCAGCCTCATCGGCCAGCGACTCCATGGTCTGGAAGGCAAACAGATCGGCGTATTTCTCGCGCAAGCGAGCTTGTGCCTTTCTCGCGGCTGCTGTCCAACGCGAATTGGGCGAGGCGTTACGCAGATCGTTATAGAGCGCGTGAGCTCGCTGGAGTTCGCCCTGGGCTTCGCGGAGTTGAGCCTGTAGGTAGAGCGCCTCGTCGGCGATATCCCGTTTGACCGCTTTGTCGCCGCGAAGCCGGCGCAAACTTTCTCCCGCTTGGCCGTACTGTTTCTCGGCGATTTCTATCTTTGCCCGAAGCAGAGTAGCAGGATTGGACCAAATACTGTGCGGAAAACGCTCCTTGAGCTGGTTTATGCGCTGGCGCGCTTGTTCCAGGTTCGCTTCATTGACGGCGATAGCGGCGAGGTAATACAAGCTGTAATCGGCAAGACGAAAATCACGATTCAATGTCTTAAGAAACAGCTCTTTGGCTTCCGCCCCTTTGCCGCTGGAGTAAAGTCCGTAGGCGGTCGCGAAGTTGTCCCGTGGATCTGCGGTCTGGCAAAAAACCGCCGCGGGCAAAGCCGCCAGGATCACCCATACAACAAGTAGTGTCATTCGGCGCGCCATTTCTGTGGAAAAGTCTAGCGAAGGTTGCACGGCGATTCAATCAGCATGGTAATAGCGACACCGAAGCGGACAGCCGTCCGACTTGGTTGGCTGACATGCTGTTGTTTTTTGGCTCTGTGAACGTTATGTTCTTCCGCATTGTATCTAATGATTCGAGGCGTTGAAGCGGCGGCACAGAAAGCCGAGGGACTACCTAGTTGAAGATCGAAGGGAGCTATACATTCAATGCGCCGCGCGAGCGGGTTTGGCAAGTATTGCTTGATCCAAAAATCATGGCTCAGTGTATGCCGGGTTGCGAGAGCATGACCGAAGCAGGGCCGGATCAATATGAAGCGGTGATGAAAGTCGGTGTCGCCTCCGTGAAGGGGACCTACAAGGGTAAAGTCGCGATCAAGGACAAACAGGTGCCGACGCATTATGTTTTGAGCGGGGAAGGTTCCGGGGGGCCGGGATTTATGCAAGGCGACGTTGCCATCGATTTGGAAGAACTGAACGGTCAGACCGTGCTCAAGTACAGCGCCGATGCCAAAGTCGGCGGGCTGATTGCCAGCGTCGGGCAACGAATGCTCAATGGCGTGACCAAGATGATGGTCGATCAGTTTTTCAAAAAAATCGAAACGTTTATTTGATCGCTGCGGCTACCTGACCATGCCGTCGTTTGGGATTTTTGCCTCAAGCTCCAATTAGGTTTGCACCGTGCCGCCCGTCGTCAGCGTTATTATTCCTACCTTCAACCGATGGCCCATGCTCGGCGAAGCCGTCAATTCGGTATTGGCTCAAAGTTTCGACGACTTTGAGCTCATCGTGGTTGACGATGGCTCGAGCGACGATACGGCGGCTGAATTGGCAAAATACGGTTCGAGGCTGCAGGTTGTCCGAACTGAAAGAAGGGGTGTCTCTGCTGCTCGCAACATCGGGGTCGGTCGGGCCATGGGGCGTTATATCGCTTTTCTCGATTCGGATGATTTGTGGCGACCCGAAAAACTGGCGCGCCAAACAAAATTCATGGCGCACCATCCTGAAATTCAGATCTGTCAGACCGAGGAAATTTGGATCCGTAACGGTGTCCGGGTCAATCCCAAGGCTGTCCATCGGAAGCCGTCCGGGGACGTCTTCCGAGCAAGCCTCGAGCTGTGCCTGGTCAGTCCATCGGCGGTGATGATGACTCGACAGTTATTTCGGGATCTCGGCGGGTTCGACGAAACCTTCCCGGTGTGTGAGGACTACGATCTGTGGTTGCGCATTGCGGTGGGTCGGCCGGTTGCGTTACTTCCCGAGGCGCTCGTCGTCAAACGCGGCGGACATGCCGGTCAATTATCCCGTTCCCTGTGGGGCATGGACCGTTATCGAGTGATGGCGCTGCAAAAGCTCTTACGCGGAGAATTGGAAGGCGCGCGAAGGAGCTCCGCCTTGGATGTCCTGCGGCGCAAAATCGGCGTGCTGACAAACGGCGCGCGCAAACGGGGAAAGACGCGCGAAGCAGACGATTTCGAAGCGGTGCTTGCCGAATTCGAGTTGGAGAGAACAGATGGCGGAGAGCGCGATTCGCGATTACGCGACGGGCAGGGGTTTCCACCGGCAGACACTTGAGCGCTGGCTCGCTTGGGAAGCGGCGGATCAGGAAAGCTTGCAAGAAATCGCCGTGAGCCTGAAGATCAGCGAGAACCATCTGCGCGACATGCTGGATTGGCTGGAGGAGATTTCGCTGCGCGACGTTACCAAAATCCACGAGATCTTGTGCCGACCGGCGGTCCTCTCCATTAAAACCGATCCGCGCTTGGGTCGAGCCGACAAACTCAAACGCATTAAAGAGCAACTGAGGCGCTGGAGGTTTCCGCGCCTCGCGGCGGTTGAAGAGCGAATTCAACTGAAGATCCAGGCGCTCAAGCTTCCCGCCGAGATCCGCTTAAGTGTGCCTCCGGGTTTGGAAGGCGGGCGGCTGCGGGTGGAGTTTAGCGCCGGCTCTGTGGCTGAACTTGAGGAGCTGACAAAGAGATTGAACGCCGCCGCGACCACCACCTGGACTACAGAAATTTTCGATCTGTTGTCCGGTCAGACTACCGAAAAGGTGCAAGGTCAGAGTTAGGGCAACATTTATGAAGCATCTTCATTTCGACGAAGTCATCGTCGAAAGCGGGTCGGAGTCCAGTCCGATCTATCGAAATCTGCGCCGGACCTTGGGGCACTTGTCTTTCAAGGTCGTAGACGGTATCGGCACTGAGCGCGTGACAAGCGAGCGCGGCGATCGCTTCGGGGCGGCGAAGAAAACGCTCTATCTTGCTCGGCATAGAGGGGATTTTTTGAAAAAATGCCCGGGCAGCGAGGGGCAGGTCTGCTGCAATTATTTTGTCATTAATTTCGCAAGTAACTGCCCCATGGATTGCAGTTATTGTTACTTGCAGGAATATTTGGCGGACAACGCCGCGCTCAAGGTTTTCAGCAACGTCAACGATCTGATCGACGAAGCCGACCGGACCCTGGCGCGCCATCGCGGTGTTTTCTTCCGCATCGGCACCGGAGAAATCACCGATAGCCTTGCGCTCGAGCCTTACACGGGCATGGTTCGCGAAATAATCCCGTATTTTGCCGAGCAACCCAACGTATTGCTCGAATTGAAAACCAAGAGCGACTCTGTCGATGGCTTGCTCGATCTCAATCCCAAGGGCCGTGTGGTCGTCGGTTGGTCGATGAATCCTCAGAAGGTGATCGATCTCGACGAGCATGGCACGGCGTCTCTCGGTGAAAGACTGGAAGCAGCGCGTCTCTGCCAGGAGGCCGGCTACCGCCTGGGATTTCACTTCGACCCCATGATCGAATACCCGGGGTGGGAGTCTGATTACCAAACCATGCTCGAGCAGACGTTTGCCACCATCGATTGGCGCAAACTTTCCTGGTTGAGCCTGGGGGTATTGCGTCAAACGCCCGGTCTCAAGCGCACGATGCGAGAGCGCTATCCGAAATCGGACCTCTTGACCGGCGAGCAGGTGCTTTGTCCGGACGGCAAATTCCGTTATTTTCAACCGTTGCGCGTCGAGATGTATCGCAAGATGGTCCGCTGGATCAGACGCGTGGCGCCGACTGTGAAAATTTATTTATGCATGGAATCCCGCGAAGTATGGGAGCAAGTTTTCGGGTTTGCACCCGCATGCGAGAAAGAACTCGGCAACCAAATGGCTCCGGAAGTTCAACAGCCGATTCATGCTTAATCACGACAGCGCTATCGGCGTATTCGATTCTGGCATCGGCGGCTTGACCGTGCTGCACGAGATCATCGAGACGCTTCCGAGAGAAAACACCGTCTACCTTGGCGACACGGCAAGGTCGCCCTATGGCACCAAGTCGGTCGACACGGTATTGCGTTACTCGTTCGAAAACAGTCAATTTCTTGTCGAGAAGGGCGTAAAAGCTGTCGTTGTGGCCTGTAATACTTCGACCGCTATCGCTCTCGAACGTTTGCAAAAAGAGCTTGCTTTACCGGTCGTGGGCGTGATTGAGCCCGGAGTCCGACGCGCGCTAGGGAGCACAAAAAACAAAAAAATCGGCGTGATCGGAACTGAAGCGACGATCCAAAGCGGCGCCTACACGCGCGCCCTCAAAGCGGCGGATCCGTCGGTGGAAGTGTACAGCCGGGCTTGCCCGTTGTTTGTTCCGTTGGTGGAAGAAGGTTGGACGGACAATGAAGTCGTTGAAATGACGGTCAAGGCCTACCTCGCAAGTCTCAAGCAAAGCGGCATCGACACGCTGATTCTCGGTTGCACGCATTATCCGTTATTGAAGAAATCAATTCGTAAATTTTTGGGCGGCGGCGTGCGACTTGTCGATTCCGCTGAGGAAACCGCAAGGCAGGTGGCGGTTATGCTCAAAGGATCCGCACTTGTAAGAAAGACCGGCAAGGGCGTCCATAGTTTTTTCGTAACCGACGCGCCCGATCGCTTTATTAAAGTTGGGCGGCGTTTTCTCGGAGAAAAAGTCGAATCGGCGGTGCGGATCGAGCGTTGAGCGGCCTCATCCGACCCTTTAAGTTGCCTTTGGAATCATGTATTTTGACGCTATCTACAGGTTTTGAAGCCTCTTCCGCCGCCGCGCAGGCAGGGAGCATTCTCAGCGCATGATTGATTGGATAAAAAAGATCGTTGGCACCAAGAACGAGCGGGAAATCAAACGCATCCGTCCGTATGTCGGCGAAATCAACAATCTGGAGCCGGAATATCAGCGTTTAACGGACGCGGAGCTGGCGGCAAAGACCGCCGAATTCAAAAAAAAGATTGCCGAGGCAACAGCGACCCTACGGCAAGAATTGGAAGAGGCGGTTGCGGCTCCGCTCAGCGCAGAACCGGATGAGCGCGATGAGCATAAGAGCCAGGCTGATGAGCTCGACAAACAACTGCGGCAAAAGGAAACCGAGGTTCTCGAGGAACTTTTGCCGCAGGCATTCGCCGCGGTGCGCGAGGCATCCCGGCGCGCCATCGGACTGCGCCATTTCGATGTCCAACTGATCGGCGGCACGGTGCTGCACGAGGGCAAGATCGCCGAGATGAAAACCGGCGAGGGTAAAACCCTGGTGGCGACGCTGCCGCTGTATCTTAACGCGCTCACGGGCAGGGGCGTCCATCTGATCACAGTTAACGACTATTTGGCCCGCCGTGATGTGCAGTGGATGGGGCCTATCTACCATAAGCTGGGTTTGACAACGGCGTCCATCGTGCACGAGACGAGCTATCTCTTCGATCCGACATTTATCACCCAGGACTATCGCTACCTCAATTTGCGCCCGATTACCCGGCAGGAAGCTTATCTCGCGGACATCACTTACGGCACAAACAACGAGTTCGGCTTTGATTATTTGCGCGACAATATGAAATTTTCGCTGGAGGAGTACGTCCAGCGCGAGCTCAACTATGCGGTGGTCGATGAAGTCGATAATATTCTCATCGACGAGGCGAGAACGCCGCTGATTATTTCCGGCCCGGCTGAAGAATCGACGGACAAGTATTATCTCATCGACCGCATCATCCCCAAGCTTCAGCGCGGCGCGGTGATCCAGGGCGACCCTTCCCAGGAAGATCGCGCCGCGATCGACGCCAAAGGGGACTACACGGTGGATGAGAAAAGCCGGTCCGTGACGCTGACCGAAGGCGGCGTGGCGAAAGTCGAGCGTCTCCTGGGCGTGCACAATCTCTACGACCCGCGCCAGATCGACACGCTGCATCACGTGCAGCAGGCGTTAAAAGCGCATGCGATTTTCAAACGCGATGTCGACTACGTCGTCAAGGACGGCGAAGTGATTATCGTTGACGAATTCACCGGACGCCTCATGCCCGGCCGGCGCTGGTCCGATGGGCTGCACCAGGCGGTGGAAGCGAAGGAGCGCGTTCATATCCGCGAAGAAAATCAGACGCTGGCGACGATCACCATTCAAAACTACTTCCGCATGTACAAAAAGCTCGCGGGCATGACGGGAACCGCCGATACGGAAGCGCCCGAATTCAAAAAGATTTACAAGCTCGATGTCACCGTGGTGCCGACCCACCGTGCCATGGTGCGCCAGGATCTTCCGGACGTCGTCTACCGCTCTGACAATGAAAAATATGACGCGGTGGTGCAGGAAATCGAAGAGCGCAACAAGAAGGGGCAACCGATCTTGGTCGGAACGACGTCGGTGGCGAAGTCCGAGCGGATTTCGCGCATGCTCAAAAAGAAAGGCATCAAGCATAACGTTCTGAACGCGGTGAATCACGAAGCCGAGGCGAGCATCATTGCGCAGGCGGGGCGGTTCAATGCCGTGACCATCGCAACCAACATGGCGGGCCGCGGCACTGACATTTTGCTCGGCGGCAATCCGGAATTTCTCGCGCGCTCGGATATGGAAAATGAGTGGATCAGCCGCGCCGCCAAGTTACCCATCGAAGGCGCGGCGCGTTACGAAGATGCATTGCGCGAACTGAGGGAGAAATACGAAGAAGAGATCCAGCGCGCGGAGAGAAAGTACCTCAAGGAAGGTGAGCTCTTCGAACAGCAGCGCGGCGATGCATTGAAGCGGACTACGGAGCTGCAGCGCGAGATTCGCGCGATTTCGCCCTTTCGTGCGGCGCGCGAGCGCTACGAGGACCTGTCAGCGACGGAGTTGATTGAAGCGCTGCACAACTTGCGCCCCATTCCGGATGGCTATCTCAAAGCCAAAGACACGTTCGAGTCGGCCATATTGAACTCGCGAAACGGCAACATGCCGGCGACGGGATTTGAGGAGGCAAAGAACGACTTTAGCGCTGCACTGGAGCGCTGGCAGGAAAATAGCGCTGAACGCGACGCTCTGATCGAGGCGCTTGATGAAAGGCGCCGGCTTTACGAGCAGCGTTTGATCGATCTCGAGTTCGAACATGCGCGGGCGCTCCTTGCTCAGGGTGAACATGCGGCGACCGTTGCTGAATATGAGAGCGCGCATCGGGCTTTTCAAGAGGCGGAGATCCGCCACGAGGAGATTCGCTTGCCCTATGAGCAGGCTGTTCAACAGGCGCAGCTTCACCATGAAACGAAACGCCAAGAATATTTGCGAATGGTGGAACAGGTCCGAGAGGAACTGGACAAGGCTCCGGACCAGTATCGCCAGCGTTTCGATGAAATCTTTGGAAAATACAACTCCGTATGCGGCCAAGAGAAGGAGCAGGTGATCGCAGCCGGGGGATTGCATATCCTCGGTACGGAACGGCATGAGAGCAGACGCATCGATAACCAGCTCCGGGGTCGCGCCGGGCGGCAAGGCGACCCAGGGTCGTCCCGGTTTTATCTTTCATTGGAAGACGATTTGATGCGCATCTTCGGCGCCGATCGAATTCAAGGCATCATGAGCCGGCTCGGTATGGAGGAGGGCGTGCCGATCGAACACGGGCTGGTTACGCGCGCGATCGAGAACGCGCAGAAAAAGGTCGAAGCGCACAATTTCGATATTCGGAAACACCTCCTGGAGTACGACGATGTGCTCAACAAACAGCGCGAGGTTGTCTACAACGAACGTCGCGAAGTTTTGAAAGGGCAGATGCTGAAAGAACAAGTCGTAGAGCTGGCCGAAAGTCTGGCCGACGACATTGTCGCGCGCTACACCGACAAAGAGGCTCACCCGTCGGATTGGGACCTTAATGGCCTGCGTGAAGCGTTATACCGTCAATTCAACTTGCGCATGGAGTTAAAAACCGAGGACGAAGAGTTATCTCCCGAAGGCGTGGACGATCTTGCGCGCGCGCGAATTCTCGGAGCTTACGAGGACAAAGAGAAGCGCTTCGGCGAGCCCATGCTGCGGCAGCTGGAAAAAATCATCATGCTGCAGACCATCGATAGTCTTTGGAAGGATCATCTTCTGAACATGGATCACCTCAAAGAGGGGATCGGCTTGCGTGGATACGGACAGAAAAATCCGCTGCAGGAATACCAAAAAGAAGGCTACGACATGTTCGAGGAGATGATTCATCGGAAAGAAGAGGATGTGATTCAGAAGCTCTTCACCGTCGAGCTGGCGCGCGAGAACGTAGCACCACAGGTTGAACTTCAACAACCCCGCCCGCAAAGGATGGTCTTAAGTCACGGCACCGAGCCGATTGCCGCCCGGCCAATCACCGCCGCGAAACGGGATGGCGACAAGGTGGGTCGCAATGACCCATGCCCCTGTGGTAGCGGCAAAAAATATAAGCGCTGCCATGGTAAATAACCCGCGACAGACGCGCAAGTTTAGCTCTTCCCAAGAATTTTATCTAATTACGAGAATACCGGACCGGCGATGAGTCGCTTCCATTAGGTTATCGCTTTGATCAGTTGATCGTTTTAATGAGCAGTTATCTCCAGCGCCGTTTTGTTCTCATGGCGCTCGCGCTGCGGCTGATTGTTACCAGCGCCCAGCTTAATGATCTTGTCCTTGAACTCGTGTAAGTCCTTGGTCGAGTTTCTGGTGTCGATCACCAGTTTTGCAGCTTCGACGATCGCGCGGATGTCGTAGGTGCTGTGATCTGTAAGTATGATTACGCAATCGTGCTCGGCGATCTTAGCCGGGCTGGCTTCGATCGATTTGAGCGTGCTCCTGCCTAGGCGCAAGCTCGGGACCAGCGGATCGTTGTAGGTCAGAATCGCGCCCTTTTCGCTCAGCAAGCGCATGACGTCCAGTGCGGGGGATTCTCGGCAGTCGCTGACGTTTTTCTTGTATGCGACTCCGAGTATCATGACCTTCGAACCACGGATGCTTTTAGAGCTGCGATTGAGGCCATCCGCCACCATGGTGCTCACGACCGAGGGCATCATGCCGTTGATCTCGGCGGCTAATCCGATAAAGCGCGCCTGAAAATTGAGGGCTTTAAGCTTCCACGCCAAATAATGCGGATCGATGGGAATGCAATGACCGCCAAGGCCGGGGCCCGGATAGAACGGGCTAAAACCGAAAGGTTTCGTCGCTGCCGCATCGATGACTTCGTAGACATCCACGCCGAGAAGATCACACATGAGCGCGAGCTCATTGACCATGCCGATGTTGACGCTGCGGAAGGTGTTTTCCAGCAGCTTGACCATTTCCGCGCATTTGGTACCGCTCACCGGAATCACTCTTTCTATGAACTGCGAATAGAACAGCCGGGCAATCTCCGTGCACCGCGCCGTGATTCCCCCGACAATTTTGGGAGTATTGCGCGTCGTGAACGACGCGTTCCCGGGATCAATTCGCTCCGGCGAGAAAGCAACGAAAAAATCATCGCCTACTTTGAGTCCGGAACATTCGAGCTCGGGAACGATCAATTCATCCGTCGTTCCGGGATACGTGGTGCTCTCGAGTACGATCAATTGATCGCGATGCAAATATTTCCGAATCTCTTCGGTCGCGGACAGAATAAACGAAATATCCGGATCGCGGCTTTTACTGAGCGGCGTGGGCACGCAAATGCTTACCGTGTCGGCATCGGCAAGCGCGCTAAAATCGGTTGTCGGCGTGAATTGTTCGGAGCGAACCGCGTCAGCAACCGTTTTATCGGGAACATCCAAGATATAGGATTTACCTTGTTTGAGTGACGCTACCTTGCTGCCATCGAGATCGATGCCGATAACCTTAAATCCCGCAGCGGCGATTTCCATAGCGAGCGGCAATCCGACATATCCGAGGCCGATAACGGCCGCAGTTGCGTTGTGTTGTTCCAGTTTGCTTTTGAGGAGGTTCAATTTACGAAACCTCCGGTGTTTTAATCTGCGATTTGTCTGCCGCTCTCAATAATTTAAACTCCTTTAGGCGAAGGTTGTATTTGTCGATCAACTCGTAAAGATTAACCCGGCTGATGCCGAGCTCGCGTGCCGCGCGGCTGATGACGCCGTGGTTGCGCGACAGGGCCTTCTTTACGAAGTCCATCTCGATCGCTTTTTTGGCAAATTTCAAATTCACGTCCGTTGGTATCTGATCGAGAGCAAAACCCAAGTCGCTTGGTTTAAGGACGGAGCGCGGACTTAGAACCACCGCACGACTGATGAGATTCTCCAGCTCGCGCACGTTTCCGGGCCATGGATGCATCAGCAGCGCTCCTTCGGCTTCTGCCGAAAGGGTCATCGGAGGTTTCCGGTGGTCTTTACAAAATTTGACCAAAAAATGCTTCGCGAGCGGCACGATATCGTCCTTCCGGTCGCGCAGCGGCGGCATGTCGAGGGGCACCACCTTCAGCCGGTAGTACAAGTCTTCTCTAAAAACTCGATTTTCCATATCCTTTTTTAGATCGCGATTGGTGGCGGCCAGGATGCGGACATCGACATCGATTGGGGTTGTGCCGCCGACCCGTTCGATTTTTCGGTCCTGCAAAAATCGCAACAGCTTGACTTGGAGAGGGGGGGCCAGCTCTCCGATCTCGTCCAAGAATAAGGTCCCCGTGTGAGCGAGCTCGAATTTCCCCCGTTTTTGCATGTGGGCGCCGGTGAAGGCTCCCTTTTCGTGACCAAATAATTCACTCTCCAGGAGATTCTCCGGTATGGCGCCGCAGTTGACGACCACGAACGGGTTGTCCTTGCGTTGGCTCTGCAGATGGATGGCTTGGGCTACGACCTCTTTGCCAGTGCCGCTTTCGCCACAAATCAAAACAGAAATGTCAGACACGGCAACGCGTTCAACGAAACGGAAGATATCCTTCATCGCTTTGGAGGCGCCCACCATGCCGTGGAATCCGTTTCCAATTGTTTGCTCATTCTGGTTGACTCGCTGCTGTAACTGATAAATGTGCGTCGCGCGCTGAATCATGACCTTGAGTTCGTCGATGCGAACGGGTTTGGCATAATAGTCGAATGCGCCGAGGCGGACCGCTCGCAGCGCGTTCTTGTCGTCGTCGTTGCCAGTGATGACGATGGCTCGTGTTGCAGGATCTTGAAGGAGGATCTGCTCGAGGAGCCGCATGCCGCCGAGATCCGCCGGGTTGTGTGGATTTAACGAGAGATCCAGTGTGACCACCGGGGGCTTTTCTTTTTCGAAAATAGTCATGGCCTCGCCTTCAAGCGAGGTCGTGAACACGTCATACTCGCTTTCGAGGGCCCAGCGCATCTGTTTGAGAATATTTTCCTCGTCATCGACGAGCAATAGTTTTGGTTTCACGAGCGTATTCCTTTCTCATCCATTTACTCACAGTGTCGGGAGTTCAACTTCGACTTTAGTGCCGGCGTTTAACTGGCTCTCGATTCGGATCTGGCCCCCGTGAACCTCAATGATCGAACGGGTATGGCAGAGTCCGATGCCCAGCCCTTTTTCCTTGGTCGTCTGAAAAGGCCGAAATAGACTTTCAAGTCTTTCGGGAGGGATGCCGCATCCGGTGTCACGAATCGACGCGGTGATCTTGCCGCGCGGTTCATTCGAAACCATAACCTCCACCGCGCCTTGTCCTTTGGGCAGACTCTGAAGCGCGTTTAGAATCAAGTTTGTGAACGCCTTTTGTAGCAAATCAGGATCACCCGAAACGGGCGGAAGCTGGTCGGTTGGCGGAAACACTGTCCGCACTTGGACTCCATTGCGTTGCTCGATCTTGAGGTCGTCAAAGGTGTCCGCAATGACTTTTAAGATGTCGACGGGCTGCTGTTTGAGCGAAAACTGACCTCTTTGCACGGAAAGGCTCGCGATGAGATTGATCATTTTTTCCGTTGTTTGACCGAAGGTCGCAAATGCGTCCGCGATAAACTCGGGATTTTGGCTGAAGTGTTTCGCGTTTTCCAGCGTCATCCCCTGCATCGTCGCGAGATTCTTCAGATCATGGAGAATAAAGGAGGCGAAACGATTAAACGAGTCCCATTCTCGCGCAAGAAGAAGCTCTTCCGAAAGCTTATGAGTTAAAATCAAATGCCCCAGCTGATTGCTGACGCTCGTCAAAAATTGTTGATCTTCTGCGACGGACTTTTCCTCATCGCGTTGTGCGCCGATACCGATCAGCGCCAGTACTTCGCCGCCTTTTTCTACGAGCGCCAAGCGCTGCACTCCCAAAGCCTTCAGAACTCGGCTGTCCGGGACGGGGAAGTTCTCCGTGGCAGTCGAATCCCCCGTTGCCGGCACGCGAAAAAAAAGCTCCTCCTTGTTTTTCAAGCGTGATTTGTCCAATCGCAGCGGGGTGGTGTCGGATGTGCTCACGGCGGTGCCGTCGTGACAATAGGCCAAATGGTAGGTGTCGGTCGTAGGAGAGCGAAGCCAAAAAGCGACCTGCCGGACAAACATCGCATCGGCGACAAACTCACCGACGCGGGGCAACACGTCTCGAATATTAAGGGACCCGCTCGACTTGTCGGAAAATTTCATCCAAAGGTCTCGATAATCGTATTTGTTGCGGAAGAAATGTCGCGTGATGAAACCCTTAACGCGGCTGTGAAATTTTGGCGACAAGTAAATGAATAAGAACAAGGTCATCAGGCCAAACGCCGCGACCGGCAAGATGACGGTCAGACCCTGCGGTTGCACAAAGCGCAAAACATCGAGGACGGCCCCCGAGATGATCAAGTAAACCAAAGCCGCGGTGGCTGATAAGCTTCCGAATATGATGTGGCGCGACACCCGAATGTTGATTTTCCATAGCGGGTATTTTGCAAAGCCGTAGGCAAGCAAGATCAAACCGACCAGAACGATCGCTGATCCCAGTTGCAACATGGCTTCAGAGATGTAGGACGATAGCAAAATGTTAACGGAGAGATAACTAAAGTAGACGGCAAATCCGAGAAAGGGTATCAAAACAAACTTGAGCTCTTCTTGTTGGGATCGATTCGCGGATTTTAGCGTCTTATCAAAGCAGAGAAGGGCTAGGACGCTGCATCCGATGATATTGAGAAAGTAATAGCGCCATGGGCTTGAGATAATGATGATGGGCTGCTCAAGTATTCCGGTTACCCATTCAACAATTCCTCCGGTGACGATTGCCTGCACCACAAACAGAAGTCCGGCGATTTGCAGCGTATAAAAGACGGTCCAGAAGATCGAACGATGATCAAGTTGGGCGCGACCGACGACGTGACTTACGGGAACCATCGTCACGGGTATGAGCGCTGCGGCTAGGATGATCATTCTCGCGGCGAAGGGCGAGGCCGGTGAGTTTGCGAATAAATATGTGCCCAATTGAAGGGTAAAAAGAGGGATTAAACTCACTATCAGATACGGGACGCTGGAATGACTTTTAATTTTGGTTGCGAGATAAACCAGCAGGCAAGCCAAAAGCGCTAAGTTTACCGAAGATATGAAATCGAAATTGATGATGGACATGGAGATTCAAAACTCTACTTTTTGTAAGCAAGCCGTGTGCCATACTCAGAGGGAACTTGCGAGGAGCGATATGACTCGTGTCGCAAGCCATGAATAACTCGTTTTGGCGCGTCTCTAGATAACGACATTAAAATTGTAACCGGTTGACCTTCATGCGTTTTATTGGAGACGCAAAAGGGTAGCTGGGATCATCTTGTTTCCTGAGACTCCGTTGAGCAAAGCTTTCGCAATCACGATCTGCGGAACCATATAGTTGCCGGTATTACCCGAGGCAACGTCAGCTTTGCCCGATCTAAAGGACGCACCCAGAACAAAATTCGCGATGCTTATTCATTCACGAATATGTCGATGCTCCGCACCTTATCCAGAATCACATTTTCTGTTTGTTTTGCTCCATAGGCGTCTCCATCGTAGAGGATCTACGGGTCAGCAAGCCTTTTCTTTGGGAGCATCAAAACCGTCTGTAAAAGGAGTTTACAGTAATTGCAAGTAATTTGTCGCGGAATTCAAGGGGCTTCTGATAAAAATTAAGCAATTATGATGACTTGTGCGAACTTCGTTGCCCTGCTCCGGATTGTAAACATTCGTAACAATCTTCTTGAATTGATAGCAATGTTATGGCAAAAATGCCAGCTAGTTTGTGATTAATGAAGGTGTCGGAGGAATTCTTGTCTCGTAGTTCAACTCCAAGCAATTATCGCGAACATGGGACGGACCGATCGCCGCTAGTTATTCAGCCATCTCACCCTGTGAATCGGGGTACTGCTCCGGTATTCGATGACGCTCATATTGATCCGGCAGTCCCGTTACCCTGCGTTGTCTATCAATGCACACCGGATCTCCTTCTGACTCGCATGTCTCCAAACGCTTACGAGCTGATTGGAATTCGCCCTGAGAACGTGATTGACAATCGGTCTCTCTGGGAAGAAAGGTTTATTCCCGAGGATCGCACGCGCATCTTGGCGAAACTCACCCAGCCGAGTTTGACGAAAATGGACTCGGAGGTTCAAAAGATTTCGGATGATCAGGGGCTGCCTGTGTGGGTCGTTCACCACTTTCGCAAAATGAATCGCAGTTGCGACAGCGCTATTCTCGGATATCTGTCGCCGTTAGCAAGCGATTTCGTGGCCAAAATGTTGGATGCTTCGACTATTTCGCAGTTTGTCCATAAAATCGGTAATCACTTCCAATTGCTGAACCTTCTGGTCGGTTCCTTGAAGCGGACGCCAATCAGCATCGATGAAATTGAAGCATTCCAGCAGGCCATCGATAGGGCGGTGGATTTTACCCGATCATTCTCGCACTACAGTCAGCCGCCGGCATACGCAGGTGCGGTCGATTTGGAAGAGATCCTTCACTCCGTAACTGCCGCCGCCGCGTGTGTCGACCAGAAAATCCCTATTCAAAATCTTTTTGAAAAATCTCTCGCGGGTGCGCGCGTCAACGGCGATGCGTTCCTGCTCGAGTTGGCATTCAACGCCATTTTAAAAAACGCTATCGAAGCGACAAGGAGTGGAGGCCAAATTTCCGTAACGGCAACCGTGACGGACGGTCCTACGCCACGGCCGATCGCCCGCATCGCGATCATCGATACCGGATGCGGCATCGAAGGCAGCGCATTGTGCCATGCCGCCGCCCCTTTTGTTAGTTCAAAGCGCGACGGAGATGGCCTTGGATTGAGTACGGCGCTTCGCGTGATCGAAATGCACGGCGGCACCTTGAAAATTTCGAGTGCACTCGGTCAGGGAACCCAAGTATTGATCGCACTTCCCGTAGAGTTCGATCCGATCCAAGCCCTTCGATAACGGCAAAGCGGAGAATCATGTACAACGTCTTGATCGTCGAAGACCACGATCGCTTACGCGAGCA
>Ga0065707_10082125_pt1 | contig 21290 bp, 21 predicted proteins | sample SwiRhicommuniRL3_FD_59094 | JGI IMG/M metagenome (GOLD analysis project Ga0065707, IMG submission 59094) | Switchgrass rhizosphere bacterial communities from Rose Lake, Michigan, USA - RL3 v2 (version 2) | ecosystem: Host-associated > Plants > Roots > Rhizosphere > Soil | place: East Lansing...
GGATCGGGCGGCGCTGCTTGCGGGCCGGCCGCCGGATACGAATGCGGACACGGGTCCGCTGGTCTGTTCATGTTTTGCGGTCGGCCGCAAAGTCATCCTCGATGCGATCGCCGCGCACGGGCTCGAAAGCGCCGCGCAGGTGGGCCAGCACGTGAAGGCCGGAACGAACTGCGGCTCGTGCCTGCCGGAGATCAGGGCGCTGCTCGCGCAAGTTGAAAAGTAGAGTGGAGTACGATCGATGATGTTGAAACGAGTATTAGCCGCGATGCTGCTGTGCGTTTACGCGGCGTGCGGCGCCAAAGTTCTGGCGCAAGACGAGGTGCGCATCGCCGTCGCGGCCAATTTCCAATCGACCCTCGAGGCACTCGCCGCGTCTTACTCGCAAACGCATCCCGCGCACTTTGCGATCACAGCGGGCGCCACTGGATTGTTATATACGCAGATCGTGCAGGGAGCGCCATTCGATCTGTTCTTTGCCGCGGATCGCGAACGGCCGCTGCGCCTGGAACAGGAGGGGCTGGCGGTCGCTGAAACGCGCATCACCTACGCCGTCGGCCGGCTGGTCTTATGGACGCCCAATCGGAAGGTGAGCGGCGATCTCAAACAGGTTCTCGCCGACCCGGGCATCAGGACGATCGCGATCGCCAACCCTGCAGCCGCGCCCTATGGCAAAGGCGCCATGGAAGTGCTGCAGAGCCTCGGCCTCACCGGTTACCGGATCGTTCAGGGCGAAAGTATCGGTCAGACATTCCAATTTCTCGCCACAGCCAACGCGGACTTAGGCTTTGTGGCCCGCTCGCAAATCCGCGACTACGAGAAGGCCAACGGGCGCTCCCTCTCCACTGAAATAGTGGAGGTGACTCCCGATTTGTATGCTCCGATCATGCAGGACGCGGTGCTGCTGAAGCGAGCCGCGAACAACCCTGCTGCCCGCGCCTTTCTGGAATTCGTCGAGTCGCAAGAGTCTCGCGACGTAATTCAATCCTATGGTTACGACACCCCTCCCCCACGCACTGAAGACCATGCACGGCATTGACGAAACCCGCCTGTTCCAACCGCTGCGAATCGTGGTTCTGACGGTAAGCGATACCCGCACGCCGGCGGATGATACTTCCGGGGATATTCTGGCGGAGCGGATTGCGGCCGCCGGCCATCAGGTGGCGGGGCGCGCGCTCGTCAAGGACGATGTGCAAGCCATTCAATTCCAGGCGCGCGCGTGGATCGACGATCCCGCAATCCAGGTCATTATCAGCACGGGAGGCACGGGACTCACCGGCCGCGATGTCACCACCGAGGCGATGCGCGAATTGTTCGAAAAGGAGATGGAGGGTTTTCAGGTTATCTGGCATCTCGTGTCATATGAATCGGTGGGCGTTTCTACTCTTCAGTCGCGCGCTTGCGCCGGCATCGCCAAAGGTACGGCGATCTTCGCGCTGCCCGGATCGAACGCGGCTTGCAAAGAGGGGTGGGACAAGATCATCCGTCAGCAGCTCGACAGCCGTCATCGGCCCTGCTCCCTCGTCACGCTCATTCCGCGTTTGACCGAGCGCTAGCGATGGATTCGGTCGAAGCGGCGCGAGAGAAAATGTGCGCGCAAGTCGCGGGGCTCGGCTGTGAATCCGTAGCGCTCGAGGCAGGCTTGAATCGTGTGCTGGCTCAACCGATACGGGCGACACGCGATCAGCCTCCGTTCCGATCTGCGGCCATGGACGGCTATGCGTTGCGCAAATCCGATCTCGAGAACGGCCGCCCGCTCGAGGTTGTCGGTGTTTCTGCCGCGGGCGCGCGCTATCTGCCGAAGCTCTCTGCAGGCGAGAGCGTGCGGATCTTTACGGGCGCTCCCGTGCCGGACGGCGCGGACTGTGTCCTGCCGCAGGAAGACGCAAATATCGACGGTGAGCGCCTGATTGGCGCCGTACCAAGATCCAATCACATCCGTGAGCGCGCAATCGATTTCTCCGCCGGAACAACTCTGATCGAATCGGGGCGCCGGCTCGATAGTTTTACGCTCTCGCTGGCCGCGGCGGCCGGACATGCGCAGGCGATCGTAGCGAAAGCTCCACGCATTGCCTTGCTCGCCACCGGCAGCGAGCTCGTTTTACCGGGCCGTGAAGCGGGTGCGGATCAAATCTATGATTCGGTCAGCTTCGGCCTCTGCGCGCTCATCGAGGCTTGGGGCGGTGTGCCCGTGCGGCACATTCCCGAGGCCGACAATGTTGAAGGTATTTGCCGGGCGGCCGCAGCCGCCTTGCCCGAAGCCGATCTGCTCATCACGATCGGAGGCGCCTCCGTGGGCGATCACGATCTCGTGAAGAGCGCATTGGCGCGCCTGGATCTGACGATGATGGTGCCGCGGGTCGCGCTGAAACCCGGCAAGCCCACCTGGTTCGGCCGCACGGCGCTTGGCCCGGTGCTCGGCCTGCCTGGAAACCCTGTCTCGGCGCTGGTTTGTGCACATCTGTTTCTGCGGCCGCTGCTGGAAAAAATGCTGGGCAGGAATCCCGATCTATCCGTGCGGACCTTCCCGGCGCGCACCGCCGGTGCTCTCGCCGCGAACGGATCGTTCGAGCACTACATCCGTGCGCAGATCGAGATTGACCCTGAAGGTTGCCGCATTGCCCGAGCTTGCGAGCAGCAGGATTCAGCTGTCTTATCGGCGCTATTGTCCGCCAATGCGCTGCTCAAGCGGCTTCCCGGAGCGCAGGCGAGCGCTGCAGGTGAGAGGGTGGAGGTGATTCCTCTGCATCGCGATGGATAGCTCAGGAGTCTCATTACAGCCGCAGCAATTGCCGGCTACGGGCGCTGAAGTAAAGCGCGGTCAGCGCCACGAAGGATACAAGCAGGGCGCCGCCCGCAAGCAGGTGCGCGCGCCCGTAATCGAGCTGCTCGACGTCACGATAAATCGCGATGGACAGCAGTTGGGTTTCCCCTGGAATGCTGCCGCCGATCATCAGAACCACTCCGAATTCGCCGAGCGTATGGGCGAACCCCATGACAAAGGCGGTGAGATATCCCGCGCGGGCCAGCGGCAGAGCGACAGTGAAGAAACGGTAGAACCGCCCGGCGCCCAGGATTGCCGCGCTCTCGAGTTGAACGCCGGGAATTTCCTGAAAGGCATTCTTGAGGGGATTGACCACGAACGGCAGGGAGAACACCAACGAGGCCACGACCAGGCCGGTAAAGCTGAAAACCAACGACAGATCGAGCGCTTCCAGCAGCGGCGCGAGAGGGCCCGAACGGCCGAGCAGCAGCAGCAAGTAGAATCCCAGCACGGTGGGCGGCAGCACCAGAGGCAGCGTGACCAGGGCCTCCACTGCCGGGCGGAACCATTTGTGGCTGCGCGCCAGCCACCACGCCAACGGCGTGCCGACCACAAGGAGAATCGCGGTGGCCACCGTCGCCAGCTTCAAAGTGAGCCAGACGGCAAGCAAATCGGTAGCGTTCACGCGGCGGGATTATGCACTATATGACAGACATTACCGATGCGCGCGGCCGCGCGTTGCACGACTTGCGCATCTCGGTCATGGACCGGTGCAACTTCCGTTGTCCGTACTGCATGCCGCACGAGACGCTCGATGAACATCACCGCTTTATCGAGGCGGACGAGCGGCTCACCTTCGATGAGATTGTCCGCCTGACAAGGCTCTTCGTCCTGCTCGGCGTCCGCAAGGTACGGCTCACCGGCGGCGAGCCATTATTGCGCCGCAATCTGCCGGCGCTGGTGGGGCAATTGAGCGCAATCCATGCAATCGACGATCTGGCCCTCACGACCAATGGAATGTTGCTGAGCCGGTATGCGGCGCAGCTGAAAGCCAATGGCCTGAAGCGCGTCACGGTCAGCCTCGACAGTCTCGATGAGGAAATCTTCAAACAAATGAGCGGCGGCTTCGGCGGCGCGAAGCAGGCGCTCGCCGGCATTTATGCCGCGCGCGAGGCGGGGCTTGCGCCGATCAAGGTCAATACGGTGATCGAGCGGGGGGTGAACGATGCGACAGCGCTCGATCTTGTCGAGCATTTCCGCGCCACCGGCATAGTCGTTCGTTTCATAGAATATATGGACGTGGGTAATCGCAACCGCTGGACACCAGATCGGGTGCTGCCGTCTCGCGAGCTGGTTGAGCGCATTCATGCCCGCTGGCCCGTGCGGCCCATTGCGGGAAACTATCGCGGTGAAGTCGCCCACCGCTACGAGTTCGCCGACGGCGGCGGGGAAATCGGTTTCATCTCCTCCGTGACAGCGGCATTCTGCGGCGATTGCTCCCGCGCCCGTCTGTCGTCCGATGGCATCCTTTACACGTGTCTCTTCGCTACGCGCGGACATGATTTGCGGACGCCACTGCGAAACGGCGCCAGTGACCGGGAATTATTGGAGCAGATCCGCGGCACATGGAGCGTCCGCGCGGACCGCTACAGCGAGCAGCGGGCGTCGCTGCCGGAAAAACCCCTGAAAAAAGTTGAGATGTACTCCATCGGCGGCTGACGGCCGCAAGCTCGAGATCCTCATGAGAAAGTTGTCCCACATCGATCCGCGCGGCGGGCCTGCAATGGTCGATATCAGCCGCAAAAACGCCACGCAGCGCAGAGCCACCGCGCAATCGATCGTCAGACTTCCCCATGCCGCCGCGCGGACACTCTCCGCCAACGGCTTGCGCACTGCCAAAGGCCAGGTGTTCGATACCGCCGTCATTGCGGGCGTCATGGCGGCCAAGCGCACACACGAGCTGATTCCGTTCTGCCACCCGCTGGGCATTGAAAATTGCCGGGTGGAAATCAAAATGCGCAATGCCACAGACGTGGAGATCCGCTGCACGGTGCGCGTACGGCACAAAACCGGCGTGGAAATGGAAGCATTGACCGGCGCCAGCGTCGCGGCTCTGACGATTTATGACATGTGCAAGGCCTTGTCGCACGACATCGTCATTGTCGAAACCTGTCTAATTGAAAAGCGCGGCGGCAAAACCGGGCGTGTTTTCCGCGCTGCTTCGAAGAGGATTGAAGCGTGATGTCCTCTCGCACGGCGCCGCTCTTCGGCCTGATCCTTGCCGGCGGTGCAAGCAGGCGCATGCGAAAGGACAAGGCCGCCATCGCCTACCATGGCAAGCCGCAACTGGCGTGGGCATTTGAGTTGCTGCAATCTCTTTGCGGGAAGGTTTTTGTCTCCGTGCGGCCCGATCAAACAAACGATCCGCTGCGCGCCGGCCTGCCGCTGATCGTGGATCGGCTCGAGGATCAGGGCCCGATTGCCGGGATTCATGCTGCCCAGGCGCTGCATCCCGAGGCCGCATGGCTCGTCATCGCGTGCGATCTGCCGTTTCTGAACCGCGCGGCGCTCGAGTATCTGCTGGCGAACCGCGATCCTGCGCGCGCGGCTACCGCATATCGCAGTGACGATGAGCTGCCGGAGCCATTGTGTGCGGTTTATGAGCCAGGCAGCCGCGCGGAGCTCGCCAGCTACGTCGCCGGCGGGGGTACTTCGCCGCGTGAATTTCTGCGGCGTTGCGCGGCTCACCTGATCGACCCAATGGATCGCCGGACACTGGATAACGTGAACACGCCGCAGCAGTCCCTTGCCGCCAGACGCAACTTGCATGTCCGGTTCTACGCCATTCTGCGCGAGCAGGCGGGCCGCAGCGAAGAATGCGTGGCCACTGCCGCCACAACGCCCGCGGCGCTTTATGATGAATTGCAGCGCCGATACCCGTTCCACCTGCCTCACTCGCAGCTGAAGGTGGCGGTGAATTCAAAATTCAGCGATTGGTTGGCCCCTTTGCAGGATGGCGATGCGGTGGTTTTCATTCCCCCGGTGGCCGGCGGATGAGCATGACGGATTTCAGCCTCAGCTCGATTCCGTGCGATCCGGCCGAGTTGCGCGCCTTGCTGCAGAACCCCGCCTGCGGCGGCTATGTCTCATTCGAAGGTTGGGTGCGCAATCGCAACGAAGGGCGGGCGGTCGAACGGCTGGAGTACGAAGCTTTCGACGCGTTGGCCCTCGAAGAGGGCGAGCGGATTCTGGCCGAAGCGCGTGCGCGCTTCTCGCTGCTCGAGGCCAAATGCGTGCATCGCGTTGGCGCTCTTGAAATTGGCGATCTTGCCGTGTGGGTCGGAGTGAGCGCCGTCCACCGCGACGGAGCGTTTGCCGGCTGCCGATACATCATCGACGAGGTCAAACATCGGCTGCCTATCTGGAAGAAAGAATTCTATGCAGGCGGCACGGCAGAGTGGGTGAATTGCCGGCGCTGCGCGCAGGATTCCCACAGCGCCCCGCCCCCATCCTTTTCCGCCGATTATTCCCGGCAACTCGCTTTGCCGGAGCTTGGCACTTGCGGTCAGCAAAAGCTTCTGGCCAGCCGCGCGCTGATCGTTGGCGCCGGCGGTCTTGGGGTGCCGGTGCTGTCTTATCTCGCCGGCGCGGGTATCGGCTCCCTTACTATTGTCGATGGCGACCGCCTCGAGGCGAGCAATCTGCATCGCCAGCCCATGTATGCTTGGGCGGATATCGGCAAACCGAAGGCCGACCTGGCTGCTGCCCGGTTACGGGCGCTCAATCCACAGATTGAAATTCGCGCTTGCAGCGAGCGTTTCACGGAAGACAATGCCGCCCAGCTGGTCGCAGACTGCGACGTTGCAATAGATTGCAGCGACAACTTCGCTGCCAAATTTCTCTTGAGCGACGCCTGCGTTGCGGCGGGCAAGCCGGCAATCTTCGCGAGCGTGTATCAATATGAAGGTCAGCTGCAGGTGTACTGTCCGGACAACCATTCCGCGTGCCTGCGCTGTCTGTGGCCTGAAGCGGTGCGCGATGGGTTAGTAGGCAATTGCGCGCAGGCAGGCGTGCTCGGGCCGGTGCCGGGGGTGCTGGGCAGCTTGCAGGCGTTGGAAACGATCAAACTGTTGGCTGGCCTGCCCGGCCAGCTCGGCGATGCAGTCCTGATTGTCGACTTGCTTACCCTGGACAGCCGTAAGTTGCATGCCTCCCGCCATCCGGACTGCAGCGAGCGTCATGGGGCGCGAACGAAAACGCCGACCGATCGTCTGGAGCTGGAGTACGTTTCATTGAAGCATGCGAGCGGTGAGGGGCTGCAGATCGTAGACATTCGCGAGCGCCACGAGGCGGCTTGCGTTCCCCTCGATGCCGGAGCATTGCATATCCCGATGGGAGCATTGCTCGAGGATGTTTCGGCGCTCGACCCGCAACAGCGCTATTTGCTCGTCTGCAGTCGCGGCATCAGGAGCCAGGCGGCCGCGCATGAGCTGAGGTCGCGAGGATTACGGCAGGTGTATTCCCTGCGCGGGGGCGTGGGCTCGCTTCAAATCGAGCCCAAAGCAGGGACCCATGAACCCATAGACCGCGGTCGCGATCCGCTTGCCAGTTAGGCAAGAGTTCGCACCGACTGTTGAGAGAATTCGCGTCCTTAAGGAAGCGATACTGGGGCCAGCCTCTGTGGGCCCGACCGACTCACACCCGGCCTGAGCCGTTTCTTTGAAGCCACCGGCTATTAGCCGGTGGCACCCTTCACCAATTTCCTCTTGACACTAGAGTCGTTGACAGGCGGCGCCGAGGCGTGCGTTCTAACGGCGAGGTCCGCGCGTTGGGCTTCGGGAACTCAGCCCTCGCGACGTTCAGTGACCGCGCCGAGCTGCAGTGGACTTTCTGATGAGTAACGTATGAGGCAAAGTCACCGATTTGGGTCTATCTTGTCTTCGCAAGATCTCCAACAATAACCGTACCGTCTCCCGGCCGATCTCCACCATAGGCTGTCGAACCGTTGTCAGAGGTGGGGTGAAGTAGCGCGCAAAGCGAATGTCGTCGAAGCCGACGACGGACAGATCATCGGGGACTTGCAGTCCCAGCTGGCGTGCGTAATCCATGACTCCAACGGCCATCTCGTCGCTGAAGCAGAACACGGCCGTCGGCGCGACCTTTCTGTGAAACAGCTGTGCCGCCCCGGCACTGCCTGAGTCGATGGAGAAGTCGCCCTGGACCACCGTCAATTCGCGCTTGGCGCCGCGTGTCGCAGCCCGCGTCGTGACGCCATGGAGACGATCGCGGCTAAGCGGGCTCGCCAACGGACCCGTGATGATGCCGATACGGCGGTGACCCAGGCCGTACAAATGCTCCATGGCCTCGCCGGCCGCAGCGGCATTGTCGATGTGGGCGCTTGGCACGCCCAGACGCGGAGTGAATTCGCAGCCGTTCACGATCGGGGCCGTGGATGAATGCTGGCGCGTCCATGCGACCAGCGTCTTGGGCAGCCGGTGGCCGAGAAAAATCAGTCCATCCGCTTCCTGACGCTGCAGCATCAGCGCATAGCGTGCCTCGCGCTCAGGCTCGTGACGCGTATCCCCGAGCAGCACGGCGTATCCCTTTTCCTGCGCCGCTTCCTCGATACCCCGAATGATGAGTGAGAAGAAGGGATTGGCGATGTCGGGCACCGTCACCAGCAACTTGCCGGTGCGCAACGTCCGCAAGCTTTTTGCGGCCGCGTTCGGGGAATAGTTCAGGGCTTTGACGGCCTCGAGCACCTTGCGGCGAGTCTTCTCCTCGACGACCTCAGGCCGAGAGAGAGTCCGTGACACTGTGGCGACCGAGACTCCCGCCCGCACCGATACTTCCCGAATTCCCACCCCTGCCGCTCCAGTTGCACCGTTGACCGCCACTGTGAGCCAAGTTGCGGCCCTCGCGCGTGACTTGGATGTGGGCGAGACGAAACCTTACGACTCCATTACGGCGCTGGTGTCGGATCCCGCCATCGAAGCCCTATGGCTCACCGGCCCCAATCACGCCCGGCTCGAGAACATCGAGGAGATCGTGCACGCCGTGGAAAGTGGCAAAGGCACGCTGAAGGGCATTGCCTGCGAGAAGCCCCTCGCCCGCAACGTGGCGGAAGCCAAGCGCGTGGTGCAGCTCATCGAGCGTATCGGCATCCCGCACGGCTATCTCGAGAATCAGCTGTTCGCGCCGCAGATCGAAACGGGTCGCGCGCTGCTGTGGAATCGCGGGGCGCGCAAGCGCCGGCCGCCCGTATCTGGCCCGCGCCGCCGAAGAGCACAATGGCCCGCATGCGCCGTGGTTCTGGCGCGGGGAGCTGCAGGGCGGCGGCGTCTTGAACGACATGATGTGCCATTCGGCGCTCCTGGTGCGGCACCTGCTCACCCAACCGGGGAAGCCCTATTCCTCCGTCCGTCCCGTGCGCGTCACGGCGCACATCGCCAGTCTCAAGTGGACGCGTCCGCACTACGTCCGGCAGCTCATTCAAACCTATGGACCGCAGGTCGACTACGCCAAGCGTCCGTCGGAGGACTTCGCGAGCCTCACGATTGAGTTCGAGACGGACGACGGTCACATCGTGCTCGGAGAGGCGAGCACATCGTGGAGTTTCGTCGGGGCGGGCCTGCGACTCTCGGCGGAGCTTCTCGGTCCCGAATACTCCATGTCCTGGAATACGCTCGACACGGGGCTCAAGCTCTTTTTCTCGCGCGCGGTGACCGGGCAGGCCGGTGAGGACCTGATCGAGAAGCAGAATGCCGAGGCCGGCTTGATGCCGGTGGTCGCCGATGAGGCGGCCGCTTATGGATACGAGAACGAAGACCGCCACTTTGCGAGAGTCTTCTTGGGAAAGGAGCAGCCGCGGCTTACATTCCACGACGGACTCGAAGTCGTCCGCTTATTGATGGCGGGATATCAAAGCGCAGAGCAGGGCCGCACGCTCGCTTTCCCGCCCGACGGTCTCGACGACTATATCCCCGCGGTGGCGGGGCCTGCCTCGTGAAGAGCGCCCGGCTCGCGGCCATGATGCTCCTCCAGTACTTTATGCGGGGGCCGGGCGTTCATGTGACCCGATTTCTACAAAGATAGCCCGGTTGTCTCATTGCTCCACGGTACACGCTGCGTAGACTCAACGCAACGCACCACAGTCCAGAGTCGTCGGCTCTTATTCAAAGACCACTACGCGAACGGCGTCAGGGGCGGTAGTTTTGTGTTCAAGAAAGACTCGGTCGGCATTCTCACGATTGCCTTGCTCACCGCGCTAATGTTGAGTTCGCTCTATGTCGTCGCGGCGGACGGCCAGCCGTCGGTGCACGAAGAGGCGTTTGGCAAAACTGCGCAGGGCATCCCCGTCGAGCGGTATACCTTGCGCAATCGCCGAGGCCTGGAAGCGCGCATCATGACCTACGGTGGAATCGTGACCTCGCTGACAGCGCCCGACCGCAAGGGGCACTACGCCGATATCGTGCTGGGCTACGACACGCTGAACGGCTATCTCAAAGACAGCCCGTATTTTGGGGCGCTCATCGGTCGGTATGGCAATCGCATCGCTATGGGCCGCTTCACGCTCGACGGCAGAACCTACTCGCTCGCCACGAACAACGGCCCGAACGCACTGCACGGCGGTATGAAAGGCTTCGACAAGGTCGTGTGGAAAGTGCTGAAGGCAGGGCTGAAGGCTGAAGGGGATTTGGGGGAACCGCAGCTGACCCTGATTTATCAGAGCGCGGATGGGGAGGAGGGGTACCCAGGCAATCTGGATGTGACGGCGGTGTATACGCTGACCGACGACAACGCCCTGAAGCTCGAGTACCGGGCGACGACCGACCGAGCGACGATCGTCAACCTCACCCAGCATTCCTACTTCAACCTTAGGGGTCATGGCGACATCCTCGGCCACGAGATCCGCATTAACGCCAGTCGCTTCACACCGGTCGATGCCACGCTCATACCGACTGGAAAGCTGCACGCGGTTGCCGGAACCCCATTCGACTTTCGCAATGCCTTTCCGATCGGGGCACGGATCGACGCGGACGATGAACAGCTGCAGTTCGGCAAGGGGTACGATCACAATTGGATAATTGACTCAGGAGTGAGTGCTAAGGACTCAGGACTTAGGGTGGCGGCTACCGTTTACGAGCCTGAGACCGGCCGACGACTCGAAGTGCTGTCGGATCAACCCGGCCTGCAGTTCTACAGTGGCAACTTTCTCGATGGGTCGATTAAGGGCAAAGGCGGGCAGGTGTACGCCTTCCGCAATGGCTTCTGTCTCGAGCCGCAGCACTTTCCAGATTCTCCCAACCATCCGAACTTTCCGTCGGTGGTGCTGAAGCCGGGCGAGACCTACCGGAACACGATCGTTTACCGATTCTCCGCTCGCTGATTCAAACATCATGCGCACACACGACCATCCGGGTGACGCAGATCGATCGATCGATTTGCCGCGGCGCAAGCTGCTCCAGGCGGCAGGCGCGGCCGCAGCGCTCACCTATAGCTACGACGTATTCGCTGAATCGGCGCCGTCAACGTCCACGAGAATCCGCGGGCCGCACATGAACCGCGCTCCGCTGGCGGCTCAACCCTACTACGCGTTACCCACCGGTTCGATCAAGCCCTCAGGCTGGTTGCGACGACAGCTTGAAATACAAGCCGCCGGGTTGGGCGGCCGCCTCGACGAAGTGTGGGAGGATGTCGGCCCGAAAAGCGGTTGGCTGGGCGGTGACGGCGAATCGTGGGAGCGGGGTCCCTATTTTCTCGATGGGCTCGTGCCGCTGGCCTGGGCGCTTGAGTCCGAGCCGCTGAAAGCCAAGGCGCAGAAGTTTATCGACTGGACGCTGTCCCATACTCAGCCCAACGGCATGATCGGCCCGAAGAGCAACGAGGATTGGTGGCCGCGGATGGTGATGCTGAAGGTGCTCACGCAGTATCACGAGCTGACTGCAGACGCGCGCGTCATCCCGGTCCTGTCGAATTATTTTCGATATCAGCTGCAAACGCTGCCGCAGCGTCCGCTCTCTGACTGGGGACGCTTTCGCTGGCAGGATGAGCTGGTCTCGATCCTCTGGCTCTACAACCGTACCGGCGATGCACAACTGCTCGAGCTCGCGCGGCTGATCAAGGCGCAGGCGGCGGATTGGGGAACGTTCTACGCGAACTTTCCTTTTCACGACAAGCTGGATAATGGCTATTTCTACGCGTTGGCCCAGAAGAAAGACGAAGAGACGTCCCACTATTCGCATGGCGTGAACAATGCGATGGCGCTCAAGGCCTCAGCCGTGTGGTCGCTCGTATCCAAAAGCGAAGCCGATCGCCGCGCCATTCATCAGCAACTCGCGGTGCTTGACCAGTACCACGGCTTGCCGATTGGATTGTATTCCGCGGATGAGCATTTCGCCGGGCGAGATCCGTCGCAGGGCGTCGAGCTGTGCACGGTGGTCGAGGCGTTGTATTCACTGGAACAGGCACTGGCGATCACCGGCGATGTCGCACTGGCCGATCGCATTGAGCGTATTGCGTACAACGCGCTTCCCGCGGCGCTCACCGATGACATGTGGGCCCATCAGTACGATCAACAGCCCAATCAGATCGAGTGCAGCCTGAAGCCCGGTCCGTGGGGCACCAATGGCCCCTCGGCGAATCTTTTCGGTCTTGCCGCCTATTTCGGGTGTTGTACGGCCAACTTTCATCAGGGCTGGCCCAAATTGACCGCAAATCTTTGGATGGCGGCGAGTGAAGGGGGCCTCGTGGCGATGATTTATGCGCCGTGCGAAGTGACCACGCGAGTGCGCGACGTGACTGTGCGGCTGAGCGAGCGGACCGATTATCCGTTCCGGGACCAGGTCGATATTGCGGTCGAGCCCGAGCGGCCGCTCGCTTTCCCGCTCAAGCTGCGCGTGCCCGGTTGGGCTCGAAGCGCCAAAGTGAAAGTGAATGGGAGTGCGCTATCCGTCCCGGTGAAAGACGGCTTCCTGCTCGTCGAGCGCACCTGGCGTAAGGGCGATCGCGTGGAGCTGGCGTTCGATTTCGAGACGCGTCAGGTTCGAGGATTCAATCAGTCGGTGAGCATCGAGCACGGTCCGCTGCTGTTCTCGCTTCCCATAGCAGAGCAGTGGAAGAAGTTGGTCGACTATGGGCTCACGGCGAACTGGGAAGTGTTGCCCACCAGCGCCTGGAATTACGCGATCGAGGAGAGCACTGCACTGCAAAGAAGCGAAGCACCGATCGCGGAAGTGCCGTTCTCCCGCAAAGCGCCTCCAGTCACCGTCACCGTTAACGCACAGCGTGTGCCGGAGTGGACGACGGAGGTGCTGCGCAGTGTCCCGGAGTGGATGACCGAAAAAAACTATGCGCCGCCGCCACCGCCGAGCCCCATTGCGCTGACGAAGGGCGCTACCGCGACCTTGACACTCATTCCGTACGGTGCGGCCAAACTGCGGATCACCTCCTTCCCGACGGTGAAAGTCTAAGTACAGCCGATACGTTGCCGCATGTGGGCATGCCTACTTCTTGTTAGGCCACTTTCTGTCTTTCTACCGTCGCGGGCGAACGTGCGGCCCACGTCTTTCTGCGCAAGCGGCCGTGACGCTCACCCCTTCATCCGCAACGCAATCGCATACGCATCGCTGCGCCGGGCCCCAGTCAACTGTGCAGCGATTGCCGCCGCCTTACCCGGCGGAAGCTCCTTCACCAATAGGCCTACCACCTGTTCAAGTGAGTAAGTGGCCGCAGCCGCGTCAGACTCCGGCGCACCCTGCACGACAACGGTAATTTCACCCCGGGTAAAATTCTCTTCCTGCCCTGCACGCGCCGCGAGCTCTTCCAAAGTCCCGCGATAAATCGTCTCGTGCAACTTGCTCAACTCCCGCGCCACCACGGCGGGACGGCTTGCGCCAAAAATCGCAGCAAGATCCGTAAGCGTCCCAGCAATCCGATGCGGCGCCTCGAAAAACACCAGGGTGCGCCGTTCGGCCGCGAGCTGCCCCAACCGGTTACGCCGCTCGCCGGCCTGCGCCGGCAGAAACCCCTCGAAGCAAAAGCGATCCGTAGGCAATCCCGCAACCGCAAGCGCGGCCGTGATCGCCGAAGGCCCGGGAATTGCCTGCACCGTGACGCCACGCGCCGCAGCCGCCCGCACCAGCTCGAACCCGGGATCCGAAAGCAACGGCGTGCCCGCATCGCTCACCAGCGCAATCGTCTCCCCTGCTTCCAGGCGCGCCAGTAATTCCGGAATCCGTCCAGCCTCGTTGTGCTCATGGAGCGACACCATCGGCCGCGACAGCCCCACTGCCTGCAGCAACGCCCCCGTATGCCGGGTGTCTTCAGCAGCAATCAGGCTGGCATCGGCCAGCGCCTGCCGGGCGCGGGGCGACAGATCGCCAAGGTTGCCGATCGGCGTCGCAACGACATCAAGCCTCCCGCGTGTTTTGCCCACTATAATTCCCGGCCTTAGAGTTAAGGCTATTCAACCACATGCCGACAGCGCGCTGGATTTTTCGCTGGATAGGAGTTGCGACGGCGCTGCTCGCCTTGTCCGGCTGCCCAAGTCTCGGCCCGATGACTACGGCGCCGCCTACCTTGGACCGCGCGCAAGCCCAAGCGCGTCAAGGCGATCATGCGAGCGCCGCTGCAACTTATGAGGCGCTTGCCGCACAGAATAGCGGGACAGAGCAGAACGGGTTTTTGTTGCTCGCCGCGCATGAATTCATTCTCGCGCGACACGGGGACGATGCCGCGCGCGTGCTGGCGGCAATTGCACCGCCGCTTACTCCCGATCAGACCTTTGAGAAGCAAATGCTCGGTGTTGAGATAGCGCTTGCGCGGTCGCAGCCTCAACAGGCCTGGCAACAGCTTGCATCGATCACAGAGCCACGCAACGCCCCGTTGGCCGCGCGTTACCTCGAATTGAAAGAAGATGTGGCTTTCGCCACGGGACGGGTAGCCGATGCAGTTCGCACAGAGATAGCGCGCGAGCGCTGGCTCCCAAGCGGTGCGGAGCGAAATGCTGCTCGCAGAGATTTACTTCGCTCACTGCGCGATGCCAATGAGCGCGGCGTGAAGATTGAGCCGCGCACTGCAGCGGATCGCACGGTGCGCGGTTGGCTGGAGCTTGCCTCGCTCGCTGCAGCCGCGGCGCGAAGTCCAGGCGCCACTGCTCCCGAGGTCGAAGCGTGGCGTACCCGTTATCCCGGCCATCCGGCGGATCAGGCGGTGCGGGCGGAGCTGTTGGGCATCGACACGAGCGTCTCAGCGCATGGCGTAGCGCATGTCGCCTTGCTGCTGCCTTTGTCGGGCCGGCAATCTGGGGCGGCAGTAAGCGTGCGCGAAGGCTTCATGACGGCGTATTACAACGCCGCAGCGAGCGACCGGCCGCGGGTCCGTGTGTATGACACAGCGGAATTGAGCGCCGCGGAAGCCATCTCAAGTGCCGTTCAGGAAGGCGCGGAGTTGATCGTAGGGCCATTGACCCGCGATGAGGTCACGGCCGCTGCCGATTTACCCAGTCCGCACCCGCCCGTTCTGGCTCTCAATTTTTTATCTGCAGACCGCCCTGCTCCGGACTCCTTCTATCAATTTGCCCTGTCTCCTGAAGACGAAGCGCGGCAGGTTGCACGACGCGTGCTGGCCGACGGGCGCAAGCGCGGCATTGCGCTCGTGCCCACAGGGGATTGGGGCGCGCGGGTGTTGAGCGCGTTCGAGCAGGAACTGACAGCGGGCGGCGGCTTTCTGCTCACCAACGCGGCGTTCGACGCGGCGCGCACGGATTATGCGGATGAAATTACCCAGGTGCTGCGCATCAACGACAGCCACGCGCGGCACCGGCGTCTTGAGTCGATCCTGGGCGCCCAATTGCAATTCGAGCCGCGCCGCCGCGGGGATATCGAGTTCATCTTCGCGGCAAGCCCGGCCAACATTGCGCGCTTGTTGCGGCCGCAGCTGCGCTTTCATTTCGCAGGGGATATTCCGACGTACGCGACATCGGAAGCATTCGAGCCCGATCCGGTCGCGAATGAGGATATGCAAGGTCTCATGTTCCCCGACATGCCATGGATGCTGGGCGGCGAGCCTGCCGACAGCGTGCGCGCTGCGGCGCGCGATGCCTGGCCTACGGGTGGGCCGCGCCGCAATCGGTTGTTCGCGTTTGGCTACGATGCGTATCGGCTTGCCATGAATCTACGTGGCAAGAATCCTTCGGGTGTTACGCTGGACGGCGTCACCGGCCGTTTGAGCCTGGACGCCAACCGCCGTGTGCAGCGCGAGCTCGCGTGGGCGCAATTTCAAAATGGACAGCCGCGGCTGCTGCCCGCGACACCGCAATAAGTTACAGCCATTCGTACGGGGTTTCGCCGCGAACCCCGCAAAAACCTGGGCGCAGCCCATGAGGACACATGGATCGTCGCAAGATTGGGCAGGACGCCGAAGATATCGCCGCAAGCTTCCTGGCGACGCAAGGCGTGAAGGTATTGATAAGAAATTATCGCCGTCGTCTCGGTGAGCTGGATATCGTCGCTCGGCAGGGCGATGTTTTATTGATCGTGGAAGTGCGCACGCGGGTGAACGAGCTGTATGGCGGCGCGGCAGCGAGCATAGATTTCTACAAGCAACGGCGAATCGTGCGCGCATCGCAGCAGCTACTTCAGCAACGCAGGGACCTCGCGCGGCTGTGTGCCCGCTTCGATGTCATCGTGGTGTCTGGCTTGAATGCCGCGGAGCCGCAAGTTGAATGGATTCAACACGCCTTCACGGCCGTCTGACGTAGGTTGGGCCGAGTCTGCGAAGACTAACCTCTCATCGGCTACGACTATGCGAGCCGCATATCCTGTTCGGCCTCAGATAAACTATCGCGAAAGCCGGCGCGCGAGAAAATCAGGCTCGCATACTTGATGATGGGCTGAGCCTGCGGTGGCAGATCAATCTCGTAATACGGCAACCGCCACAGCACCGGCGCAATGGTGGCGTCGACCAGCGAGAACTCATCCGACAGAAAGAACGGCTTGATCTTGAAAAGATCCGTGCTCGCCAGAATGGTGTCGCGCAGCACTTTCTTGAAGCGCACCGCCTGTTTCTTGTCCGGCTCCTGCTCGATCTGCTGCACCAGGCCATACCAATCCCGCTCGATGCGATACAGCGCCAGGCGAAACTGCGCCCGCGTCACCGGGTCCACCGGCATCAGCGGCGGATGTGGAAAGCGCTCGTCCAGATATTCAATGATCACGCGCGAGTCGTAGAGCACAAGATCGCGGTCTACGAGCGTCGGCACGCTGTGATAAGGGTTGAGATCGAGCAGATCTTCGGGAAAGCGCCCCGGCTCGACGCTCACGATTTCGATTCCTATGCCCTTTTCCGCCAGCACGATGCGCGTGCGGTGGCTCCACGGATCGTTGGGAGCGGAGAAGAGCGTCATGATGGATCGTCGGCTCGACAAGCTAGGCTCCCTAACGTCCCCTCATCCTGAGGGGACAATAATTAAGTCACGTCTTTCCAATATTCCTTTTTCAGAGCCCAAGCGAGCCAGGTGAACAACAACAGGAACAGCACCACCCAAACGCCAAGGGCGCGGCGCTGTACTTGAGTGGGCTCGCTCACGTAATCGAGGAAGTTGACCGTATCGCGCACGAAAATGTCGTAGTCCGCTGGAGTCAGGCGCCCCGGCGCAAGCGTCTCGAAGCGCTCGAACTCTTTCTCGATGCCCTCTCCCTTGAACACCGCGCGCTTCACCCCTTCAAGCTCTGAGAGGACGTGCGGCATGGCAGTGGTTGCGAGCCGCAGGTTATTGACCCCCGTGGGCCGCGTCGGGTCTGCGTAAAAGGTCTTGAGGAATTGATAGATGTAGTCCGGACCGCGGGCCCGCGCCATCAACGACAGATCCGGCGGAGCCTTGCCAAACCAGGCCTCGCCATCTGCGGGCGGCAGCGTGGAAAGAATGTAATTGGTGGATTTTTCGCCGGGCGGCAGCAGGTACTTCTCGAACTGCGCCTGCGGAATTTCGAGATCTTCCTGCATGCGCGAGTAGCGCTCGTATTTGAGCGAATGACAGCCCAGGCAATAGCCCATGAAGTTACGCGCGCCGCGTTGCAGCGACGCGAGGTTCGCCACTTCGTTCTCGGCGTGCCATGCTTTCCAACTCGCTCCACCGCCGTGCCCTTCCGCGGCGTTGACACTGCTTGTCGCCAATATCAGCGCCACCGCGAAGGTGCGCCCCCACCCTGCCCTCCCCCGCAAGCGGGGGAGGGATGGCGCGGAAACAAAGCCCAATTTCTTAACCATGCGCATGGTAGGTCACCCGCTCTGGCACTGGCTTCACTCGATCGATGCGCGTGTAGAACGGCATCAGCACGAAGTACGCGAAGTACAACACCGTGAAGATGCGCGCGAGGATTACGTACAAGCCTTCTGCAGGCAGCAAGCCGAGATACATGAGCACGAGAAATGACACGGTGAACACTGCCAGCGCCGTACGCGAAATCCAGCCGCGATAGCGCATGGATTTCACCGGCGACCGATCGAGCCACGGCAGGAAGAGGAAGGCCGCCACGGCAAGGAACATCAGCAAGGCGCCGAGCTTCTGGTCCGGCACAGCGCGCAAAATGGCGTAATACGGCGTGAAGTACCAGACCGGCGCGATGTGCTCGGGCGTGGACATGGGATTCGCCGGCTCAAAATTCGGCTGCTCGAGGAACAGCCCGCCCAACGTCGGCACGAAGAACACCACGATGGCGAGCAGTGTAAACATGACGCCGACACCCACTATGTCCTTGATGGTGTAGTAAGGGTGAAACGGGATGCCATCGATAGGCTTGCCGGTAGGCCCAACGCGCTCTTTGATCTCAATGCCATCGGGATTGCTCGAGCCCGTGCGGCGCAGCGCCACCAGATGGAAAACCACGAGCAATAGCAAAGCGAGCGGCACCGCGACGACATGCAGCGCAAAGAAGCGGTTCAGCGTGGCATCCGCGATGCCATAGTCTCCGCGGATCCATTCGACCAACCCCCCGCCAATGACGGGAATGGTGCTGAACAGATTCACGATGACCTGCGCGCCCCAGAAGGACATGTTGCCCCAGGGCAGCACGTATCCAAAAAAAGCCTCGGCCATCAATGCGAGATACACCGCCATGCCGAAAAGCCATAGCAGCTCGCGCGGCGCTTTATATGAGCCGTAAAGCAGCGAACGGAACATGTGCAGATACACGACGATGAAAAAGAACGACGCGCCGGTGGAATGCAGGTAGCGGATGAGCCAGCCGCCCTGCACCTCGCGCATGATGAATTCCACGGAGTCGAACGAGGTGGCTTCGCCCACCTTGTAGAACATGGTGAGGAAGATGCCGGTGAAGAGCTGTAGGCCCAATACGACGAGCGCGAGCGAGCCGAAGTAATACCAGATGTTGAAATTCTTCGGGGCGTAATAGCCCGTCAGCTGATCCGACAGGAACTCTTCGACAGGGAAGCGCTTGTAAAACCAACCCTTCAGACCTTTATGAGGGGTTGCCGGCGGCTGGGGGGAAGGCGCGGTGGACGCTGGAATTACCATTACGCCACCCCCTTCTGGCCCGCTTCATCCACTCCGATGATGAGAGTGTGATCGTTGGCAAAGGCGTAAGGCGGCACACGCAGATTTACGGAGGCGGGCGAGCCTTCGAACACACGGCCGGCGAGATCGAACCGCGAGCCATGGCAAGGACAGAAAAATCCGCCCGGCCAGTTCGCTCCCAGCTCCGGCTGCGCGGGCTCGAAGCGGGGCTTCGGCAGGCAGCCGAGGTGGGTGCAATTGCCAATAAGCACCAGGTATTCCGGCTTACGGGCGCGGATCTCATTGGCCGCGTACTGGGGCTGATCCGATTGGGCAGACTTGGGATCCTTGAGCTGACCCTCGTCCTTCGCCAGGCTCGCGACCATTTCAGGCGTACGCCGCACCACATAGATCTGCTGCTTGCGCCAGGTAAGCGTGGTCATCTGCCCGGGCTCGAGCTTCGACACGTCGAGCTCAGCCGGCGCCCCAAGCGCGCGGGCGCGTTCCGAGGGTTTCCACGAAGTGATGAACGGCACTAGCGTAAACGCAGCGCCGATGGCGCCCGTTGCGGCAGTGGCCGTCGTCAGAAATTTGCGCCGGCTGGTATCGACTTCATCATCCGCCATCGAATGGCTCTCCCAATGCGTTCAATCAAACTCGCCCAGCTGCAGCCATTGCGCACTCGAACGCACGGTTAGAGTTTCCGGCTCGCGGGGGGCGGCGCATTATACACAAACGATTTACAGCTTCCGGGCAAAGGAATTCAGGGCAATGGCGATTAAAACTTGGGGTGGCATGCTTGTATTCGCGCTGGGCTCGGTGGTGGCGGGACTCGCGCTGGCATTTTTGCTGGTGATGCTGGCGCCGCAGCTGCTGCGCCCGCCGCCGGCGGCGAATCCACCGGTGGCCGCAACATCCGATGCCTCTATTCCCGCGCCGGCGCGCGTCACTTACGCCGATGCCGTACAGCGCGCGGCCCCTTCGGTGGTGAACATATATACGGCGCGCCTTGTGACGGAGCGGGTTGCGCCTTCTGCGCTGGAGCAGATGTTCGGGAATTACTGGCCACGCTATCAGCAGCGCGTCGAGCGCAGCCTGGGGTCGGGCGTCATCGTGGACGCCCAAGGCCATATCGTGACCAACCATCACGTGATCGTGAACGCCGAGTCGATCAACGTGCAGCTTGCGGATGGGCGCACCACCGATGCGCGAGTCATCGGCCGCGATCCGGATACGGATCTTGCGGTGCTTCTCGTCGATCTGAAGCCGCCAGTGCCTGTTGTACCTTTCGGGCGCTCGGATCGGCTGAAGGTGGGCGATGTCGTACTGGCCATTGGCAATCCGATTGGGCTTTCGCAGACGGTGACCCACGGCATTGTCAGTGCGACAGGGCGACAGCAGCTCGGCCTCGCGTATTTCGAGGATTTCATTCAGACCGATGCGGCCATCAATGCGGGAAATTCAGGCGGTGCGCTCATCGACGCGAGCGGCGCGCTGGTGGGCATCAACACGGCGATCATTGCCAAGAGTCTTGGCGTAGAAGGAATCGGGTTTGCCATTCCCGTGAACATGGTGCGCGGCGTGCTGGATGACATCCTGACCAAGGGCCGCGTGGTGCGCGGCTGGATCGGCATCGTGCCGCAGGACATCACCGAAGAACAGGCTGCGCAGTTTGGGTTGGCGCGGGCGGGCGTGTTGCTCACCAATCTGTTCAGGGATAGCCCGGCGTTGAAAGCCGGCCTGCAGCCGGGCGATATGTTGATTGAAGTGGATGGCACGGCTTTGCACAGCGCGCAGGATGCGATTACGCGCGTGGCGGCGCACCGGCCTGGCACTACGGTGACGTTGCGCGCGTTGCGCGGCAGCCGTCCGGTTGTGGTGCATGCACAGGTGATCGAGAGGCCGCGCAATCAATGAAAGTGGAACGCTTCGCCAGTCGTGAATTGCTCAATGCCGCCTTGGCGGAGCAACTCAAACAAGCTCTTGCTCTTACCCCCTCCCCCGCTCCGCGGG
>Ga0065707_10082127_pt1 | contig 21254 bp, 26 predicted proteins | sample SwiRhicommuniRL3_FD_59094 | JGI IMG/M metagenome (GOLD analysis project Ga0065707, IMG submission 59094) | Switchgrass rhizosphere bacterial communities from Rose Lake, Michigan, USA - RL3 v2 (version 2) | ecosystem: Host-associated > Plants > Roots > Rhizosphere > Soil | place: East Lansing...
ATGGATCGGTCACCGCGAAATAAGGCGTATCGGTGACCACGATTGCCGCGCTCATCCAGGTATGCAGCACGTCGCAATTGATGCGCATGACACCTACGCGATCCAGACGTTTGGTGACTTGACGCCATTGGGGAAGTCCGACATTGAAGAGCGTCTCGCCGCCTATGCGAGCGTGCACCGTGTGGAGAATCGAGTCGCTGTTCTTCAGCAAAAGCTCGCTGCCGGTGGTCGCGACCTGAACGTGGGGCGTAAACGCGCAGTTCTTATTGTCGAGGACCAATCGTCCCGCCTCGGCCGCCACGGCGCGCTCCATCGAACGAAGAGTAATCACCGCATTGCGCAGCGCCCCGTCCTTGCCGATCAGCAGAGATTCGTTCAGCACCGATGGGCCGCAGAAAGATCGGTTCTTAAAGACCGGCAGAGGTTTGGGGGCTTTATAATCACCCACGGCGGCGACTTTGCCTATGAGTCGACCGGTGATCGTTGGAGGCAATGCCTCTTTTCGCTCTTGGCCGCGCGCTCCGAGCTGGGCATAACCTTGCTGCCAAGAAACGAGCACTAGCAAGCTTAGGATAAATGACGTCGTCGCTCTCACGGTGATCCGCGCAATAAGCCTAAGATCGACGCGATCCTAACATCTCCCGGCTGCTTGCCACCAGTCTCGATCCCTGTTAACTCTCGACTTAGAATAATTAACCGCTCGGTGCGTTGCGCTGCAATCCGGACATACCATGAAGTTTGCGATTTGATTTCCGTGCGTGCCGTCATTCAAAGAGTCACTCAGGCCCGAGTGAAGGTGAACGAACGAATCGTTGGAGAAATCGGACCGGGCTTGTGCATTCTCGTCGGTGTCGGCAAACAAGATGACGATGCGAGCGCGAACATCCTCGCAGATAAGATCGCGACCTTGCGCATATTTGCGGACGACCAGGGTAAAATGAATCGGTCGATTATCGACACCGGCGGCGAGCTGCTCGTGGTTTCGCAATTTACTTTGTACGGGGATTGCCGCAAAGGCAACCGGCCATCTTTTACGGACGCGGCACTGCCGGCCGACGCCGAGCGGCTTTATCAGGTTTTTACCAGGCGCCTGCGCGATACAGGGCTCGAGGTCGCCACCGGACAATTTCAAGCGCATATGAACGGCGCCCTCATCAATGATGGGCCGGTAACGATCTTTATCGAGAATTGAAAATGCACGTCGTACTATTTCAACCGGAGATCCCGCCTAACACCGGTAGCGTCGCCCGTTTGTGCGCGGCCACGCTCACACCGCTCCATCTCATCGAGCCGTTGGGATTCAAGATTGATGACAAGCACCTTAAACGGGCCGGTCTCGACTATTGGGAATACGTTGACCTGCACGTGCACAAATCGTGGGATGATTTCATCGCGAAGACCGGGCCGGAAAAGCTTTGGTTTTTTTCCAAACGGGCGGCCAAGTCGTATACCTCTATCAGGTACCGCGACGAGCATTTTTTGGTTTTCGGCCCCGAGACACGCGGCTTGCCCGGAGACTTTTTGGATGCCAATCACGACTGTGCGTTGCGCATACCGATGATCGGCGCCGGAGTGCGCAGCTTGAATCTTTCCAATGCCGTTTCGATCGTTCTCTACGAGGGATTGCGTCAGCTGGGCAAGGCATAGTTCTTGGGAAGGCCTTGACCGTAGAGTTGATAATGGTTATCTATCTGCAACAAATTTCACACCGCAGGGGGGCTGGTATGAGTCTTAGGGCTGCGATCATTCGCCCGGGAATGATTTTATATCTGGTCGCGGGTTTGTTTCTTTCGCTAACAAGTTGGAATTCCCACGGGCTTGCCGCGGAAGCGCAAAAAGCGGAAACCTCGCCTCCGTCAAAGGAATCCTTCAATCTGATTCTGCCGTTCAAGGATCTCACCGTGGGGCAAGGACAGGAGACCACGATGGACGCGGAGGTGGTCAACCGCACCAAGGACCCGGTGGAAGTCATTCTGACAATAGAAGGCGTTCCCCCAAGGTGGGATGTCAACTTCAACTCTCGGTATCCGAGCTTTCCAGTGCGCTCCGTCATGGTGCAAGGCGGCGATCAAAACTCCAATAAGTCGACAACCCTCGAATTCAAAGCAAAAATTCCCGAGAACACAAAACCGGGAACTTATCCGATCAAAGTAACCGCCAAAGATACCAAGGGCACAACTCAATACGCCGAAACCATCAACTATCGGGTAACCTCCAAAAAGATCGAAACCGGCGGCATCAAGCTCACGAGCCAGTATCCGGTATTGAGCACCGGCTCGGGACAGACCCTCAAATTCACCGTCGACCTCAAGAATGAGACCAACAAGGCGCTCACCACTTCTCTCGTCGCGCAACCACCGCAGGGCTGGACCGTACGCTTCAAGCCGCAGTTCGGCGACCAACAGATTTCGTCGATTCAATTAAAGGAGAACGGTTCGGAGACATTGAGCGTCGAGATCGATACACCGGCGACCGCGGAAGCCAAAGAGTACCCGATCGCGGTCACCGCGCGGGCGGGGGCGTTCGAAGCGACCGCGCACATCAAGGTCTCCCTCAAGGGGACGCAGGATCTAAAGATGGGCTCCCTTGCGGGTACTCTCAATACTTCTGTGACGGCCGGCACCAAGACACCGATTGATTTCGTCGTCGGCAACGCCGGCACCGCGCCCATTCGGAACCTAAACTTCGTCACCAAGAAGCCCAGTGAAAAGTGGACGGTGGAGTTTAAGCCGGACAAGATCGACGCGCTGGGCCCCGGCGAAGTGCGACAGATCAAGATGGAAATTTTGGCGCCCGAGCGCACCATCGCCGGTGATTACATGATGACCCTGACCTCCAATTCACCGGAGGCCAACAAGTCGGTCGATTTCCGCGTTACGGTTTCAACACCGACCGTCTGGGGCTGGATCGGCTTCGGCATCGTCGGCTTGGTCGTGCTGGGATTGGCCGTTGTGTTTTTCCGCTTGGGTCGTCGATGAGCGCAGTCGTTCAAACCAAGGATCTGTCCAAGCGTTATCGCGAGAAGTTCGCGGTCAACTCGCTCAGCCTGACGATCGAAGAAGGTGAAATCTTCGGCTTTCTTGGACCCAACGGCGCGGGCAAGACAACCACGATCCTGATGCTCCTTGGCTTGACCGAACCGACCTCGGGTCAAGTATCGGTATGCGGCTTCAATCCCACGCGCGAGTCCCTCGATGTCAAACGCCGGGTCGGTTACTTGCCAGAAAGTCCGGGCTTCTACGACGACCTTAGCGCGCAGGAAAATTTGCTCTACATGGCGCGGCTGAACCGGATCCCCGAGGAGCAGGCCCGCAAGAAAACCGTCGAAGTGTTGGAGCAGGTCGGCCTTGCCGATGACGGGCGGCGACTGGTCAAGGAATTTTCCCGCGGCATGAAACAGCGCCTTGGCATCGCCGAGGTGCTGGTGAAGAATCCGATAGCGATTATTCTGGACGAACCGACCCTCGGCATCGATCCCGACGGCGCCATCCGCATTCTGGAAATGATCAAGAGCTTGAACCGTGAGCATGGTTTGACCGTCATGCTGTCTTCGCACCAGTTGCAGCAGGTTCAGGAAATCTGCAGCCGGGTCGGCATCATCGTCAAAGGCAAACTGATCGTTCAGGGCGAGATGGACGCGCTCGGCAAATCAATTCTCAAAGGCCGGCAGTGGAATTTTCTGCTCGAAGCAAGCGGCGCCACCGACGGCTTCGAGAGAGATTTGCAGAATATTGCGGGCATCGACGAGATTGAGAAGCGTCCGCACGGCTGGTTCCTACGCTGCACGAGCGACGTGCGTTCGGAAGTCGTTTCGGCGGTGGCGCGCAAGGGGCTTCAATTGATGCAGCTGCGGTCCGAAGATCCGACTCTGGAAGAAATTTATCTGAAATATTTCCGCGAGGCGTAAAACAATGAGCGTGGTGTTCTGGAAAGAATTGGCGGATCACTTCAGCAGCCGTCGTTTCATGATTTTGCTGATCCTCATCGTCTTCTCGGGCCTGTGGGCCGCCTACTCCACCGGCCAAGCGATTCGCCAGAATACCGATACGGTTCCTTCCCAGTACGCATTTTTACTCCTGCTCACATCGAGCGGTGAAACGATTTTTTCGCTGGCCACGTTTCTGGGGTTTTTCGGTCCTATCGTCGGCATCACCCTGGGCTTCGATTCGATCAGCGGCGAATATGCTCGGGGCACGCTCAGCCGTGTGCTTTCGCAGCCGATCTATCGCGATAGTTTCATCAACGGAAAATTTCTCGCCGGGCTGACCACCGTCGCCGTTTTGTGGGGATCGATCTTGCTGCTCGTGATCGGACTAGGCACCACGATCTTGGGCTTTCCCCCCAATGGCGAGGAAATCTGGCGTATGCTCATCTTTACCTTCGTGGGCATTTTCTACGTCGGCTTCTGGCTCGCCCTCGCCACGCTCTTTTCGCTGTTGTTTCAAAAAACCGTCACCGCTGCGCTCGCCTCCATGGCGGTTTGGCTTTTCTTGTCGCTGTTCGTGTCGGTGGTGAGCGCGGGAATCGCCGGCTTGATCGTTCCCGAAGCATCGACTCCGGAGGCGTTGTCGCGGCGCGCCGACGTCGAAAATATCATCGATCGCATTTCGCCAAGCACGCTTTTTTCGGAAAGCGTCGGTATTCTACTTAACCCAGCGGCCCGTGTGTTCGGCATGGCAATGCAAAGCCAAGCCGAAGGCATCTTGCCAACCCCGCTGGCGCTCGACCAAAGCTTGATTCTTATCTGGCCGCACATCACCACAATATTCGGGTTAGTCGCGGTCTGTTTCGGCATTTCCTACATCATCTTTATGCGCGCTGAGATCCGAGCTTAGAGCGCTCTTAAAGTTCTTCCCCACTGTGCGCTCACGCGACTTGCACTGACTCGCACGTGACCTCTCTCAGAAGCCTTTTCGACCACGGGGTGAAAGAGTTTCACTAGATCGCGCCAACCGTGCGGTATTTTCCAATATTTTGGATTGCAAACGTTGATATGTAAACAATTTCTGCCTAGTATACGAAAAAATTTTCACTGTCCGAAACCACAGGGCGGGAGGAATTATGGCGTACCGAGATCTACGCGAATATGTCGCGGCACTGGAGAAACACGGCAAGCTCAAGCGCGTCACCAAAGAGGTCGATAAGGATTGGGAAATCGCTGCTGTGTGCCGCCAGCTTTTCAAGAAAATTCCGCCGCAAAAAAGACCCGCTCTCGTTTTCGATAACGTCAAAGGTTTCAAAATTCCAGTCGTCGCCGGCGTGCTGGGGGCATCCCGTGAGATTTATGCACTCGGCCTCCAAACCGACTCGGTCGAAGGCATCAATCGAAAATGGGATAACGCCCTGGAGAATCCGATCGCGCCGAGAATGGTGAAAGAGGCTCCGTGCAAGGAAAACATCCTCCATGGCAAGGATGTGGACATCACCAAACTGCCCGTGCCGACTTGGACCGTCGGCGAAGACCCCGCACCCTTTTTCACCTCTCCTTACCTGATAACAAAAGACCCGGAAACGGGCGTGCGCAACGTCGGTACCTATCGAATGCAGGTCAAGGGGGCGAACAAAACCGGTCTACTGATCGGCAAGCGCCAAGATATGGCGTGGCATATTTACAAGAACAACGCGCAAAACAAACCCACGCCTTTAGCCGTGGTCATCGGCGCCGATCCAACAATCGGTTACGTATCGGTGTCGAAAATGTCCGAAGCCTTGGACGAATTTGCCGTGGCCGGTGCGCTGCGTGGTGAACCCGTCGATCTTGTCCCCTGTGAAACCGTGCCGTTGGAAGTGCCGGCGACCGCAGAAATCGTTCTCGAAGGCGAAATTCCCCCCAACGCCCTGGAGCATGAAGGCCCTTTCGGCGAATACACCGGTTACATGGGTCCCGCCGGCAACGAGCCGTTCTTTAATATTAAATGCATGACCTTTCGTAATAAGCCGCTCTATCAAGCCTTCATCAGCCAGATGCCGCCTTCCGAGTCGAGTTGCATCCGCGGCGTCGGCCGTGAGTGGCCGCTGTTTAAACATTTGAAAGATACCCTGCGTATCCCGATCAAAGATCTAAGACTAAAGGAGTCAGGCGGCAGTGGAGCCTATCTGGTCATTTCGCTTAACAAGCAGTTTGACGGGCAGGTGCGACAACTCATGTACGGCGCCTGGTCACAGCGTACGGGTTTCGGCAAGTTCACCGTTGTGGTTGATGAGGACATCGATGTCTGGGATGACTTCGCAGTCGATTGGGCGCTCAGCTGGCATGTGCGTCCCGACAAAGACGTCTACATCGAGCGCGATGTGCAAGCGGTCGGGCTCGACCCTTCGCAGGCTCCCGCCGACGTGCTACAACACCACCCGAGCCGCTACGTTGGATCCCGGGTGGCGTTCGACGCCACCCGCAAGCACAAATACCCGGCGATATCGCTGCCTCCCAAAGAGCATCTGGATCTAGTCGCGAGCCGGTGGAAGGAATATGGGATTGAAGAATGAGAGATTCGTTCCAACTACACTTTAACTCGCATCTTCTTCGCCGCTGCCATAATCGACTCGATAATTTTCTTGTAGCCCGTACAGCGGCAAATGTTGCCGTGCATAAAATGTTTGAGCTCTGCCTCAGTGGGCGCAGGATTCTCATCCAACAAGGCCTTCGCCGCCAAAATCATTCCCGGCGTACAGAAACCACATTGAAAGCCGCCGTGCTCGATGAAAGCCTCCTGGAGCGGATGGAGCTTGCCGTTCTCCGCCAGTCCTTCGATGGTCAGCACGGAGCGACCGCGCACTTCGAAAGCGAGTGTCGTGCACGCGCTGACCGGCCGGCCGTCAACCAGTAGGGTGCAGGCGCCGCATACTTGCACATCGCACGAGCGCTTGGCGCCGGTGAGACCCAGGCGCTCGCGCACCACATCGAGCAGCAACTCGTGCGGCTCCACGTCGAGCTCCTGCAGACGGCCGTTCAAGGTAAAGGATATCGGTATCAATTGCGCGTCGTGTCTAGTCATCGGTCTGGCCATGAATCTTCCTTAATACTTCGCTCGTACTCAGCTGGCCGCGGCCTGAAAGGCGCGTTTCAAAAGTACGCCGACGATGTGTTCTTTGTAGTCTTGCGAGCCATGCAGATCGCTGATCGCCTGAGACGCGCGACCGGCCACGGCCCCTGCCTCAACGAGGCTCCGCGCCGCTTCCTCCCTGCTTTTACCATTGAGCAGAGCCTCCGCTTCCGGCACTCTGCGCGGCGCGGGCCCGGCGCAGCCAACGGCGACCTTTACATCGCTTAATCCGCCGTTCAGTTTGAATGCCAGCGCGACGCCGACGCTCGGACGCTCCAGATAGCCGAATTTGAGATAGGCACTGCGCGCCTGGGGCGCCGGCACGGGAATGCGAATTTCAGTCAGCAACTCGTCGGCCTGAAGCGAAGTTTCATAAGCATCGACAAAAAAGTCCTCGGCCGCAATCTCGCGCTTGCCCGACGATTTTTCCGCAACCAATTTGGCGGCCAACGCGATCAGCAAGGTTCCCGGATCGGCATGCGGTTCGGCGAAACATAGGTTGCCGCCGAGCGTCCCCGATTGGCGCACGCGCACGTTGGCGACGTTTTGTTCGAGCTTATGCAGCGATGGAAGTTTGTCTCTAAGCAGCGCCGAGGTTTCGAGTTCATGGTGGGTGCACAGCGCGCCGATCCTGATCATACCGTCCGCCGAGGTGACCTCGCTCACGCCCTTGAGATTCTTCACGTTGATCAACCGCTCGTATTGCACCAGTCCTTCTTTCATGGCCAAGAGCAGCTCCGTGCCGCCGGCATAAACCTTGGCGTTTTCGCCGAATCGGCTCAAAAGTTCGGAGGCTTCACTGATGGATCCTGGTTCTTCCAGGCGAAACCGACGTAACATCAGGCGTCTTCCTCCATTCGCTTCTTGACGGCTTGGGCAAATTCATCGAGCACCTGATCCGCCTTGCGCTTGATGATTCCATGCCCCAGCGCCGCAAGCTTTCCCAAAATGTCCACTGATGCGACGAAAGCAAGCACGGTTTTGCCGTTCTGCTCCCGCAAATGGACGTCCAAATCGACTTTCATGCGACTGCCTATTTTGTTATCGGCGCCCGAGGCCTGGGCTTTGATGTGCGACAATTCTTCGCGTTCGAGAACTTCGATGTTGGTCGGAAACTCGACTTTGAAAGGCCCGACCTTTTCCACCATTGTCGCGGAATACTTTTTCCCTTCCTCGAGGGTTTTCGCATCCTTGCATCCCGGTACGCAGGCGATGAAACGATCCACGTCCCAAATAAACTTCCAGACTTTCTCGCGCGGCGCAAGAATTTCCACTTCTTTTTGAAATTGCAAGAAATTTCCTCCGAATCAATGTCCTATTTTTGGTATCAGAACGGCCCCGACCGTGCAACCAAAGAGACTACCGCCGGCTCGGACTTCTTCCAACTCCACAATCACAGACGGACACACGGAGACGGCGCCTGCATGCAATCAGTCTCCAGGCCCGGAAACCGTGGCGTCTTTGAAATCTTTTAGATGGGCCTTTAGTTTCTTCTTCACGCGTTCCTCGATCTGCCGGACGCGCTCGCGGCTAATACCGTACTTTTCGCCGATCTCGCGAAGCGTCAGCGGATCTTCATTAAGAAGCCGCTCGCGGTAGATCACCAGCTCTTTGTCCTTTAGACCCTTGGCGAACTGCTCCATTTTATCACGCAACAGCTCGCGATACTGATTATCCGCGAACTCCTCTTCCGGCCCCTGCTTGCTGTCCTGCAGGAAGTTGAGCATCGTCGCTTCTTCATCCTCGCCGAGCGGCACATCGACGGACAGGTCGCGGGCAGCGAGGCGCTGCTCCATCTCAACGACTTCGTCTTCTTTTACGTTCAAGCGTTGGGCGAGCAACTTCGGTCCGGGAGTCAAACCTTCGGCCTCGATTTTTTCTTTTTCTCTCTGAAGATTGAAAAACAACTTTCGCTGCGCCTGAGTGGTGCCTATTTTTACCATGCGCCAGTCATTCATGATGTAGCGAATCATGTAAGCGCGAATCCACCAGACAGCGTACGAAGGAAAGCGCACGCCGCGATAGGGATCGAAATTCTTCACCGCCTCCATCAATCCCATGTTGCCTTCCTGGATCAAATCCAGAAGGTTCTTAAATGCCTTCTGATATTCACGGGCGATCATGACGACCAAGCGAAGATTCGCGGTCACCAGTCTATAAGCAGCATCAAGGTCGCCAAATTCTTTGTACTTTACGGCGAGATCGTGCTCGTCCTCGCGGCTCAATAAGGCGAACCGGCGAATTTCGCTGAGATAACGCTGGAGCGGATCAAATGGAACGAGCGCTTTGTCACGCCGTTCCTCTTCGGCACCGCCTTGATCGGCTAATCTGGGAGAGCCGAGGTCTGGGAGTGAGAAATTTAATTCGGTATTCTTATCGTCGTCAGACATGAGCGGCGTTTAAACCCGCGTCACCAAGAACCGCAACTGAGAAATTGTTTGGTGATGGGAGCTGATCGGATGTGCGGAGAGTCAATCGGTTATGGGAACTTCAAGAGCGTGGGCGCGCTCGACCAGGATCAAGACCGAGAATCAGTCTTTCTCACCTTGCCCTCTGCGATCTCTCTCAACGCCACCACGACTTCGCGGTTATCCGATTCGATTAGCGGCTTTGCTCCCTTAAAGAGCAGTCTCGCTCGCTTGGAGGCCAGCATAACCAATTCGAACCGGTTGGTAACTCTCTGAAGACAATCCTCTACAGTTATCCGTGACATAAAAATGCCCCAAGAAGTTAAGTCTGCAGAGATTCAACCAAATTTTTATGAGGGAGTCAACGAATACAAGCGCTGCCTTTGATAGGGAGCTGGCAATCGAGGGGGCTGCGGGTAGCGGATGGAACCACCTAAAAGGGCGGAGAAATGGAACTCTTTTAATGCTCGATCTGAACGCTATTTCTGGTTTTTGCGAAAGCCATATCGAGAGCAATGCCGGTGACCACCGCTTGCCAGGCTTCATCCTCCGAAAGGCCGCGTCCCTTGATGGATCGCCAGAGATGAATGATTTCCTCCTCGGTGACGCTTTCGAACAGATCCTGATCTCGTCCGCTATCCAAGGTTGTCAATGTGTTCATCGTAAGTCTCTCGGTTGAACTTTCAACCGCCCTTTTCAGTGATGCACGTCAAGAACGCAAGAGAAGTGCCATTAATGCAATTACTTGATTTAGCTGGAAATCAACCCTTACTGCGGCTAAATGGTGTCGGTAACTTAAGCAAAGATTGTCGAATACGACGCAAAAAATGGCGCTTCTTGAAGGAATATTCCTTCAAGTGTGTTTCTTGCACCCTAGTCGATCACGGCCATGCCGGATATCTCAAGCATGCAGGAAGGATTGTATAGCCGCTTGACCTCGACCAATGTGATTGCCGGAAAGTGTTTTCCAAAGACTGCGCGGTAAGCGCTGCCCAGCGGCTTTTTGTTATTCCAATAGGCTTCCAGATTGGTAATGTAGATCGTCAACGCCATATATTGCGTGGGGCGCCCGCCGGCTCCCTCAATAGCGGTCTTCAAGTTTTTCATGACCTGGGTAAACTGCGCGACGAAGTCGCCTTTGCCGACCACCTCGCCTTTTTCGTTGAACGGCGCTTGGCCGGCCACATGGACAAGCGTCCCTCCGGTTATTTTTGCGACGTGAGCATAGCCGACCGGCGGTTCCAAACCGGCCGGATCGATCAGTTCAAATGGCATGCGTTTTTCTCCTCTAACTGTTCACGCCCGTGGTCGCCGGGCTCCAATAGCTAATGAAACTTTTCATTTCATTGACGAGATCGTCGGAGGCCGCGACATACGGCAGGATAATTCTCGTCGCGCCGGCCTCCGTGTAAGGCTTGATTTGCTCGACGACTTCAAGGGCAGAGGTTGCCGCCACCAGGGGCAAAGACGCAAACATCCTGTCCGTGATCAAGCGCCGGGCGGCGTGAAATCCTTGGGACTTCCAAGCGTCGCGCATCGCTTCGACTTCAGCGCCAAAGCCCATGCGGCCGAGCAGTTCGCGGTAGTAATCGGCGAGCGCATAATAGGCGAGCGCATGGCTCAGCGCGTCCCGCGCCGTCGAATAGTCGGACGCGATGGAGCAGCGAATCTTGCAGATAATTTCCATCGCCGCGGGATCCTTTCCTGCCTCGCGGGCGCCGGCCCTCACTTCGCCTGCGATTCGGCGAATCTCGGTTGGATTAGCCATGTTGATCAAAACGCCGTCCGAGATTTTTCCGGCAAGCCGCGTCATCTTGGGACCGAAAGCCGCGAGGTAAATAGGAACTACGCGGCCGGACGGCTTGAAAGCCATTTTAAAATTATGCGCGGAAAAATATTTGCCGGCAAAGTTCAGCTTGTCGCCGCGCATCGCGGCGCGCACGATGTCCACGTATTCTTCAACCCGGCCAAGCGGGTGATCCATAATTTGACCGTGCCATTTGGCGATCGTCGGATTCGACGAACCGATGCCCAGGAGAAACCGGCCCGACGACAGTTCGTCCAGACCGGCGGCCTGCAGCGCCAAAGTGGCCGGCGTCCGCCCCAAAATGTGGTAGACAGCGGAACCAACTTTGAGTTTTTTGGTGACTGCGGCGATGGACGACAGCATCACCGTGGGATCTTTATTGTTGGCTTCTCCGCCCCAGGCGCAGTCAAAACCATGGGTCTCGGCTAATCGCGCCAGCTCTGGAATCGCATCCATCGGCAACTGCGCGCCCGAATTAAACTCAATGTCGATTTTCATGCTCGGGGAGGAACCGGGGAAGTCGATTAGTTGTAGCTCGCCGGCAAATTGGTTTTCAAAATTTCGACATGTGCGGTCTTTTCCACGTATCGGATAAAGCGATACTTATTCTCTACTTCATCGATCGGGTACGGTGCCACCGGCTCGCGTTCCGTGCCGACTTTTACGCCGATGAAAGTTAGCGTGTCGCCGCACATTGCCTTTTCCGCGATTTGCGCAAACGCCTCGACCGATTCGGCCCACAGAGCATTTTTGATTCCAGCCGCGCGCGCCAGGCCAACCAGGTCGGCCCCGGCGCCCGTCGCAGTTTGCTTGCTCCCCGACGCTTCATACACTTCGTTGTCGAAAACGATATGCAGCAAATTCTTGGGCTTCATACGCGCGATGGTTGGCAGCGAGGAAAGATTCATCAAAAGCGAACCGTCGCCGTCCAGGGCAACGACTCGACGTTTTGGCAAGCCCATGGCCATACCTAGAGCAATCGACGAACAGAGGCCGAGCGTGCGCACGCGAAAATTGCCGTCGCTCGGCCGCAGGGCATTCCACTCGAGCGTGACCGCACCCGCGGAGCTCACCACTAGAGCGTCCCCCGCGACCTGAGCAAGCTTCTTGAGACATTCGAACCGCTGCATGGCTTAATGATCGGCCGGCAAAAGAGACTCGACCGATATCAGAGCGCCTTCAGCGCCGGTCGCCGGCCCAGCAGCTCCTTGGTCAACAAAAGCGCCACCGGCCGCTTCGAATCCTCGGTCATGATCTGCGCCCGGCGAATCAGTTCCGGCGCATCATCGGTTTCGCGCATGATGTAATACCGAATTCCCAGCGCCTGCAGCACGGGTTCGGTCAAACTTCCCGTGGTGCTGAACGTTCGATCACCGATGTCACCCGCGTAATAAATCAACAGCAGTAGGGGAATTTGGTATTGCAGCAGCGTGCTCACGATCGCGTTGTTGCTGTTGAAAAATCCGCCGTTTTGCATGATCGCAGCGCACTTTTTGCCGACCAGATAAGCGCCCGCGCAAATACCCATTCCCTCTTCTTCCCGGCACACCGGCACGTGAATGATCTCGTGCGATTCCTCGACCGCGCGCAACAGCTCCGCAAGATTGATATCCGGCAGGGTTGCTACCAGATCGATCCCGGCGCCGCGAAGTGCCTTGACGAGTGTTTGCGCTGCTTCGGTGGAATTCAATGACGACCGCCGCTCAAAATCAGTGGCTATCCGATTAACATCAAACATGGGGCAGATCAAGAACGAACGGCGCAACCGTAGCTTTTCCTTTACGAGAAATACTAGTATAACGACCAGAGAAAAATATTTGCCGGAAGGGAGAGCGACCATGATCAAATTATACGATTTCAAATCTTCACCCAATTGCCAGCGCGTTAAAATCGTTCTCGCGGAAAAGAGTCTTCCCTACGAGATCGTGCCGATCGACTTGCGCGCGCAGCAACAAAAGACGCCGGATTATTTAAAACTCAACCCCTACGGCAAAGTGCCCGTCCTGACGGACGATGATACCGTGCTCTACGAGTCCTGCATCATCAATGAGTATCTGGAGGAGAAGTATCCCAATCCACCACTCCTGCCGAAGGAGCCCGGGAAAAAAGCCAAGGCGAGAATCCTAGTCGACTACGGTATGGCGCATTTTGACGGTCCTTACCAAAAGCTCCGCATGGAGCTCATGAAAGATCCAAAAGAGCAAAATCAACAAGTGATTGACGGAGCCAAGAGCGAACTTAGAAAGATGCTGCAACGCTTTGAATCGGAAATCGGCGAGCAGCCGTATCTCACCGGTGATTTTTCTCTCGTCGATGCCGATCTCCTGCCGCGCTTCACCCGTCTGGAAGGCTTCGGCGTTCTACCCGATCCATCGCTGCCGCGATTTGGCAAATATATGGAAAGGATGAAAGCGCGGCCCTCGGTCAAAGCGGTTCTTTAGCGAAATCGGCTCTTCCCAGATCGGATAATCAACAGAATGGAGTTGGCGAAGAGCGGTTTTTTTTCGGCCGTCTTTTCGGCTCTCCTTCGCCCTTATCTGCGACGGCTCGACAAATCGTCCCTGCCCAAATACGGCGGTAAGCTGGTCCTTGCCGGTCTTAAGAGACCTGTCAGCGTTCGCTGGGATTCCTTTGCCATCCCGCATGTGACCGCGGCTGACGAGCCCGACCTGTTTTTCGCGCAGGGATTTCTGCACGCCCAGGAACGGCTCTGGCAAATGGAGCTCAGCCGCCGCTTTCTCAGCGGACGCATGGCGGAGCTCTTCGGCGACTTCGCGCTGCCGTGGCAAGATCTTTCCGTTCAATTTCGCCGCCGCACAACCACCGAACTGGATTATTTCATGCGGCTGCTCGGGATCGGCGCCTGCGCCGAAGGCTCTCTCGCACTTCTCTCGGAAGAACTCCACGCGCGCCTCAACGCATACTGTGGGGGCGTCAATCGCTACATAGAGCAGTGCGGCAAAAAACTTCCGTGGGAGTTTCGCTTGCTTCGGCATCGACCGCAGCCGTGGCGGGCGCAGGATACGCTGACCATCGGCAAAGGCTTTGCGCTGCTTCTCTCCACGGCGCTCTATTCTCGCTTGAACTTTTTCGCCGTCGCGAAAGAACTAGCTGGCCAGCCGGAAAAATTGAACGAGCTTTTCCCCAACTGTCCGGTGGACGCGCCGGTGATCACGCGCGCCATCTGGGATCAGGTCGAAGGCTTGTGGCGTTTTTTTAGCGGAATCCTGCCCGCGACCGGCAACTCTCCGGCCGGCCACGGCAGTAACAGCTGGGCGATTGCCCCGAGCCGCTCGGCAAGCGGCGGTGCAATACTGTGCAACGATCCTCACCTGCGCCTGACGCTGCCGCCGATCTGGTATTTAATGCACCTGCAAAGCGCCGAGAGACGAAACGCCAGCGCCGCGTACGAGGTCTGGGGAGCCACGATTCCCGGCTGCCCGCTCGTTCAGATCGGCCACAATCGCTCGATCTCCTGGGGCATTACCGCGGCCGTGTGCGATGATGTCGAGATTTACCGCGAGAGATTGCATCGGCTCGATCCGGACCGCTATTTGGTCGGACATGAATGGCAAAACATCGAATCTCACCGGCAGCTGATCGGCATTCGAACGTCCAAGCCTCTGGAGAAAATCATCCGCCGCACGCGCCACGGTCCGGTGATCAGTGACTTTACCGGTACGGCAGGCAGCGGCGAGATTTTATCGCTGCGCTGGACAGCGCATGAGCCGAGTGACGAGATGCGCAGTCTGTACGGTGTCAACCGCGCAAACAATTGGGGGGAATTTAGGGAGAGCCTGCGCCATCACGATGCGCCGAGCTTGAATTTCATCTACGCCGACCGCCGCGGCAATATCGGTTACGCGCTTGCCGGCAAGGTTCCTCTGCGCGGCGAAGTCCCAAGTCTCCTGCCGCTGCCGGGATGGGAAGAGAAAAACGATTGGCGCGGTTATATTCCGTTCGATGAGCTGCCGCACATCTACAACCCGCCGGAAGGGTTTATCGCCTCTGCGAACAATCGCATTGCGGATTCTGAGTCTGAGTACCCCTACCTGTCCCATTTCTTCGAACCACCGCACCGTTTTCGCCGCATCGGACAATTGTTGCAAGCTCGAGAAAACCATTCCGTCGAAGACCTGGCGATGATGCAGTTTGATCAGATCTCCCTGCACGCCCGAGAACTGATCGCCATGCTGGGATCCGAGCTAGGTCAAATTTCCGGGGAGAGCACGGACGTCAAAATCGCCGCGGATTATCTGCTCGCCTGGGATGGTGCCTGCGGGGTTGAGAGTGTGGCAGCGGCGATCTTTCACGTCTTCCATCATCATCTCTTGATGAACCTTTTGATCGGCGACTTGGGCGAGGAGCTGTTTACCGCCTACGTCGAGATCTTGAACCAGTGCATCGTCCCCACGGACCGGATTCTCGCGAATCCGCAATCGAAATGGTTTGGTGTACGCTCGCGATCCGAAATAGTAGCGTTATCGCTGCGCGGAGCCTGCACGGAGCTGTCCGAGGCGCTCGGTGGCGATATTTCGGAATGGCGTTGGGGAAGGATCCACACTTTAACGATGAGCCACTCGCTCAGCCGCGTACCGCTCTTAAAAAACATGCTCGGCATCGGGCCACTGCCGACTCCGGGCAGCGGCACAACCCTCAATCTGGGTTTCTACCGGCATTCCAATCCATACGCGCACACGGTGGGTCCTTCTTTGCGCTTTATCGCCGATATGGGCACCCACCCAAGATCCGAGTTCATCCTCCCATCCGGACAGTCCGGTCACCCTTGGTCAATTCACTATCGAGATCAAACCGTCCCGTGGCTCCGAGGCGAAAGAATCATAACATTTGCAGGCGACCAGGAACGACAAATGACATCGGGCCCACACCTTGAACTGCTGCCTTCTTTGTAATACCAAACGCTTGCGTCCCTGCACTCAAGCGGCACGCTAAAGAGGCTTTTTATGCCGATCAAACTTCTTCTCGCCGACGACGAGCGACTTTTTCGCCAAAGTTTGAAGATTTTGCTCGAAAGAGGCACTGAAATAAAAGTAGTCGCTGCCGCGGCCAATGGCCAAGAGGCGGTCACCTTGGCACGCGAGACGGAGCCGGATTTGGCGGTGCTGGACATCGATATGCCGCTGATGGATGGCATCAAGGCAGTTCGATTGATCCGAGCCGTTTCCCCGCATACAAAAACGCTTATGCTCTCCGTGCACCGCGAAGATGAAAAGATCAGGGCGGCGATGCGCGCCGGTGCCGTCGGCTATATCCTTAAAGACACCGACCGGGAAGAATTCATCAGCATCATCCGACAGACCTACGCCGGCAACCAGCCCTCCTCGCCTTATCTCGCCCATCTCGCGTTAGAGCAGGACGAAAGTCCTATGCCGATCGCAAACCGGTCGACTATTCTAAACTTTGTCGAAAGGTTCGGATTGACCGGACTGGAAGTAAAAATCCTGCGCTTAATGACCGAAGGATTGAGCAATGAAGAAATCAGTGAGATTACCGCTATCGCTCCGGAAACGGTCAAGGGCCATTTGAAGTCGATATTCCGCAAGCTTGACGTCAAGAACCGCACTGAAGCCGCTGTGTTGGCGGTCCGCGAAGGTCTCGACGATCACCCAATCGGGGGGGATTAAACTCACTCCAAATTGGGGGATTGACACTCCTCCCCTTCTACGAGATAAAGCATCAACTTTTAGAAGATTAGAAGAAATGTCATTGGTGTGCGTCCAAGAAGGAGAAGACGATGACAGGAAATAGAAAAAAGTTGTCTCTGGCGCTGATAGCCTTTTTCTTCGCATTCGCGGCGGCGGGGCTTGCCAGCGCGCTCCAGGTGGGCGACAAAGCTCCGGACTTCGAATTGGACAGCACGAAGGGCGGCAAGCTCAAACTGAGCAGCCTGAAGGGCAAAAATGTTTTGATTAATTTCTACCGCAACGATTTCGATCCCACCTGAGCGAAGCAATTGCTAGCGTCCGGTTCGGACGAGAACTACGCGAAGTTCAAAGCAGAGAATACCGAAGTTTTAGGGATTACCGCCGCGACCATGTTCGCCCAGAAAGCGTTTGCCGACTACTTCAAGATCAGTTACGCGCTGTTGGGCGGAGGACGTGATATCACGGCTGTCCATAAGATGTTAAAGTCTTATGACCTTCTTGATGAACCGAGGCTTACCGCGAAGCGCGCGTATATTATAATCGATAAGGACGGAGTCATTCGCTACTATGACATCCGACCAAGCCCCAACGAAAAGGACCTACTCCCGACTGAAACACTATTGAACGAAGTGAAAAAAATCAACAAAGGCAGCTAAAACAAAATAGAGTCGCAAATTTTGAAAGGAGAATACGGTAATGGTTACAAAAATTTTAGGGAGTGCGCTGTTCAGTTTCATAACATTGGCAGTTTCGGCGCAAGCATTCGCGTTTACCTGCCCAGTACTGATTAAGGGCGCCAACGAGTCCATCGCCAAAGCGGAGGCGGCGGCCGGCCACATTACAGACGACAGGGAAAAAGGCCGAGCGATGATGATGATTGAATTGGCAAAACAGTGGAACAAAGAGGCCGACGCCGACCATAAAGAAGCGGGCGCGAAGAAAGACGCGCAGCTTCATTACCGCGCCGAGGCAAAGGCCAAAGCTGCAAAAGCGCTGGTTGATCAAGTGAAATAGGCCCGACTTCAGCGGCAAAGCTGCCATGTCAAGTCCAAATGCCGGTTACCTATTCCGTTGTTATGTGGAGAATTCCCGCAAGGCTGATTTATTGGCTTCCTATTGTGCTCCTTTTACCAGCGCTTGTTCCTGGCACGCTCTTCTCCCAGGAGCATCGGCAAGAGCTTGTTGAAAGAGGCCAATATATCTTCGCCATCGCCGGAGGCTGTGCTTGTCATACAGTGCCCGGAGGAACTCCACATGCAGGCGGGCGCGCCTTCCCCATTCCCTTGGGACGAGTCTACTCGACGAATCTCACACAGGACAGGGAGACAGGGATTGGGGCCTGGTCGGATAAGGAGATTTATGATGCGATTGTAAAAGGCATCCGACCTAACGGGCAGAAGCTTTTTCCAGTCATGCCTTATGAGGCCTATTCCGGAATGATCGAAACAGACATTAAAGCGCTTATCGCATATTTAAGAAGTCTGAGGCCGGTTCGTAAAAACACGCCCGAGCTTCAGACTCGCATCCCTTTTTATCGCTCCCTGCTTATTCCTTTATGGCTAAAATTTTTTGGCCGTTTTTCGACACCCGCCCTTCAGACTCCTAAGGTGGGCATAGAAAGAGGTCGCTATCTGGCCGAGCACATTTCCTTATGCGGCGATTGCCACACGCCGCGAAACTTCCTAGGCGTCCCAAACCGTTCTCGCTTTCTCGCCGGCATTAAAGTGGGACCGTTGGGAGATGAGATCCCTAACATCACACCAGACAAACGGACCGGAATTGGAGAATGGAGCCGAGAAGAAATCGCGGATCTCACCTTGACCGGAATCAAGCCTAATTTGGACAACGTCCAAGGTCTCATGGAGGAAGTCATCCAGGGCGCTTCCCGAGGATATAAAAATATGACGCGCGAGGACGCGCTGGCAATCGCGGATTACTTGAAATCAATCCAGCCAATTGTTAATCATATCAACTGATTTCTAATGATGAAGCTATTACCCTCGAAACGACCCCGATTAACGACCCTCCTCCTGGTGGCCAGCTGCCTGGTCTTCATTGGTGCTGTGAGCCAGGATTCGGTGGTGCTGAGACGGCAGTTAATGGAGAACAACAACAGCACAATAGCTAATTCGCTGAATAAAGCCATAAAGGAAAAAAATTTCGCCGAAGTTGAAGGTAACTGCAATGTCATTCTCGAAAACATGGAAAGGGTCCTTGATTTTTTTCCGGCAGGAAGCCTCTCTGAAAACTCTCGGGCCAAGCCCGAAATATGGGCTAAATGGGGAGAATTCAGCAAGCATCCCGCCAACGTGAGAAAAGCGGCCCAGGAACTAGCCGCCGCGGCCAAAGGCAGAGACGAGGAAGCAGTCAAAGTCAAATTTAAAGCGTTAGGCGAAGCCTGCAAAGGCTGTCATGACAGCTTTCGTTTCCCCAAACCAAAGGTGGGAGAAGATTTTCGATAAGACTTTATGTCAGCCACAAGTTACCACCCCTCAGTGCGACAACGCCATAAAATGAGATCCCAAGAAGAATAAATAGCGGCATTGCAAAAATAATATTGGGAGGAGCCCCACCATTGTCTACAAAGTATCTCTTATACGGAGCGGCGATTATTTTACTGTCTAATTTTGTTTCTGCGCAGGTTTTTGCCCAGGAAGACGCGATTTTAAAGAGACGTCTCCTCATGGAGAACAACAACGATGCTGTTGTAAAAGCTTTGGTCAAAGCGGTAAAGGAAAAAGACTTCCCCGAAATACAAGTCAAGGTCAAGGGAATCATGGAGAACATGGATCAGCTTGTTGCGTTATTCCCCAAGGGCAGCGTCTCCGAAAAGTCCCGGGCCAAGGCTGAAATATGGGAAAAATGGGATGAGTTTACCAAGCATCCTGGCACAGTGAAAAAAGCGGCCCAAGCTTTAGCTGATGCGGCTAAGGCCAAGGACGAGGACGAGGTTAATGTCAAGTTGAAAGCCTTGGGCGATGCCTGTAATAACTGTCACCGTAGCTTCCGGGCTCCAAGGAAAGGCAGTTAACCTACGCCACGTCACTGGAAACTTAAGCAACAGTCATAGGCCAACGATTGCCCTTACAATCCGTCTTCGAGAAGGTCCTTGCTGATCGCAAGGGCCTTCTTTTTTTTTGGGCTGGGTCATATGATATTCATTACTCAACGGCACCAGCGATGGGGCGGCAATGCCAAGTTTAAATGAAGCCATCTTACTTCGTTGTTATGTGGGGACTTCGCTCAAGGCTGCTCTATTCGTTGGCTGTTTTGCTTATGTTTGCCGCACTTGCTCCTCAAACCGTCCTGGCGCAAGAGGGTCGGCAAGACCTTGCTGAAAAAGGGCAATATATCTTCGCCATCGCCGGCGGCTGTGCTTGTCATACGGTCCCTAAAGGTACACCTCACACAGGTGGACGGGCCTTCCCTATTCCCTTTGGAACTGTGTATGCGACGAATATTACCTCCGATAAGGAAACTGGGCTTGGAAGTTGGTCCGACAAGGAAATTCTCAAAGCCATGACCACTGGTGTGCGGCCAAACGGCGAGTGGATTTTACCGATCATGCCGCACGAGGCCTACTCCGGCATAGCCGAAGAGGACATCAAGGCCCTGATTGCTTACTTGAGAACCATTAAGCCAGTGCGCAAAGAAACGCCTCGGCTAAAGACTTGGATCCCTTTTTACCGCTCCCTTCTCGTGCCTTTGTGGCTGAAATTTTTTGGCCACTATTCTACTCCCCCTGCTAGAGCCCCAAACAGCGGCGTTGAAAGAGGGCGTTATCTGGTGGACCACATTTCACTCTGCGTCGATTGCCATACTCCACGAAACTTGCTCGGGGCTGCCAACCGAAGTCTTTATCTTGCCGGGGCCAAGATAGGGCCCCTGGGACAGGAAGTACCCAACATCACTCCAAGCAAAAACACTGGCATAGGTGAGTGGCGCCGAGAACAGATCGCCGGCTCGCTTTTGACCGGAATCAAGCCCGATGAAGAACCCATGGAGGGTCTCATGGCCGAAGTCATCGAGGGTGGGTATAAGCATATAAAGAGGGAGGATGCTTTGGCAATTGCGGATTATCTGAAATCAATTCCCCCTGTGGTCAACAAAATCAGATAATGCTCAAAGAAAAAGGAGGCTATCAAAGTAATATTTAAAATAGACTTAGCTAAAAGAAGTTTTATAAAAAATTTAGAAGGAGGAGACACCATGAAGAAAAATTTTCGAATCGCTCTGGGAGCCGCTCTCTTGATATCGAGTTCATCGCTGGCGCTCGCCCAAGAGGTGCAGAAGGCAACAATCGTTTTAACGGATTTTAAGATGGAGCCGAGCG
>Ga0065707_10082128_pt1 | contig 21253 bp, 22 predicted proteins | sample SwiRhicommuniRL3_FD_59094 | JGI IMG/M metagenome (GOLD analysis project Ga0065707, IMG submission 59094) | Switchgrass rhizosphere bacterial communities from Rose Lake, Michigan, USA - RL3 v2 (version 2) | ecosystem: Host-associated > Plants > Roots > Rhizosphere > Soil | place: East Lansing...
CACACTACGATCAACGTCCTCGAAGGTCTGCTGGAATTCGAGCGCGCCACTGGCGGCTCGCCCGCCGCAAAGGCAGCACGTGAGCGCGGGCAGGCGTACCTGCTCTCACGCCATCTCTTCAAGCAGCTATCGACCGGCGAACCCATCGAGCATGACCGCAAAGGCGGCCCTGTCTGGACGCAATTCTCTTACCCCGCTGGCTGGCACTACGACATTCTGCGCGGGCTGTTGTATTTGCGCAACGCCGGCGTAGCACCAGACCCACGCATGGCCGAAGCCATTGAGATCGTTGCGTCCAAGCGCGATACGGACGGTCGCTGGGCACTGGGGATAATGCACCCCGATGAAGTCATCGCCGAACCCGGCATAACCGAAGGCGCACCCAGCCGCTGGAATACCCTGCGCGCCTTGCAAGTGTTGAACTGGTATTCAGCGCGAGACTAGTGCAAATGTCGAAGGTGGCCTAACAATGCGTTCTCAGAACGGCGCCCAGAAATGACCCAAAATACGTCTTTTTCTTCGCAGATCTGCACTTTTCGGCGATCCTCTGTCCCGACTGCAAGACGTTCTCTTGTGGAAAATGATCGCTTGCCATCATTCTAGGGTGCACTGGACGGCTGGCAGGCCCCGCGTTTTTCGCTTTTTTCTGAGCTGTGAGAGGTTCCCGTTTCTAAACTTTTTCTCGCCAGCCGCCAGTAACGCAAGCCGTTGGGTGCTTCGTCCGTAGATTGGATTTAATATGGCTTACGAATATGAATTAACACTCACGATCAACGATGAAGAAACCGTCGCGCAGAAGGGAAGTTTTCAGGAAGAAGAGTTGAATCAAGATGATATCGTTTTCGAAATCCGAGGGCGATCATTCAGGAACGCGCGACGCGCTTCCGCGACGATTAGCTCTGGCACACCGGGTTGTCCCTGCACCCAGACCTGTCGCATTGCCAGAACGCGAGCAACTACCAGGTCCGCGACATGATGAAAGCCGGCCCGCACCATACCCTGCTGCGAGGGTTTGTTATTCAAATCCGCGCCGATCCAGGCACGGCATAATCCTTCGGCGTGTAACTCCTCAATAATGTAACCCAGCAGCGCACTATATAAATGGTTGCGACGAAAGGCAGGGATCGTTGCGCAATCCCAGATATAAACTTCACCGGGCAGCAGTCTGACACACAGATCTAATTCGCCAATGTCTTCCTTCTCAAAACTGACCCAGCCATACGCCGCGATCTGATCCTCAACCCAGGCTATATAGCAACGCCGTCCGTTCTCGAAGCGTTTGAGTAGTTCCTCTGAAGTGACGCCATCCATTGTGGAAACGAGAGCAGCCAGGAGGTCCGGCCCGACGCGTCGAAACGTAGCGGGGATCAGAGATGTAACGGCCGGGACTGGCTCATCCAGATTCAGAGTCCAGATGGTGCCTACCCGGCGCGGATCGTTTTCAGCAGAGACCATTATGCATGAACAGAAGTTTTTCGTGCAGTTAATTCGGCAATCGCATCAGCGAGATGCTTATCCGCGATCGCATAATCGCCATTTTCCACACGCAGGCGATGGGCAGTGCTCAACACATCCGCCATGGTATATCCTTCGGGAGGCGTAAATTTGAAGCAAGCCATTTCGAGCAATTGTCCATTGGGGTCGCGAAAGTAGATCGAGTCCATGAAGCCGCGGTCAATGGGACCGGTGTTTTCAATCCCAAGCTCCTTCAGGCGCGCCACTACCTGAGTATACGTTGCGCGTGAGACGTTGTAAGCCAGGTGATGCAGGTTGCCAATGTTTTGCGGGTTTGGCGCAGGGTCATTGACGCGCGTAGGACGCACAAAGAACGTGATGAGCCGCCCATCGCCGGGGTCGAAATAAAGGTGCATTTCATCTGGCACATCCAGGTTAGGTTGCTCGAAGACAAGCGGCATTCCCAACACTCCTTGATAAAAATCAATGATCGCCTCGCGGTTCGAACCAACGAAGGTAATGTGATGGACTCCCTGCGTTTGAATTTTGGTCATAGCTTTTTCTCCATATAATCTGCAGGACCCTAAAGGTTTTATTCGTAATCAGAATTTAGGTTTAATGCAGGTCTTATACATAATTTCCATTGGGTCTGCTAGATAAACCTTTAGGGTCTTCTTTCATGCTTCACTAAATCGTAAAGAACAAACTGCGGACTTTTTTGATCACTTCCGGGTCACCGCGTGCCTCGCCTCCCTGGAAACGCTGGAACGCAGTAAGCACAAAGTCAGATGGGTCAAAGCTAAAGACTGCCTGGCAGCCTTCGAAATTACCTTCTTCTGGCTTGGCTTCGAATTTCCCATCCTTTACAGTGACACGCCATTTGCCGCCCCATTCACCCGAAACCTCAATGCCGTAGACCACATCTATGCCTTCAGCAGATTTGGCATCCACCGTAGATGGTAGAAGAGCATACAGCATATAAGGAACCAATACACCCGCAGTCCGCTCATCGAGTTTACGATCCTTTTCACCCAAGCCCCAGCGCATATCCCAGGTGTGGACACCGTAGTCCATCACATGAAAGGCTGGGTAGAAAAACGTGGGCAGTGGACCCATAAATGGATGCATGACGAGAAAGCTGCTCCACTCCTCCGGAGTCAGTTTCTCGAAGGTATCCATCATTTTTCTGTAATCTTCCTTGAGTCGTGCAATCGCCTCTTCCCGCGGTAGGTTACGGAACGCTTGCGCATGTTCATTTAGATCATGACTCATGACGAGCAACCCAACTGTATCCCTTGGCTCGTTTTTGCGAGCGCTTTCCCAACGCGTAAGATAACCTTCAGTCACATCGAGCATATGACCGACCATATCGCGGACCTCCCATTCTGTGCAACGTGTTTGAACATTCCAGTTTTTGGGATCGTCCACGAGATTGAAGAAATCAGCACTTTCCTGGCGGATAACATCCAGGACAGTATCTTTGCCGCTGTAATCCATAGAGTTAACAGGGGACATAGTTTTCTCCTTCCAAATTGGTCATTACTGAATTTTGCCGATATGGATCAATCGTATATATGTTTCTTCGTCCATGACCTCCTTCACCAGGCAGCTCTCAGTAACATCTCGATCTGGGCTGGCTCCGTGATCGGTTTGGGATTATTTTGAACAGTACGGTTTTGAAATGCGATTTGAGCAAGCTGAGGCAAATCAGATTCTTTTAGATTAACACCCGCGTCTTGTAACCGCTGAGGAAGATGCATCTGCCCGACAAGATCAAAGATTTTTTGTGTCATCGTTTCCACCGCCACCAGCGGGCTGTTTCCGTTTAATAAGATTCCCATCGCCTCAGCCACTGGAAGCAATTGAGCCGCCGTCATATCCGCATTGAAACGGATGGCATGGGGCAGGATGATACTGTTTGCAACCCCGTGCGGGATATTTGCAGTTCCACCCAGGACATGGCATAAGCCATGATGGAGCCCCATGCTCACCGATGCCAAGGACAATCCTGCGAGATGCGCGCCCATGAACATTTCAGTGCGTGCTTCCAAGTCCTTCCCATTTTGATAACAGCGTAATAACGCATGGCTAATATGATGTACACCATTTGTCGCGGCGGCTGTTGAAATTGGGTTGCGCGTCCTTGAGTAGAGCGCTTCGATGCAATGAGCCAGCGCATTGATCCCTGTGGAAGCTGTCATCTCGGTAGGCAGATCAAGGGTAAGTTCTGGGTCATAGATAACCAGTTTTGCTGCAATCTTTGGGTCACTCACTATCACTTTACGCGGAGGAGTCTCGCGCGAGTGGGTGATCCCATAAACTGCCGTCATCTCAGAACCAGCGTAAGTTGTGGGGATGGCAATCACAGGGATAAAGGGCTTATCTTTTGGAAATGTAGCCGCAAAAGCGTAGGATACTGCCTTCGCCATACCAATCGGGCTTCCGCCACCCATTCCGATTATCGCGTCTATTTCATGCTGAAGGGCAAGCCCGAGCACTTGATCAACTTGAAGATCCTGAACGTGGGGTTGAATATGATCAAAGATTGCGACGAGACGTTCCCCCAACGAGGATCTGAGCCAGTGCACATACCCCCTTGCCTGCATGGAATGATTCGTACACAGCAAGAGCTTTTTCCAGCCAAAGTGCTCCACCGATGCGCTTAATTGCGCAAGCGAACCCGCTGCAAAGACTACTTCTTGAGCAAAAGAGACATAGCGAAACTTATCCATTAAGTCACAAGCCTCTACTCTTAACTTTTCACATCATTGCGAGGTGGTTCCTCGCAACGACCAATATCTTTCATGAATCAGTAATAACTGACTGCATCATTCCGCGCACAAAATCAATCTCATCCTGATTAACACTGTGATCCAGATTGGGATACAAACGTTTCGTGACCTCACCCTGAAGTTTCCTCAAAACCTCAGCGGTCTGATCGACACGTTCTTTGGGAACATGGAAGTCAAGGTCACTACATCCCAGAAAGACTGGTGAACCTGCTAACGATCCTTGGTAATCGCGCGGTGTATCATTGGGGCCGATCAGTGCGCCACTGAGTCCTACAATCCCGCCATAGCGCTGGGCATTGCGCGCCGCATACTCAAGCGTGAGACAGGCACCCTGTGAAAATCCCAATAACATCACACGTTGAGGCGGAATTCCTGCTTTGACAATTTCAGCAAACACATCGCCGACCAAGGCTAATGCGGAGGAAAGCCAGGGTTCATTCTCTGCAAGCGGCACCAGGAAACGATTTGGATACCATGTATTTTCCGCGGCTTGCGGGGCAAGATAAGCAAATCCTGATTGATTAAACTGATCTGACAGGGACAAAATATCTTCCGCAATGGCACCCCGCCCATGCATCATCAATATCGCGGCCCGGGCGTGTTCGAGTGGCTGACCTGCCATGCGGACAGGTTGACCTTGATGTGGGCCTTGAATGAGTTGCGTCTGGTTAGCCAAAATTTGACCTGTCTTCCCATCAAGAAAAAGATGATCGTGCTCTAGCAAGCGCCGCCGGGGACGACGGCTTGACCGTTGTATTATCAAATAAACAAGTCATTTGAAACTTTATAGTGGCCATCTGTGACGGGCGGATACGCGCGCATGAACTCTTCGCGTTCACCAAGCACTCTGGTTATTAAACCCATCCATCCGCGGCGCGTTTGAGAACCTCCCTGCGACGCGTGTTGACTGCCTGCCTCATGTTTAATCTCGGCCACTGGGGTGATATCCACGCGTGCATGAACAGGAAAATCTACCTCAGCCAGTTCTCGTAAGTTGACATCCTGGTTCAACCCAAATTTGGTTGGATCTTTCCCAAATAAAGGCATCAGTCGCACTGCCCATCTGAGGATGCGACGCGAGAACACCTGAAAGTAGAGGGCACGCGGCTTAAACGGCGACCCAGCTTCCGGGTGGAAGGAAGCGTCATCTGCTTTTTCGAAGGCCAATACCGTCGCTTTCTGAATATGAATGTGATCAGGGTGTTTATATCCACCAATGGGATCGAAAGTAATCACCACCTCAGGCTTCAGTTCGCGAATATATTTGACAACCCTTCCGGCCACCTCATCAATAGAATGGTTGATCTGCGCATCCGGGTGTTTATTCTCCTCCGTGCCGGGCATCCCTGAATCTCGATAGTCAAGAAAAAAAACTTCCTTCAAACCAAGTATTTTCGCAGCACGCATCAACTCATTGGTGCGCAGTTCGGCAGTATCTTTGAAGCCATTCAGATATTCTGCATTGACTGTACCTGCTTCGCCGCGCGTGGCACAGATATAGTAGGTGTCATATCCTTTACGCGCATACAGCGCAAGAGTGCCACCCAGGCCAAAGGATTCGTCGTCCGGGTGAGCAAGAACCGCTAATATGGTTTTCGGCATGTTTCCTCGTCCACAGGACTGCTTCGCCTGTATAATGATTTATCGCAATTTTAGACAACACAGCTCAAATAAAAATTACAGGAGAGTGAATGAAATTCGAAACACTTGCAATCCACGCCGGCCAGGAACCTGACCCCAACAATGGCGCGGTGATGACACCTGTTTATCTTACTTCAACCTATATGCAGGACGGTGTCGCCAACCCACGGCAGGGATATGAATATTCACGTACGATGAATCCCACGCGCAAGGCATTGCAGGATTGTCTCGCGGCGCTGGAAGGAGGCAATTACGGGCTGGCTTTTGCGTCTGGACTCGCGGCGACCGATACCGTTCTTCGTTTGCTCAATGCGGATGCACACGTGCTGGCGGGCAATGATGTGTACGGTGGCACGTTCCGTTTATTTGACAAAGTGCTGCGCCGCTTCAAACTGGACTTTACATTTGCCGACACGACTGATCCTGAATCTGTCGGGGAAGCGATGACTCCGTCAACGCGGCTCGTCTGGCTGGAGACTCCGACCAATCCCTTCCTCCGTATCACAGATATTCGCGCGGTCGCTGAAATCGTCCATGCTCATGAAAACAATCCTTTGCTCGTAGTAGATAATACCTTTGCGACGCCCTATCTTCAACGTCCGCTGGAATTGGGTGCCGATATTGTTGTGCACTCCATGACAAAATATCTTGGCGGACATTCCGATGTTGTGGCCGGCGGGGTGATCGTGAAAGATAAGGAACTTGCAGAACGGCTTGCCTTTCTGCAAAACGCGGTCGGCGCGGTGCCCGGACCCATGGATTGCTTTTTAGTTTTGCGCGGCATCAAAACTCTTCCCATCCGTATGGATAGACATTATGAAAACGCACTGGCAATTGTTGAGTTTCTAGAGGAGCATCCGAAGGTTGGAAAATTTATTTATCCATTTCATAACTCTCATCCTCAACACAAGATCGCGCAACAGCAAATGAAGAATGGCGGCGGAATGATCTCGTTTATTATGAAAGGTGGTCACGACGCGGCGATCAGAGTTGCGGAGGCCACGAAGATATTCACGCTGGCTGAGTCACTGGGCGGCGTCGAGTCATTGATCGAGGTCCCGGCTGCGATGACGCATCTCTCGGTGGCTGGCTCGCAATTGGATGTAGACCCAGGACTGGTTAGATTATCTGTTGGGATTGAAAACAAGGATGATCTGCTCGAAGATATAAAACAGGCTCTGGATAAGGCTTAAGCATGGAAGCAAAAGATCATCATATTTTGGGGAGGTTGTTTCAACTCGCGCTTCGACTGCGTTTCTCGAAGTACACTCGTTACTCCGCTCAGCGCGAGAAATATAAGGAGAGACCGAGTTTGAAACTCGGTCTCTTATAGTTTCGCGTGGACAGCGACCAGCGTTACATCATCATCCTGCTTGGAGCCGTTTTGATAAATCATCAGATTGTCAAACAGTTGATCACAACTCAATTGTGCCGTCACGGTCCTTTGGTCGGCCATTGTATATTTGATCCGTTCCAAACCAAAGGGCTCCCCTTTTGGATTCCGGCAATCCGTCATGCCATCGGTGAACATTACCAGTAAACTATCTTTAGGCAGGAACAAGCTGTATTCATCCAAAGCAATATTTTCCCATAAGCCCAGCGCCATGCCAGGCTTATGCGGGATGCGATGCACTTCCCCCCGGGGATCCAGCAGCAAAGGTGGCTCATGACCTGCACGTGCATAGGAGAATTCACCGGTCTTGGTATCCAGAACACCATAGAGCGCCGTTACGAATTGTGTCGATTTTTCAAGCCGCGTGATGTGTTTATTTGCCATTCGCAATACTTCCCCGGGAGTGGTGGCACGATCGGCCTCGGCGATGATCAAGGCGTGCGCCCGCGCCATAAAGATCGCGGAGGGAACACCTTTGTCCGCCACATCACCGATCAGCACACCGATATGATCCTCATCCAGGAAAAACACATCGTAAAAGTCGCCGCCTACCTGCCGGGCCGGGAGAATTCGGCCGCCGAAGTCAAAGCGCTCATGCTCCGGCAGCTTATCCGGCAGGATGGACATTTGAATATCGGCAGCCACCTTGAGTTCCCGTTCGAGACGCTCTTTTTCGATCAACTGTTCCTGTGCGGCTTTGAGTTCGTCAAAAGCCTGCTGCAACTGGCGGTTCTTTTCCGTGAGATCGCGGAAGGTGGCAGCATTGGTATTATCCAGGCGCTGACTGAGCACACTCACCATGGCCGTCGACAATTCAGGGTGTCGCTCCAGCAATTCCTTGAACTGGTCGCGACTCATGCTCAGCAAAACAATATTGCCGCGCGCCCGCGCGCTCGCCGTCCGAAGACCACCCGGCTGGAGAAGACTCATCTCGCCCAGATACTCCCCGGCATGAAGCACATTCAAGATGAGTTCATCATCCGTATTCGGCGCCATCAGAATCTCGAGATCACCTTCAACGACCACATATAGGTGTTCACCCGGATCGCCCTCGCGGAACAGGATGTCACCTGAATTCAAATTGACAACATCCAATTCCTGAGTCAAACGATTCAGTTCATGAGGTGGCAGGTTGGTAAATAATGGAATCCGAGCAAGTAAATTGACAGGCATCGAATTTATTTCTGGTTAAACTTAGTTGGATTTTCTACAGACCTATTTTACACGAATATAAGGGTTTTACGCGACCCACATATTAAACGCAAAGAGCATTGCGAGCAAACCCAAGAGAAGAATACTTAAAGTTGTCCAAGCACGGTCGAAGACGGAGTTACTGCCCCAGCGTGCTAATGTGATAAACACCGCCGGCGCCCCAAGGATGTAGCGATGGATGCCTTGGGCTGGTCCGCTACCCCACGAGATCAACAGGACAACAAAACTGAACCATCCAATTTCAGGATGAGTCTTGATCATCAAAATACAAGCAACTATACCGATGGCAAAGCCCAAGAATTCAGTGAGGTAATACGCTGTATGTTGAGGGTTCTGCCCAGCCAACATAGAACGGAACGCCTCTGACCAAAGGTTAAATGCCTTGCCAAACTGGAGCACACCCCGCCCGTAGATCTTATCTTCTATATATCGAAAATTCAATCCGAGATATGAAAATCTCCAGATCATGAATGTGAGCACCGGAGAACATACGAGTAAGCCCCGAGCCAATGGACGAAATGGAAACCCTTCGTGATAAATCTGCCGCCATTTCAAGTCAAGATCGGTCCACTCTCCCGCTCGAATCCACGTGATCAGCATCGGAATCACCAGGGCTACGCCCACTGCCCGCGTCATGGTCGCGGCAACCGCGAGCAAAGCGGCTGGGAGCCAGTACTGTCGTTTGAGCATAGCCAGGCATCCAAACGCAAGCCCGATAAAGAGACCCTCTGTGTACACCTGGATCAGGAAAAAGCCGGTCGGAAAAACGATCAGATAAAAGACCGCGCGCAGCGCTCCTTCTTCACCAAGGCTGTCGCGCGCTAAATCGAACAATGCCAGCATCCCAAACAAGGTCCCCAATGCTGAGATCAAGACTCCTGCCAATGTGGCTGTAGCGATGGGGTTCAAGCCAACCACACGTAGAGGAAATGACAAAATCCGTATCATCAATGGGTAAAACGGGAAGAACGCATAATTTGAAGAAATACTTGTACCAGAGCCACTTTCCGTTGATTGAAAGCCATGTGACGAAGTAATCACCTCGCCCTGCGGTGTGAGGTGAGGGGAACGAGGGTCATCATAACCACCAATTGCAATAGATAAGTAGTATTCAGAATCCCAAGCCACTTGATCATTCATGAAAGGGTCAAGCAAATAGACATGGTCTTCCTGATAGCCATTCCCTGTAAATCTCGTTGTCCATTCTAAGGCAAGGTCTGGGAATTGTGGAACCAGACGTGCCGTTGCCAAAGCCTGAAAAGCGATCACAATGATCCCCCAAGCCAGCCATATCAGAACAATGACGCGGGTTGATCTCGTCATTTTACTTTTCGATCTGGGTGATGATCATATCCTGCATAAAGAAGCGTTGCGAAAGGAACAGTACAATGACTGGGATTACCATAACGACCATGGCACCCACCATCAGAGCTTCGGGTGTAAAAAAGTAGGTTTGATTCCGCTGGACTGCGAAGGAAATCATTTGAAGATGTGGCGAAATCCCGAGATACAAGCTCGATAAACGCGTCTCGTTCCAAATGTAAAAGAAATGCAATAAAGCGACCGTTGTTACCACCGGGATCGACTGGGGTAGGATCACCGAAATCAGGATCCGCAAAGGACCGGCGCCATCGAGCATGGCCGCTTCATCCAGGTCGCGCGGGATGCTTTTGAAATTCTGACGCAGCAGGAAAATCAGGACCGCGCTGCCGAAAAAGTGTGGAACAATCAGGGGCAACCAGGTGCCTATCCAGTTCAACATATGTCCGCTGTACAAAAAGTAAGTTGGCACAAGTGTGATATTGCTTGGAATCATGATCGTGGCAATTAGCAGGAAAAAGATGTACTTGATCCCTGGAATGCGAAAGCGTGAGAATCCGTAAGCTACCGCAATGGAGGAAAACAACACCCCAATCTCACTGATGAGAGCGACAATGATCGTATTTTTTAGATACAAGGGAATCTGTGCTATGGCGAAGAAGTCTTTGAAGTTATCCAGTGTTGGCGCAAACTCGTAATCTGCTTTTAACGTGCGCCATTGTCCCTGCCAAAGGATGGGACCGGCCTGCAGGTTTTCGGGATCGATGAACTGACTCGACTGGCGGGATGGCTTGTACAAAGCCCAATGTTTAATACCTTGATCCGTTGGCACCTGATAGACAATTCGATCTTTTCCCTCATAATTGAACTTCACCCGTTTCGAGGGCAGGATCGGCGCATTAGGGTCCAGGAACTGATCATGAGGCGTGAGGGAGGCAATGACCATAAAAGGCAATGGCGAAAGATAGGCGATAAGAAACAGGAACATGAACAGATTGAGCATCGCCGTCCCTGTGAAATCCCATAAACGTAACGTGAGTCTCGAGGCGTCTCTTCCTCGTGAAGGTTTGCGATTAAATCTCATTGACTTCATCTTCCTCTGGGAAATATACCCAGCGCTTCGCAGACCGGAACAGAAAGATCGTGAGCGAGATCATCACGGCAAATGTGATCCACGCCAGCGCGCTGGCATAGCCCAAATCAGTTTGTTGAAACATGACATTATTAATATAGCTTTCCATGGGGGAAAGACTGAAATTCAAAATGTAACCGCGATCCAAAAGGACAGCGCCACCAAACGCACCGGTCAGGTTGATGACCAGCGTAAAAAAGATCGCCGGCGAAATCATGGGCAACGTGATAAAGACAAACCGTGCAAATGGTCCAGCTCCATCCACGCGGGCGGCCTCATATATTTCCCGGGAAACACTTTCCATAGCGCTATAGATAATCAGAAAACCCGGCCCAATGCTCCACAAGGTCATAAAGGGCAGAAGCAGACCGAATCCCTGAATAGGCGGTAAATTCAGAGGCCGAAAGATCAACTGATCTGCATATTGAAGAGACCCCAGGAAGATAAAGAAAATCGAGGTGGCGGGAATGATACTGGTCATGAAAATTAATGTCTGCGAGAAACGCCTGTTCTTCAGCCGCTCACTGGTGAAAAGAGCTGCCAAAACCAGCGCTACGATCATTTCAAGTGGGACGGTTAGCAAAAAATAACTCAGTGACCCGAACAAATTTGAACCGGCCTCAGCATCCCGAAAGAAATGCAGATAATTTCCCAAGCCAATGAACTTGGTCGCTTCTGGAGTAAGCATGTGAAAATCGGTCAGCGACAGTATGAAGGCCGCCAGGATTGGCAATGCCTTCAGCACCACAAAACCAATGATCCATGGCGAGAGAAATAACAACCCGATCCGGGCTTCCTGTTGGAGGCGGGTAAGTTTTTTGGGTCGAATTTTCATTAACAGTTTGCTCTCATTTACAGCATCCATAAAAGGCTCCTAAAACTCCATCACTTCCTTGCCCGCCAGTTTATCCTGAATGCGATCAACCACGGTATCAAGATGGTTTTGCTGATGGACATAATCCAGGTCATCGGTGCGGATCGTGAGGACCGGGCATAGATCAAAGGCATTCAGCCATTCGTCATAGAATGAATCGAGCAGGGACAAATATTCGGGCGTGATACCCGTTTCCATGTTGCGGGCCCGGCGGCGGATGCGATCCATCAAGACATTGACCGGCGCTTTAAGATAGATCAACAAATTCGGACGCGGCGTGCTGTTCACCACAAGTTCAAACAAACGGCGATAGGCTAGGTAATCACGTTCAGCCATATCGCCCATGTGATGCAGGGCACGTGCAAAGATATAAAAATCCTCATAGATGCTTCGGTCGAGGATCGCCGAACGCTGGTCACGCGCCGCTTCCATATATTGGTCGGCGCGATGCCCCAGGAAAAAGATTTGCAAATGGAATGCCCAGGCGTGCATATCTGAATAAAAATCCGCGAGATAGGGGTTATCTGCCACCGACTCATAACCGGTCCACCAGCCCAGACGCGCGCCAATCCGTTCGGTCAATGAAGTCTTCCCTACCCCAATATTCCCCGCTACAACGACGAGATGCTTTGTCATGTGCGCCTTAACCTTTTTCAATTGGTATCGAAGGTAAACAAACAGCGGTAGTATAGGCGTAGCAAACAAATTTGTCGAGCCTATCGAGAACTATCTGAGTATAATTCTCCACCTGGAGAAGATATGACATCGAGATTGAAAATACGTGACGCATCCGGCTGGACCATGTTCATCTTTGGAGTCCTTGCGCTCCTTCTTGGATTTTTAGGCTTGATCCGCCCCGAATTGCTTTTATCCATCCTTGGCTTCACTTTACTCGATCGCGCCGCAAGGGTTGCCGGGGATTACACACTTGTTTTTATGATCGCTTCCGCCATGGCATCTTTTAATATAGGTGCCTATTACATTTTGGCCGCTCTGAACGATCTAAAGCCGTTTTATAAATGGACAGTTCCCTTCCGGTGTGTGACACCCACAGTTTTCACAATCGCCGTAATTACAGGTTTGGCTCCGGTTCGCTTCCTTGGTGTCGCGGCCTGGGAACTCTCTGGCGCAGTCGCTACCGGGCTTGCCCTTTGGTATGACAGCAAGAAATAGGAAAACCTCATGCGCTCAAATTGGATTGAACATAAAGGCAAAAAAATCCTCTATCAGGATTTCTCCAAAAATTTCTTCAATTCCGCGGCAGTAAGGGCCGAGCTGGCTGAAGTGCAAAAAATCGTCACAGCGCAACCCTTGAATTCTGTGCTGGTGCTTTCTGATTTCCGGGATACTAATGTGGGGAGTGAGCTGCTCTCGGCAATGAATGCTGCTTCATCTGCGACGAAAGACCATGTCCAAAAAACGGCGGTTTTGGGTGTGGCCGGCATGAAGCGCAAACTGGCCGATCTCCTGACCGCCCTCACCGGTCAGCCCCTCAAATATTTTGACGATATCGAATCAGCCAAGAACTGGCTGACAGAATAAAGAATGTTGAACTCCGCGACCAGGGTCCCGGAGTTTTTGATTCTGAAGAATCTTATCGGAGAACTGCCATGTCGAAAGCCATAGATGTTGCATTATCACAAGTCAGATTTCCATCCACCTGTGTCGTTTGCCTGTCACCGGCTTCGAAGCCATACACACTGGAAAAAACCTTTTCTATGGGGCGTAGATCGTATACCGTAAAGGTCGCTGTTCCAATGTGTGAGCCACATTTTGAAGCCGCAAGCTTCAAAGGCACGGCCGAAAAATTGGTCAGCACTCTTGCTGTAATCATTGGAATTCTTGCCGGGCTTTTTGCCGCCGTAATTTTATTTGTCCGTTGGGAAGGGGCCGGAGAAGCAAATATCATCCTGAAATTATTTGCAGGTGGCGTTTTCGGACTTGGCAACTTTCTGATCGTTTGGGCAGTTATTGCCTTATCAGTTGCACCCCTGTTTGCCGAACCAGAATCCAAAGAGGCTCGCCACGCTATCAGAATCACCCATTACTGGCCGAAGGATCAAATCGTTCGATTGGAATTTTGGAATGAACAATTAGCAGAGATTGTGGAGAAGACGAACTGATTATTTCCAAAGACTTGTGTCCTCGAAGCAAGTCTTTTTCTTTCGCTTTCCCACTGATATAATCTTGCCGTTCTGAGCCTTGGGAAATAGGAGATTATTTAATGACTTATCAAATCAAATTCGGCACGGACGGCTGGCGAGGTGTGATCGCGGAAGATTATACATTTGACAATGTGCGCCGCGCGACACAGGGATTCGCTTCTTATCTCCTTGAAAAAGGGAAACAGGGACAATGGGTCGTCGTTGGATACGATAAACGCTTCGACTCTGAAAATTTTGCTGCGAGTGCTGCTGAGGTTCTGGCCGCGAACGGATTAAATGTTTATCTTACGAACGGTGCCACGCCTACCCCCGTCATTGCCTACGCAGTGGTGGATAAGAAGGCTTGTGGAGCGGTAAATATTACCGCCTCGCACAATCCGCCTACCGATAACGGTTTCAAGGTTCGAGATGAGCATGGCGGTGCCATCGATCCGGAGGGCTTGAAAAGAATCGAGGCGCTGATCCCAGAATCGGTCGAAGAAGCGAAGCGTATGGATATGAGTGAGGGAATGCGGGATGGCAAAATCGTCACGTTTGATGCCTCCGAATCCTATATCGTAAACCTCAAAAAATTAGTGGATCTGCAAAAGATCCAAGACGCCGGTTTCACGGTCATTGTGGATGCCATGTGGGGCAATGGCGCCGGCTGGTTCCCGAGGTTGCTTGACGGTGGCAAAACGCAAGTGATCGAGATTCACAACACCCGGAATCCATCTTTTCCAGAAATGAAGCGACCCGAACCCATCCGCCCAAACATTGACGTTGGTTTGAAAGCCACGGTTGAAAACCATGCGGATGTGTTGCTCGTTACAGATGGTGATGCAGATCGCTGCGGCATCGGTGATGAGAACGGTGAATTCATTAATCAATTGCGCGTGTATGCATTGCTGGCTCTTTATTTGTTGGAAATCCGTGAGGAGCGCGGGGCCATTGTCAAGACCCTTTCCACAACGACCATGCTCAACAAGCTTGGCAAACTTTATAATGTGCCTGTTTATGAGACCGGCGTTGGATTCAAATACGTCGCACCGAAGATGATGGAAACGGACGCCATGATCGGCGGCGAAGAGAGTGGCGGATACGCGTTCCGCGGAAACGTCCCGGAGCGGGATGGCATTCTGGCAAATCTTTATTTCCTTGATTTTATGGTGCGGACCGGCAAGAAGCCCACGGAACTGCTCAAGATGCTCTTCGATAAAGTCGGTGAGCATTTCTATGACCGAATTGATACACCTTTTTCGGGAGATCGTAAAAGTCGTGAGCAAATGATTTTGAATGCGAATCCTCAAACGCTGGGCGGCTTGAAAGTAACCGAGCTTATTACGGTTGACGGCTTTCAGTTCAAATTGGAAGATGGCGGCTGGTTATTGATCCGTTTTAGCGGCACCGAGCCGATCATGCGTGTGTATTGCGAGACAACCCATGGTGATAAAGTGAAGGCAATCCTTCAGGATGGTTTGAAGGTTGCTGGAATAGCAATGTAATAAGTGAAAGCCTCAAAGTCCTGCACAATGTAGCAGGACTTTTTTATAGCAACTAATTTATAGTTGCTATGTTATAATTTTCACAATCTTTGTCCTAATTATGCTTACGGATACACACTGCCACCTTGACTTTAATAAATTCGATGAAGACCGAGATTCTGTGATCCAGCGTGCCCTGGAATCAGGGATAGAACATATTCTCATCCCGGCGCTTGATCTGGAATCCAGCCAATCAGCCGTCAAACTGGCCGAGTCACAACCCAATATTTACGCGGCGATCGGCTTCCATCCCACGGATCTTGAGAAATTCTCAGAGAAAGCCTTTGGTGCAGTCAAGGAATTGGTGCAACATCCAAAAGTTGTCGCGATTGGCGAAATTGGAATTGATTATTATTGGGTAAAAGAAGAGGAAAAACGCGCCTTTCAGCGCGAAGTTCTGAAAAGGCAGCTTTCCTTTGCACAGACGGTGAGCAAACCGGTTGTTATCCATATGCGCGAAGAGAACGACGCCTGGTTTGGTCAGGCCTCGGTGGATTTGTTGGAAATTCTTTCTGAATGGCATGGCAATTTGCAAAATCACCCGCTGGCTGAAAAACCGGGTGTACTCCATTCCTTCAATGGCAATCTCAAAACCGCGCAAAAGGCCATTGCCCTCAATTTCTACCTCGGTGTGACAGGACCTGTCACGTATAAAAATGCCGAAGAGAAGCGTCAAATCATCCGCCAGTTGCCGTTGGAACGACTTCTCATCGAAACCGATGCACCGTTCCTTACACCCGTCCCCCATCGAGGCAAGCGCAACGAACCTGCTTTCGTCGCGTATATTGCTGATAAAATTGCAGAAATTCATATGACAACCCGCGAACAAGTTGCCGAAATTACCTCTGGGAACGCCGCGCGCCTGTTCGGTTGGGGAGGCTGAAGTTTGAGCTCGATCACCTTTTTCACATCGGTTCAGGATCAACTTAGATTCGTCGAAGAGCGGATTCGGGAACAGGCTGGAGAGGATCATCATCCAGATTTGCGCTCGGCGTTGGAGCACATTTTATCTGCAGGCGGCAAACGGATCAGACCTACCCTTGGCCTGCTCGTCGGCAACATGCTGGGCGCGCCTGAGGAAAAACTCATTACGCTCGGTGCCTCGGTGGAATTGCTTCACACCGCGACCTTGGTCCACGATGATTTGATCGATGGTGCGCTCCTGCGCCGCGGCATTCCCACCTTGAACGCGCGCTGGTCTCCAGCTGCGACCGTTCTGACGGGCGATTTCCTTTTTGCGCGCGCCGCCAAACTCGCGGCTGAGACGGATTATCTGCCGCTCATGAAGCTGTTCGCGGATACCCTGGCCACGATTGTGAATGGCGAGTTGACGCAGATGTTCTCTGCCCGCGGCGTGATCGAACGGGATAATTATTATCAGCGCATCTATGCCAAGACTGCCTCGCTGTTTGAAATGGCGTCCCTGGCAGCCTGCATGGTCGCCACAGAAGATGAAGAAACGCGCGCCGCGATGAAAGCCTTTGGCTACGAAGTGGGCATGGCATTCCAGATCGTGGATGACATCCTGGATTTCACAGGCGAACAATCCGCAGTGGGAAAACCAATTGGCTCCGACCTGCTTAATGGACTGGTCACCCTACCTGCAATCTATTTCGCTGAAGCCAATCCAAACAATGACGATGTGCTATCGCTGCCCGAAGGTGGCTGGAAAGGCACAGAACGAGTCCAACGACTCGTCGATAATATCCGTCAGAGCGAAGCCATCCAACAGGCAATGGATGAAGCGCGTCAAGCCATCAGCCGCGCGCTCAAGTCGTTGAGTGATGCGCCAGTTTCCCCTGAGAAAGAAGCTCTGGAAAATCTGGCGAAGTTTATTGTCGATCGAAAAATCTAGTTCAGGCTTTGGAAGTCTTTTGAAATCTATTTTGCTTCCAAAGTCTATGGAAATATCCTATGCCTAATCCCCGCAAACCCTTCCGAATTAATGTCGGTTTTATTATCCATGAAGAAGTCGGCTACAGTCACGAATTTCCCTTTGAAATTGAGAAGGTCAAGCTTGAAGACCTTGAGCTGAAAAACCTCGTCGGTAAAGTAGACATTGGTCGCACGCCCCAAGGATTGGTGGTTCAGGGAAGTTTTGAAGCCGACACCGTACTCGAATGTGTGAGATGCTTGAAGGAATTCACTTTTCCATTGGACTGGGAATTTACAGAGCTATATGCGTTCACACAAAAATCTGTGAGTGAATCGGAATTGCTTGTCCCTGAAGACGCTCAACTCGACCTTGCCCCGCTGATACGGGAATATGCTCTGTTGGAAATTCCTATTAATCCCTTACACGATCCTGAATGCAAAGGTCTTTGCATCGAATGTGGTCAGGATTTGAACCTAAAGGATTGCGGTCACGGTCAGGATACCGATGATTCCCCGTTTGCAACCCTCAAAGATTTGCTGGATGAATAAACAAAAGACATAACACTTAGTGTCACGTCTTTTGTTTTCAGAGGAGTTCGTTTTCAATTATGGATTTGGCATAGGTGGAAAGGTACCTTCGGGTGCATACCAATCTCCGGGGTCTGCAGTGACCGTTTGGCCCTCCGTTACAGTGATAGGCAACAGAGTATGATCGTCGCATCCAGAGGCTAAGCCACAGGGTACCATCTGGGTATATCCGCCGGCAAAGGGACCTCCATCAAGCGTATAAGAATCGACCTGGCCCGTATTTCCGGCGGTCCCTTCATAAGGATAAGAAACTAAATAATAAGTACCGGCCGGCACATTCAGAGAAAACTGTCCCTGCCCCTTGGCCGTATCGACAAAATACGCTTTTCCATTTGTCACACTAAATAATACAACTCGCATGGGCGGCAAGAATTCAGAGGGATAGGATAACTTTCCAGTAATGGTCGCCTGCAAAGGTTCAGAAGTAGACGTAGGAGTCGCCTGTGCATTTGGTGTGACTGAACTTACCACAAAATTGCAGGCGAGGAGTGCAATCAAAATTGGGATCAATAAAAGTATCTTTTTCATTTTATCTCCTGCCTATAGAACGAAAATTGACTTAAATTGGTTCCTCCTGCGCCACTTGCCATAGGTTCAAGGACATAGTAAACTAGGCGCTATGAAAACCAGACCTGTCTTCCGAGCGGCAACACGAGTGGTGACAATGACCATGGCCATGCCAGTGGAGATCTTAAACCGCGTCTGGGAAGCATTGTAATATTCTCTTGATTAATCGAGAGGCTGTCCCAGTGATGCGGGCAGCTTTTTTGTTTATATTAGCTGACAGCTTTCAGCAGTCAGTTATCAGCCAAATCTTAAAACCTGCAGTCAACAGCTGAATGCTGATGACTGAACGCTCTCCGAAGGAAAAATTATGCCTGAAAACATCTTAATTGCAATTGCCTGGCCTTACGCCAACGCCGAAATTCATGTCGGGAACATCACCGGCTCCCATCTGCCGGGTGACATTGTGGCGCGTTATCACAGACTTAAGGGAAATAACGTGCTGATGGTCAGCGGTACGGATTCGCATGGGACGCCCGTCACACTCGCCGCGGATAAGGAAGGAAAGCCTGTCGAAGAAGTGTACAAGAAATTTCACAACGGTTTTCTTGAATTGTTCAAGGGTTGGGGCATCACTTACGATCTCTTCACCACAACTCACACTGAGAATCATTTCAAAGTATCGCAGGCTATGTTCCTGGCATTGAAGGAAAATGGATTTCTGTTCACGCAGAAGTCCATGCAGTGGTATTCGCCGTCCTCAAAGAGATTTCTTCCCGATCGTTATGTCGAAGGAACGTGTTATATCTGCGGCTTTGAGAATGCGCGCTCAGATCAATGCGACAACTGTGGGAACGTGCTCGAGCCTGAGAAGTTAATTAACCCGCGCTCGAAGGAAGGTGGCGCGCTCGAGTTACGCGAGACCGAACACTTTTATCTCGACCTATCGAAACTCGAACCCGATGTGAGGAAGTTCCTGCAGGAACGCGCAGACCATATGCGCGCACCTGTGCTGGGTGAATCGCTGGGAAAAATCGAAGCCGAGGGACTGAAGCCGCGTTCAATCACTCGTGACCTCGATTGGGGCGTGCCCATCCCCGTTGAAGGCTGGACCGAGGCTGGCAAACTCATTTACGTCTGGTTCGAGGCTGTGATCGGCTACCTCTCTGCGCCAATTGAATGGAGTAAGTTATGGGATTCGAACGATGAGTGGCGCAAGTGGTGGGTCAACCCTGAAGCGAAGCAATTCCATTTCATTGGCAAGGATAACATCTTCTTCCACACATCCATGTGGCCCGCAGAATTGATGGGGGCAGGAACAGAATTCTTAAGAATTTTTGCAGGAGAGTCTAAGCCATTGACCCTCCCCTATGATGTACCTGCCAACCAGTTCATGAACCTCGAAGGGCAGAAGATCAGCGGCTCGCGCAACTGGGCAGTCTGGGGACGCGAGGCGATCACCCGTTATGACCCCGACGCTCTGCGCTATTATCTGACAGTCAACATGCCTGAGCTGAAGGACAGTGATTGGGACTGGGCCGATTTCCTGGCGCGCAACAATAACGAACTTGTGGCGACGTGGGGCAACCTTGTGAACCGCGTGCTGTCATTTGCTTACAAACATTGGGAGGGACATGTGCCTGATGTAGATGTGAACGCGTTGCGCGCTATTGATCAGCAATTGTTGGAAACCATTGAAAATGGATTCGACACGGTCGGCGCGGAGCTGGAAGCCGTGCGCCTGCGTTCTGCGCTGGGTGAAGCGATGAAATTAGCGACCGCGGTCAATCAATACATCGATCAGACCTCCCCCTGGTCTGAGGTCAAGAAAGATAAAGCCGAAGCTGCCAAGACCATCTACACCGCACTGCGAGCTATCGATTCTCTCAAAGTGCTCTTCGCTCCGTTCCTGCCGTTTACATCGGAGAAACTGAATCAGTATTTGGGTCACGACATCCCACTCTTTGGCGAACAATACATTGAAGAGGTGGAAGACGCCCTAGGCGTCCACACTGTGTTGCGCTATCGTCCTTCGACTGACTCTGAACCAAGATGGAAACACAGCCAGCTGGAACCGAATCAGGAGTTGAGACAACCCGGTCCATTGTTCAAAAAGCTGGAAGAAAGTGTCATCGAGGAAGAACGAACAAGATTAGGAAAATAAAATACAAAGCCGACCTAAGAGCAGGTCGCCTTTGTGATTCGTGAGAAAAGGTGAATAAGATCGTTTCAAATACACAAACCAGTTATGACCAGGTCGCGGTGGAATATGCGGAAAAATTCAAAAATGAAATGGATGACAAACCCTTCGACCGCGATTGCCTGGATCGATTAGCGCGCGAAGTCCGAGACTTAGGTTCCATCTGCGACATGGGCTGCGGACCCGGTCAGATCGCGCGCTATCTGCATCGTCAGGGCGTGGATACCTTAGGCGTTGACCTCTCACCCCGTATGGTTGCCGAAGCGCAAAGACTAAACCCTGAAGTCCATTTTCATCAAGGCGATATGCTTGCGCTACCTGACAAAGATAATTCCTGGGGTGGGATTGCAGCCTTCTATTGCATCATCCATATTCCGCGCGAACAGATCGTTGATGCACTACGCGAGATGAAACGCGTACTTAAGCCTGGCGGTGTGCTGTTAATTACGTTTCACATTGGGCAGGAAATTAAACATCTCGACGAATGGTGGGAAAAGCCAGTTAATCTTGATTTTGCTTTTTATGAGCCTGAAGAAATGGAAGACTGGCTAAAAGAAGCTGGTTATGAATTGGAAGAAA
>Ga0065707_10082129_pt1 | contig 21242 bp, 10 predicted proteins | sample SwiRhicommuniRL3_FD_59094 | JGI IMG/M metagenome (GOLD analysis project Ga0065707, IMG submission 59094) | Switchgrass rhizosphere bacterial communities from Rose Lake, Michigan, USA - RL3 v2 (version 2) | ecosystem: Host-associated > Plants > Roots > Rhizosphere > Soil | place: East Lansing...
TATTGGGAGCAACCATATCCAGGTTGCAAATCAAAAAAATGCCTAAAGGTTTCTGGAAGACCGCTCTTATGATCACTGCGGTCAGATTAATCATAATGCCTATGGTAGGTGTTGGTATCACCACCGGGTTTCAAAACGCAGGCTGGTACGACAACGATATTATTATCCGTCTTGTCAGTGTTATTTCATTTGGTCTTCCCAGTGCCACGGCTCTTGTATATTTCACTGCATTTTACACTGATCCAAAATCAACAGATCATGTTCAAATGGATTGTTTGGCTGTCAGTCTCATCTTCCAATATTCAATTCTTTTTATAACTTTACCATTCTTGGTGACTTTCACATTCAAGGTATCTTTGGGATACTAGTTATAGATAATAAACGGAACGGGATTAATGAAAGTAGTATATGGTAGAGTGAGTAGTTGTCGATTGACACTTGTGCTATTTTAAGGAGTTTTTCAACTTTTCTTGAATTCATTTGATCTTGAAGATTCTCATCACATTTGACTCACGATTATATCAAGATTTGTTCTTTTAGCGAGTTTAAGATATATCAATTAGTAAATTGAAGTACTAGAGAAGCACATTTCACAATTTTGCTTGATCTTGCCTATAATGAAATTAGTTAAACATCGATTATTGTAGGGATCCACACATTTTCTATTTTGGCTGCGAAAAAAATGAAAATAAGTGAAAAATAGATTATCGAATGTTCATAAAGAATTTGGTAGGTCTGTGTTACTCTAGTACTCACCATATTTCTTGACTTTGCTTAAAGATTACTGAGCTACCCATTCAGTAGATTTTAGAAATGATTCTAAACATCTCTTGCTAGACTTCGCTATTTGTGATGTTGATATATTCTTCAAATATTGGCCCAAATCCAATTTTGCATATTGATTGAGTTCTTGATATCTTATATCATTTTCATTGATTCCCGAACTCTTCCATCTCCATTACGTCTCTCAATTTCTTTCAATATTGGACTGATAGGGGGATTGTTAAAAGCTTAGAAGGAAAGTTTAGGAAGGGCCAACTTCAATAATTAGAATACGGGATGGTTCATATTATTCTCGTTACTTCGATAGATATAAAATAGTTCTGGATTGTGAGTAATGGTTCTTAGTCAAGGTTCAGAATATTGTCTTGAATAAACTATTTTACATGAATCTGCCAGGAGTCCAGTCAACAACAGGGCTTAGAGCAGGATCAACAAATGGAGGATAGGAGATACAGCACAGTCAACACAGTCAAGAACTGTAGGCGGGGCGATGTGTAGTCCAAAGCAATATATAAGGAGAGGATGCGTGGTACGTTCTGTGCTGTCATAATCTTGTGATGTATCCCTGTATAGTCTTTTGGTATTGTCAGCATTACGTTGTCTTTCCGCAGTGGCTGCAAACTGAGAAAAAGTGTCTACTGATATACAGACAGAACAAAATTCTACTACTTCTTCTTCTCATAATCAAGGTCGTCACTGATGGACCCTAAAAACATTCATACCTTAGAACATCAGACCTTGAATAACATGAACATTGGTGGGACCCTTTTCTACAGAGCAATCGAAGTCGCTCTTTTTGCGACCATTCGAGACGTGTTTTACGGTATAACAAACACTTGAAGTGATTTACAAATCAATAAACGTGATGATTCAAGAACGTCATAAACCAGAACGTGATGAATAGTCACTGAACGTGATAAATAGACACTAACCTAATATTACTCTAAACCATGTTATCTTCAGTTTCAGTCTTAAGAGCAATTTTGTCAATTGTTGCTTGTGAGACTTCTCACATGACCAACTGAAACGTAGCAAACTTCACCATAAAAGCGCCACTAATTTTCCACCACTTCTTCTTTACCACAACAACCATGGCATTATATTACAATCTAGTCTTTGGGCTCCTCGTCATCGAGATGACCTTCTTTACGGTCTTGTCGCTTCCTTTCCCTAGAAGGGTCAGAAGAAGCGTTTTGTCGACAGTGTCAGCACCATTCCGTAATGAGCAATTCCAAATTGCTATAAAATGTATATTGGGGTTCGTGGCGGTGTTATTTATTGACTCTGTCAACAGAGTCTACACTGTTACCACCGAGTTACACGCAAGCTCTCCAAATACTGGCAACCCTGCTTCAATGGGGATCATGAACGATCGTTCGGAAGTTCAGGCCAGAAGATTCTATGCCCAAAGAAACATGTACTTGTGTGGATTCACGTTGTTTTTGACATTGATCTTGACCAGAACTTATTCGTTAGTAGTCGAATTGATTGTCACCAAGGACAAATTGGACACTTTGAAGAGTGAAGGAGAACCTGAATCTCAAGAAGTTGAAAAGTTGAAGAAGCAATTGAAGGGGAAGGATGAAGATTTGGATATCTTGAAAGAAAAGGCCGGAAAGTTGTCCAAAGAATACGACTCGGTCTCTACTGGTGTCAAGAAGTAATGAATTATTGTGAGATGTGCTGATAAGTTCTATTAGTTGTTCTATGAATAGTAGTGGTAAGTATGATACTGTCTAAAGGCGAGAATTGTGATATCAATTTCAATCGTTTCTGATCTCAGACTGGATCACTCTCCCTACAATTACGCAGAATATTTAACAATATTCATTTTGAAGTCGCCAATGATTCATTAGTTTACCGTGAAGATCTAGTGAAAATTCGTGAAAACTCCAGTTAAACACAAAATCAATGGTCAATAGTAATTATCATCAGCATGGTAGTCTAGCTTCTCTATTTATTTATTAAATATATCTTTATGAAATTTAGGTAATTTTGTTATAGTCACCACTAACAAAATTCTTAAAGCACTGTAGTTATCATTTCCTAGGATTCGTATGCGTTACTCTTGTGCTTTGGAATAAAGTTGAATCCTGGACCAGCCTTACCGAGGAACATTTCTGTGATCTTGATCCAATCTTTATAATCAGAAGATCCCAACAATGTTTCCAATTCGTTTCTACCCTTCCATTGTGGAGGTCTTTCGTTGATCTTTGGAGGCATTCTTTCCAAAATTCCAATAGGAATGTATCTGTGGGTGAAACCCAAGAACTCACACATGAATCTTCTAGCCAATTCAACACCGTACTCGTCCGAACCCCAATGTTCAATGGCGAAATCGGCGTAGGTTTTCAATAAGTCTAATCTCTCGGTAGCAGATTTGTCCAAGTACTGTTGGGAGTCGATCTCTTCAAATATCCATGGCTTGATGAGCGCACCTCTGGCAACCATTACGGAGTCGATTCCGTCGGTGTTGACTGCCTGGTGCCAGTCTTCGTGGGTGAACACATCTCCGTTACCGATAAAGAAGGTAGGCTGGGTGTCAGTCAAGTCTTTATCGTCCAACTTCTTGTTGTTCCACTCCTGAACGGTTTTACCAACTTCTCCAATGTACTCCCAGTTAGCAAGTCTGGTATAACGCTGTTGTCTAGAACGTCCATGCAAGGTGATGGCAGCAACGTCACCTTCGGCCAACACACGTTCAACGATAGCTTTGGCGGTGTTTTTGTTGTCCTTGGTTCCGGTTCTGATCTTCAAAGTAACAGGAATGTCTCCAGATGAAGCATTCATACCCTTTAAGATTCTCAACAATCTCGCTGGTTGTTCCATTAAGGCAGATCCTTGTCCTTGACGATATAACAAGTCGATTGGACATCCACAGTTCAAATTAAGTTCGGAGACGTTAGAGGTTTCTTTGTAAATGGCTTCAGCAGCCTTAGCTCCAGCCCAGTGCTTGGATGTAGCGATCTGTACTCCGAACCCCGGATATTCAGTTCTGTGGGCCTTTGGCAAAGCCCATTCAGAGTTGTTGGCTTGAAGTAATGGTACGGTTAATGCCATTTCGGAATAGGTTACGTCTGCACCTAAAGTCTTCATAAGACGACGGTACGGTAAGTTTCCGACGGTGGTCAATGGAGAGACGATTTTAGCGTTCTTCAAGTTCAACTTCTTCTTCTCTGCGATCTTATATGGAGCCTCCACAAATGAAGCTTGGTTGTCCTTGGCTTGTTCTTGTGCTTTGGCGATGTTTTCTTCGTTCTGAACCATGGAGTCCAAGAATGGAACTACAACGTCAGAGATGCTGAAGTCGTATTTCTTCTTTTGCAACTTGTTCTTTTGTTCAGGAGAGATCTTGTTGACCTCAAAATTGAGCTCGACCTTAGACCTTTCAGTTTGTTCCAAATCCTTAATCAATCTGTTGGTTTCCTTGTTGTAATGGGATTTTAACCATCTACATTTCAACCCAGTTGGGCAGTATCCAAGAGCTTTGAATACAGGACAGATTCCTTCAATATCCTCTGCCTTTTTGGATAAATACTCCTCGACATTATGAGTGTTTCTACATTGTTGTGGTCCGAAATGACATTCTTTGGTGTTTTCTGGATCCAACAAAGTAGAACATAATCTGACTTCAGTTTCTTGTTTCAAATCACGCTTTTTGTTTTGGCCCTTTCTCTTCTTTCTTCTTCCATTACCGCCACCCACTTCTTCTTTTTCTCTGTCTCCACCTTCGGCTTCGTCGTCGTCATAAACCTCAGTGGACGGTACACTCTTTACAACATATTCTGGCTTGATTGCAGCATAACCTTTTGCAAAATGATCGACTCTCTCTTCAGTCTCTGAAATGTGTGCTTTCTTAACGTCTCCGCCTTCTACAGACTCACTAGGTCTTTTTTCTGGTGTAGAAGTCATGATGTAGTCAAATGCCTGGTGCCTGGAAATTTCACTTTTTTCACCTCATCGCGAAATACGTCAGTAGCTCGGAAGACTTGTGACTACAAATAGTTATTAGAATAGATAATGAGGTGGGGCGGGGTGAGGTCTAGGTGAGGAACATTAAGAATATATACTGACTTTGAGTACAATAATGTTAGAGAATGTTACAGAATGTTACAGAACGTTAAGCGTATTGGAGGTTGCAATCGTGATGGAGAAGCGACGCGTCACTATCTTCGATAACTACCTACGTGCTAGCTAGAGATTTGATTGCATGTTTAGATATACGTCTTTTCAGAGGTCTACATCTCGTCGGGGATTGTTTCTTAATTCTCATTTCTTATTTCTTGTTAGGATCTGCTTCCCCATAAATCCACTTCGTGTCCTAGAATCTCAGGCTAGGTGTCTTCTCTAAATAGTACTAATTCTAGGGTCCTGTAAAATACTTTATAACTTCGTAAATTGGGTAGCTTACCACCACGGTATCTCCATGCCTATCATTATATTCGAATACTACTGCTTATCCGTCGTATCATCTCTTACCACGTAAAATATCTTTGGTGCAACTCATATTGATGCTTTTATATACAGTACTCGATGAGGATCAAAACTTTTTGAAAACTGAATAATTTACATTACTCTCAACAAACTAAGCATGGTTGAAGCAGTTGAAAAGAGAAGGAAGTTAGAGACTCCTAAAGTGAAGTCTAGACCTTCTAAGATATTCAGTCCTTATAGAGCGCTTGGAAATGTTTCCAACGAAATCCCATTTGCTGTGGGAACGTTAGGTTCAACTTACTACATCGTCACATCTGTTGGTAGAACGTTTCAAATCTACGATGTGGCTACTTTGCATCTATTATTTGTATCTCAGACTCAAGCACCTTCCAAGATCTCATGTTTGGCAGCACATTACCATTATGTTTATGCTGGGTTTGCTAATAAAATTGGAATTTACAAGAGAGGCCGTTTGGAGTTCACCTTGGAATGTGAAACTACCGGAACCGTCAACAATATCTTGGTATTTGGTGACTACCTTGTTGCCACATCTACTGAAGGAGAAGCGTCGATTTTCAAGAAGTCGGGGGGATCCAAATTCGCAAACGAACCATACACCACATTGACCACCATCAACACTGATATTGAAGGAGAAATTGTAGGATTAATCCATCCTCCAACTTATTTAAACAAAATCGTGGTTGCCACTACTGGGGGATTGTTTATCTTCAACATTCGTACTGGAAAATTGTTGTTTAGAAGTCCAGAAAGTCAATTTGGAGAGAACATTTCGTGCATTGAATCAGCTCCTGTATTGGATGTTATTGCTGTGGGTTCTTCTGTGGGTAGTGTGTTCTTATACAACCTTAAGAAGGGTAAGATTATGGGGCAAAAGATTATTGCATCCACCCAAGAAGTTTCTGCCAAAGTCGTCTCGTTATCGTTTAGAACAGATGGCTCTCCTCATTTGGTTGCTGGTTTGAGTACTGGAGATTTGTTCTTTTACGATTTAGCAAAGAGAGCCCGTGTCCATATTTTAAGAAATGCTCATAGAGAGAGTCATGGAGGTATTGCAGGAGCCAGATTTTTGAACGGCCAACCCATTGTGGTTACCAATGGTGGTGACAACCAGTTGAAAGAATATGTTTTTGACCCAAGTTTATCCACCTCAAACTCTGCTATTGTTTCTCCTCCACGTCATTTAAGATCTAGAGGTGGTCACTCTGCTCCTCCAATTGCCATTGAATTTCCAAACGAAGATAAATCTCATTTCATTTATAGTGCTTCCAGAGATAGATCTTTCTGGTCCTTTTCTTTGAGAAAAGATGCCCAAGCACAAGAGTTTTCACAAAGAATTCCAAAGGCAAAGGATGGAAAGAGACAAGCTGGTCAAGTGTTATCTATGCGTGAAAAGTTTAGTGAAATTGTTGCCATCACCTCTTCCCAAGCTCGTGAAGGTGAATGGGAAAACGTCATGACTGCCCACAAAGATGAGACTTTTGCTAGAACATGGGACTCCAGAAACAAGAGAGTTGGACGTCATAACTTAAAAACCATCGATGGTGGAATCGTGAAATCCGTTTGTATTTCCCATTGTGGTAATTTTGGTTTGGTTGGTTCTGCCAATGGTGGAATTGGTGTTTTCAACTTGCAATCCGGTATTCCTCGTAAAAGATACGTCTTACACAAGAAGTCAGTTACTGGACTTGCAATTGACGGAATGAATAGAAGAATGGTCAGTTGTGGTTTGGACGGTTTAATTGGTTTCTATGACTTTACTCAATCAAAGTATTTGGGTAAGTTGCAACTTGATGCTCCGATCACATCCATGATTTACCATAAGTCTTCGGATTTAATTGCCTGTGCTTTGGATGACTTGAGTATAGTTGTTGTTGATGTTTTGACCCAAAAGGTTGTTAGAATATTGATTGGACACACCAACAGAATCACAGGAATGGACTTCTCGCCTGATGGCAGATGGATTGTGTCTGTTGGTTTAGACTCGACTTTAAGAACTTGGGATTTACCAACCGGTGGATGTATTGATGGTGTTATATTGCCTAATGTTGCCACAACTGTGAAATTTTCTCCAATTGGTGATATGTTGGCCACTACACATGTATCCGGTAACGGTATTTCTTTGTGGACTAACAGAGCTCAATTTAGACCAATTTCCACCAGACACGTCGAAGAAGAAGACTTCTCGACAATGTTATTACCTAATGCCTCTGGTGATGGTGGATCGACCATGTTAGACGGCGCTTTTGACGGAAGTGAAGAAATTGAGCATAGTGAGACTTATTCCTCTCTCGCTCAAATCGATGAGTCTCTCGTTACATTGTCGTTAGGCTCTAGATCAAAGTACAGCACATTGTTACATTTGGATGTTATCAAGCAAGCCAGTAAGCCCAAGGAAGCTCCTAAAAAGTCGGAACATGCACCATTCTTCTTATCGTTGAGCGGTGAAGCTGTTGGAGACAGAGCTTCTGTCGCTGAAGGTAACGTTAAAGAAACTGATGCTGCACAAGATGATGAACCTGATACCAGATTACTTAAATTGAAATCTGCCAACGCTGCATTCGAATCCAAGTTCACTCAATTATTAAGACAAGGAGCCGAACAAGAATCCTATGCTGAATTCTTGCAATACTTGATCAACGCTTCGCCTGCTACAATTGATTTGGAAATCAGATCTATCAACGCATTCCCTCCATTAGATGAAATGTCAAACTTTGTTGAAGCTTTGAACGAGGGGCTCTCCTCAAACACCAACTACGAATTATATCAAGCTATCTTTTCAATGTTCTTAAAGAACCATGGTGATGTTATTCACAACCATCATGATAATGACAACTTACAATCAAGTCTTGAAACCTGGATTCAATTGAATAATGATGAGAAGGATGATATGGATGCTTTAGTGAAGTACTGTTCTGGTGTGATTAACTTTTTAACTACTGTTTAAATCTCAATAAAATGTGCTGCAAATTGGAGTCCCTAAATGTCGGAACTCTCCGAAAACTATCCTCATTGATTGCTAAATATTTAGTCCCTCACTCACCTGTCGATATGACTATCGTGATGCTCTAACTTTTCATACTTAAATTATATTTAGCAAATATAACCCATAAATATTGCTAGCGTCAATTCGTAGTTGGTTTTACAACCAGTTCATCGCCCCAGAAAAGTGTGCCCATATGCAGTACCTTTGTTACACGCGGTTATATCTTGAACTCAAGTTACAGAGTGCTCGTATTAGACTATTTGCTTATGAATATTGATATAATAGAGCCGTTCAACAGGCTACGTCTAACAACGGGATCTAGTACTTCGGCAATCCATTCTGATGGGCAGAAATTGTATGTCGGACTCACCAATGGGGATTTAATTGTATACTTGCGAAAGGCAGGAGAAGTCAGGAAGGATGGAGGATCTAATGAATTGGAAATATCATCTACATTCAAGAATGTTACCGAAAACAATTCACAAATTGATAGAATATCAACGTTGCCGTACTTTCCGGATAACTCAAAAGTGTTGATGGCAATATCCAGCATAGAAGCGATAAGAATTTATGAGATTGTTGGTAGCACAATAAACCTAGTACTGAAATTGCCTTCAACACGATATGCTAGTGACTACTTATATGTTCAGAATAGAATTCTTGTGGCCAATAAGAAAAAGATTGTTATATTTCAAATTTCAAACAAAACACGAAACATCCTACAATGCAAGGAGGAAGTGGAGATTTCTGTGAAGGACAAGATCAAAACGTTGGGTTTGTTTCTTCAAGGAACAGAATCTAATGGAATACAAGTATTGGTGGCGCTCATAAACGACTTTGTATTATTAAATATGGAGGACTTTTCCGTCAACCCACTTCCTGTGGATGAAACAAGCATTTACAATTTCAATCATAGCACATCCTTTGGATATTTTGGATTGACGGCAGTACCCAAGATTTGGGTGCTCAATATCAATCCGTCAAAAGTACTTTTGGTCAAAGAAACTCAGGCAGTATTACTAGAGAATGATACTACATCAGCTTCAATTATTATAACACCGTCACCTATTAAATTCACTGCTGTGCCATTGTATATCTCATACATTTCTCCCTTATATTTGTTTATCGTTTACGACAAGAGGATAGAAATAATCGATATCGAAAGTGGCGATCTAATCCAAAGATTCCCTCACCATATAAAAAACCAAATATTTGCTTGTCAACTGAATCATCACATCTACATAACTTCCAACCTGGAACTTTTGCTGTATAGAATTTTGGATTATCAAAAACAAATCGATCAATATCTCAGTATCAGTGGGAAAGGTTCATCAACCAAGAGTCTAAAAGATCCACATAATGATCTTAAAATCATCGGTCTTGAAAAAAGTATATCGTTAGTTTCTAATTTGGATGTTGAAAGTGAATTCTTCAGCAGTATTGATCCTTTGAAAAAGAAACAATTAATACTTCGAGAGTTGTATAAGAAGAAAGCAATAATTTTATTCGAATCGTATTCGAAATATCATGAATCATTGGTGGAAATTTGTTCTGAGTGGCTTATCTCATACATAGATGTGTTGGCATTGTTTCCAGACTTTCTTAATGCTGAACAACAAATCATAAGGCATGGAGATTTTCCTAAAAACGATGAAACTGAGAGTGTTCGTTCCTTTTCACATAATATAATAAAACGGGTCTCTCTAGATGATATCCTAGGAGCAAAGTTATCGAACACCACAGAATCAGGAACAGAAGTTGAAGGAAACGATACACAAAGTTCCCGTTCTACTCGACCGCCCGGTAGTCCTACCAAAAAATCGTTTCAAAATCTTCAAGGATACTCGAAGTCACAAAATATCCGCAAATTCACCAAAGCAGTAAACAATCTAATTGTTTACTTGACGGAACAAAGACGGATACATCTCAATTTTCTTGACTCCAGTATAGTGAAATGGAAAGGAATTGAGATCAATCCGTTTGACATTTATCCGACAATAATGAAACCAAATATCCGTTCCTATTTGCACCATGCGGCTGCAGTCATTGATACGTCGTTATTTCTTTGCTACTTTCATACAAAGCCCATGCTTCTTGGTCCTTTATTAAGAATTCCTAATAACAGATGTAACTCCAAGGTTGTGAATGAATGTTTGCTTAGAGATATACATAACCATGTTCAGCAGAAATCTATGCAACAGCCAAACTTTCTTAAAGAACTTTTGGACTTTTATTACGGCAGAAGTTTGCATAAAGATGCTTTGGAAATGCTCTACAGGCTTTCGCATGAAGATACCAACGACTCCACTCCACATAATGATTCTGATGATGAATATGATAATTTTGTCAAGGGACCGGATTTGACTATCCAATATTTACAAAAACTCACTCAAGAAGAGTTGGATCTAGTTTTCCAATTTTCGTACTGGATATTATTGGAAGAAAGTAACATCGATAAAGTCATAAAAAACGGAGAATTGATATTCATGAATGATTCTTATGAATGTGAGAGTTACGACAACTTCAAGGTATTGAATTATTTCGTAGATGTATTGAAATTGGATTTGTTGGGAATAAGATATCTTGAATGGCTCTTATTTGAAAGTGATTTGGTTGAGAAACTCACCAAGAAAAAGAGCATACTGAAATTCCATACCAAGTTATGTTTGTTGTACTTGAAACAGCTTAAAGGGATAAAAGTTGACGAAAACTTTGATACGTCTACCTACTATACTAAACTTTATAAATTTCTCGAGACTACTCAGCTTTATGAGCCGTGGACGGTTTTGAAGAATATTCCAACCACTACAGACCGTTTCTTACGGTTCACGATCTTTATTTACAAACGGTTGGGTGAGCATGAAAAGTCCATTGATGTTTTATTCAATCAACTTGAAGATCTCGACGGCTCGATTTCTTATTGTTCAGACATTTACCACAGACCTCATAGCAAAGAAGTAGGTAGGAGATTGTTGCATAAATTGTTGGAAGATCTTTTGATGAACTATCAGTCAAATATTGATTCTATTGAAAAACTATTACGTCTGCAAGGATCAAAAATGTCCATATTGCAAGTATTGACGGCGTTACCAAATTCCTTCCCATTACATAAGCTTTCAAACTTCTTAACGGAAAGTCTAAGAAACTCTCAAGAGTCGTTCCATGACGGACGGATAGCGTCTCAGCTTTATAAAATTGGGAATGTTAAATTACAGGACAAAGTCCTTCAAGAACAGAGTCAAGGGTACTCTATCGAGTCAGCAAAACAAGAATGTTCTCTTTGTCATAGGAGACTTGGCTATGGTGTGTTTAGTGTTGAGAAATATGGTCAAGTTGTACATTATGGATGTGCTCAAAAGTCATCAAACTAGTTTATAGAGATACCAAGATATCTAAAGATAGATATTTAGGTTCATTAGTGTAATCAAGGAAACTAGATAATAGAATTTTCTTGAGCTAATCCTTAATATAATTGGTAGAATAGTACACCACCAAGTCTCCTAGCGCAGCTTTAGTACTTACTAGACATTTTGCAACTTCTGATACTTGTCGTGTGTTTACCAATAATCCCGCAATATCAACGTGAAAAGGTCAACACCAAGTTGAATAATCAACCGCTCATCGATTCCTCTACGAACCTTCCACTAATAGCTCATTGCAGCGAGATAATATTAGCAAATATAAGTACGATCTAAGCAGCTATATTTTATCACATTTTCACTCTGCAATGTCGTCTAATGAGAACCCATCGGCCACCTCATCACCAGGAGATGAGGGGATAAGATTGCCTCCCATATCGTTTATTTCTAATCAACTGCCTGCAAATAGTACTAGCAATTATAAGGTGTCGTCAAATTTGGGGATCTCAAACTTTCTAAACGATCCTAGCCCTCCACCTATAGAACAATCAAATAAGAGGGTGAAGATAGAGTCAGCCAAGGTGAAGGAGAACAAAGAAATTGAGTTTTTAGAATCAAATAATAGTAAACCAGAGCCAAATGCAGAGAAGGAAGATACAAACGACGAACAGCCGAAGTCTCCTCAATTGGAGATGCCTGAAGTTCGCGTGTTACCGCAGACATCTAACGAACCTCAAGAAGAAGCAGAACAACCGAAATCGTTACTACCAGTCGATACTAAACCCAAGAAACGTAGTGGACCACCAGTGACTCTCGATACTGAGCCTATCAAGGAATTTTTAACGGAACTCTTTCCATCCAGACAATATTTGGGAACGATAATTTACAACCCTACAACCACATGGGAAACCCTTCAAACGTCACAGCTTTATGGATTAAAGCCCGAACACCACGAAAGATTTCAGGAAATCAAGGATTTGTTTGAAGAACGTTCCCACGACGCGACTGTCAAGTATATTCCAACCATTCCGCCTCTCAGCAACGACTACATAAACTGTGTGATAGAGGTCAAAATCCCTTATGCGCATATACGGCGATTCAAACTGGATTTTGAGACGGTGATTAGAAAACGTGAACTCTGGGGTGGTGCTGGTGGTGTCTACACCGACGATTCGGATTTGCTCTGCGTTTTGACCCATCTTGGTTTATTCAACAATACCATAGATCTCAAACAATGGAACTCCAAGTGGGTCCCAGCAGATATCATAAAGCCACACACGCAAGAGTCTGAAAATGACCCACAAGATATCGACCATGGTGTGTATGGAGATCTTTCTGTTGAGATCCTTCTTCTTCCAAGACTTCCACTGTATCCAGGATATTATGCCAACCAGATCAACTCAAGGTCGTGGATAGGTAACAACAAACACAGAGGATTATCAATAGCCATTCACAACATCAAATGGGAATCGTGTGGCACGTACTTACGTGACAAATCGATTTTCAAGCGTTACCATCAAGAACTTATTCAAGACACCCAAGAAAACCATAGTAATATCTCCCAAAAACAAGGTTGGTCTTTCAATTACAAGTATTATAAGGAACTCAAACAAAAGTATTCAGAAGTTAGTGACAGCAAATGATTTTAATCAGTATTGAAGTTAATCATATACATGAATAAATTTTACGGTGTGTCTGGATTGTTCAATAGATTGTGAATACTTTAAATTTGTGAGATATTCACTAAATATATCACTAATTTATGACACCAAGAGCCATTATAGTTCAGTTTATATAATATCTGTGTAATGTACTAGATTTCTACCATTTAACGTACCAAATACAATAAATAAGTAATCACTCACCTGTTCTAATTTCACAGCTTCTTGATGGGAAGAACTATTAATTTTAAAAATTACACCTAGTTAACTAATCTGGCTATCTGATACCTGTAGGAACTAATTCTATGCTATAACTACTCTCTCTCTAAACCAACCAGTTTGTCTCTCTAGTGCTCGTTCTAAATCTCGAGAAAATCCGGCCCGATTCCATGCGTGAGGTCACAAGATCATATTTCTGAGTCCCTCAAGACCCCTAGGAATAGATAGGTCGGTAGATATCCGAGCATTCGTGGTAGATATCAATCTTCAAGTCTGGTTTTGTTAGCTGGAGTCTCATTGGCTATACTTAGATTGACTAAATCCTCTTGTATAACTCGTAAATTACATTGTAGAAATAATCAGTTGATGGCCATTAGCGTTGCTATGAATAGTGGCAATATATTCACATCTCCGAGAGCTAATATCTCGAAGGAAGATAGTTTAGGATATTTACATGTTTATATACTAAGGGCCCCGGACTCCTGGCCCAGCTGTTTCTCCTTCTGGCGCGGACTCAGGCATGGATCTTACGGCTGATGGGCGTGACTCGTGGACAAATTTTCCCCATACTAAACCTTATCATCTCATCACAAAATTTAACCCGGTCCACATAAGCAACCAGAATCGATGGCAAGCCCCATACAACCACCAGTAAACTCTCACAAGATCCGAAATACAAAATCCACACCCGCATTAAACAAAATTAGAGCAAATTTATTAGCATCGGAAGTTCCAGCATTAAAAGACGCAAGATCTGGTACATCATCACCAGGGGTAGCATCAGGTAGAGCATCGTCAGTGGGAGCATCAGCAAAAGGATTCACGGTTAGGGAATCTGCAATAACATCTCTAGGAGAAACTTCGTCAGTCAAGGAGTCAGGCGGACCTTTTGTAAGAGGTAAAGCATCGGTGGGCAAAACCAAATCCAAAGTAGGGTTCTTTAGAAAACTCTCTCTAGAGTGGAACTTATTTCTCTTAAGACTCAGATCTATTAGTGACGAAGTCTTTTTAACAGACGAAATCGTAGAAAACTTGTTTGAAGAAGAAGACCAGGATTTCGACAGTCTCGCCAGGTCCAAGGTATACAAGTCGGCAGAAGAGAATTTTATTGCTAGTTACAGGCATTTCAAGAACTTGAACAAAATGGTGCAACATTTCCAATCATCAAACGACGTTAGGAGCTCGTCTACTGTCGACTCTAAGTTCACGGTTCAGGATATTATACGGCAAAGCGAGAGCGAGTGTGTGGCCTACAACGATCTTGATGTTTGCAAAATGAGACAAGAGTTCGAGTCGAGCTCGACCGACTCAAACACTATAAACTCCACTGGCTACACTAATATCGGAACCGCTCTATGGGAATATCGTCGTAAAAGATGGTTACGTGATCCAGATCCAACTAGAAAGAGAGATCTCGCTCGTACAAGCATTGAACATATACCAAAGGATTCTTATGTGAAGATATATACCAATTTGGTCGATAAGGGAAGAAGTTTGAAGGAAGACAAGAGATTGAATTTAAGTGATTTGGTCAAGATCATTGATGCTGGATGGATTGCAGAGGAGAAATGGGAGAGAGCCGCAAAGGGGTTAGCATAAGAGGTGTGAGTACTATAAATACTTAGTCGGTAAAAACTCCGAGAGCTGGATAATTAATGAGTTCTGTCTTATGAGTTCTTGTCCAATGAGTTCTTGTCTAATGAGTTCCTGTCTAATGAGTTTGTTGGTGGTCCTCACCCGTTACTTCTCGTCTCATAAAGTTGGTATATTGTCTAACCAATCACACCTGAATCCTCTATCGCATCAAACTAATCAAGGTGTTGATAATTCTTTACATTAACAAGGTGTAGTGCAGCCATCACCCAAACAGAAAGTGTCGTCTTCAATAGGTCTCGCAAATTATTGATCTTCATTTTATGGAGACGTTTCTGGTACTTTTAGTGTGCTATTAGTGTGCTATTAGTGTACTATTTCGGTATTTCCGTACTAGTTCATCAATCACTTGTACTATTTGCCTACTGGTTGTATTCACTTGTTCTATATTTCACTCAGTTACTATTTTCCAGGCAAGTTCTAGAGCATCAATCAGCCTACTGATTCATATATCTTCTTAGTATTAGCATAGTCATTACTTAATAAAATTCATTTCTATTTTACTGGACGCCTGAGATATTGTCACTATATACGTTTTAGAGTCCTACTGTGCTCTTTAGTGCTTAAGGATGGGTATATAAATATAGATGAAGTGGCCAATACCGAACGCAGCCTGCGTGGGAATGGATCTATAATCATATGGACTAGCAGTATAAGAGACAATCTGGTTTGCTCTAACAGCGGATACAGCGTCTCAATTAATTGATTTAGTGCAAGAAGCCAATTTTACGTTCATTTACTAATATGATTAGGAGGATTCAATGACCATCTTATCGTCTGTAGAACTGATATTAAATAATCTACTAGATAAAGGATACTTGCACTCTCAATAGACTTCTTGGTAAATTTTATTATCCAAATTATTCCTCTCTCTGTCTCAGTAATTGTCATCCTTTCTTTATTTATATGTTTTGTTATTCACTTCTCTCAATGATCTTTGATGATCTTTACTGTGTGTTCCAATATCCTTAGCTCCCTATCGACGCCCTCTACTCTCCTTTGTAATACATCTATCAATCCCTCGTGGTAAAGACCATCGCTGTACAATACCTCGTTGCATCTGCTGATCAACACTTGTAAATCTCGTTTACATTTGTCCAAGCCGTCAAACTGCTTCGCCAATTCATTCAACTGTATGTCAATGTCATGATCTAGTTGATGGATGGTGGTGATCTTATCTATAACTGAGGACGTGGTCGCGTTGTCTGAGGAGTTGGATTTTATAAGCGTATAAATTGTGTTTATTAGCTGCTTACTATAGAGTGACGACTTCTTGAGATACTCTACTTGATTCTGCTTCGCCTGCTGGATAAGTTTGTTGTGGGACGTCATGGCGATAGGAGTTGATAGTATGAATCTGATCTATCTATAAATCGTGGGGTCCTGTATCTAGTAGTGATCCTGTAATTATATATCGTCCTGTATATAATGAGGGTATAGCTCTCAATTTGGTTCTGGCTGCCAAACTCAAACTTCATAAAGTCTCCTTCTTTTCTTTGTCAGTAGTTGGCGTCATGAAGTAGTTATCAGAGGAGATATCTGTAATATAATGTGATGACACTGGTATGATGGATTATCTGGTGAGTATTCTGAGAGCTAGTCTTATCACTAATCTGATCACTAACCTGAACTTAATCTGTTCACTATATCAATTCTTTGATAAGAAGAAAGTCTTGGGGAATAGATAAGTTGATATTAACTGTGAAGAATTTACCAAAGTTTTGGATATATAATTTATTGGCTAACCACTAACAATAGCTAACGATTTGACGATATCAGTATGCTATGACTACGCTGGAAGGATCTTGATATACTTCGTAATTTCTTGAGTACACTTAATAATTTCAGATGGTGGTACATTACAGTACATCATTGTCTTAGTGAATAGTGTGTATTCGCCATAAATGGTTGCAATAGTCGTGTAAATGAAAACAGAACTAATATGCACTACCAGATCAGGCTTGATCTTTAATTGAATTCGCTTAAACGGTAAACAATTCAGTTCTTGATCAGAGCTCTCCAGACAGACAATTTCGATGGATGTTTCTTATATCACAGACGACTCGCTATTCTTGAAGCTTCCTGTGGTGACTCAAGAGGCGAGGCCCACAATTGAGGATTTATTGAATGATCTTGAGCGAAGTAAGGAAGACTATGATTCTATGATAGATAAGACCTACTACATTATTAAACAGCAGGAGTTGGGTTGGGATCAGGTGTTGAAGGTTTGGGAAATCAGATTGACTTTACATTTGTGGTGGAATCAATTGGGACGGGCAAGAAAGGAGGGTGTCAATTTGAATAATGGTATTTACCAATCATCGGTTGCACAAGCAAAGTCATTACAGGAAAAGTCTGGTGTGATTCAGCCTAGTTCGACGCTTCAAAATTCACCTAGCATGACGTCGCTTGGTCTGGTTACTTCAGTAAGACAAGTACCAGGTCTCCAACCTAATTCCAATACTCCAGCTCCTTCCTATCCCCTCCCCAAGCACCTCTCCCTCCGCCATTCGCTCTTGATTCTCTTACTCCGTCTCAAGTCGCTTCCCAATATGAATCTTGTCAATGAATACTATAAGTTGACGTACCAACTCCGCTTGAAATCCACTCCGCTGTCTCGTGATGATCTTGCAATGAAATTGATCAATCTAAGCTATGATATCATAGTCATATTAATAGTCACCAAGAACTATACAACATTAGTCAGCTATTTGACGTCAATACGGCATGAATTATTGGTGTTAGGAAAACTGAGTGGTAGTGAATTAGATACTCAGTATCAGCAGTATCTCTCAAACTTGACGTTGATGCTTGTATTGTGCGAACTTCTTGCTGATAACTACTTCAAGACGCCAACTACAGACACAGTTGTAAAGTATACCCCAATATTTGACGAGGTGAATGATATTTCCAAGAATTCGTTGCGATATGTGTTGCAGAATATCTATCCAAGTGTGGGTACAACAGGAAAGACTCAGATACAGGATAATCAACTGAGTATTGATGAAGACTACGACGACAAGGAGACCTCGACTATAGAGAATAACCAAAAATTCGTAGATCCTTTGGATGGCTCACCTCTTGAACTCTCTAATATAGTACAATTGATCGAGAGCGGCGCACTCTCGACTAGGATAATATGTTCAACTCTAGGTCTATGGGACATTGCCACATCTAACGACAAACTTGTGATATCTGAAAATGGGATACATCTTGAAGAAAGTGACCAACAAACTGACGATGAAGATTTGATCCAGAAATCTATCAATTTGATATCAACAAATTGGCACAAATACGTTTATAAAGTGTATGGATTGGAATAGAATAAGAAAGTGAATAGAGAGCAAAAGGGTAAGTATATTAGAAAGGAATGGAGATTGAAAATGGTACAAGTCACTTATAAAGTTACCACCATATATATTTTAATAGATATAATCATTATAGTTAGAAAATATTAATATCATACTTATGAACTCAAATTATTATCAGTACATATGAGACTGATCTAATACTACTCCAATGAGTCTGGTTTATTTGTAGTACATGAGCTTCCCCAGGTTTTATCTAGGGCTACTGCCCTTGAAATTCGCACTACATCACGTGTACTCTGAAATTTTATGTGCACTCGACCTTTACTACGCAGTCGCAGGACTCCGAAAAATTTTCAGACTCTCGTAGGGACATACTGAAAAAAGAGAAATATTTCAAGTCAACTGAAGCTTATCAGAAAGACGTATTAATCAAAACATCACTATCCAAAATGGCTTTACAAGACGTAGTTACCCGTGAATACACCATCAACATGCACAAAAGAGTATGTACACATTAATCTATCGAGGAATGAAATATCGATAGTCGAGATGAGACGACTATGAAGTAGTGGAATATTAAGAAACAGAGTGAATAGTGGACCTCTCCATACGTAGATTCGTATATCCAGAGTCTCAAGAGGATAAAGAGACGAATCTATTGATATATGTATTATTATATTCAGTGGTTAAGTTCGAGGATACTTCCACAGTATAGACGTCTATCGATATTTCAGAAATATTAGACCTATTACAGATGTCCATATATCTGCTAGGCTAATCTAGTCTAGAAATTTTACTAACAATTCAGTTACATGGTGTCCACTTCAAGAAGAGAGCTCCAAAGGCCATCAAGGAAATCAAGAAGTTTGCTACTTTACACATGGGTACCACCGATGTCAGATTAGACCCAAAGTTGAACGTTCAATTATGGAGCAGAGGTGTCCAAGGTGTTGAAAACAGATTAAGATTAAGAATCTCCAGAAAGAGAAACGATGAAGAAGAAGCCAAGGAAAAGTTATTTGCCTTTGTTGAATTTGTTTCTGTTCCAACTGCCAAGGGTTTACAAACTGTTGTTGTTGACGAAGATGAAGCTTAAGTAATTATATAAGTTACAAGACAAATTTTCATAAATAGTTTGTATAATACGAAATCATAATTATGTTAGGAATACAGATGTCTGTATTGTGTAGAAAGTTTTGGATGTCACACTCTTAGAATCTAGTAGGCACTATTTGATCTTAAATGGTCTAGTTGAATCGCGTCTATATGTCGCTAGATAATCTGAAGTTAATCTATAGATAATATATAGTTTTGTTGAATATCGAGCCGTATACTATTCAAATAACCAATTTACAGAACTGATAACCTCATTAATTACCTCATTAGTTACCTCATTAGTTTCCTCTAGATCTCCATAATATTCCCCTACATTCTTCTTAGTTTTTAATTTACAACACGAAGTCACTAAGGAGCGTAGGCTCGCATTGACTAGTCCTCTTTAACAAGCCCAAGCAACCTCGCTTCATTCAGTTACTTGCTACTCTACACTCAATATCTACATCATAATTCAATTCATGATTTTATTACTATATTCTTGATTGTCTGTTAGTATATCTCCAGGATAATTCACACTTATATACGTCAACATCAGTGTAACTATGACAAAATACCAGATCACAGCAATAGGAGCCATGCATTACCAAAACGGTAAAGACTCCCAAGAAAGCTCTTTTTAGGTATGGAAAAAAAGAATTATCATCACATGAAGTATATTAAGGGGTGCGTGTGTACTTACGGTTTAGTTGTTGTGGTTGTAGTAGTTGTTGAAGTATATGAAATGCTCGTCTGAAAATTTATGCCATCGAAAAATATGTGTCCGGGTAATAGAGTTGTGAGTGAAAATCACGAGGGCAGGTAGCATGTAGGAAGTAGAGGTGCCGTCACGAATAATCAATTACGGGTTGGCAAGATAGATTAGCAATTTTGTACTGCTTGATTATATGAGAGTTTAACTGAAAACAATTGATCAGATTAAGTGAGTTTTTAGCTGTAATAATCAGTGAGTGAGTCCGTGGATATATATTAGTTAACGTTAGTGATTGGCAATTGGTGCTGATCGTGAGTCTCTGGCAATTCATCACTTAACGTGAGCCCCTAGTTATTAATAATTAGTGTGATTCTATACACAATTAGTGTTGATTTCAAAGATTTAAGATTCACAAATTTAATGATTTGATCATATCTAATGGTTGCAATATTTATCTATACCAGCATTTTAATTGTAGTAGCTAAGTACAGTTTGGAGTTCGTTAATCATTTCTTTAGAGTTCCTTATGGATTCGGTATTGAAATCATATAAATTATCAGGAAATCCTGGAATCCTATGATTTGTGACTGATTCACTGCATTGGAGAGTAATGGAAATAATTTAGACTCATTATATTCAAAGAAGATTCTATGAAGAATGATTCATGAGATATTGTGACTGATTCTTTAGGAATTATGATTCTTCATCTCTTTGTCCATGTCCTGATCGTCTCGATAGATCTTTATATCCTTATAACTCTGTTCTTGATATAAATAGTGTTCCAGATTTCTAGATTTCCTAGATTCTCTGATTTTCCTAGATTTCCTAGATATTCTTCACTAGTTCAATCTCATAAAGTACTCCTATGACTAACCGATTAATAATACTGACAATTCTCCCTCTCGGTCTATATCTTCGGTGTCTGACCTCAACCGGTTTACTTTCAAATGCAAATGGCTGTCAGTTTTCTGTGCGCCCCACAAAAACTTCCGAGGATAACCAGAATATATA
>Ga0065707_10000228_pt1 | contig 21219 bp, 26 predicted proteins | sample SwiRhicommuniRL3_FD_59094 | JGI IMG/M metagenome (GOLD analysis project Ga0065707, IMG submission 59094) | Switchgrass rhizosphere bacterial communities from Rose Lake, Michigan, USA - RL3 v2 (version 2) | ecosystem: Host-associated > Plants > Roots > Rhizosphere > Soil | place: East Lansing...
GGTATTCACTGAAATAATCTGAACATTTGAAGCATGAATCTGCACCTTAACTTTGCCACCACGTATTTTTTCTCTCTGAACACCTTCAATTGATAGTGTCGATCTTTCTGTTTTCACTTTCTCAACTTTCCCTTCTATGCCAACATACTCTCCCCTTAAAATTCTAACAGTATCACCCTTAATGACCCTCATGCTTCTCTTATTATATTGCTCTCTCAGGTTTTCAGATAGGTTAGCTCCCAATAATTTTTCTCTTTTATGCTTTGAAATCAGATTATAGAACATCATTATTCCCTCATATTATCAATGTTGAAAGATTTGCTATTCTGGGCCACTTTTCTGCAGCTTCGGCAGCGACTGGTCCTTTTATGTCGGTTCCTTTTATCTCCCCTTCTGGTGTAACCAATACTGCAGCGTTATCCTCGAATGATAGCCTGACACCATTTAGTCTCCTTATGGGATATTTTTGTCTGATAATTACAGCCCCGAACATTTGTTTTCGTAGATCCGCTTTTCCCTTTTTTACGGTAACGTTTACAAAATCTCCTACTGCCGCAGATGGCAATCTTGAATGTCTTCCCTTGATACGTGTGACTTGAGCAATCCTTAATATTTTTGCTCCAGTGTTGTCAGCACAAACTAAATTTGCTGTTATTGGTAATGCCCTTGTAATATATGGCTTAAATTCTTCTACTCCTTTTGCAGAGACTGCACGGCTTTTAGACGCCACCCTTTATAACCTCCACTGTTACAAACGATATCGTTTTTGAAATTGGTTTACATTCTGCAATCTTTACTTCATCGCCTTCTTTTACATCAATACATGAAGGAAGAAATGCATGAACTTTGGATCTGCTTCTCTCATATCTTTTGTATTTTCTAACCAGCCTGGAATATTCACGGGACACAACTATCATCTTGTGTGCTTTCGAACTTATTGTGATACCTGTCAAAATTTTTCCCCTTATTGAAAGTTTACCATGAAAAGGACACAAGTCATCATCACAAGTTCTTTTTGGCTGTGAGATTGTTACTCCGATATTTTTACTCATACTCTATCAACCATCACTTAAGTAAACGGTCCTCAGGTCTTCCGACTAAGAGACAACCATTCATGAAACAAATCTCATCTTGAAAAATCAGTCCTATTCTGCGTATTGATTTTTTGGGAATAACATATGATTTGGATTGATCACTGAGCGAAATTGTATTTTTAGTTTCAAAGATGATTTTGCCGTTAATCTTTTTGAGATTGTTTAGCGGTCCATATTCTATTTGTGCATTACGCCCTATGAATTCATATTGTAACATGTAATCTTTAAAAGTCATTTTGCTAATTCCCTTTCCTTTAAAATTGAAAGTATACGGGCAATGTCTCTTCTCTTCCATTTCATATTGCCAGTTTCCTTTTTGAGAGTGCCTTTAGAATTTTCAATTCTCAATTTCAACAGATCTGCCCTAATTTCTGATAGTTTTGATTCCAAATCATCGTCGTTAAACTCTCTTAATGTTTTTAATTTAAGTCTAGCCATTAAGTTTCACTTTTATTCACGGCTATTTCCTTAACTTCACTGTTAATAATATCTTTACTCTCAGTCTTGACTTCTGAATCGGAAGGGACTCTCTGGTTTTCACTTTGACTTTTATTCTCGCTCTCACTATCGGTTTGGGTCTCGACCTTTGGTTGCGCTTCCAGGGAGAAATCAAAATCAAGATGAGTTTCTTCTTTTAACGAAATTTTTAGTTTTATTCCTACTAGTCCCATTTTTGTTAATATGCTATTTGTGCTACTTCTTACCACTTCTTCTGCAATTTTTCCACTCTTAGGAATGGTTCCTGCTGAATGCTTTTCAAAATGAGCTCGTTCACCTCGAAGCTTGCCCGATATTGTAATCTCCACACCCATAGCTCCAGCACCCATAATCGTATTTATTGTCCATAATGAAGCTCTTCTAAATGCCGTTCCTCTTTCGATGAGTTGTGCAATTCTATTTGCCATAATATTTGGATTCAATTCAGGTTTTGTAACTTCGGTTACAGAGACCTGCGCATTCTCCAGGTTAAATTGTTGTTCCAATTTAGTGGTCAAGTCTCTTATTCCACTACCTTTTCTTCCAATTACCAGGCCCGGTCTAATGACAAAAAGTGTTATTTTGGTACCTATGGGAGTCTTTTGGACCTCGGCTCCTCCGTAACCAGCTTCGCTTAAAGAAGAACTCAGGTATTCGTTCAGCTCCATATTTCTAAAATTATTTTTCATTACGTTTTTTATCGCGCTCAATAGACTTTACCCTCTCCAGCTACGATCTCTACATGTGTCAATGTGTCAACTTTAGGACTTGACCTTCCCATAGCTCTTGGAATAAAGCGCTTAAGTTTCGTTCCTTTATGAATAACGCAAGATACAATTTCCAATCTATCTAGGTCCATACCCTTGTATTCTGCGTTGGATTCTAAATTATCCAAAAGTCGTAAAAATTCTTCAGAAGCTTTCTTTGGGTACCTTCCAGAAAAAAAACCATCCCTGATATTTGATCTGTGGGCTACTTCATTGTGATATCTTCTATAAGGAACAGCAACTTTTTGTTCAATGGCTTGATCTAAAATGTTCCTTGCTCTTTCGATTGATAGCCCCTTTATCGCTAAAGCAATTTCTCTCGCATGTTTATGGGAGATGTCAGTTTCTCTTAATGACGCTCTAACATGTTTATTCTTGTCAAATTGAGAAAATGAGTAAGAATATGTCGGCAAATGCATCACTTTAATGGCACATATAGACTTGATCGGGAAGCTCCTACTCCAGGTGCACCGTGTTGAACTCTTTTGTTNGTAATAGCATACTCGCCCAAATAGTGACCAATCATCTCGGGTTTTATAGTAATTGGAGAAAAGTCCTTACCGTTATGAACATTGATAGTAATGTCCACCATGTCCGGAAGGATTATCATATCTCTAACATGAGTTCGTAAAGCTTCATTTGATGAGCCGTCTCTGATACTTTTTATTCGCTCACGTAGTTTTCTTTTTTGATCATCCATATACTTTCCTACTCTTTTATCCAGCGACCGCCTTTGTCTGGCATTTAACAATGGGAGAAGGGCCTCTATTGATAAATTCTTTAATTCATCTACATTATAACCTCTAAATCTAAATTCACGAACCAACTAACACTATCAACTCCAAAATACTCCTTTTAAATTTAACTAGATAAATCAACTTAAACCAATCCTAATTTTGTTGCGAGTTGCCGCGCTTCATCATCTTTTGTAAATTTAACAATAGCTTTTTTCCCTTGAATCGTCCTGTAGATATTGACTTCTTTAACGTTACCTTCATACATTGTTTCTATTGCNTCNTTCACNTCTTTCTTGCTTGCACTGTCAGAAACAATAAAAGTTAACTTATTTTCCTTCTCTATCAAATTGAATGTCTTTTCTGTGATATATGGTCTGAGAATGATCGAATTAAGATTACTTTCTACATCTTTACTCATTATTATTTCACCATGGTCTGTATTTTTGACCAAACTGTATTTATTGTATTCATAGAATCAATTGCATTTTTTGTATAGATCGTCAATCTAACTGGTTTTGTTCCTGGCACTAGATCCATAATACTCAGGTTTTCTATAGAGATAACATTAACCCCAGGTAAAGATTTTTTCAGTTTACTTACTGGAGAATCTTTTGATACAACTATAAGACAGCTCAAAGCTGCGTGTTTTTTTCTTCCACGTAACCGTGATTTACCAGATGGTACCCTTACTGTGTTGGTAGACCTTTTGAGATCCTCCTCTAACCCTAACGACAGTAATGTATTTCTTAATTCCGCAGTCTTTGTTATTTTCTCCAAATCATTTGCAACCACAATTGGAAATGCTGAGATTTTTCCAACATTGTGACCACGTTTTTCTATTATGTCTTTATTAGATGTTGCCGCAATTGCAGAACAGAATCCAAGTTGCTTTTCCTTCTTATTTATTTTCTTGTAATTTTTCTTCCATGATACTGGAGGGTGAGCTAATCTTCCGCTTCGAACACCCGCAACGCCAGCAGCTTGGCCAGCACGTTGAAACCCTTCGCCTCTGGCTCTTGCTATTCTCGCAATTCCTAAGCCGGTATTGCGAGATTCTGCACTGACAATTTCTCCAGCTGCAGGATATCTTCCCTGGGGCTGGAATTTGGTTGAAAGGACGTTTACATAGACTTTTTTTATAATTTCTGGCCTAAACGGAGTATTAAAAACAGATGGAAGTTCTAGTGATTCAATTTCTTTTCCACGAAGATCTTTAAGACTAACTTTCATTTTACGAGTACCTCCACAACTTTGGGTTCTACTATCTTCTTACCAATAGTTCTAATAGGAAATCTCAGCTTGACTAATCTTTTAGGAACTCCAGGAACTGAACCTTTGACAATTATATAGTCATTTTTGATCATGCCAAAGTGTTCAAATCCACCTTCTGGATTAATCTTAAAATCATTATCCTTTTCAGAATTTGAAATTATCAATATTCTTTTATTGTATTCAGTCCTTTGATGAAATCCTCTTTGTCCCTGTCTTGGTACAGTATAGGTGACTACAGCAGGAGAAATCGGTCCTAAAGTCCCAAGCGCCCTTACACTCTTTCTGGATTTATGTTGTTTCCTTTTAACTCCAAATCTGGTAATAGGTCCTTCAATTCCTTTTCCTCGAGTTATAGCGGAAATATCGATAAATTGTCCGGTTTCAAAAACGTCTTTTATGTTTACCTGCTTTCCAAAATTGCTAACTACATAATCAATTTTTGTTTTTGTATCTTTTCCACCAATTGGTATTTCCCATACGAATGGCTTTTTTTGAGACAGAGAGGCAGTAGCGGGATAAGATGATACGATAGCAACTACGTGTTTAATTTTTTCAGTATGTGCATTAATCTCATCTAATTTACCTTCCTTGTACTTGAACGACGCCTTTTTTGAGAGATATTTGTCATNATCTTTTGCAAAAGCGTCAAAAATTGCATTTTTTCCATATGCCGTTTCTGAATATGCTCTTATTCCAATTATTNTCAATGGTGGAGTCGATATTAAAGTNGATGAATTCATTAAATTTTTGCCATAATTTGGAGTCTTTTCTCTGTCATCAACAGATAATACGTTTAAATTAGTAACTTTATACCCGGCAAAACCTAACAATGATGATTTCTCCAACTTAGGGTCAGACCATGTCCTAATCCTCGATTCGAGGCTTCGTGCACGCACTCTTGGGTAGAATGCCATACTTCCACGTCTAGGTGCACTATATTTTCGATGACCCATGATTAATCCGTTTTTTGTGATCCCTTTAATAAATTAATAACTTTTATACAGTCTGCACAAATTGAGAAACTCTTATTTCATAAAAGTAGTATATCTTGCCCGAAAATGGGTCAAGCGTTCAAGTAATTATTAACTATTGACAATGTACCAAGAATTGCCTCTTCTAACCTTACGGTTTGAGTACCTTGATTAGGAAACATATTCAAAAAATGGGGTTTCTGAGTAATTCTTCCATTTTCACTTTCGAGTATTTTTCTCAGACCAAACTTCGGGCTGCCAAACACAACGAGTAGGTTCTTTGACATTTTTAGACTGCTCATCAAGTCCGCTACATGTTTTGTAAATGGTGATCCTTCCACAGAAGTCATTAATATTTCACCCTTTGTATTTTCTAGCAGTGCTGATAAGGAGTCTGCGAACTTGACATCATATCCCCAGTAACCATCAATCTCTTCTTTTGAAATATCTTCCGCTAACAGCTTTCCTTTATTTGAAATTTTTACAAGAACTTTTTTTCCTAATTGGGTTCCATTATATCTAATAAGTTTTTCAAGTCCTACATCCACATATAATGAGTCATTTTGCTCTACGACAAATCCAAATCGTATTTCAATGTCTTTGATATCCTTAATGTCTATGAGTGCTTTATGATGAGGTGACTTTATGGGGGGTAAAATTCCGGCGTGCTTCAGAATCCACATTTTGGGATAGATTTTTTTTCTAAGATATGGGGGTGTGTCAAGATATTCAAGTANTGTTTTCAACATTTTTTTGTCGATTTTTTCAACTTTTACGCTCCTGTCATGATAAATAATGATCTTATTNACACAGAATATTGAACAAGAACGAGAAATTTGTGAGATTTTGTAACTTTTGTCAAGAATTGTTTGAGATTCTATCAAACAGGAGTCAGGGATTGCAATCCGCAGATTAGTCACATTAGTGTGTAGACAGTTTATTCCGATAATAATTTTTCTACGGTTGTTGCCATTAGACCAGTTGATCCAAAGGCCGATTCGCGAAGAATTCCTTTTTTGTCAATGAATATTGTTGAAGGAGTACCTTTCAATGAATACTCTTCGAAAGTCACAGCACTGTAAGGTTTTGTTTCCAAATATGATTTGACGCGTGAAATAATTTGATCCTTGTCTTTTTGATGATACAAATCAAAATCAAGGACATTTGCATTTACAAATTCCATAATTCTCTTGCCTTCTATAGGAAGTCTTTCTTTTAGAAGCATATCCATGCCAACAGGAAAAGGTATATTGTAAGATAACTTTCCCTCATTTAGTAACTTATTCTGGTATGAAAGAGTAGTAAGAGTTTCACCTATGACTTTGCTTTCCTGTAGTAGCAATTTTAGATTTTCAAGTGTATTCTTGTCAAAATCTTCAAATGCTGTGGCAAGTCCTAATACCACTACTCCATTGTTCTTGTACTTTTGATACGTATCTATTGCTTCAGGTATTCCATAAATAAAACACCCGGGGCAGTTTACTTGAAAAACTTCTACAACGATTACTTTACCTTGATAATCTTTCAGACTAATAGGACCGCCTTGCACCCATTCGCTAACTTTCAATTCGGGAGCAGGTGAACCAGCTTTAACTGTCACAAAATTTAGAATATTTCTTGAATATTTAAACCAATATTGACATTTAGAAGATTAAAAAATAGAAATTACTGCGAGCCTCTTTTACTGGCATTTTCTTTCGACTTCGATGCATATTTTTCAATGTCATTATTTTCGATTCGCTTCATTCTATTTGTTTTGGTATCTATTTGAGCCATTTTTATGTGTCTAGTCCCTGTTTTCTCCTCGCTAACCAAATAAATAGACTCCAATGCAAGGCTACTTGCCTCATCCATGCTTATATCACCATGGTAGCTTTTTTCCAGGAATTCATTTACTTGATCGCTTCCATTGCCAATCGCAACTGCATCGTATCCAATGTAAGTTCCACTTGGATCAGTTTGATAAAGTGAAGAACCATTCTTATCAACTCCCGCGAGGATTAATGCAACACCATAAGGTCTCACTCCAGCGTACTGAGTAAATTGTTGCGCCATATCTGCAAGATTCTTTGCAACACCCTCAACGTCTACAGGTTCATCGTATATCAGTCTATTACTCTGGGCAAAGAATCTTGCATGATCAACCTGGGTTCTTGCGTCAGGAATATATCCAGCTGCTGCCACTCCAATATGATCATCTATTTGAAATATCTTTTGAGTAATATCAGAAACTTGTAATTTCCTAGCTTTTTCTTCCACAGCTAATACCACACCGTCNTTACTTTTGATTCCGACTGCAAGAGTTCCTCTTCTTACCGTTTCGATTGCATACTCTACTTGGTATAGTCTACCGTCTGGTGAAAATACCGTTATTGCTCTATCATAACCAGCTGCTGCAGGTAACAAATCAGCTCTAACTTGTTTGGTTTCTTTAATTTAAGTTTACCTTAGTATCATACTTTAAATTGTCAATTGATTTTTCGAAAGATAGACGTACCATTGGAAGAAGAAATAATATTTCAGGGTCACAAGAATATTCTTTCCCTNCACTCCAAGACAATTGAAATTACTAAGGATTCCAATTTGACCAAAAAGGGTGATTGTATTATTGGTGTTTCAGCAAACAAGGCCTGTGATGATTTGGATAATTCATTTAAGCAGAAATTAAGAACAAGTGACACAGTCGTAAAAATTGGAATTATTGTAGAACCTTACGTATTTAGCCTGGCTGGGTTTGGCAACAACAATTTAGAAATTATCCACAAACATGATATAGTATTGAGGAAATCAAATTACGTTGATTCTAGAACATTGATTGTTTCATGTGATAAATCGGCAATTGATATTCCAAGAAATCTCATAAAAGCGTTAACCAATTCTGAAGCAAAAGGAATATTGAGAATCAAAATAGAATAACAAGACATATAGAAAAACTGGAACCTAGGAATCGGGATTTCATATCTTGGATATCTTTTCATAGACAAACGAATACCTTTTCAATAATTCATTAACTACATCAGAAGGAAGTTCAGGAGGGATCGGTTTCTTTCCCTCTTCAGATGCCTGTTTGATTATATCTCTAAACCCAACTTTAGTTAGCCAATCTCTAAGGTATTGTTTATCATAGCTCACTTGCTCCTCTCCGACTTTGTATGAATCGATAGTCCACATCCTGAATTCATCAGGGCCCAGTGAATCTGCTAAAATAATTTCAGATGTCGTAGGATCCTTTCCAAACTCAAATTTTACATCTGCCATTATGAATCCTGCATTATTTGATATCTCTGACATTTGTCTGTAAAGTCTTATCGACNNATCTTTTACATATCTTAATTCATCATTTGNCAGGATTTTTTTTGCCAAAATTTGATCCTCAGAAATAGGTAGATCATGGATTTTTGACTTTGTTGTTGGATCAAATATTGGTTCTCTTAACATAGACCCAATTTTCAAATTAGGGCCTAGATCTGCAACATTATGACTAGTAGTGTACCGTTCGTAAAGACTTCCATACAAGTATCCTCTAACCACACACTCAAGAGGAATCATTTTGAGTTTCCTTACAACCATTTTGTCCTTAGCATCTAATCTTACCATATGATTTCTAGAATCCAAGCAGTTAAACCAAAATTCCGCAAATTTGCACAAAATTTCTCCCTTTCCTTTTATGTAAGTGATCATCGGTACATCGTATGCTGAAACTCTATCTGTAAAATGAAATAAAAGGTTCTTGTCGTCTAATTCATAGACGTCCTTTACTTTACCGCTGTGAACAAACTTCATTAGTCATCATCTGAATAACACATATTTATCATATCAAGTTTTATTCTTACTTCTGGCCTTTTCTCATTCTTGCAAACCATATTCATTCCATTTTTTTGTTACTAAATTAATGGTACTTTTATCAGGAAGTGCCTCCTCTTGAACTGGTCTTTCGAACCCTTCTTCTTTTGTTTTTTTAGTTGCGTCAATACCCATTTTTGATCCTAAATTTAATAATGGAGACGCGGGGTCTAGACTATCTGTGGGTGCATTCTCAATTAACATTGTATCCCTCTTGGGATCAGATCGAGTCGTTACAGCCCAAATTACATCATTTAAATCATGCACACTGACATCCTCATCAACTACGATCAATACCTTTGTAAGTGACAGTTGACCCATGCCCCACAGACCCATCATCACTTTTTTGGCCTGCCCGGGATATCTTTTTTTAATTGAAACTATTGCGATACCTTGGAACCAACCTGCAGCAGGCATTGAAAAATCAACTACTTCAGGTTGGAACATCTTTACCACCGGTAGAAATGATCTTTCAATTACTTTACCTATGTAAGCATCTTCAAGTATGGGTTTTCCGACAACTGTTGTAAGATAAATTGGATTATTTCTCATCATTATACCAGTCAGAGTAAACGTAGGATAAGGTTCTGGTGGAGTATAATATCCGGTATGGTCTCCAAAGGGACCCTCTATGTTCATTTCCGAAGGATCAACATAACCTTCTAAAACAACTTCAGCAGACGCAGGAACTTCCACATCGACTGTTCTGCATTTCACAAGATCTATCCCCTTTCTTCGTGTGATTCCTGCAAAAAGAAACTTATCCAAACCTTCTGGAACAGGAGCGACTGCGCTAAAAACTGTTGCAGGGTCAGCTCCAATAACTACTGCAACCTCTGTTTTTTGCATCTTTTCTTTATTCATTTGATAATGCAGTGCGCCTCTCTTGTGAACTTGCCAGTGCATTATAGCTTTTTTAGAACCAATAACCTGTAATCTGTATACCCCTAGGTTTCGAACCTGTGTTTCAGGATTTTTTGAAACTGTAATTCCAAAAGTGATGAATCTTCCAGAATCTTTAGGAAACGATTTAATTATTGGTAAACTGTCTAGCGTGGGTTTAGAGGTTTCAACTATCTCCGTTACTGGACCCGAATTAGTACTTTTAGGACCATAGTCAGAAATCTCTGATAACTTTGGAAGCATCTTAACTTTGTTCAATAGTCCATGAGGTATCTTCAATTTAGTTAATTTCGCCATGCGTTCACCAATCTCTTCAAAATTTTCCATGTCAAGGGCCATCTTCAATCTTCTCAACGATCCAAATGCGTTACCTAGTACTGGAATTTTGAATCCTTCTACATTCTCAAATAATATGGCAGGACCCTCATTCTTATACATAACTCTACGCAGAATTTCTGCAATTTCTAAATCGACTGAAACTTTTGTTCTTATTCTTCTCAATTGACCTACTTTTTCAAGAGATTCGACGTACTCCCTTAGGCTATCAAAATACACATTGATACTTTTTCCATATGAGATATTAGTTTTGTTGATCTGCAGTTGGTAAAATAAGGTTGATAGGTTCCTATATGTTCAATTAACTTTACTTTTTTTAAATAAAGAATTCAATAGCATTGCAATTTGAAAATTAACATATCGAGGATTAAGTACAGAATAAATTACAATCCAGTGAATTACAACAGCAGCACAGGTAAGTATGAAAGCGGAAATCAATCTTATACCTTTTATAGTCAGGCAAAGGTAAATCTGTGGAAATGTGATAAGTGTACCATGAAGTTCGGTACTTTCAGGAGCTTAAGAAAACATAAATCTGAAGTCCACGCTTATTGAGGCCTAATGATATCAAATAAAGTACCATAAAAACGCCCGTTTTTCAATTATCGGTTTTCACTTTTCATTAATTATTTTCACGAGAAAAAAGTTTTGCAAGTTGGTCTAGAATTCTTGCAGTCGCACCCCAAATAATTTCATTATTATAGGTAAATTTAGGCAAGTTGGGAATGGAATACTGCTTTTGGTGCATTAGGTCATTTTCTCTAGTTTCAAGTAATGGTATGAGAGGCGCGTCAATGATTTTCTCAACTTCGTAATTTGTACTGGTTATTTCTGGCATCCTGTCTATTAACGCGACATATGGATAGATTATGTAACGCGAAGTTAATGTTCTCTCGGTATCCAAGTAGCCAACAACTTGCTTTCTTGTGATCTTGATCCCAATTTCTTCATTTAATTCTCTTACCGCAGTTTCTAACATCTCAACGTCATTTTCTATAAAATTACCACCAGGAAATGAAATTTCGCTGGCATGATTTTTCACAAGGTTAGTCCTTTTTATCAAGATCACATGAGGGTTTGAATTTGTGAAATGGATTGTAATCATTACGGCTGCAAATTTGAATTGTTTTGAAGATGATGGAAAAATTACTTTTTTATGCAAAAAAGGGTAAATCAATTCTTTGACTAGCTTTTCATTGTACAAAAGAGAATCGTCGTATGTATTCATTATTAATTAAACTTTAAAATCTATCTCATGATAATCTTTTGATTATACTACATTTTGAAATTTTCAAGGTAATAAATTAAGGCTTTAATTATGATAATTATTGTGTGATATTAATGGATATCAAAGTTATTTATGAGATGAACCCGCCAAAGGTTCTTTACAATAATCGTTTTGATAATGATGCAGTAAACAACAATATTGGTCTTTTCTTGTCAAGAGCAAGGAGTGTATCAGAATATGTTGATGGATTACACTTGACTGATAATGTACTTGGTGTGCCTCGAGTTTCGAGTTTGATGCTCGTTTCAATGTTAAAAGGGGAGGGAATATCAATACCGATAAGCTGTACTTGTAGACTTTACGACAAAAATCTCATATCTATGCTTCAATTTGTTACAGAGGCCATTTTGTGTGGAGTCTATAGCATCCTAATTCTCCGTGGGGATGATCCTATTATTGGCAATAAATTCTTCGATGTTATTCCCACCAATGCTATCAAAATTCTAACAGAACATAATTTCAACAATTGCATAAAATTGGATCTATCATTTCCAAGTAAAATCGATGATAGAGTAAAAATAAAGAACAAATTGGCCGCAAGACCACGCGCATTTGTTACACAGTCAATAAGTTCTATTGACAATTTGAAGGAGATTGTTAAAGTGTCAAAACAATATAGAATTGATGTTATTCCATGCATAATGTGTCCATCAAAGAGAAATGAAGTTTCAGCACAGAATATAGGTTTGGATTGGACTTCGTATAAGGATAAGCCAGAAAATTTCGTTCGCGAAGCCGCTAGTTTGACAGAAAAGGTTCTTTTGTGTTCGCCAAATAGTTTTGAAGATGGTTTGGATCTTGTAAAGAAACTAAAGTAAAATTAGTCAGTTTTTTGTTTACGTGCAGCACTAATTTCGCTTCTCAATTCTCCCAGCACTTCCCTGTAAAATGGTTTGAGTTCATCATCTTCGGTAAGTCTTGGTCTTCTATGATTAATTGCTATCTCCCTTTTGATTTTACCTGGTCTACTTGTAAATACAAATACTTTGTCTCCAAGACATACAGATTCCATTATATTATGAGTTACAAAAATAATATTTTTTCTGGTTCTTGACCAAATAAGCTGTAATTCAACAGAAAGCAAGTCCCGTGTTTGGGAATCCAATGAAGCAAAAGGTTCATCCATAAGTAATATTTCAGGATCCAAAACAAGTGCTCTAGCAAGGGCCACTCTCTGCTTCATGCCACCAGATAATTGATACACATATGAGTCCGCAAATTTTGTCAATTGCATTGTTTCTAAATGCGCGAGTGCTATTTGACGCCTCTTATCTTTCTGCAAACCAGCGATTTTTAATCCAAATTCAACATTTTCGATTACTTTGAGCCATGGAAACAAAGCGTTCTCTTGGAANACCATAATTCTATCTGGACCCGTACCATCGATTTCATGACCNTTAAGAATGATTTCACCTTCAGTAGGTTTGTCAAGTCCTGCTAGAATGTTTAAAAGAGTAGTCTTACCGCATCCAGAAGGACCAACAATACTCACGAATTCGCCATCGCCAATCGTAAGGTCGATATTTTCAATTGCGATAACGTATTCAGCTTTATCAGAACTGGTTGATTTAAATTTTTTAGATAAATTTCTAACTTGTAATTTCACGCTTACCACTCTTTAATTAAACTAATTAATTTGAATACGCATATCATACACTCTCATAATTACCCTAATTCTATAAATTACTATTTAATAATTGATAAATAGTCGTAAACGAAATAAGCATAATTTCTGTAAACTTACGTTTATTACAAATGGAACTGGTTGATAACATTGGTTAGTGAAAGTTAGAGACTGGAATAATTTAATTGTGACGAAGAAATAACCAAAATTGATTGAGTGAATCCGATATCTGCCTTAATTGTAAACATGTGAGGAAGAGTCACAGATACTTTCTAGGGCAACAAGATAATAATCATAGTTGTTGGGTTTGTAAGTGTCAGCAATTTACGGAAGAAGAGTTATCCAATGATTTCGACTAGATGAGAAACAAAAAAGAATGAATGTGACTCAAACGTCAAATTAATAATTATATCTGTTCTGATCATGCCGTTCTTGATTAGTGAATTTAGGCACCCTCCTATTTTCCGCTTTTAAGAAAATAAACATTTCATTTCAATTCATTTTCTGATTCAATGACTGTAGAGTCACATTACATTAACGTTAAATATTCATCTTAGCTGAAACTGAAATAATTAAAATGTATCAGATATTGCGATCTGGAATTTTAATTTCAATAATTTTAACCTTAATTATATTTCTAAATAATAATCAGGTTGGCATTTATGGCACTTCGGATCCCGGTCAAAGTAGAATGTGTTTTGATTCATCAGACGATGCGAATAAATTCCTTAAACAATTTGTAGGAGCAGGATATGGATATACTATCACAATTCCATGTCCTAATCATTCTTTATTGAATCAAACATTTGGCGAGGACGAATCAGGGAAATAAATAATATTTAAATCTAGAACTAAATTTTCTGATGAAATGTTACCTCTAGGACAAACCATGATTGATTCTTTTCGGTTTATAGGAAATAATACAAATAACTATACTATTTGCCGTATTAATCTCTGTCGCGTATCCTCTTAATTGACAGATCAGCAACCAGACTTCTGATTATGGTTCGTTCCGCAACTGTAAACTTGCCAACGCTTCTAAGTTAACATTTTGTAAAAATAAAGATTTGTTTTAGTAATCCAATTCTTTTGTCGATTATATTTGAACATTATAATCAATTAAGAAAAATTGTAAACGAAACGCATACGTTCTTGTAGTAAGTAAACTTAGATAATCAATTTTTTTATATTATGTTAACGACAATAAAGCACTATCACTTAATGTAGGTATTACGTCAGAAATGATTGAGAAACTAAAAAATCAGCGGATGATGCGGGAGTTTAAGGGTATGAGAGATAATACGGATTTTTGGTGCTGTGATGAATTATTAGACCAGTTAAAATTCGCAGGATTCACTCTTAAAGAAGAAATAGAGATAGTAGACTATAAATTCTGTCCTTTCTGTGGTAAGAAGTTAAAGATGTTAATTTAAAACGGTTGTATTCGGTCAACAATAGGCACCAAGATACACCATATGACCGCATCAATGCCGGAGAATCCACAATATACACACTCTATCAAAATTGAAGATACATCAAAAGGTTTATAGTAAATTATTAAGAATACAGCAACTGATGGGTTTGGAGGCAACCAAGCCCGTTGCATTGTTGATGAACAAGAAACAATCGAGCCCCACCAGTTGCAGTGTTTACTCATCACCGAACCATATAAGAAATGATTAACATAGTTCTGGATGATGAGTGAAANANAAGTTGCAGATATATGATGAANTGGAAGATCTACANGAAAGAAGTGGAGGCGTTGGCGCAGTAGTCCTGATAGCGTTGGGAANGTTCATTTGGTTAATTTCATAGTTTTGGCACTAATGGCAGTCCTAAAAAGAGACTCTTGCCTAGAATTTTGACTACTTAATCCAGGCTCATCTCTGCAATGCCTATGTTGGAGGCGATGGTAAGTCTAAGTCTTTATGTAATCCCATATACAACCCGGCTGCAATCAGTCNTCCAAGAATGGGGGCTACCCAGTAAATCCACTGGTAGCCAAAGTTCCAAACAATTAGCGCANGACCAAAAGAACGTGNTGGGTTCATGGATGCGCCACTTACAGAACCTCCCAATATGACATTAAATCCAACGGTAAATCCTATAGCCAGAATTCCGACAGAAGACGCTAATTTATTTTTAGAGTNGTGTATTGTTGTTAATATAACATATACAAGAGTAAATGTCATAATAGTTTCNNATATTAATGCTCTAATANCATTATTATCTGCAGGAAGTGTGAGACTAGCAGACATATCNCTTCCAAACATTGAATATACTACAGNGGCACCGAGAACAGCCCNTAATAGTTGGCACGCAATAAACAGTGACTATAAGTGGAATTCTAATGTTGCTATAATAAAGGGGAGAATATCACGATAATACTATTTTATATACAGTGTTTCTCTAAGTATAGCAAATTATGGTTACAACTAGTAATGATTTCTATAATTCCCATTGGAAACTTGAAGGACGGCGCCTTTTCTCCGAGTTGCTGGGGACGTTCTTCCTGGTGCTTGTCGCCGCCGGCGCCGGGATGATGGGTCAGGCGTTCCCGGACACGATCAGTCGCACGGCGGCCGTGGTCGCCCCGGGGCTGATGGTGATCGGAATCATCCTGTTCATGGGCAAGGTCTCCGGCGCACATCTAAATCCCGCAGTGAGTGTGGGGTTCGCCCTTCGAGGAGATTTCCCGTGGCGCCGCGTGCCCGGCTACATCGTCATCCAGCTCGTCGGAGCGACCCTCGCCGCCTTGTTCCTCCAGTACGTCATCCATGTCTCTGCGACCTTTGGCTCCAACTATGTGGCTGCCGGATACTCCGCAACCGACGGATTCCTGATGGAAGCAGTTCTCACCCTGGGTCTGTTGAGTGTCATCCTGGGTACCGCATCGCGCGCCCAGAACGTCGGTGCGCTCAGCGCGCTGGCGGTAGGCGGGTACATCGCCCTGGCAGGCTTGTGGGGCAGTCCGATCTCGGGTGCGTCCATGAACCCGGCCCGCACGTTCGGCCCAGACCTCGTCGGAGCCGACTTCACCGACTACTTGGTCTACGTCGCGGGGCCGTTGATCGGGGCAATCGCCGCGGTCGGCGTGGCGTTCGTGCTCCGCGGTCGCGGTGGGGGCCGCAGCGGATCGGAAGCGGCGCAGGGAACCATNGATACCGAGATCGAACGCCCCGATCAGCCATGANNACGGTCCATATCGACGCACACCNGAGAAAGGGGTACTCGCCGTGAACGCGCCCGACCAGAGGGCNTAAAACCTTTATTATCACTAACGAAGGTGACTATCAATTATGAATATCAGTAATTTCGACCGTCAGAAGGCCCACTCTTTGACGGACATTGTATGTTAAATGCTCACTCTCCTGCATGTGATTCAGGTTTTAAATTAATAGTTCATGATATTTCAATAGTGGGTCGAACAATACCTTCGTATCGAATTGCATCAGAAATGGAAAGATGGAAATGGAGACCATTTAGAAAATTGTTAGATAAGCAAGACAGAAAAATATTTGATGAAATNTTTTCTTATTCACGATTGTATAATGCTGCGGGAACTATGGNTTGTAGACCAGTCCTAATACAAGTAATNCTTATGTCGATTATATTTGAACATTATAAGCAATTAAGAAAAATTGTAAATGAACGCGTCTGTTCTAGTAATANGTAAACTTAGATAATCAATTTTTTTATATTATATTAACGACAACAAAGCACTGTCATCAANGTATCTTGGGCCGGTGGGATTCTTTCCGTTTGTTTTCAGTCTCACCGGATTGAACTGAAATTATTTATATTGTAACTAATATTGGACGATGTTAAAGGACAGATTGAAAGATGAATAAGCAAACGACACCTAAACAATCTATTATATTTGTAATAGTAATCGCAATTGCATTTTTTATTACTATGCAAGTACTTTATGGACAAGGACAAGTTACTAATTCTACAGTAGGGAAATCATATTCATACAGAAACGAACTAATAAACAGGATTATGAACTCGACTTGTACAGAAAAACGGCTTGTTATAGGGGCGGAAAAACCAACTTCCGTTTTGTACTTATCCACAATAGAAAAAATTTTTAAAAATTGTGTAGCAGAGGACGCAATAAAATAATGATGGTCAATTGTATGCGATGTAGAAAGTTGTTACCTGAATCTAAGATGCATAAATTAATGAGATTTCATGAAATCACTCCAGGAGCAAATTTTAATCAAATCCAGATATAATTCAAGTATCATCTAGCGCACAACGTTGGAAAAGGATTCATGGGTTACATGTGTGATGATTGTTGGAATGGTAAAGTAAGAACTAGACTAATTAGGATTCATCAGGGAAATATTGTTTAAAATGTTCCTCGCAATATTTCTCAACTAAAACAGCATGCACAATACACGTATAGTTAATATGCGTATTGTAAAAAGAATGTAGATAAATCAAATAGATCCTCTGCATTTCTTACAAATGACTTATGAATAAAAAAATCGGAGTCGTAACTGGATCCAGTAAGGGAATCGGAAAGGCCATAGCTATAGCATTTGCAAAGTCTGGTGAATATTTTGCAGTAGTCACAAATGCCAGAAAACTGCAAGAGGCAGTGGCTGTGTCTGATGAAATCAGAACTTTAGGCTGTAATTCAATTCCGATAGGAGCTGATCTCTCTAAGGAGGCTGATTGTGTTCGATTGATTGAAGAAACTATCAAGAACTATAACAGGATAGATGTTTTGGTAAATAACGCAGGGATCCAGCAGGACGTACCACTCGAAGAAACTACAATAGATCTCTGGCAGAAAATCTTGGCGGTGGATCTTACAGGTCCTTTCATATGCAGCAGAGAAGCTGTAAAGCATATGGAGAAGCAACAGGATCCGACTGGAGGTTGCATCATAAACATAACTTCCGTACATCAATTGATACCCAAACCACATTACATTCCATACGCAACTTCCAAGGCTGGAGTTGAAATGATGACAAAAACACTTGCATTGGAGCTTGCAAAATCAAACATAAGAGCAAATGCAGTTGCTCCAGGAGCCATAGAAACTCCAATGAATATCGTGCTTGATGAAAATGAAGCTGCGCGACATAAAACGTTGACGCAAATTCCAATGGGAAGGATCGGAAGTGCAGAAGAAGTGGCAAATGCGGTAGAGTTTTTGGCATCTGACAAAGCAAGTTATATCACTGGTACGACACTTTATGTTGATGGTGGCATGACCCTATATCCAAGTTTTCAATATACTGTTCATTGAGTGACAAAAACAAAACTTTGTGGTTAGATAGTAGATGTACTTCTAGCTCTGACTCATTTAAAATAGTCGAAGCCTTAGTGGATAACTTTAGTAACGCTGAGTCAAAGGATAGTAACGGGACTATCGGAGCCTAGTATAGCAACAATAATCAATCGACAAAGAAACNAACAATGGGCAAATCAATATTCCGAAAGGCGTGNTAAGGTATTGCAATTTATCTGNAAATCTAGCTAATAAGATTAGTTGAATCATNGCAATCNTTTCAAAATGTCCCGTTGTTGACTTAAAACACTATACTCTCAGTATCCATCTATCTATCATCGTACTCAAAATCATGTGAAATACATTAATTGTTAGTTAGTTTTTTTGGGAGCTGGACTTATTATCATCATTGCCACACCGGCGGAGATCACAACTGTAGCGATTATAGTTTGAGAATTAATTGATTCACCAAGTATTAGCCAACCTAAGAATACTGCTATTACTGGTACAATATATGCAAAAGTATTTGCCAATGATGGGGTAGTAGATCCAAGGAGCCAATAAAATATCGCATAGCCAACTGCGGTACATACCAAAGTAAGGAACAAGAATGATACTAATATGTTATTCGCTGTCGAGAAGAGTGTATTTAAAGTTGAAATTTCACCTGTACCTGTTACTACCCATAAGGATAGCAAAATCAACCCACCCAACGCCATGAACATGCCAGTAGNCAANAGTATTGTTCGCTCTGCACTTACGGCACGAACAGGGCTAGAAAATAATGAGCCCANTGCCCATGAAATAGAGCTGATAATCANTAAAACTACTCCAATCCAGCTAGATTTNTCTGCTTCTAAAGTAGGAAGAACTAAAATGAATAGCCCTATAAATCCGGCGGTAATGCCTGCTATGCTTAATCTAGTCGGTTTCTTATCAAGGAATAACAACATGAATATTGCTACCCAAATTGGTATGGTAGAATTGATTAGAGCTGCGGCTCCTGAGGATAAGTACTGAGCACCTAATGCTAATATTCCCTGTCCCCCCACGATAAAGAATAGGGCTGATAATAACCAGCCTTTCCAGAGTTGTCTATTTTTGATCTGGTTACTCTGGTAGTCTTTTTTATCGGATCGCCGATAAATAATATGAAGGAAGATATAATGAGTTACTATTAACAATAAACCTGCGATGAAGAAACGCATTCCAAAAGAAGCCAGTGGTTGAACTTCATCAACGATAATCTTGATTGCGATAAAGCTCGATCCCCACAGAAGTGATAACATCATGATTGCTGCTAAGACTACCGTTAATTGCGAGTGATGCATCAGAAGGATCTCGAATCCTTCATTATATTTATTTTATAGATGAATTATATAAGTGACAAATTTTTGATTTTGACTTTTTATTGGGTTGATGAAGGCACGTAATATATCACTTTCAAGATTTAATGATAGAAAATAACTAGTAAACCAATTGCATTACTCGGAACCAAAAAGCACGATCAATTGGTCAGTTACAAATCATGAGTATGTAAATTAGACCAGTTTAGAAACACATAATCTGTATTGAACCACAGTTTACACTTCAAAATCTCGCAATTGCTAGTCGACATAACGTAGTGACTAGATCGACTCAGACGGTTTGAAGGTAGGGGACAACCAAATGTGTGGATATATANNTTTTAAAGTAATAATCGTCAANATTTTTATAGTGCAGAAAAAATGATTATTATCTTAAATTGAATCCACAGTTATCCAAGGCTATTTTTGGAATAGGTATTNCCTTGTCTGTGGCATCTGTAGCATCGTGACTAACTAAGAGTAATNCGATTNCCATTCCAAATCGCAGAGGAATATCTCGATAACATTAGCCAGATCTCACAAAAAACTATNTTAATCAACAGAAATTCTGAATTCTTCAAAATCACGTTCGATAACTCTTGTCATATCCCATTATACCAATTCCATTCAGATGAAGAGTTCTAAACGAAATTGAAGTTCTATTACAAATCTTATAATGAAAATTGTTGTACTAAATCATCGGATAGGTGCTATGAAATGTTCAGATTTATTGGTAAACAAGACTTGGTAAACAATTTCTTTCAATAAAAGTACATTCCGCATTATGTCGTTCCATTCTTTCTTCGTTACAGAGGTAAGGAAAGCTATTGCTTCAAGAATAGATCTAATGGATTGCTTTTCGTCATTATCATGTCTATTACTGCTGCTGCCGTCCACGAAAAGTTCTGACCGCCAAGGCCTTCTCCTGAAGTAGGATTAAAGTACTCTCTAAAGCCGTGCTCTGCCACAAGTCTTAGTGCCCCCTGTTTTATTCGTTCTGCCCTATCAGTATATCCATATCGTAATAGGCCATAACTTATGGACCAACTTGTATTTATCCAGACTGGCCCTCTCCAATAATCGAGAGGTTTGAAGTCTGACTCCTTTTCGTCGACGCTAGCTATGGTATCATACTCGGCTACAAAATCCGCGCCGCTAATCCATTTTACGATTACTTCGGCCTCCTGATTTGATAGTATTCCGGTATAAATCGGTAATAGACATGAAATTGTTCTTTTCATGATCCTTTCACCTATTATAACATCGTAATCATAAAACAGACCATCAGAAATATTTGATCCCCCATTTGAAGGAGC